>OBZF01000533.1_pt1 | contig 18888 bp, 10 predicted proteins | sample 1495521 | NCBI WGS metagenome assembly OBZF01 (sample SAMEA2580234, study PRJEB22360) | human gut metagenome | biome: human gut; feature: human-associated habitat; material: faeces | place: Denmark | collected 2008/2010 | reverse complement strand
GTAGGCGGTATCAAGATACCAACCACCGAATTTATGCAGGAACTCCGCAAAGCTTGCAGCGAAACAGGAACGATCCTGATTCTCGATGAAATTCAGAGCGGATACGGGCGTAGCGGTAAATTCTTCGCTCATCAATATAATGACATTAAGCCGGATATTATCACTGTAGCCAAAGGAATCGGTAACGGCTTTCCAATGGCAGGTGTCTTAATCAGCCCGATGTTTAAACCGGTATATGGCCAGTTGGGAACTACTTTTGGAGGAAATCACCTGGCATGTTCGGCAGCTCTCGCTGTGATGGATGTCATTGAACAGGAAAATCTGGTAGAAAATGCTAAGGCAGTAGGTGATTACTTACTGGAAGAGCTGAAAAAATTCCCGCAAATCAAAGAAGTGCGCGGACGCGGACTAATGATCGGCCTCGAATTTGAAGAACCGATCAAGGAACTACGCAGCCGTCTCATCTATGACGAGCATGTATTTACCGGAGCAAGCGGCACGAATGTACTTCGCCTGTTACCTCCTCTCTGTCTCAGCATGGAGGAAGCGAAAGAGTTCCTCGCCCGGTTCAAAAAAGTACTCTAACCGCTCATTTGATTAATAAACAGCCAACGATAAAAGCAGCCTTTATTAGAAATTTATTTCTTATTCTGGCTGCTTTTTGTTTTTTCGTAATTAACTGTTACCTTTGTCTGTAACAACTCATTAAAAACAAGCGTATATGAAAATAGCCATTATCGGTGCAGGAAACATGGGCGGTTCAATAGCCCGTGGCCTGGCAAAAGGAAGTCTGATAGACGATTCGGATATCATTGTATCCAATCCCAGTGCCGGAAAACTAGAGAAACTGAAAAAAGAATTTCCGGGTATCTCCACCACCAACAATAATCTGGAAGCAGCCACAAGAGCAGACATTGTCATCCTTGCCGTCAAACCGTGGTTTATGGAATCGGTGATGCGCGAGTTGAAATTAAAAAGCAAACAGATACTCATCTCCGTAGCTGCCGGCATCAGTTTTGAAGAACTGGCTCATTATGTCGTAGCACCGGAAATGCCCATGTTCCGTCTGATTCCGAACACCGCTATCAGCGAACAGGAAAGCATGACGCTTGTTGCCGCGCGCAACACGAATGATGAACAAGACAACTTCATCCTCCGGTTATTTAGCGAGATGGGAACAGTGATGCTTATCCCCGAAGATAAAATAGCGGCAGCCACCGCATTGGCATCCGGCAGCTGCGGTATCGCTTACGTACTGAAATACATTCAGGCAGCCATGCAAGCCGGAATCGAAATGGGACTCCGCCCTAAAGATGCCATGCAGATGATAGCCCAATCCTTAAAAGGAGCGGCCGCACTGATTCAGAACAACGACACCCACCCCAGCGTAGAAATCGACAAAGTAACCACTCCGGGCGGAATCACCATCAAGGGTATCAATGAATTAGAACACAACGGCTTCACCTCTGCTATTATCAAAGCCATGAAAGCTTCCAAATAACACCATAGAATTATTAATCATAAAATACTAACCATTTGTATGAATGAACAAATTAAACAGATAGCAGAACGCCTCCGCGGATTACGTGATGTATTGGAACTGACCGCAGAGGATATCGCCCGCGATAGTGACATTTCTGCTGAAGAATACCGGCTTGCGGAAACAGGAGATTACGACATCTCTGTCAGCATGTTACAAAAAATAGCCCGTACGTATAATGTAGCCCTCGACGCTCTGATGTTTGGCGAAGAACCTAAAATGAGCAGCTACTTTGTGACTCGTGCCGGCAAAGGTATCAGCATCGAACGTACCAAAGCTTATAAATACCAGTCACTGGCTTCAGGATTCATGAACCGTACCGCCGATCCGTTCATCGTTACCGTTGAACCGAAAGCAATCGACGAGCCGATCCATTATAACAAACATAATGGACAGGAATTCAACCTTGTCATCGAAGGACGTATGCTTATCAACATCGAAGGCAAAGAAATCATCCTCAATCAAGGAGACAGTATTTATTTTAACTCTAAACTTCCACATGGCATGAAAGCGCTCGATGGCAAAACGGTACGTTTTCTGGCAGTAATTATGTAACAACATCATGGTAGAAAGATTTTTATCACAGACCTCTTTCAGCTCACAAGAGGACTTCAACAAGAATTTAAAAATAAACGTCCCGGAGAACTTCAACTTCGGTTATGACGTAGTAGATGCCTGGGCAGCCGAACAACCCGACAAGAAGGCTTTACTTTGGACAAATGACAAAGGTGAAAGCCGCCAATTTTCATTTGCCGAAATGAAGCGTTACACAGATATGACCGCTTCTTACTTCCAAAGTCTGGGTATCGGTCGTGGGGACATGGTGATGCTGATTCTGAAACGCCGTTATGAGTTCTGGTATAGCACCATCGCCCTTCACAAACTGGGAGCAACCGTCATTCCGGCCACCCACTTGCTGACCAAAAAAGATATTATCTATCGCTGCAACGCTGCCGATATCAAAATGATCGTAGCTGCCGGTGAAGGAATCATCCTGCAACATATCAAAGATGCTCTCCCCGAGTGTCCCACTGTAGAAAAGTTGGTCAGTGTCGGACCGGAAATACCGGAAGGTTTCGAAGATTTCCATCAGGGCATCGAAAATGCCGCTCCGTTTGTACGTCCACGCCATGCGAACACTAACGACGACATCTCTCTGATGTATTTTACTTCCGGCACTACCGGCGAACCTAAGATGGTGGCACATGACTTTACTTATCCGTTAGGTCATATCGTTACCGGTAGTTTTTGGCACAACCTGAACGAGAACAGTCTTCACCTCACCATTGCCGATACCGGCTGGGGAAAAGCAGTATGGGGAAAACTCTACGGACAGTGGATTGCCGGAGCCAATATCTTCGTCTACGACCACGAGAAGTTTACCCCGGCAGCTATTCTGGAAAAAATCCAGGAATATCATGTCACCTCTCTCTGTGCACCTCCTACCATCTTCCGGTTCCTGATTCACGAAGACCTGACAAAATTCGATTTATCTTCACTCAAATACTGCACCATTGCCGGAGAAGCATTAAACCCTGCCGTATTTGAAACATTCAAGAAACTGACAGGTATCAAACTGATGGAAGGTTTCGGACAAACAGAAACAACCCTTACCATCGCCACTATGCCGTGGATGGAACCGAAACCGGGAAGCATGGGGCTGCCGAATCCTCAATATGATGTAGATTTGATTGACCATGAAGGTCGCTCTGTTGAAGCCGGTGAGCAAGGACAAATTGTAATCCGCACCAGCAAAGGCAAACCTCTCGGACTTTTCAAAGAATACTACCGGGATGCGGAACGTACTCACGAAGCTTGGCACGATGGTATTTATTATACCGGTGACGTTGCCTGGAAAGACGAAGACGGTTACCTTTGGTTCGTTGGTCGTGCAGACGACGTTATCAAGAGCTCTGGCTACCGCATCGGTCCATTCGAAGTGGAAAGTGCATTGATGACTCATCCGGCTGTTGTGGAATGTGCCATTACCGGAGTACCCGACGAGATTCGTGGCCAGGTGGTAAAAGCTACGATTGTTCTATCCAAAGACTATAAAGCACGTGCCGGAGAAGAACTGATTAAGGAATTGCAGAACCACGTGAAGAAAGTGACTGCTCCTTATAAATATCCGCGTGTGATCGAGTTCGTAGAAGAGCTACCTAAGACAATCAGCGGTAAGATCCGCCGGGTGGAGATTCGCGAAAACGATAAGAAGTAAATTATAAACAACTCTAATCAATAGAAGAACGATATTACAGATGATGTAATATCGTTCTTCTCATATCTACCCAACAATAAAATTCAACAGAAATAATATGATAGTTCCTGTTTATTTAAAACTCTCTTTTTTCCAATAATTATGTCCTTCAATAATATGACTGTTATTAGCTTTATAAAAATCCTTCACAGGAGTCATCTGAAAACAATTATTAATAATAGCATTATCGACATCTTCAAAAGTAACAATCGGTTGTTGGTTTACAGGATACTTCGATCTAACATTATTCAGAACAATCTGCTTACACTTACTGAATTGCCACGGTGAACCAGTCTGCGAAGAGAAATCCACATTATCAAAACGAATATCTTCAGCAATATCAACTATAAATCCAGCCTCTGCCTTCATATTAATATTTGAAAAGGACAAACCTTGTACAGGCATTTCTTCAATCCCTTTAATATAACCAATTTGCTTGATATCAGAACCTGTGATATTACTCAAATGAATGTTCCGGAAAACAGGAGTCCGTTCACTGACAGGTTCCACTTTTGATTCTTTATCATAGAACAAATCAAAGATGAAGGCATTCCGCTGAATATTCTTCATGACGATATTATCTACCCGAAGCTCTTCAACAACTCCTCCTCTCCCACGAGAAGATTTCAAGCGAATACCGGAATCCGTACCATCGAAAACACAATTAGAAATTGTCACTCTCCTTACACCGCCTGACATTTCACTACCAATAACTACCCCTCCATGACCGGAAAGCATAACACAATTAGTTATCGTTATATTTTCACATGCCTTTCCATATTTCCGTCCATCAGCATCACGCCCCGATTTAATTGTAATACAATCATCCCCCACACTAATAAAACAATCAGAAATACGCACATTCCGGCAAGAAGAAGGGTTTATTCCATCCGTATTGGGACCTTTTGGGTCTTTTGAAGGGTTATATATCGTCACTCCATGCACTGTTACATTATCACAAAAAGCCGGATTTATGGTCCAAAAAGGAGAATTGACAATTTTCACATTCTCTATCAACACATTGTTACATTCATAAAACTGAATAAAAGGAGGCCGAAACATACGACGCTCTAAAGAAGGTTTATAATAATCCGAAATTTCCAGATCTTCATTAGCCTCTTCCCACATTCGTTGTAGTTTATTCAAAGCAGGCAATTTTCCTCCGTTCTTTTTAATCAGCTCCCGTGTTTCTTTCTCCCAGCTCCACCATTTGAATCCATTACCGTCCAACGTTCCACGCCCGGTTATAGTCAAATTCTCCGCATCATGCGCATAAATCAGGGGAGACAAAGTATTCATCACTGTACCTTCCCAACGAATCTTCACAAAAGGAAGATAATCTTCAAAACGATCTGAAAAACGAAGAACAGCTCCGGACTCCACATACAAAGTTATATTACTTTTCATGTGGATAGTGGCTGTCAAATAAACACCTGCCGGGAAATAAATAGTTCCTCCACCTTCAGAAGATGCTTTTTCAATCGTTTGGTTTATTAACTCCGTACAAGATTCAATACCTCGGGGATCAGCTCCAAGCTCCTTCATATTAAAGGTACGAGACCATGCGGTTACGGCTATAACAAGTCCCACTACACAAATAAATAGACGTTTCATTTATAGTTTTCATTTAAAATTTTACCAGTTCTAATTGTCAAAACAAAAGTACGAGGTATCTTCTCTCCATATAGGGTAATAATTGTGCTTGATAGAGGATAGACAGGTGGATTAAATATGCAAAAGCGTGCATTTTATGTTCAATCACGGTTTTATATTTCCTTTTTAATCCAGTTTTATCTATTTTTGCTCTACACATAATTTATAATATCATGAAGACACTCTATGTTTTCCTTTTATGCTTATACACCAGTCTGACTGTAGCAGCTCAACCTCTTTGCCAGATTAAACACTTCTCTGTCAATAGTGGCCTTTCGCAAGGAGTAGTAGTGAATATAATGCAAGACAAAAAAGGATTTCTTTGGTTCGCCACCTGGAATGGACTAAACAAATTTGACGGATACACATTTAAAAATTACAAAGCATTTCCGGGAGACGGCTGTACTTTAACGACTAACCGTTTCTCTTATATTACAGAAAGCAAAGACGGAGATATATGGTGCAAATCTTATGATAACCGTGCATATCTATTTGATATTCAGACAGAGAAGTTTATTGACATACTCCTTCCTATTGAATCATCCCTGCAACAGACCAACACAGTCAGCAATATCTATACCTTAAATAAAGGGATTACATGGATCACCTGCGAACAAGGTTATGCTTTCAGAATCAATGAGCAAACCTGCAAAGAAGGAAAAGATATCATTTTATACAGCAGTTTCAACCAAAATTTAAAAGGAAACAAGATATTCGACATTTACGAAGATTCCGACGGGGACGAATGGATCATGACAGATAAGGGAGTAACCATCATCGGGAAAAAACGAATCAACAGCGATTATCCGTTCAAAATGGTCAAAGAATATAATAAGAGAATATATCTTATCTCAACTTCCGGAAAAATCGCAATATATGATCCCAAGAACGGAAATATAAAATTCCAGGAGCTACCATGTCCTGTCACAGATATCTATTCCATATCTTCCATTTCCCCTTCTAATGACAAGATCGGCTTAGGAACTGACAACGGATTTATAACATACGATACAGAAAAGAAAAAATTCCAACATTTTAATATACAAACAGCCACCCAGCCATCCAATGAAGCTCATTTCTTTTATCAGGACAAAACCGGAGAAGTCTGGATCTTTGCCAATACCTCCGGTGTGATAAAGCTAAATCTGAAAACAGGAGATAAGCAGCACTTCACAGCTCCTATACAAAACCTAATCCAATATGAACGCGACAACCGGTACATGATCTTTGAAGACCATGAAGGCACACTATGGATGAGTCCTCAAAAAGGGCATTTGTGCTATTATGACCGCGACAGTAATCAACTGAAACTATACTTTGCAGATGAAAATAATCCCGCTTCCCTATTTGCCCCCTCTATTCGCTATTATTATACCGACCGGCAACAGAATGTATGGATTACCAATGACCGGGGCGTAGACAAAATATCTTTCTATCCCAATAAATACAAAATACGTCCCATAGACAATGGATTGGAAATACGTGCTTTTCTTGCCGACAAACAGAAACGTCTCTGGGTTGCTTCCAAAAAGGGAAACGTCAGAATTTACCGTCCGGATGGGACATTAGAAGGCTACCTTTCTCCACAGGGCATAATCACCCCTCAAGAGGTTACTTTCGGAAAAAGTGTGTACTGTTTTATGGAAGATAAACAAGGAAATATATGGATGGGAACCAAAAAAGACGGCCTCATCCTTCTAAAGAAGAAAAATGAGCACTCCTATCTTTTACAACAATTCGTCCATCAGCCACAAGATACATACAGTTTAAGCAACAATAGTGTCTATAGTATTATTCAGGATAGTCATGACAATATATGGATCGCATGTTATGGAGGTGGCCTCAACCTATTATCACACGCACCTGATGGTTCTACCAACTTTATCCATAGCGGCAACCGGCTGAAAAACTATCCTGTTTCTACTTCACTCAAAATAAGACATATCGCAGAAGCCCCCAACGGAGTGTTATTGATTGGCACAACCAATGGTTTACTTACATTCTCCAATAAGTTCGATCAGCCTGAAGAAATTAAGTTCTATCACAGCAACCGTATCCCTAATGTAGATTCCAGCCTTAGCAGTAATGATGTCATGCAGATATTTACTGACAGTCGAAAAAACACTTATGTAATAACATTCACCGGAGGAATCAGCCAGGTTATCTCTAAAAATCTGCTCACGGAAGATATACAATTCAAAAGTTATACAATCAAAGACGGATTAGCTTCCGATTTGGTACTTTCAATGCTCGAAGATACTCAAAAACAATTATGGGTAATCTCCGAAAACTCCATATCCAAATTCAATCCACAACAAGGAACATTTGAGAATTATGGAAGTAATTACTTTCAGAGAGAACTGAATCTCACTGAAGCAGTTCCCACACTAACCAGTCAAAAGAAAATCGTTCTCGGAACCAATCAAGGGATACTTGAAATCAACACAGAACAAATGAAAAAAAGTTCTTATGTACCTCCTATTGTATTTACCGGACTCAAAATACAAGGAAGTCAACTTCATGTAGCGCTTGATGACATAAAAGAACTGGAACTAAATCCTTCGGAACGTAATGTCACCTTTCAATTTGCAGCCATTGATTATGTAAATCCCGATGCCATCGAATACGCCTATCGTCTGCAAGGCCTGGAAGAAGAATGGAACGAAGCCGGTAATAACCGCTCTGCAACATACATAAATTTACCTGCCGGAGAATATCAACTGCAAATCCGTTCCAGCAATAGCGACGGAGTATGGACCGATAATATACGCACTCTCCCCATTCATGTTTTACCCACTTTTTGGGAAACATACTGGGCATGGTTATTCTATATTGTCATGTTCGTGTTATTCACTACCATCATTGTATACATTCTGTTCTATATCTACCGTTTGCGGCATCAGGTTGACTTGGAACAACATTTATCCAATATCAAATTACGCTTCTTCACTGATATTTCACATGAATTACGCACTCCTTTAACTTTAATATCCAGCCCTGTATCAGAAATTCTAGCGCATGAAACAATCTCTCCGACAGTTCGGGAACATCTAAATTTGGTACATAAAAACACAGAACGTATGCTTCGTCTGGTTAATCAACTACTGGATTTCCGCAAAATCCAAAATAAGAAGATGAAAGTGTTGGTAGAAAAGACAGAACTCGTATCCCAATTACAGAAGATAATGGAAAGCTTCCACCTTATAGCAAAAGAAAAGAGAATTGATTTCCAACTTCAAACTAATACAGACAAAATATACGCATGGGTAGACCGTGACAAATTTGAAAAGATATTCTTCAATCTACTTTCAAATGCCTTCAAATATACACCGAACGGGAAGAAAGTAACGGTAAATATGATAACAGGTTCGGAGCAAGTCACCATCTCTGTATCTGATGAAGGCATTGGCATTGCTCCCGAAAAGCAACAATCCCTATTTTATCGATTTGAAACACTGGCACAATACAATATCCTGCAGCCCTCATCCGGCATTGGGCTTTCACTGGTACGCGAATTAATAGAATTACATCACGGAAATATCCAAGTGAAAAGCGAGCCGGGAAGTGGAAGTGAATTCATTGTCACACTTCCTAAGGAAGAAAAAGCATTTGCAGACGATCAACAAGCCGAATTTATTTTATCCGACAGTGACAATAATTCACCGACGATACAAGCTACTGAAGAAGATTCGGATAGTACATCCTTCAAGGCAGCATACGCAGAGAATGAAAATAAAACCGACGCAGAGGATGAAAAAACTTCCATTCTTATTGTCGAAGACAACAATGAATTACGTCATTTCCTATGGAATATCCTGTCAGAGACTTACACTGTTCTCGAAGCAACAAATGGAAAAGAAGGATTAAAATATGCACAGCAGTACATTCCGGATCTGATAATCAGTGATGTTATGATGCCGGTCATGGATGGATTAGACATGGTGAAAGCAATCAAAGCCGATCATGACACCTGCCATATTCCTATTATATTACTATCAGCAAAATCTTCTTTAGATGATCGGATAGCAGGACTGGAACAAGGTATCGATGACTACATTACCAAACCATTCAGCTCTACATACTTAAAAACCAGAATCTTGTCGCTGCTCCGTCAGCGTAAACAGCTACAAGATCTATATTTATCGAAACTGTCAGAGCATACTCAAGAAGAGGATCATATAAATGGGTGGGAGCCTTCACAACCTCAAGTGACTCCATACGATGAACAATTCATGCAACAAGTAATGGCGTTTATGGAGGAACAAATGGATAATACAGATATCACCATCGACGACTTCGCCAACAAACTAATGTTAAGCCGTACGGTATTCTACCGAAAATTAAAATCCATTGTTGGGCTGACTCCGGTAGATTTCGTATGTGAAATGCGCATCAAACGAGCCGCCCAGCTAATTGAAAAAAGTGAATACAGTTTCTCCCAAATTGCTTATATGACCGGTTTCAATGACCCGAAGTACTTTAGCAGGCGCTTCAAAAAAATCATGGGAGTCACTCCTACAGAATATAAAGAAAGAAAGGGAGATGCCTCATAAGCACCTCCCCTTTCCTTACCAGTTTTCTATATTCAATTACAATACACCTTTTTTACCTTGCGTTCCATATTGATTCACGGCAGATACCTTCAAAGCATAATTCACTTCCGACACCGGAAAAGAGGTATCAGTAGTCGTCCCGAGAATCTGTTCTCCATCATATACAATATATCCGATCGCATTTTTCACAGGATTCCATTTAAGAGTGCCTTGCTGATAAACCAGACTGCGCGGACTTCCTAATTTCTCCATCATAATACGCGGATTCCAGCCATCATTACCCGGAATCATATTTTCGTACGTATATTTGTCCGCCTCCTCTTTCGTTATAGTTGCCTGACAGGTACCCGATACTTCCTTACCGGTTTGGCGGTCTTTATATTGATATTCCGTTTTGCGTTTACTTAAATCCAACACATTACCCTGTGCATCACGACTATTGTATTCGGCAAAAATCCCGGGAACCGTTCCCATATTCGTCCATCCTTCATCAGCGACAGGGATAAGCATGATGGTATTGATATACACCGTCTTCGAATTATTATGCCATGGACGCCCCAACTTCAAACGTCCGTCAGCCGCTTCACTGTTTCCATCTATAGTGCAATTACGAAAAGCATAACCATATTTAGCATCTTTATGGGAAGGAGCCACTATTACTGCTCCACTCCGTACATTATAAAGCGTACAGTTTTCCAGCAACACATCACCACCACCATAAAAATAGTCTACCGCGCCTTCTATCCAGCAATCTTTCACATAGTGCCGACTGACATCATTATTGGCAGTCATCCAAGTATCTTGAAAAGAACGGAACTTACAATTATAAAAGGAAGCACAATCTGCCTGACTATTCATAGCCAAAGCCTGCGGACCATTATCTGATAAAACTCCCCAGTCATTCACATACGAAATGTTTTCCGTATAAAAGTGGTCTCCTTTTACCACCACTACCGATCCCTCGTATTTATAAACTGGAGAGGAAGGATTATGAACCGAGTGTTCCCAATAAGCTGTTTTTCCACCTATTTCTTTACCGGTCAGTTTACTACCAACATTCAAGTTTAAATGAATAATGGTCTTATCCTTATCCTGGCCTATTAAATGTACGTATGGCTTATTCTTAGGGATAATCACCTGCTCATTATACAAACCATTCTTTATCAGAATCAACCAAGGTTTCGTCTGTCCGTCAGGTACAGCATTGATTGCTTCCTGAACCGTTTTATAATCTCCACTACCATCAACAGCTACAATAGCCTGATAAGGCGATGAGTCCGCCTGTGCATAAATCATTGCACAGGCACTCATCAATAAAATTGATAATACAATATTCTTCATGATATTCTTTATACCTAACAATTATAGGATCAATTAATACCAACGTGGATCACCAGCATTACCCGTTCCGGCGAACCCGGCTCCCGGTTTAATATGGAAATCACCGTTTAATGGATCAACGAACAAGTCATCCGAGCTTTGTTTTATTCTCGTTATTTCTTCAAACCTGTTATTGCCTTCCTGCAGGTCGGAGGTGATATAACAATTATCAGAGAAGTTCAAAATGTCATAAGCACCATTTCCACTATTCATTTTCTTTCCTTTGTTCGGACCGGAGAAAATCAAATTCCGCATTGTCGCAGATTTCGGAGAAGGCGGAGTACTTGCCGCATTATCGAAACGGAAAACTTTAGGCAATTCCTTCTTAGCATCCATAGAATTATAGAAAGTACAATTTTCCAATATCACATCACCGATTCCCCCTTTCACGTCCATCAACTGGTCACCAATATTAATCAATGTACTATTCGTTATAGAAACCTTTTCCAACTGATCGATATTTTTTCCGAAATTAATCATTCCATATCCGTCCGTACCAACTTCGGATATGACACAGTTATCAATCGTAATATCCGTCATGAACACACCACTTCCATCGCTAATACGAACAAGCGTACGTTTTATGTTCTGTATAGCACAGCCTGTGAATGAAATAGACTGGGCATAAGAACTATTTTTCCAATCCGTCATATAACTGGCCTCGCCATTTCCATTCAGGCAAACAAACTCGAATGACAGAGACTGTATCGGAGAAGCCAATGATATTTTATTAGTCACAATAAGCTGTGGACGATTATTTTCATTAGCTTCCGTACTGGTAAACAAAATATTATCCAATCCCGGAATCTTTAGTTCACTTACCTTATACACCGCCCCCGGAGTAAGTTGGACAGTTACATTGCTACATTCTTTCTCTTTCACTAAATTAGATAACAATGTACTTAAATCAATGACTCCGGTTTCCGTAGCCTCCACAAAAAGGATTTCGCTACCACCCAATCCCTGTGTCTTGAATACATACGAACCACGTAATGCATCATTATTATAAATCCGAACACGATAGGTCGCTCCATTCTCCAATTCGGAGAGTGTTTTTGAACAAGCCGCTATATCTTCCGAAGTCAAATCAATCTGTTTTTCCTCACCATATTTCGTATCCACCATTTGAGCCAACGTCAGATGAGTTACCCTGTTCGTTTCTTCCCATGTCAAGGTTGCGGAATTAGCTGTAACTTCCACTCCGGTAAATAATTGCTCATCCGGAGTTTTAAATGCTACACTGACATAAGTGCTTGCCTTTCCCTGCGCATCTTCTCCTTTCATACGAACAGAATATTGCGTAGAACCGTTGAACTCCTGAAACAAAGTACGATATTCCACCCTCATAGGCGTATTACTCTCTGAAAATACAGTCAATGTATCTTTCAGAATCGTATCTGTCCTTACATAATTTTCCGCATTAAACTCCAAGCTGTCCGTATAAAACTCAAAAATATAGACTTTTGCATTCACAATCTGCGAATATCTTAATGTAACCGAAGTCGCATCGGTAGCCGACTTATCGAACGTCAACGGACGGAACAAAGCATCATAGTTCTTATTAACTGTCCAGTCATTGGCATCGTCCTCACAGGAAGACATACCCACTATCAAAGCCAATAGTACATACAGGCATGCTCCGGATAATCTATTAACTAGTCTTTTCATCTTTTCCTACCATTAATTATTTATAACCATACGAATTAGAAACATACCCTTGCGTCTTATTGACATCCTCATAATAAATAGCGAATACATGGCGATAATTACACACTCCATTACCAACAGAATATTTACGGAACTCCGCTTCGGCTTCACCGCCCCAGTTCAGCCTGCCAAACAAATTCGAATAGTCGTAAGACGCATTCAGCCCTGTACCGCAAACCAATATTCTAGCCATTGTTTTCACATAATTAGTATTCAGGGTTGCATTTATATCACCATCCTTATTCAATGTCACCTGCATACTGATCCAGTTGCACTCATACTGTCCTTTTGATGTAGAAGCAGTACCGGTTCCCATATCCTCATTGAAGTTAACAGACGACATATCAATGTATTCCGGATTATCAGAGTCTTCATATTTATAATAGATTTTTCTCGGTATTTCATCCACTTGATAAGTCTTCCCGAAAATAGTCACCGGCTTGTAGTCATACAACATACAAAGACCTATTTTCATCTCTTCTATTTTCTCCGCCAACAATCCCCAACGTGTCAAATCCTGACGACGAATAGATTCACAACCAAACTCCCATGCCCGTTCATTGACAATAGCCGTGAAGAAATCCGCGTCATACTGCGTGATTTCGGGAGCACCAGTACCAAATGCTCTTTCACGAACCTTTTCCAAAGCCTGTCGGGGAGACATACCGGCAATCGGACTAACTGCATCCGGCCCTGTCAATACATTTTGAGCCTCCGCAAACATCAGGTAAATATCTGAATACCGCATCAAAATCCAGTTGATACCAGTAGCAATACGTGAATTAGCTTTCGGGAAACGGACTTTCATATAATTATCAGTCATCCAATACCAACGCCATTTACCACAAGCCACTCCTAATGGATTACAGCGAATAACTTCCTTATTTTTTCCATTCTCATTGATATATTCCTGGAAAACACAAGTAACATCCCGACGGGTGTCTGCCGGATCAAATGAATAAAAATAGTAAGCAGTAGTAGCCGCATATCCTGCCCCTCCCATACCTTGGGTGGTATTAAAAACCCCTCTGTTCAGGTTGTATCCCATCGTGGCCCCCACATCTCCATTCTGTCCTTCACCAAAAGCGACTTCAAACAGGTTTTCATTATACTTGTTGTATTCCAGATGATTGACAGTAGACCAAATATTCTCATAACTGGGATCAAGCTCATGAGGATTATCAGTCGCTCCCAAAATCTCCGCACACTGTTTGGCAGCCAGCTCATAATAATCTTTCCAATTCTTAGGGCGACCGACGAAATATCCGTTCATTTCCGGAATGGTCGGATGATGTTCCACATCCAAGTCCGGAAACTGATTTCCATCCCGTACAGACCATCCTCCAGCAAATAGCGCTACCTTTGCCAGCAGTCCTTTGGCAAAACCTTTATTCATGCGTTCTACCGTATATGATTCTTCTCCCATCCAAGGCAGATATTCAATTGCCTCTTTCAAATCCTCTATGATATAATTATAAACAATATCACGATCCACTTTTCCTATATAGACATTTCCCAATCCGCTTTCAGACGCATGCTCTTTATATGGCACATCTCCCCAATAACGGATCAATTCAAAATAGCCTAACGCTTTTAGTGCTAATGCCTCTCCTAAATATCTACGCATGGCAGCCTTGTCCGAAGTAGATTGCATCAACGGTGACCGACGTATACCATCTACGATAGTAGTGGCGGATTCTGCCAGATAATAAAGTTTGTCCCATCTGGTATTCCGGTTATAATTATCGTCATAAAAATTGCCAGCACCTTCATCACGAAGTGTCGAATTATAGTTTTCCGTAGAAAACGCACCCGAGCCAACCTCCACGTCAGAAGCTCCCTGCCAGTTGACACACAGTTTCTGACCATATATATAGGTGTCCGTCATTGTCGCATATACACCCATCAAGGCTGCTTCCGTCAGAGCTGTCGATTTAAACAGATTCTCATCACTTGGAATAGAAGGACTTTCGGTATCCAAAAAATTATCCATACACGAAGTGCATAACACAGAGGAGGATAAAACCGCTAAAAATAGTTTCTGTATTTTCATTTTTCAAGTATTAAAAAGTAACATTAAGACCGAATACATAAGAATGTGCTTTCGGATATGCAGAATAATCCACACCCGGAGTCAAAGGGGTAGAACGTTGTGTGCTCACTTCAGGATCCTGTCCGGAATAAGCTGTCCAGCAAAACAGGTTATTGGCCGTAGCATACACGCGCAGGTTCTTGACTCCTAGCTTACGAGTCACAGTAACCGGAAGCGTATACCCTAACGTCAGGTTACTACAACGCAAAAAAGAGCCGTCTTCAATCGCCCAGTCCGTCACAAGCGTACGTCCCATCATAGGCATCCAGATAGAGGCTTTGGAATTGATTTCAACAAAGCGTTCCGGATTGGCGTCATTACCATACATTACATTGGCACCCGTTTCCGGATCAATAATCGACCAACGGTTTTCCAAACTCATAAAATCTCTGATATTATTATATTTACGATTCGTATGAGTGGATGCCATAATCTTATTGGCATTATATACTTTATTGCCATATGACCAGTTGAACATTGCCGCCAAGTCAAACCCTCTCCATGCAGCATTCAGCCCGAATCCGCCAATATGCTTTGGCTGTACACTACCGATCACTTTACGGTCATTATCCGCATCGATCACACCGTCATTATTCTGATCCTTCAGTTTGATAAAGCCAGGACCAAAGTTAGGCAGGTCATTAGAGAACAAAGCCCTGTCGTCTACTACCCCTTCATTCAGTATCCATTTTTTCGTATTCTCATCAAACGTAAAGTCGTCTACAGAATAAAAGCCCTCTACTTCGAAACCATAAATCTGTCCTACCGCCTGACCTACAATAGCACGAAAATCATCAGAGCCGATATCCGGTCGCCAGTTGGATTGCGCACTCAATACGGTTGCCGTTCCATCCAGTTTATTCACTATATTTTTATTGAATGATATATTGAAGTTAGCGCCCAGATAGAAATCTTTACTATTGATAATCGTTCCGCTAAGCGTAAGTTCAACTCCCCTGTTCGTACTGCGGCCTACATTCTGATACTGATATTCATATCCCGAATTTGAAGGAAGATCCATGCGTAAGATTAAATCTTTCGTTATATCATTATAGAAGTCAACCGTCACATTCAAACGGCTATTAAAGAGGCTGGCATCTATTCCCACATTAGAGGATAACTTCGTCTCCCAAGTCAGATTCTCGTTCCGCAAGGTGTTCTGCAATTTCAGGGCACTCTGTACTGTTTCATTCAGATAATATTGCCTATTGGCAGAAGATTCCATTTTATAATCCTGTCTCCAGTATGAATTGACACGCGCATTACCAACTGACCCGTAACTCACACGAAGTTTCAGATTATCCAGCCAGTCTTCCGTCTGCTTCATAAATTTTTCCTGGGAAATGCGCCATGCCAATGCCATACCCGGGAAAAATCCCCAACGATTTTCAGGAGCGAACACATTCGTTCCGTCGGCACGGGCTGTAAAAGTGAACATGTACCGGTCTTTGAAAGCATAGTTTAAACGACCGAAGTAAGATGCCGTACGAGAAGGTTCACCAAGAGTGGTATACGTTGGTTGGGATTCTCCATAGTTCCACATAGCCAACACTTCGCTCGCCGTAAAATCCATAGGATAATATTTGGATGAGGCAATCATCTGATTTCTGTAATTACTCACCATTTCATGTCCGGCCATCAGATCAAGACGGTGATTCTTTTTCAGAGAGAACCGGTAACTCAATATGTTCTGCAAGTTCCATCGTGCACCTTTCTCATCCGTACGTTTGGCTACGGGCTGACCGGCATTGGAGCTCGACTCTCCGGTTTTCTTTAACCAGACATTATCGGTATAATTATAAGTGTAGGCGTAACTACCTTTCAGCTGATAAGTCAATCCTTTAACAATTTCCCAGTTAAAGCCGGCATTATAAGTCATAGAAAACTGGTTTTGCTTCTTATACTCATTCACCGTATTATATACAGGATCATTCAATGATGATAACAATGCATCATCCGAGTAATCAATTTCACCCCCCAAAGCATCTCCCGCATCTATACTTGCAAGGCTGTTGATTGGCGAGAAAAGAACGGCATCTCTCAATTTACCTCCATTGGTACCCGCACCGTCAATCACCATTCTAGTCAAACGGCTGGAAAACTCAAACTTCAATTTGTTACTCAACTTTTTATCCATCTTCACACTCAAGTTATCCCTCACATAATTGGAGTTGAGCATAATGTACTTCTCATCATCCCGCGTATAACTCAAATTATAACGCAATGTGGCATCCGTTCCTCCTGTTATACCAACGTTATAGCTTTGTTTGAATCCGGTGTTTCCATATACTTTATCCTGCCAGTTCGTGCCTTCTACCGAACGATAAATATTGCGGTCGTCCCAACGTCCATACATCGAATTAATGCTACTGGTCAGAGAGGTGCCCGGATCAAGTTCTTTCTGATAACAGTAGTATTCGTAAGGTGAAAGTACCCCCGTCAGATTATACACATTACTGACACCCCAGTGAGCATTGAATGAGATTTCTGTTTTTCCCGCCTTACCGCTTTTTGTAGTAACAAGAATAACGCCGTTCGCACCTTTAGCTCCATAGATGGCGGTAGAAGAAGCATCTTTCAAAACATCAATGCTTTGAATATCACCGGGAGGAATATCATTGATATTACTCACCTGAAAACCGTCAACAATATATAACGGTGAATTGTCCTGGGTAATAGAACCACCACCACGTACTGTAATCTGGATTGTTGCATCGGGCGATCCATCAGTAGCCACTACATTCACACCTGCCAGTTTTCCTGTAATAGCCGCAGCCGCAGAAGTTATCGGAATATCCTTCAAAACCTTCTCACTCACTGAAGAAATCGCACCGGTCAAATCTCCGCGGCGTGAGGTTCCGTACCCTACCACTACCACTTCGTCCAAAGTCTGATTGTCTTCTTCCAACACAACTTTCAGATGTTTGCCCGGTTTCACAGTCGCAACAACTGATTTCATTCCTACAAAACTAATTTCCAACTTTGTTGCATCTTCGGGAACAGACAAAGTGAAATTTCCATCCAAGTCGGTAATTGTACCGACGGAGGACTTTTTCAACACCTTCACACTAGCACCAATAATAGCATCGCCGTTGGTATCCACCACCGTTCCTTTCACAGATACCTTCTGTGCATATACTGTTGTCGCCGTTATAAAGCACAAGAGCAAGCAACATATATACGCAAAGCATCTTCTCAAAAATAAATGTCTTTGTACATCCATAGTATTATCTTGATTAATTTGTTTCATTTTTGATGTTACAAAAGTCACACTTTTACATCTGTTTTCCACTCATTATTTATGCAAAAGCGTGGACTTTTTATATAGAATGTCTTATTTTACTGTAACAATAATCACCTCTCCTTCGCGTGTATCCACATCATACAAATAAGTATCACGTAATGCCACTCCTTTTAAAGGCGCTTTTTCACTAATCATCGGGCGTGAGATTTGCTGTACTTTAAATAATGCGTTCGGATTCGCTTCCTCTTCCTTCTTCTGTTTCAACAATGCTCCTTCAGCAGCCAATTTCCAGTAAGAGCGCAGGCGCAGATTACCTCCGGTTTCCGAACGTAACACAGCTTTTACCAGCTTACCGTCCTTCCAGATCAATTCATCAATCAAAAAACCTCCCCGGGCACGCAACCCTTTCACTGTCCCGCTCTTCCATTCCGAAGGCAACGAAGGCAACAGATGAATCGCACC
>OBZF01000503.1_pt1 | contig 20078 bp, 18 predicted proteins | sample 1495521 | NCBI WGS metagenome assembly OBZF01 (sample SAMEA2580234, study PRJEB22360) | human gut metagenome | biome: human gut; feature: human-associated habitat; material: faeces | place: Denmark | collected 2008/2010 | reverse complement strand
CCGTCGCGGTATTAGAGATAAATAGCCCAATAACCGCCGACAAGACAAACAAACAACCCAGCATCATATGTGGCCCGTAACCACCGCCAATGTCCATCAGCCCTTTCACCGCCAGCGCGACACCTCCCGTTTTCTGTAATGCCACAGCAAACGGCATCATCCCAACGATCAAAATAATGCTCGGCCAGTGAATGGATTTATAGGCGCTTTCAGCATCTATACAGCGGAATTTCCCCATCAGCAGGCAGGCGATGATAGCGGCAACAGGATTAGGAATTTCATCTGTCAGCATTAACGCCACCATTAGCACCAGACAGAAAATGGCATGGGGTGCCTGGCTGTGCGCGGGCGATGCTTCACTCACCTCTTCCGGTAAGTTCAGCGCTACGAAGTCGCGGCCCTGTTTGGCCAGCATACCGATCAGTTTCCAGTTACCCACAACCAGGATGATATCGCCCAGCAGCAGAGGCTCATCCGCCAGCGAACCTTCCAGCGCCACGCCATTGCGCTTTAGCCCCACCACATTCAGTCCGTAGCGGGTACGAAAACCAATTTCGCGCACCGATTTACCAATCAGTTCTGACTCAGGAATTAATGAAATCTCTGCCATGCCCACATCAAGGGCCTGGTCAGAAAAATACTCGCCGCGCAGTACCATCGGCTCCAGCAATTGCTCACTACAAAATTGCCGGAGATCGACATCAGCCGCAGACATATCAATAAGCAAAACGTCACGCGCGCGAAATTCAGAAACCCCATTAACGTTCACGATAACGCGACGAAAACGCCGCCAGCGTTCAACACCGATGACGTTAGCGCCATAACGCTCACGTAATTTGAGATCATCCAGCCGTTGACCTATCATTGGCGATCCGGGGCGAATAGCCAGACGTCGCGCACGCCCGGTCAGTCGATATTCACGGATAAGATCGCGAAAGGTTCGACGCGTCCAGCCTTCGCGCTGCGGGGTCTGGGTATCCCCTTTCAGCATGAAACGCATCACTAACATATACAAAATACCCAGCACCAGCACGACCAGGCCAATAGGTGTTACGCTAAAGAAACTGAAGCCGTGATAGCCTTCACGCAGCAATTCACTGTTGACTACCAGGTTCGGCGGCGTCGCCACCAGCGTCATCATGCCGCTAATCAGCCCGGCAAAACTTAACGGCATCATCAGACGTGACGGCGAAGTTTGCATACGCATGGCAACGCTTAACACCACGGGAATAAAGATAGCGACAACGCCGGTTGAACTCATAAACGCGCCAAGCCCCGCGACGGTCAGCATCAACAAAACCAACATTTTGATTTCACTGTTGCCCGCCACTTTGACCAGCCATGTTCCCATTACGGTGGCAACACCGGTACGGACCAAACCATCGCCAATAATAAACAAGGCGGCAATCAGGACAACGTTAGGATCAGAAAAGCCGGAAAATACTTCGGGGACCGTCAGCGTTCCGCTTAATGCAAACGCGACAATAACAAACAAAGCGACCGCATCCATACGCACTCTGCCCGTCGCAAACAAGACGATGGCAACGGCCAGTAATGAAAGAACCCAAATCAATTCACCGTTCACAACTTATCCTTGTTAATTGAGGGGGATGACTTGATTCTGCCATAAAAAAGCCCCGACGAGACGGGGCTAAATCATGATCAGGTGTTTCACTGAATAATAACATCGCCATTTGGCTGTTTGGTCACAGTAATTTGCTCCAGACTGTGGAGGACCAAATCGACCTCATTCAGGCGCGGGGTATCTGCCGGAGCGTTAACCGCAATGACATGGCAACCCGCCGGCCGGCCAGAAAGCACACCCACGAGGTATTACCACACACTCCTGCGGCGCAAGCCCCAGCAGCTGCGCACCTAACAGATACGCATCAGGTTCTGGTTTTCCGCGCTTCACTCGCTCAGCGGTTACAAACACCTCTGGTGCGGGAAGCCCAGCTATTTTATGGCGCGCTCGCGCTACCGGCATGGAGCCAGAAGTCACAATGGCCCACGGAATACCTGCTTTATTCAAATGATTGAGTAAGGCGATTGCCCCCGGAAGCGCGGTAATACCTTCGGTTTCCGTGGCCTCGATGTGCTCCAGACGCGTAAACTCGGCGGCAATATCAGCCTCGGATTTGCCCGCCATAAAATGGCGCAAAGAGGTGATCGCCTGTTTACCGTGAATGAAAGCCAGCACCTCTTCCGGTGCTAACCCATGACGTCTGGCCCAGTTGCTCCACGCCCGTTCTACCGCAGGCAGGGAATCCACCAGCGTTCCATCAAGATCAAACAGAAAACCTTTGCACCGCACACGGGCCTCCTCAGGCGTTGATAATTTGATTAATTTCGTTGGCGCTCAAATGGTACTGACGCGGGCAGGCATGCCACACATTAAGCATGCGCTGATATTTTTCCCACATTGGCGTCTGGGCGTTAAAACCGTGAGTTCCGGCGTCAAAATGGGTATAGCGCCCTTCCACATTAACCATAAAGCGGACATAACCGAGGTAACGTGCTTCAGTGGCGGCGTCAAAGCCGAGGAAGGTGACACGACGTTCATCGATGGATTGCTGGTCCTGCAAATTAGACCAGGAAACATGCAACGCATGATACATCTCCATAATGTCGATGATAGTGCGGCAGGTTTCTTCTTTCAGCTCGCCAAACTCGCGATCCAATTCACGCATCTGTAATCCGTAACCACGCTCAATAATTGTTTGCAGGCGACGGTAACGTTCAGCATTTGCCGGATCGAGCATAGTCATCATCTTGTACTGATTAGACAAAATAAGACGTTGCGCGTTGGTCATTTCCATTGTTGACTCCTGTATCACTATACTACGGTGAAAAAAAAGAAGGCTGAGTATGCCTTCTTTTATATGCGTAATCAGGGGTCAATTACAAATCATCAAGGAAAGTTTTATCCAGTTGTTTGAAGGCGCGCTTAAGCGTGTCAGCTAATGCCTGGTAATCAGGCTTGCCTTCAACGGGTGCCAACACCTGTCCAGACTCCTGCAATTTACCGCGAACTTCATAAAACCAGTTAAGGATTGCAGGGGGTAATGGCGTTACAGAACGCTTGCCCAGCCACCACAATCCCTGCATGGGTAAACTTAAGGCGAACAGCGCAGTGGCAACTGCCGGCCCAAGCTGACCGCCCAGGGCAATCTGCCAGCAGAGAGTAAATACGGCGATCGGCGGCATAAAACGGATCGCATAACGCGTCATCTTGATAACGCGATTTTCGACAAAGACCGGGGCAAGGCGTTTTTCCAGCGGCCACGTCTTTGAGTAATGCTGTCCCCGGCGAAACAAGCTAAAAAAATTAACAGAACGATTATCCGGCGTTGACATGCTTCACCTCAACTTCACATATAAAGATTCAAAAATTTGTGCAAATTCACAACTCAGCGGGACAACGTTCAAAACATTTTGTCTTCCATACCCACTATCAGGTATCCTTTAGCAGCCTGAAGGCCTAAGTAGTACATATTCATTGAGTCGTCAAATTCATATACATTATGCCATTGGCTGAAAATTACGCAAAATGGCATAGACTCAAGATATTTCTTCCATCATGCAAAAAAAATTTGCAGTGCATGATGTTAATCATAAATGTCGGTGTCATCATGCGCTACGCTCTATGGCTCCCTGACGTTTTTTTAGCCACGTATCAATTATAGGTACTTCCATGTCGAGTAAGTTAGTACTGGTTCTGAACTGCGGTAGTTCTTCACTGAAATTTGCCATCATCGATGCAGTAAATGGTGAAGAGTACCTTTCTGGTTTAGCCGAATGTTTCCACCTGCCCGAAGCACGTATCAAATGGAAAATGGACGGCAATAAACAGGAAGCGGCTTTAGGTGCAGGCGCCGCTCACAGCGAAGCGCTCAACTTTATCGTTAATACTATTCTGGCACAAAAACCAGAACTGTCTGCGCAGCTGACTGCTATCGGTCACCGTATCGTACACGGCGGCGAAAAGTATACCAGCTCCGTAGTGATCGATGAGTCTGTTATTCAGGGTATCAAAGATGCAGCTTCTTTTGCACCGCTGCACAACCCGGCTCACCTGATCGGTATCGAAGAAGCTCTGAAATCTTTCCCACAGCTGAAAGACAAAAACGTTGCTGTATTTGACACCGCGTTCCACCAGACTATGCCGGAAGAGTCTTACCTCTACGCCCTGCCGTACAACCTGTACAAAGAGCACGGCATCCGTCGTTACGGCGCGCACGGCACCAGCCACTTCTATGTAACCCAGGAAGCGGCAAAAATGCTGAACAAACCGGTAGAAGAACTGAACATCATCACCTGCCACCTGGGCAACGGTGGTTCCGTTTCTGCTATCCGCAACGGTAAATGCGTTGACACCTCTATGGGCCTGACCCCGCTGGAAGGTCTGGTCATGGGTACCCGTTCTGGTGATATCGATCCGGCGATCATCTTCCACCTGCACGACACCCTGGGCATGAGCGTTGACGCAATCAACAAACTGCTGACCAAAGAGTCTGGCCTGCTGGGTCTGACCGAAGTGACCAGCGACTGCCGCTATGTTGAAGACAACTACGCGACGAAAGAAGACGCGAAGCGCGCAATGGACGTTTACTGCCACCGCCTGGCGAAATACATCGGTGCCTACACTGCGCTGATGGATGGTCGTCTGGACGCTGTTGTATTCACTGGTGGTATCGGTGAAAATGCCGCGATGGTTCGTGAACTGTCTCTGGGCAAACTGGGCGTGCTGGGCTTTGAAGTTGATCATGAACGCAACCTGGCTGCACGTTTCGGCAAATCTGGTTTCATCAACAAAGAAGGTACCCGTCCTGCGGTGGTTATCCCAACCAACGAAGAACTGGTTATCGCGCAAGACGCGAGCCGCCTGACTGCCTGATTTCACACCGCCAGCTCAGCTGGCGGTGCTGTTTTGTAACCCGCCAAATCGGCGGTAACGAAAGAGGATAAACCGTGTCCCGTATTATTATGCTGATCCCTACCGGAACCAGCGTCGGTCTGACCAGCGTCAGCCTTGGCGTGATCCGTGCAATGGAACGCAAAGGCGTTCGTCTGAGCGTTTTCAAACCTATCGCTCAGCCGCGTACCGGTGGCGATGCGCCCGATCAGACTACGACTATCGTGCGTGCGAACTCTTCCACCACGACGGCCGCTGAACCGCTGAAAATGAGCTACGTTGAAGGTCTGCTTTCCAGCAATCAGAAAGATGTGCTGATGGAAGAGATCGTCGCAAACTACCACGCTAACACCAAAGACGCTGAAGTCGTTCTGGTTGAAGGTCTGGTCCCGACACGTAAGCACCAGTTTGCCCAGTCTCTGAACTACGAAATCGCTAAAACGCTGAATGCGGAAATCGTCTTCGTTATGTCTCAGGGCACTGACACCCCGGAACAGCTGAAAGAGCGTATCGAACTGACCCGCAACAGCTTCGGCGGTGCCAAAAACACCAACATCACCGGCGTTATCGTTAACAAACTGAACGCACCGGTTGATGAACAGGGTCGTACTCGCCCGGATCTGTCCGAGATTTTCGACGACTCTTCCAAAGCTAAAGTAAACAATGTTGATCCGGCGAAGCTGCAAGAATCCAGCCCGCTGCCGGTTCTCGGCGCTGTGCCGTGGAGCTTTGACCTGATCGCGACTCGTGCGATCGATATGGCTCGCCACCTGAATGCGACCATCATCAACGAAGGCGACATCAATACTCGCCGCGTTAAATCCGTCACTTTCTGCGCACGCAGCATTCCGCACATGCTGGAGCACTTCCGTGCCGGTTCTCTGCTGGTGACTTCCGCAGACCGTCCTGACGTGCTGGTGGCCGCTTGCCTGGCAGCCATGAACGGCGTAGAAATCGGTGCCCTGCTGCTGACTGGCGGCTACGAAATGGACGCGCGCATTTCTAAACTGTGCGAACGTGCTTTCGCTACCGGCCTGCCGGTATTTATGGTGAACACCAACACCTGGCAGACCTCTCTGAGCCTGCAGAGCTTCAACCTGGAAGTTCCGGTTGACGATCACGAGCGTATCGAGAAAGTTCAGGAATACGTTGCTAACTACATCAACGCTGACTGGATCGAATCTCTGACTGCCACTTCTGAGCGCAGCCGTCGTCTGTCTCCGCCTGCGTTCCGTTATCAGCTGACTGAACTTGCGCGCAAAGCGGGCAAACGTATCGTACTGCCGGAAGGTGACGAACCGCGTACCGTTAAAGCAGCCGCTATCTGTGCTGAACGTGGTATCGCAACTTGCGTACTGCTGGGTAATCCGGCAGAGATCAACCGTGTTGCAGCGTCTCAGGGTGTAGAACTGGGTGCAGGGATTGAAATCGTTGATCCAGAAGTGGTTCGCGAAAGCTATGTTGGTCGTCTGGTCGAACTGCGTAAGAACAAAGGCATGACCGAAACCGTTGCCCGCGAACAGTTGGAAGACAACGTGGTGCTCGGTACGCTGATGCTGGAACAGGATGAAGTTGATGGTCTGGTTTCCGGTGCTGTTCACACTACCGCAAACACCATCCGTCCGCCGCTGCAGCTGATCAAAACTGCACCGGGCAGCTCCCTGGTATCTTCCGTGTTCTTCATGCTGCTGCCGGAACAGGTTTACGTTTACGGTGACTGTGCGATCAACCCGGATCCGACCGCTGAACAGCTGGCAGAAATCGCGATTCAGTCCGCTGATTCCGCTGCGGCCTTCGGTATCGAACCGCGCGTTGCTATGCTCTCCTACTCCACCGGTACTTCTGGTGCAGGTAGCGACGTAGAAAAAGTTCGCGAAGCAACTCGTCTGGCGCAGGAAAAACGTCCTGACCTGATGATCGACGGTCCGCTGCAGTACGACGCTGCGGTAATGGCTGACGTTGCGAAATCCAAAGCGCCGAACTCTCCGGTTGCAGGTCGCGCTACCGTGTTCATCTTCCCGGATCTGAACACCGGTAACACCACCTACAAAGCGGTACAGCGTTCTGCCGACCTGATCTCCATCGGGCCGATGCTGCAGGGTATGCGCAAGCCGGTTAACGACCTGTCCCGTGGCGCACTGGTTGACGATATCGTCTACACCATCGCGCTGACTGCGATTCAGTCTGCACAGCAGCAGTAATCTCGTCATCATCCGCAGCTTTGCGCTGCGGATATCTGAACCGGAAATAATCACTATTTCCGGTTTTTTATTCTCTTAATTTGCATTAATCCTTTCTGATTATCTTGCTTAACTGCGCTGCATCAATGAATTGCGCCATCTCACTTTGCATACTTACCACTTTGTTTTGTGCAAGGGAATATTTGCGCTATGTCCGCAATCACTGAATCCAAACCAACAAGAAGATGGGCAATGCCCGATACGTTGGTGATTATCTTTTTTGTTGCTATTTTAACCAGCCTTGCCACCTGGGTAGTTCCGGTGGGGATGTTTGACAGTCAGGAAGTGCAGTATCAGGTTGATGGTCAAACAAAAACACGCAAAGTCGTAGATCCACACTCATTTCGCATTCTGACTAACGAAGCAGGCGAACCTGAGTATCACCGCGTACAGCTGTTCACGACGGGCGATGAACGCCCGGGCCTGATGAACTTCCCGTTTGAAGGATTAACCTCAGGATCGAAATACGGGACAGCCGTTGGCATCATCATGTTTATGCTGGTGATTGGCGGCGCGTTTGGCATTGTGATGCGTACAGGAACCATTGATAACGGTATCCTGGCGCTTATTCGCCATACCCGCGGGAATGAAATTCTCTTTATTCCTGCGCTGTTTATTCTGTTTTCACTTGGCGGCGCGGTATTTGGTATGGGAGAAGAGGCCGTCGCCTTTGCCATTATCATCGCACCGCTAATGGTCCGGCTGGGCTATGACAGTATTACCACCGTCCTGGTGACCTATATTGCCACGCAAATCGGTTTTGCCAGTTCGTGGATGAACCCGTTTTGTGTGGTCGTTGCTCAGGGGATTGCCGGCGTTCCGGTGCTTTCTGGCTCCGGGTTGCGCATCGTGGTGTGGGTTATCGCCACTATGATTGGCCTGATCTTTACCATGGTGTACGCCTCACGAGTGAAAAAGAATCCTCTTCTGTCACGCGTGCATGAGTCCGACCGCTTCTTTCGTGAAAAGCAGGCGGATGTTGAACAACGTCCGTTTACCTTTGGTGACTGGCTGGGATTGATTGTCCTGACCGCCGTAATGGTCTGGGTGATTTGGGGCGTGATCGTTAATGCCTGGTTTATTCCAGAAATTGCCAGCCAGTTCTTCACCATGGGTCTGGTGATTGGCATCATCGGCGTTGTTTTCCGCCTTAACGGCATGACGGTTAATACCATGGCTTCATCCTTTACCGAAGGGGCGCGAATGATGATCGCCCCTGCCCTGCTGGTGGGTTTCGCCAAAGGGATTTTGCTGCTGGTCGGTAATGGTGAAGCGGGTGATGCCAGCGTGTTAAATACCATCCTCAACAGCATTGCCAATGCCATTAGCGGTCTGGACAACGCGGTCGCGGCCTGGTTTATGTTGCTCTTCCAGGCGGTATTTAATTTCTTCGTGACGTCCGGTTCTGGTCAGGCGGCGTTAACCATGCCGTTACTGGCACCGCTTGGCGATCTGGTCGGTGTTAACCGTCAGGTTACCGTGCTGGCATTCCAGTTTGGTGATGGCTTCAGTCACATCATTTACCCAACCTCAGCTTCGTTAATGGCAACTCTCGGTGTGTGCAGGGTGGACTTCCGTAACTGGCTGAAGGTGGGCGCGACCCTACTTGGACTGCTGTTTATTATGTCCAGCGTCGTAGTGATCGGCGCTCAGTTGATGGGCTACCACTAAAAATGTTAAGAGCCGCAATTGCGGCTCTTTTTTCATTCTGCCGTTTCAGTCTCTACGGCTTCATTTTTGGCATTGCGCTTCATCCACAACGCCAGCGCTTTCAGCGAGTCTGGAGTGAACTCATCGCAGCGTGCGGTGATTTCTTCCGGCGTCAGCCAGCAAACTTCACTGACTTCATCTTCCTGTAGGGCGAAGGGACCGTGAGAGACGCAGCTGAACAACGCGCCCCAGACACGGCAATTTTTATCTTCGAAATAGAACTGCCCGTGCTCGGCAAAGGGGACACCGGCAATGCCCAACTCTTCTTCCGCTTCGCGACGCGCGGATTCCAGCAGTTGCTCATCGGCCTGGACCACACCGCCTGCGGTCGCATCTAACATGCCGGGTAAAAAGTCTTTTGTCTCGGTACGACGCTGGACCAGAATTTTGCCCATGCCATCATGCACGACGATGTAAGTTGCACGATGACGCAGACACTGTGCCCGCATTTGTTCCCGGCTGGCTTGTGCAATGACTTCGTTCTCTTCATTGACAATATCCACCCATTCAGTACTTGCCAAACGACGCTGTTCCATTATCAGGAAACCTTCTTTTTCTGGCGCTCTTACGGCGCATTTTGAGTTGTGGGTAAATTACGGATTAATCGCGACCTGCGCAATGATACTTTGATCATTGAGTGCGATTACACTAAGTACGTCATTATCCAGCATGCCATAACTCGCCGGATTACCGCCTTTCGGAATACTCACCGAGCCGGGGTTGAAATGGAAAATCTCCCCCCGCTGTTCTGCCACTGGCAGATGGGTATGACCGTACACCAGCACATCGTTCTGGTTTAAAGCAGGTAGATTTTCCGGGCCAAAAAGATGACCATGCGTCAAAAACAGACGTTGTTTTTCCAGTAATACCTGTTGCCACGGCGCGGTTATCGGGAAATGCAGCAGCATTTGATCCACTTCGCTGTCGCAGTTGCCGCGCAAGATTTTCCACTTATGTGCCACTTCATTAAGCCGTTCAGCGACTTTGGCTGGCGCGTAACCCTCCGGTAAAGCATTACGCGGGCCGTGATTCAACACGTCGCCAAGGATCACCAGCCACTGGGCACCGCTTTGGGCAAACAACTCCAGAACACGTTCCGTCGCCGGTAACGACCCATGAATGTCCGATGCAAACATCAGTTTCATCACTCACTCCTCGTCGAAAAAACGTAAGCTATGATACTGGATTCTGTCGTTGCTATCAGCCAGATTGCTTCGCCGAAAGTGCAATAAAACGCTGGACAGACGCTCGCTGCCACTGGAATGTCGCATAATCCACCAGGCGTTCTGGCACCTCATCGCCATGTAGTACCAGGCGGTTAATCATTAGCGCCAGATCAGTATCAGCAATGCACCATTCACCAAATAAATTCGGCTGACCCAGTGCTAACAAATGTTCTGCCATCGCGAACAGTTTCTCTGCACTGGCTTTTCCCTCGGCCGTTAGTGGCGCTTTTTTCGCCCCCGCAAAGACAACATCCGTCGGACGCTCTTCGCGGATGGGCATCAGATCGCTGCGCAGCCAGGCCTGAATCTGTCGTGCACGCGCACGATTTTCTAAATCAAGCGGATAAATACGTTCCCAGGTCGGTGGCGCAAATCGATCTTCCAGATACTCCGCAATGGCAGAAGATTCACTCAACTCAAAATCATCGATTTGTAATAACGGCACACGGCGTGTCTGACCGTAACCTTGCCACGTCGGCTGCAAATGTTCACCGCTGTCGAGGTCGATGGTCTTGATATGAAACGACAGGCCTTTTTCCTGCAACGCCACCCAGGCGGATAACACATAAGGGGAGAAAAAGTGGGCATCTGACCAAAGCGTGATAGCGGGTTTACTCATTATGTCCTCGGCAATAAAGGGGGCTGGCTATCAAACTATAGAGCCTTTTTGTCACTGTCACGTGACGAATACTCACGTAAGTCGCCGCGCTTTCTATACTTGTGGTGTTCAGATGATTAAACAACCGGAGCTGCAATGATCGATCTCTATTTCGCCCCGACACCCAATGGTCACAAAATTACGCTGTTTCTCGAAGAAGCAGAGCTTGATTATCGCTTGATTAAGGTAGACCTGGGGAAAGGCGGTCAGTTTCGTCCGGAATTTTTGCGCATTTCGCCCAACAACAAAATTCCGGCAATTGTTGATCATTCTCCTGCCGATGGCGGCGAACCGTTAAGCCTCTTTGAGTCTGGTGCCATTTTGTTGTATCTGGCTGAGAAAACAGGACTCTTTTTGAGTCATGAAACGCGTGAGCGCGCCGCCACATTACAGTGGTTATTCTGGCAGGTAGGCGGACTGGGGCCGATGCTTGGGCAAAATCATCATTTTAATCACGCAGCCCCCCAAACCATTCCTTACGCTATTGAACGTTATCAGGTTGAAACTCAGCGTCTTTACCATGTACTGAACAAGCGGCTGGAAAACTCGCCCTGGCTGGGAGGCGAGAACTACAGCATTGCGGATATTGCCTGCTGGCCGTGGGTTAATGCCTGGACTCGCCAGCGAATTGACCTCGCAATGTATCCGGCAGTCAAGAACTGGCATGAGCGGATCCGTTCGCGCCCTGCCACCGGGCAGGCACTGCTAAAAGCACAACTCGGTGATGAGCGTTCGGATAGTTAACAGAAACAGGTTCTCGTGTATTATTTCATCCTAAGTAAAACAACGGAGAACCTGCAATGGCACAACCTGCCGCTATTATTCGTATAAAGAACCTTCGTTTGCGTACGTTTATCGGAATTAAGGAAGAAGAAATTAACAACCGTCAGGATATTGTTATCAATGTGACGATCCACTACCCCGCCGATAAAGCGCGCACTAGCGAAGATATCAACGATGCGCTGAATTATCGCACCGTAACGAAAAACATTATTCAGCATGTAGAGAATAACCGTTTCTCTTTGCTGGAAAAATTAACTCAGGATGTGCTCGATATCGCACGTGAACATCACTGGGTGACGTATGCTGAAGTGGAGATCGATAAACTACACGCGCTGCGCTACGCCGATTCGGTATCCATGACCTTGAGCTGGCAGCGTTAACCGCCATATCGGGAGGCTGCATGAACATAGTGATCACCGGAGGGACGGGATTAATTGGTCGCCATTTGATTCCGCGTTTGCTGGAGTTGGGCCATCAAATCACGGTAGTGACGCGTAACCCGCAGAAAGCCAGTTCCGTTCTCGGCCCTCGGGTGACACTATGGCAAGGGCTAGCCGATCAAAGCAACCTCAACGGCGTTGATGCGGTAATCAACCTGGCCGGAGAACCGATTGCTGATAAACGCTGGACTCACGAGCAAAAAGAGCGTCTCTGCCAAAGCCGCTGGAATATCACGCAAAAACTGGTCGATTTGATTAATGCCAGCGACACGCCGCCGTCGGTACTCATTTCCGGCTCGGCAACGGGCTATTATGGCGACTTAGGTGAAGTGGTGGTTACCGAAGAGGAACCGCCGCATAACGAATTTACTCATAAACTCTGCGCCCGCTGGGAAGAGATTGCCTGCCAGGCGCAAAGTGACAAAACGCGAGTGTGCCTGCTGCGAACCGGCGTGGTACTGGCACCGGACGGCGGTATTCTCGGTAAAATGCTGCCACCGTTTCGTCTTGGCCTGGGCGGGCCGATTGGTTCCGGTCGGCAGTATCTTGCCTGGATTCAAATCGATGATATGGTCAACGGCATTCTCTGGCTGCTGGATAACGAGCTGCGCGGGCCATTTAATATGGTTTCGCCCTACCCGATACGCAATGAACAATTTGCCCATGCGCTCGGTCATGCGCTGCATCGCCCGGCTATTTTGCGCGCCCCCGCAACCGCCATTCGGTTGTTAATGGGCGAATCTTCAGTACTGGTATTAGGTGGACAACGCGCGCTGCCTAAACGGCTGGAAGAAGCGGGTTTTGCGTTTCGTTGGTACGATTTAGAAGAGGCGCTGGCGGATGTCGTTCGCTGATGTGGTTTACTGCAAACATCCGCCAGTTAACTCCCGGTGTTACAGGGTTAGTGGCTTTGCGCTATAAGATCGTCTGGCGATAGTCGGGGCACCATCATAACTAACTCTCTGTCTAAACCTCTATCCAGCATCTCCTGAGCAATACGCAGGGCTTCTTCGCGTTTGCCCAGAATTAATCCATCATTCCGCCCTTCTTCACGTAATCTGTCAGCAATGGTCATCAGTTTCTCCTTTTCTTGTGGTGCGCGTTCTGCTATCTCACCAATAAATGCACGGAAACGCTGGGCATCTCCCGTTTGTAATACATAATTAAACAGGGCTTTTAGCTGTCTGTCATTAGTGTTCCCTGTAACTAGCAGCGAAACAATTTGGTCGACTAATCCCAACAGATCGCGCTGACGAATATGTTTCTGAATTAACTCCAACAGCGCCATTTTGCGGTGTTGCATAATCTCGTCATCCGGCACCACGGTAATATCCACCAACGGAAAAGCCGATGAATATATTTTACGGGCAATCGCAGGCTCAGCAAATTCATCAAGCCAGCAGAGTGAATAAGGATAAGGACTTCTGCAACCATGATAAAACAGCATCGGGATCACCAATGGAAGCTCTTTATAGCCCGCATCAAGATGGTTTTGCATTGCCGCAATGGAATAACGCATCATGCGAAAAGCCATTAATTCTTCCGGCTTACTTTGGTGCTCTATCACTACATAAATATAACCCACTCCCTCCTGCGTTTTCACAGACCACAAGAGGTCGGAATAATATTGCCGCAGGTCGTCATCAATAAAACTGTTTGGTTCCAGTTTAAGCGTCGTTAAATCACACAGTTTGCGCAGCGGCGCGGGAAGATGAATATCAATAAAATCCCGCGCGGTGTCTGGATGGCGTAAAAAAGATTTAAATACCGCATCATGCGGCGTGGAAGTTGTCGATATTGTCATGGCGTTCCGTCACCCATCAAATTTAAGATGACGCGACAATAACCACGATTAACACCCAATGCAGCAGGCAGTTTTTATCTTTGGACAGCGAATTCAGAAGTATTTTTAGCGGACTGCAACTTTTACATTTCAGCGGAAGCTGACTCGCAAATTCCCCATGAAAATACTCCGGCAGCGTTAGCCACCGGAGAGGAAATTATTTCAGCGATCCCTTAAGGAACTGTTGCAGACGAGGGCTTTGCGGGTTGCCAAATAACTGCTCCGGCGCGCCTTCTTCCTCTATTTTCCCCTGATGGAGGAAAATGACGTGAGTAGAAACATGGCGAGCAAAGCCCATTTCGTGAGTCACTACCACCATGGTTTTCCCCTCTTCTGCCAGTTGCTGCATAATACGTAACACTTCTCCTACCAGTTCAGGATCGAGCGCCGAGGTAGGTTCATCAAACAGTAAAACTTCCGGTTCCATCGCCAGCGCCCGCGCGATAGAAACACGCTGTTGCTGACCGCCGGAAAGATGCACCGGATATTTCCCCTGCGCACGTTCGTCTATCCCGACTTTCGCCAGATACTTCACCGCCCGCTCGCGCGCTTCCTGCTTGCTCAGGCCCAACACCTGAATCGGCGCTTCCATGACGTTTTCCAGCACCGTCATATGGCTCCAGAGATTGAAGTGCTGGAATACCATCGTCAGGCGTGTGCGCAGTAAGCGCAGTTGATTTTTATCGGCGACTTTGAGTTGACCATCTTTGTCGCGCACCAGATTGATCGTCTGGCCATTGACCACGATCGACCCTTCACTCGGTTTTTCGAGGAAGTTAATGCAGCGCAGAAAGGTACTTTTCCCCGATCCCGACGATCCGATGATGCTTATTACATCTCCGGCATTCGCTTGCAGTGAGACCCCTTTCAGCACTTCATGTTCGCCGTAGCGTTTGTGCAAATCGATAACGTTTAATTTATTCTCGGACATCGTATTCTCAGTGCGTTGAAGAAGGTTTCACATGCTGCAACCAGCGTTTTTCCGCTCTGCGAAAGAGGCTGATCAGGACATAAGAGATGATTAAATAGAGCACCGCGGCAATGCCGAAGGCGGTAAAAGGTTGATACGTGGCGGCGTTAATATCGCGGGCTATTTTCAGCAGATCCGGCACAGTGGCCGTAAACGCCAGCGCAGTAGAGTGCAGCATCAGGATCACTTCGTTGCTGTATGCCGGTAACGCAATACGCAGCGCAGAAGGCAAAATAATGCAACGATACATTTTAAAAGTCGAGAAGCCATAGGCTCTGGCGGCTTCAATTTCCCCATGCGGAACCGAACGGATTGCCCCAGCAAAAATCTCGGTAGTGTAAGCGCAGGTGTTAAGCGTCAGCGCCAGCACGGTACAGTTCAGGCCACTGCGGAAGAAAGCGTTAAGGAATTCGGTTCCCTTAACAATCTCAAGCGTGTACATGCCGGAATAGAACACCAGCAACTGAACATACAGCGGCGTACCACGAAAAATATAGGTAAATAACCAGATTGGAAACTGGATGTATTTATTACTGGAGACACGACCAATCGCCAGAAACAGCGCCAGGACTCCGCCTATCACTACCGACAAAATAAGCAGCCACAGAGTGATCGCCACACCAGTAAAGCGATAACCGTCGGTCCACAGCAGCGGTTTCCAGTATTCATGTAAGATTTCGATCACAGGTCAGCCCTCTTCACACCCACGGAGTAGCGGCGCTCAAGGAACAGCAGCACACCATTGGAAACAGTGGTGAAAACCAGGTAAATCACGCCACAGACGATGGCGAAATAGAACGGTTCCCAGGTACTTTTGCCTGCCAGTTGGGTGGCTTTGACCACATCTTCCAGGCCGAGTAACGAAACCAGTGCGGTAGATTTGAGGATCACCTGCCAGTTGTTGCCAATGCCTGGCAGGGCGTAACGCATCATCGCCGGAAACATGATCCGCCGAAACACTTGCCCACGAGTAAAACCGAACGCCGTCGCCGCCTCTATATGCCCTTTCGGCACTGCCATAAACGCGCCACGGAACGTTTCGGTAAAATAAGCACCGTAGATAAAACCGAGAGTAATAATACCAGCGACCATCGGATCGATATCAATCTGCCCGACGCCCATCGCCTCCGTCACCGTGTTTAGTGCAATCTGCAAACCGTAGAAAATCAGCAGCATCAACACCAAGTCCGGCACGCCTCGAATCAGCGTGGTGTACCCTTCGAAAATCAGCCCCGAAAGCCGATTTTGCGAGAGCTTACCGCCAGCGCCAATTAAACCGATGATTACAGCGAGCACTACAGAACTGATAGCCAGCTCCAGCGTGACGAGCGCACCCTGTAAAATAACACCTGAAAACCCATACAACATGCTGCCTGTCCTGTCGTGTGTGGTGAATTACCGCCTCTTGTCTCCCTCCGGTTACCCGAAGGGAGCGGGCTTTCTTTCACCGATGGCGATTAGCCACCATAAACATCAAAATCGAAGTACTTTTTCGCTAATTTCTCGTAAGTACCGTCAGCGCGCATTTCGGCAAAGGCTTTGTTCAGTGCCTCGCGCAGTTCGTTATCTTCTTTACGCAGGCCCATGCCGGTCCCTACGCCAAACAGTTTTTCATCTTTAACAGACGGGCCACCGAATTTGTAATCTTTACCGACAGGTTGTTTGAGGAAACCTTCGCTGGCAGCGACCTCATCCTGGAACGCGGCATCAATACGTCCGGCAGTCAGGTCAGAATAAATGTTGTCCTGCCCCTGATACGAGACGATTTCAATGCCTTTTGGTGCCCAATGTTCATTACCGAACGTCTCCTGGGTGGTGCCCTGCAATACGCCTACCCGTTTGCCTTTCAGCGACTCGACTGTCGGCTGAATGTCGGAATTTTTCGCCACCACCAAACGAGAATCGGCAGCGTACAGTTTGTCGGTGAAGGCTATTTCTTGCTGACGTTTTTCCGTAATGGAAAGCGATGACATGATGGCGTCAATCTTCTTCGCTTTTAAGGACGGGATTAACGCATCCAGCGGATTTTCGACAAACGTACATTGCGTATTGATGCGTTTGCATAATTCCTTTGCCAGATCGATATCGAAGCCAACCAGTTCGCCTTGTGAATTTTTTGATTCAAATGGCGCATAGGTCGGGTCGGTACCGATGCGGATGTTTTGCGGAATCGCAGCAAACGCCGCAGTTGCGCTGGAGAAGGCCAGAACCAGAGAGAGCGATAGCACCAGTTTTTTCATAATGTCCTCAACTGACAGTCTTTTTATAGGGAATATTTACAGGTTTGTTACACTTATCGTGCCATAAAATTGACCATCAAGGCAAAATATCCCGCCCCGTTAGACGTATTATTTTTCATTAAAAATGCTTAAGTATGCATTTCAATGCACCACGATAGTGCAACAAACCTGGCGTGCACCATGATGATCATTCCATCAGGTACAGCTTCCCAGCGACGTATCAGTCACCGTAGACATTAAAGTCGAAATACTTTTTCGCCATCTTGTCGTAGGTGCCGTCCTGACGCAGCTCGCCAAGCGCCTTATTGAAGGCAGCCGTCAGTTCAGCATCATCTTTACGTAGCCCTACACCGGTGCCATCACCGAAGTATTTTTTGTCTTTTACTGATGAGCCAGCAAAGGCGAAATCTTTACCAGCAGGTTGCTTGAGGAATCCTTCGCTGGCAGCAACTTCATCTTGTAACGCAGCATCCAGACGTCCTGCAGCCAGATCGGAATAGACCAAATCCTGGTTGGCATAGGCCACCACATCCACGCCTTTGCTACGCCAGGTCTCGTTAGCGTAAGCTTCCTGGGTTGATCCCTGCAGCACACCAACATGTTTACCTTTCAGTGAATCCAGCGTTGGCTGAATCGGTGAACCTTTGGCAGCAATCAAACGAGAATCTGCGGCGTACAGCTTGTCGGAGAAGGCAATCTCCTGCTGACGTTTATCGGTAATGGAAAGCGACGAAATAATGGCGTCGATTTTTTTCGCTTTCAGTGAGGGGATCAGCGCGTCAAAGTCACTGGCAACCCAGGTACATTTCACCTGCATCCGTTTGCACATCTCGTTACCGAGATCGATATCAAAGCCAACAAAATCACCTTTAGCATCTTTCGACGAGAACGGCGCATAGGTGGTATCGGTTCCGATACGTACCGTCTCCGGTAGCGCCGCATAGCTGGAAGCCGCTGCGGAGAGACCGACTAACAAAGACAGAGCGAGAATCGACTTCTTCATACATAACCCTCAAGTGAAAATGGCTTTTTTATGTTGTGTATTGTGTTGTGTGTTTGCAGGCTCTTTCATGCAGGTCTTATGCCATCTTGACGACAACAGTAACATTCAACGTTAAATATGTTAATAAGACGTTGCATTATTGTCCTGAAGTTGAAGATAGCAGGTATAGCGGTTGAATCGCAGCGTTTCGATTGAATGGCAGAAACAAAATGTCGAGGATTTGATCGCGGTTGCAAAATTGCCCTGAAACAGGGCAACAGCGGAGTTATGCGCCCTGCCAGCGGGCAAAGAGATCTTCAGGAAGGGTTATTGCAAACTGGTCAAGAACACGATTAACCGTCTGATTTATCACATCATCAAGGGATTGCGGGCGATGATAAAACGCCGGAACGGGAGGCATAATCACCGCACCGATTTCTGCCGCCTGAGTCATTAAACGCAGATGGCCTAAGTGCAATGGTGTTTCACGCACGCAGAGCACCAACGGGCGACGCTCTTTCAGCACCACATCTGCCGCACGGGTCAGTAAGCCATCAGTATAGCTATGGACAATGCCGGAAAGGGTTTTGATTGAACAGGGTAAAATCACCATCCCCAGCGTCTGGAAAGAACCGGAAGAGATGCTGGCGGAAATATCGCGCGCATCGTGCGTGACATCAGCTAATGCCTGCACTTCGCGCAGGGAAAAATCCGTTTCGAGGGATAAGGTCTGGCGCGCCGCCTGGCTCATCACCAGATGCGTTTCGATATCTGTGACATCGCGCAGAACCTGTAATAAGCGCACGCCATAAATCGCGCCGCTGGCACCGCTGATGCCTACAATGAGTCGTTTCATAAATAGTTGCCCTGTCAGACTTGCAGGCAGACTTTGCAGTATTTCGGCGGGAGTTGCAAGTCAGGGTGCCAGACCGGCACCCTCAGCGAAGGCATCATCCTTCGTTATGCATTTCGAGATTTTCCACTTCGTTCTGACGTTGCACTGCTTTGGCGTCATCATTACGTAACGTATCGAGGAAATCGAGGTAGCCCTGATCAACATCTTTGGTGACGTAGACGCCGTTGAACACCGAGCATTCAAACTGCTGGATATCCGGATTTTCAGCGCGAACGGCGTCGATCAGATCGTTCAGATCCTGGAAAATCAACCCGTCAGCACCGATGATCTGGCGAATTTCATCAACTTCGCGACCGTGAGCGATCAGTTCCGTGGCGCTCGGCATATCAATACCATAAACGTTCGGGAAGCGAATTTCCGGTGCCGCAGAAGCGAGGTACACTTTCTTCGCTCCGGCTTCGCGTGCCATCTCGATAATCTGCTCAGAAGTGGTGCCACGGACGATGGAGTCGTCGACCAGCAGGACGTTTTTATCGCGGAACTCGGCGCGGTTGGCATTCAGTTTACGGCGCACGGACTTACGACGCAGCTGCTGGCCCGGCATGATAAAGGTGCGGCCAACATAGCGGTTTTTAACGAAGCCCTGGCGGTACGGTTTGCCCAGAATACGAGCAATTTCCAGCGCGATATCACACGAGGTTTCTGGGATCGGGATCACCACGTCGATATCCAGATCTTCCCATTCGCGGGCAATTTTCTCGCCCAGTTTCGTGCCCATATTCACACGCGCGCTGTAAACGGAAATTTTGTCGATGAACGAGTCCGGGCGAGCAAAGTATACATACTCAAACAGGCACGGATTGCTGACCGGATTGTCAGCACATTGACGGGTAAACAACTGCCCTTCTTCAGTGATGTAAATCGCTTCGCCCGGCGCGACGTCACGCAGGAAATCAAAGCCCAGCGTATCGAGCGCTACGCTTTCGGAAGCGACCATATATTCTGTACGGTTCTCGTCAATATCACGTTTTCCCAGTACCAGCGGACGAATCCCGTTTGGATCGCGGAAAGCAACCATACCGTGGCCGATAATCATCGCCACACAGGCATATGCGCCGCGGATTAAGCGGTTTGTGGCAGCAATGGCAGCGAAAATATTGTCGGCTTCCAGCGGGTAGTGGCGGAAATTGTCCAGCTCGCTGGCGAAGATATTAA
>OBZF01000498.1_pt1 | contig 20252 bp, 16 predicted proteins | sample 1495521 | NCBI WGS metagenome assembly OBZF01 (sample SAMEA2580234, study PRJEB22360) | human gut metagenome | biome: human gut; feature: human-associated habitat; material: faeces | place: Denmark | collected 2008/2010 | reverse complement strand
GCGTTGCCCCCGCAGCGACCGTCGGCCCACCCCCCACCAGCGCCGTTCCGGCACCGCCGCGCACTAAGCCAACGCCCGCCCATAAATTGGGGCTGATCTCCAGATTGTCGCGCTTGCCGTTATGTAACGCCGCCATTCGCTGTTGTCCTACGGAATCCGTCCGGGCGAATGCGGCCTGTGCTTTGGCGATAGTTTCATCATCAAGATGCGAGATTAACCGCTCGGCGGCCTGCCACGCTTCGTCGTTAGTTTCACGAACAATCACATGCAGACGAATACCGAAACGAATTTTGCGTCCATGCGCGGCAGCTTTCGCCCGCACTTGTTCGATCTTCTCTTTTACTAGTTCTGGCGGTTCGCCCCAGGTGAGGTAGAGATCAACTTGTTCTGCCGCCAGCTCCTGGGCGACGTCTGACGATCCGCCAAAGTAAAGCGGAGGATAAGGCTGTTGAATCGGCGGGAAGAGCAGTTTTGCTCCGCGCACATGAATATGTTTACCGTTGAAATTGACGGTTTCCCCCAGCAATAAGCGCCGCCAGACCTGGGTAAATTCCGCCGAGGCTTCGTAGCGCTCGCTATGATCAAGGAACACGCCGTCGCCTGCCAGCTCTTGTGGATCGCTGCCTGTGACCAGATTAAACAACGCACGACCATTTGAGAGACGGTCAAGCGTGGCGGCCTGGCGAGCGGCAACGGTAGGTGAGGTTACGCTGGGGGGCAGGGCGACAAGAAACTTCAGCTGCGTCACCGGGATCATCGACGCCGCCACCAGCCACGCATCTTCACACGATCGCCCCGTTGGGATCAGCACACCGGTATAGCCCAGACGATCCGCCGCTTGCGCAATTTGTTGCAGATAGCCGTGATCAACCGGGCGTGAACCTTCTTCCGTTCCAAGATAATGCCCGTCACCATGGGTCGGTAAAAACCAGAACATATTCAGACTCATAATTGTTTTCCTTCCAGTTGAGTGGGCTGCCAGATGCGCTGGCGAATATCGACTTTTTTCGGCACCAGACGATTTTCATAAAACAGATCTGCCGTTTGCTGCTGTAAGGCGGCAACCTCGGCGTTAACCGGTTTGATGGTGGTAGGAGGGCGATGATCTAAGTAAGAGGCAATCACCGGTGCCGGTAAGCCCATCGTTTTTGCCAGTAAAGCGATGCTTTGCTCGCGCTGGCTGCGGGTTAACGCATCGGCCTCACTAAAGGTTGCGAGTACGCCCTGAATAAAAGCGCCGTTTTTTTCTGCATAGGGACGAGCTGCCAGATAAAACGATCCAGTTTGATTGAGATCGGTGCCGTCTTTCAGCACCCGCACGCCGCCCTGTAATAATGCAGCAGAGTAGTAGGGATCCCAGATAGCCCAGGCGTCAACGTTACCTTGCTGGAACGCGGCGCGGGCATCAGCGGGCGTCAGGTAAGTGGGTTGGATATCGGTAAACTTAAGTCCGGCCTGACGCAGTGCACGCAGTAAAAGGTTGTGTGAACTGGAACCTTTCTGAAAGGCAACTTTGTGACCTTTAAGATCGGCTACGGTTTTGATCGGGCTGTTTTCTGCCACCAGAATCACTTCGGCTTTGGGCTTCGGTGGCTCGACGCCCACATATACCAAATCAGCCCCGGCAGCCTGGGCAAAGATTGGCGGAATATCCCCGGTACTGCCGAGATCAATACTGCCAACGTTTAACGCTTCCAACATTTGCGGACCCGCGGGGAACTCCACCCAGGAGATTTTTGATTGCGGATAGCGTTTTTCCAGTAACTGGTGGCTTTTTGCCAGTACCATACCAATACTGCCTTTCTGATAGCCTATACGTAACGCTTCAGGCGAGGATTCTGCAGCAACCGCAATCGTAGAGACGCTAAGCAATCCCACCAGCGCCAGTTTAATGATGTTACGCATGGGCATTACCTCGCAGAGACAGAAGGTCAGGAACCTGAACATCGCGGCGGTGCAATGCCTGCCAGAAAGTTTCTAGCGCGGTATCAAGACGGGTTTGCAGATTTGGCGTGAACTGGGGTCTGTGATGGTAATCAATTACTTGTGAGTCATCGGCAAACACGCCGTGCAGGATCTCCTGAGCTTTCAGTGCGCTTAAAACTGGTTTAAGGGCATAATCGACCGCCAGCAGATGGGCCACGGTACCGCCCGTCGCCAGCGGTAGCACCACTTTGCCTTGCAAAGCGCGCTCTGGCAGCAGGTCGAGCAGGGTTTTCAGCGCGCCGGAATAGGCGGCTTTATACACAGGTGTAGCGACTATCAGTCCATCAGCCTGTTGCAGCTGTTCGGTGAAGGTCTTGAGTGCCGGACTATCGAAACGAGCATAAAGCAGATCTTCCGGGGCGAAGTTTTGCAGATTCCAGTGATAAACCTCTACATCGAGGCCATTTAGTTTTTCCCGCGCATATTCCAGCAAGGAGCTGGAGCGAGAAGGAAAGCGAGGACTACCCGCCAGGGTGATGACACGCATACTCTCTCCTTATAACCAATTGTTCTTTTTTTGTTAACATTGATAACAATTCGGTCAGTCTGTCGGAGAGACAAGAAAATGCCAAATATAAATTTTGTGTATCTTTTTCTGACAATAAACTAAAGAAAGGGCTTTATATATCACGCATATTTATTTGTTGGATAGTCATTAGATGTTGAATCAATGAATTACTCGTTCAGTTAATATTTAAATATTCATGAAATCTATAAATTAAAGATTTGTCACTTATTGGATTTAGTATGCTTGATTTAAATGGCGGTCAATTATTGTTATTATTAAGTCTAATGTCATTTAAAGGCATTATCATATTTACGAAGAGATCAGGATGATGACGATGAAAAAAAGTGTATTGACGGCGTTTATAACTGTGGTATGTGCAACGTCCAGCGTTATGGCAGCTGATGATAATGCTATCACGGATGGCAAAGTAACATTTAATGGTAAAGTTATTGCTCCAGCTTGTACCCTGGTAGCTGCGACGAAAGATTCAGTAGTCACATTGCCAAATGTCAGCGCCACCAAGTTGCAAACTAATGGAGCAGTCTCTGGCGTTAAAACTGATGTACCAATTGCCTTAGAAGGCTGTGATGTTACTGTAACTAAAAATGCGACGTTTACCTTTAGTGGTACGGCTGACGGCGTGCAACCTACAGCATTTGCCAACCAGGCTACCACCGATGCAGCGACGAATGTTGCTCTACAAATGTATCTGCCAGATGGTTCTACATCGGTAACTCCCGGTACCGAAACGTCGAATATTCAGTTAGCGGATTCTGCTGAGCAAACAGTGACCTTTAAAGTTGATTATATCGCTACGGGGAAAGCGACTTCTGGTAATGTGAATGCGGTAACAAATTTCCATATTAACTATTATTAATAGAACTCATTAATTGTTTTATTAATTAGTACCCCTCTAGTGTTCTGGAGGGGATATTCATATTTTTTAAGAGTGACTATTTATGAAAACTTGCATAACAAAGGGAATTGTGACCGTAAGTTTTACGGCAATATTACTCAGCTGCTCATCCGCATGGGCGGCAGGTAAAGGCGGGATTGGACTTGCAGCAACACGTCTTGTTTATTCAGAAGGTGAAGAGCAAATTTCACTGGGTGTACGTAACACCAGTCCGGATGTTCCTTATCTTATTCAGTCATGGGTGATGACCCCAGATAATAAAAAATCAGCAGATTTTATTATTACACCACCGCTATTTGTGCTGAATCCGGCTAATGAGAATCTGTTACGCATTATGTACATTGGTGCGCCGTTGGCGAAAGACAGAGAAACCCTTTTCTTCACTAGCGTACGGGCAGTCCCTTCAACAACGAAGCGGGAAGAGGGAAATACCCTGAAGATTGCCACACAAAGCGTCATCAAACTTTTCTGGCGACCAAAAGGTTTAGCGTATCCCTTAGGCGAGGCTCCGGCGAAACTGCGTTGCACTTCGTCAGCTGACATGGTTACGGTCAGTAACCCAACACCTTATTTCATTACCCTGACAGACCTGAAAATAGGTGGAAAAGTAGTTAAAAATCAAATGATTTCCCCCTTTGATAAATACCAATTTTCTCTGCCAAAGGGGGCCAAAAATAGCAGCGTAACGTATCGAACCATCAATGACTACGGGGCGGAAACGCCGCAACTCAACTGTAAATCGTAAGCCGTCTTCAGTTAAGAGAGCGAGATGTATAGAACTCATCGACAACACAGCCTGTTAAGCTCTGGTGGAGTGCCATCGTTTATTGGTGGGCTGGTGGTGTTTGTGTCGGCAGCGTTCAATGCACAAGCTGAAACCTGGTTCGATCCTGCTTTTTTCAAAGATGATCCCTCAATGGTGGCCGATTTGTCTCGTTTCGAAAAAGGACAAAAAATAACGCCAGGGGTTTATCGTGTCGATATTGTTCTGAATCAGACAATTGTAGATACGCGCAACGTCAATTTTGTTGAGATAACGCCAGAGAAGGGGATTGCCGCCTGTTTGACGACTGAAAGCCTGGATGCAATGGGTGTTAATACTGATGCGTTTCCGGCTTTTAAACAACTGGACAAACAAGCGTGTGTGCCATTGGCGGAGATTATTCCGGATGCCAGCGTAACGTTTAATGTGAATAAACTCCGTCTGGAAATTTCAGTACCGCAAATCGCCATCAAAAGTAATGCCCGTGGTTATGTCCCCCCTGAACGTTGGGATGAAGGGATCAACGCGCTATTACTGGGATATTCGTTTAGCGGGGCTAACAGTATTCATAGCAGCGCAGACAGTGATTCTGGCGACAGCTATTTTCTGAATTTAAACAGTGGCGTTAATTTAGGCCCATGGAGATTGCGCAACAATTCAACATGGAGTCGCAGTAGTGGCCAAACCGCAGAATGGAAGAATCTCAGCAGCTATTTGCAGCGGGCGGTTATTCCACTAAAAGGCGAACTGACCGTAGGTGATGATTATACTGCAGGCGATTTTTTCGATAGTGTCAGCTTTCGTGGTGTGCAGCTGGCGTCAGATGACAACATGCTGCCAGACAGCCTGAAAGGGTTTGCGCCTGTGGTGCGTGGTATCGCCAAAAGCAATGCCCAGATAACGATTAAGCAAAATGGTTACACCATTTACCAAACTTATGTATCGCCTGGTGCTTTTGAAATTAGTGATCTCTATTCCACGTCGTCGAGCGGTGATTTGTTAGTTGAAATCAAAGAAGCGGACGGCAGCGTCAATAGCTACAGCGTACCGTTTTCCAGCGTGCCATTACTCCAGCGTCAGGGGCGAATCAAATACGCGGTGACACTGGCGAAATACAGAACCAATAGTAATGAACAGCAGGAGAGCAAATTTGCCCAGGCCACGTTGCAGTGGGGCGGACCGTGGGGAACGACATGGTATGGTGGTGGACAATATGCTGAATATTACCGTGCCGCCATGTTTGGTCTGGGATTTAACCTTGGCGATTTCGGAGCAATTTCGTTCGATGTGACCCAGGCGAAGAGTACGCTGGCAGACCAAAGCGAACATAAAGGTCAGTCATATCGTTTTCTGTATGCCAAAACGCTCAACCAATTGGGCACTAATTTTCAATTGATGGGCTATCGCTATTCGACGTCGGGTTTCTACACCCTTTCCGACACCATGTATAAACATATGGATGGCTACGAATTTAATGACGGTGATGATGAAGATACGCCGATGTGGTCGCGTTATTACAATTTGTTTTACACCAAACGTGGCAAACTGCAGGTCAATATCTCCCAGCAATTAGGCGAGTACGGTTCGTTTTATTTAAGTGGTAGCCAGCAAACTTACTGGCATACCGATCAACAGGATCGGCTATTACAGTTTGGCTACAACACGCAAATTAAAGATCTCTCGCTGGGGGTTTCCTGGAACTACAGTAAGTCCCGTGGTCAACCTGATGCTGATCAGGTGTTTGCACTAAATTTTTCCCTGCCGCTCAATCTGTTGCTCCCCAGAAGTAATGATAGCTATACCAGGAAAAAAAATTACGCATGGATGACCTCTAACACCAGTATCGATAACGAAGGGCACATTACACAAAACCTGGGTTTAACGGAGACACTACTCGATGACGGTAACCTGAGCTACAGCGTGCAACAGGGATATAACAGCGAGGGGAAAACGGCTAATGGTAGCGCCAGCATGGACTACAAAGGGGCGTTTGCAGATGCCCGAGTGGGCTACAACTACAGCGATAACGGCAGTCAACAACAACTGAACTACGCTCTTTCAGGCAGTTTAGTTGCCCATTCACAGGGCATTACCCTGGGGCAATCGCTGGGGGAAACTAACGTCCTGATTGCAGCACCAGGCGCAGAGAATACTCGTGTGGCGAACAGCACCGGGCTGAAAACTGACTGGCGCGGATATACCGTTGTCCCCTATGCCACTTCTTATCGGGAAAATCGAATCGCACTTGATGCGGCATCGTTAAAACGTAACGTGGATCTTGAAAATGCAGTAGTCAACGTGGTTCCCACCAAAGGGGCGTTGGTTCTGGCGGAGTTCAATGCCCATGCGGGAGCAAGGGTATTAATGAAAACATCAAAGCAGGGTATACCGCTGCGTTTTGGCGCGATAGCGACGCTGGACGGCATACAGACTAATAGCGGCATTATTGATGATGATGGCTCGCTCTATATGTCCGGTTTGCCCGCTCAGGGAGCGATAACTGTACGCTGGGGCGAAGCTCCCGATCAAATTTGTCATATCAGTTACCAGCTTACCGAACAACAAATTAACTCTGCGATTACGCGAATGGATGCCATATGCAGATAATCTTTGGAGAAAAATGCGTGTTATTACTACGACTATTTTTTGCCGCCGTCTTAATGCTATGGTGCGCTCAAACTGCTGCTTATAGCGGGCAGTGTCATACCACTCAGGGGAATCCGTATATTGGCGTCAATTTTGGCGTTAAAACCCTGGAGGAAGAAGAAAATACGGCTGGAGTAGTTAAAGACAAATTTTATCAGTGGAACGAATCGAATGATTATTATGTTTCCTGTGATTGCGATAAAGACAATGTCAGAAGTGGCCGATGGGCATTCGCCGCGGATTCACCGTTAGTCTATTTAGGCGACAACTGGTACAAAATTAATGACTATCTTGCCGCCAAAGTTTTATTGCAGGTTAAAGGCAGTTCTCCTACTGCGGTTCCTTTCGAAAACGTGGGCACAGGGGCAGATACACGATGGCATATTTGCGATCCCGGCGGTCAACGTTTAGGTGGCCAGGGGGCTAGCGGTAATAGCGGTAGCTTTTCCCTGAAAATATTGCAGCCGTTCGTTGGTTCGGTCGTCATTCCTCCTATGGCGCTGGCGCGATTATTTGAATGCTACAACATACCCGCAGGTGATTCCTGCACGACTACAGGTACACCGGTTTTAGTGTATTACCTGTCTGGTACGATCAATTCACTTGGCTCATGTTCCGTCAATGCCGGAGAGACTATCGAGGTCGATCTGGGCGACGTATTTGCGGCTAACTTTCGTGTTGTAGGGCATAAACCCCTTGGGGCCAGAACGGCAGAACTCGCAATTCCAGTCAGGTGTAACACGGGAAACGCGGGGTTAGTTAACGTCAACCTGAGTCTGACGGCAACCACAGACCCCAGCTATCCCCAGGCGATTAAGACGTCACGTCCTGGCGTGGGCGTGGTGGTGACCGATAGCCAGAACAACATTATTTCCCCTGCTGGTGGAACATTACCGCTCTCTATTCCTGATGATGCAGACAGTATCGCGCGAATGAATGTCTATCCAGTCAGCACGACAGGTGTACCACCAGAAACCGGGCGATTTGAAGCCACGGCAACGGTGAGAATAAATTTTGATTAACGCGTGAACGTATGAAGAAAAAAACGATATTTCAGTGCGTTATCTTGTTCTTTAGCATTCTTAACATCCATGTCGGGATGGCTGGGCCTGAACAAGTTAGTATGCATATTTATGGGAATGTGGTCGATCAGGGCTGTGATGTCGCCACCAAAAGTGCATTACAAAATATTCATATTGGTGATTTTAATATCAGTGATTTTCAGGCCGCGAATACCGTAAGCACTGCTGCTGATTTGAATATCGATATCACCGGTTGTGCCGCTGGTATTACTGGCGCGGACGTCCTTTTTAGCGGCGAGGCTGACACCCTTGCGCCGACACTGCTCAAACTAACTGACACAGGCGGAAGCGGTGGTATGGCAACGGGGATTGCCGTGCAAATTCTTGATGCGCAAAGTCAGCAAGAAATCCCGCTCAATCAGATCCAGCCTCTTACGCCCTTAAAAGCCGGGGATAACACACTCAAATATCAACTTCGTTATAAGTCCACAAAGGCGGGAGCAACGGGCGGTAATGCGACGGCGGTTCTCTATTTTGATCTGGTTTACCAGTGAAGGAGTGATGTTGAAACGGATAATCTGGATTCTGTTCTTACTGGGATTAACGGGGGGCTGTGAGCTATTTGCCCATGATGGCACAGTCAACATTAGCGGATCGTTTCGCCGTAATACATGCGTGCTGGCACAGGATAGCAAGCAAATCAATGTGCAGTTAGGCGATGTCTCGCTGACACGTTTTTTTCATGGGAATTATGGCCCGGAGAAATCTTTCATCATTAATTTGCAGGATTGCGGAACAGATGTCAGCACGGTTGACGTCACCTTTTCAGGAACCCCCGACGGAGTGCAGAGCGAAATGCTGTCCATTGAAAGTGGTACGGATGCAGCCAGCGGGCTGGCAATTGCGATTCTGGATGATGCGAAGATATTGATTCCGCTTAACCAGGCGAGTAAAGACTACAGCCTACATAGCGGTAAGGTGCCATTAACTTTTTATGCGCAATTGCGACCTGTCAATAGCGATGTGCAGTCGGGTAAAGTGAATGCCAGCGCGACATTTGTACTTCATTATGACTAATACGTGGAACAGATTGGCGCTCTTGATTTTCGCCGTTTTATCGCTGCTGGTGGCGGGTGAATTGCGGGCAGGAGTGGTGGTCGGCGGAACGCGATTTATCTTTCCGGCAGACAGAGAATCGATATCTATTTTACTGACTAATACCAGTCAGGAATCCTGGCTTATTAACAGCAAAATCAACCGCCCAACGCGTTGGGCCGGGGGGGAAGCGTCGACAGTGCCAGCACCATTACTGGCCGCTCCGCCACTTATTCTCCTGAAGCCCGGTACTACAGGCACGTTGCGCTTGCTGAGAACGGAAAGCGACATCTTGCCTGTGGATCGCGAAACGCTATTTGAGTTAAGCATTGCCAGCGTGCCATCCGGCAAAGTTGAAAATCAGAGCGTAAAAGTGGCGATACGCTCGGTATTTAAACTGTTCTGGCGACCCGAAGGTTTGCCGGGCGACCCGCTGGAAGCTTATCAACAATTACGCTGGACACGGAATTCGCAGGGTGTACAACTCACTAACCCAACGCCTTACTACATTAACCTGATTCAGTTGAGCGTAAATGGTAAAGCGTTAAGTAATGCGGGAGTTGTGCCGCCTAAAAGCCAGCGTCAGACAAGCTGGTGTCAGGCAATCGCACCGTGTCATGTCGCCTGGCGGGCGATAAATGATTACGGCGGGTTGAGTGCAAAGAAGGAGCAAAATCTGCCCTGAAACAGGTTCGGAAAACGTTTGCGTTTTTTTTGCCGCAGGTCAATTCCCTTTTGGTCCGAACTCGCACATAATACGCCCCCGGTTTGCACACCGGGAATCCAGGAGAGTTCATGTACTACCCCTTCGTTCGTAAAGCCCTTTTCCAGCTCGATCCAGAGCGCGCTCATGAGTTTACTTTTCAGCAATTACGCCGTATTACAGGAACGCCGTTTGAAGCACTGGTGCGGCAGAAAGTGCCTGCGAAACCTGTTAACTGCATGGGCCTGACGTTTAAAAATCCGCTTGGTCTGGCAGCCGGTCTTGATAAAGACGGGGAGTGCATTGACGCGTTAGGCGCGATGGGATTTGGATCGATCGAGATCGGTACCGTCACGCCACGTCCACAGCCAGGTAATGACAAGCCGCGTCTCTTTCGTCTGGTAGATGCCGAAGGTTTGATCAACCGTATGGGCTTTAATAATCTTGGCGTTGATAACCTCGTAGAGAACGTAAAAAAGGCCCATTATGACGGCGTCCTGGGTATTAACATCGGCAAAAATAAAGATACGCCAGTGGAGCAGGGCAAAGATGACTATCTGATTTGTATGGAAAAAATCTATGCCTATGCGGGATATATCGCCATCAATATTTCATCGCCGAATACCCCAGGATTACGCACGCTGCAATATGGTGAAGCGCTGGATGATCTCTTAACCGCGATTAAAAATAAGCAAAATGATTTGCAAGCGATGCACCATAAATATGTGCCGATCGCAGTGAAGATCGCGCCGGATCTTTCTGAAGAAGAATTGATCCAGGTTGCCGATAGTTTAGTTCGCCATAATATTGATGGCGTTATTGCAACCAATACCACACTCGATCGTTCTCTTGTTCAGGGAATGAAAAATTGCGATCAAACCGGTGGCTTAAGTGGTCGTCCGCTTCAGTTAAAAAGCACCGAAATTATTCGCCGCTTGTCACTGGAATTAAACGGTCGCTTACCGATCATCGGTGTTGGCGGCATCGACTCGGTTATCGCTGCGCGTGAAAAGATTGCTGCGGGTGCCTCACTGGTGCAAATTTATTCTGGTTTTATTTTTAAAGGTCCGCCGCTGATTAAAGAAATCGTTACCCATATCTAATTATTTCTTCGAATTCCTCTTTATAAGATAATCAGGGCTTTATTTTCAGCCCTGGTTGTTTTATATTCATCGCTGTTGCTTATTTAGACATTTTGTACTTTTATTGTTGAGGTTATTAAGCGAAGCGACAATGGATTGTGTTGCTGCGGTTTTATAGGGTAGGGGAGAGGCAGATGCGAATTAAACCAGACGATAACTGGCGTTGGTATTACGATGAAGAGCACGATCGAATGATGCTCGATTTAGCCAATGGTATGCTATTTCGCTCACGTTTTGCGCGCAAGATGTTGACTCCAGATGCCTTTTCTCCCGCAGGCTTTTGCGTTGACGACGCCGCGCTCTATTTCTCTTTTGAAGAAAAGTGCCGCGATTTTAATTTATCTAAAGAACAAAAAGCCGAACTGGTGCTGAATGCACTGGTAGCAATTCGCTATCTCAAACCGCAAATGCCGAAAAGCTGGCATTTTGTTTCCCATGGTGAAATGTGGGTGCCCATGCCGGGCGATGCGGCCTGCGTTTGGTTGAGCGATACTCACGAGCAGGTCAATTTGCTGGTCGTTGAATCTGGCGAAAATGCCGCACTATGCCTGCTGGCACAACCCTGCGTTGTTATTGCGGGTCGCGCGATGCAGTTGGGCGACGCCATTAAAATCATGAACGACAGGCTGAAACCGCAGGTTAATGTTGACAGCTTCAGCCTCGAACAGGCTGTCTAACGCGCCAACTTAAGTGCAGTCTTCGGTACACAGCTACAGCAAAGAATGGTGCCATCATCGCCCATTGCTGATTTTTTCAGCGGCGTGACTTCGCCTTCTAAAAGCTGAACACGGCAACTTCCACAAATGCCCGCGCGGCAAGAATAAGGGATACGAATTCCCTGATTTTCTAATTGCTCCAGCAACACCTGTTGGTTATTTCCACGAAATGCCTGTCCCTGCCAGTCAATATCTACATTTGCGTCCGGTTGTTGCGTGATGTTGGCGGTATCATCAGCGGCCGTAAATTTTTGCCGGAGCCGTTGCCAGAATTTCCACCTCATCGCCAACGCGAATCACGCCGCTATTACGGGCAATTAAATTCTGACCAAAATCGACATCGCCGTTATCCTGGGCAGTGCGGAAAGATTGCAATGTTTTTAATGGTTCGCCTGCCGGATGTTTTTGCCCTTTTTCTGGGCTGACGGTGGTGAAAATACAGCGGCTACAAGGTTTAACCACATCAAACACCACATCACCAATGCGAATCACTTTCCAGCGATCTTCTTCCCAGGCTGACGCGCCGGAAACCACCAGATTGGGGCGGAATTGCTCCATTTTTACACTGGCCGGACAACGTTGTTGGAGATCACGTAACGAGGCTTCGTTAGCAAGAAGGTAAGGATAGCCATCAGCAAATGACAGAGGTACAGTGTTGTGGCGTTTCACGCGCCGGGTCATTTGTGGCCCCACCCAGCGTAATTGCACTTCGCGGGAGAAAAATCCACTTAGCCATTTGTTGATCGCGTCTGGCGCAATTCGCGCGGTAAAATGTGTGCCCCAAACTTCGGTTGGTGCGTCTTGTGTGGCGAAATCAGCAAAACGAACATATGCGCTACTGCCATCTGGTGCGGTGAGATGCAAGCCATCATGCACAGGTGAAGGAGTAAACCGTACCATCTGGGGAAACTGGCGAGCGGTAATAAACGTACCGTCAGGTTCCGTGATCATAAAGATGCGATCGAAGGCCAGACCACTGACATCAGCCAGAGCATGTGTAAGACCAATGCCGCGCATCGATTTAACAGGATGAATAAAAAGCCGGGTTAATGTCACCACGGTGCGGTCCTCAAATGAAAATAAGCCCTCAACTTTATGACATGACGCGCTTATTAGCTATAATGCGCAACAATTTTCTTAGCGCCTGTCCCATTAGGCTATTTTATTTGTCAGTTTGGCCCTGGGTTGTGCTCGAAATCCTCACGTACTTGTGTACGCTCCGGTTTCTCCGCGCTGTCCATGTCCAGACTGACTGCAACAATTACGCCTACTGCGGTAGGCTCTTAGAGTAAAAGTGACGATATGAATTCTCTGTTTGCCAGTACGGCCCGTGGGCTGGAAGAGCTGTTAAAAACTGAACTGGAAAACCTGGGGGCCGTTGAATGCCAGGTGGTTCAGGGTGGGGTCCATTTCAAGGGCGACACACGGCTTGTTTACCAGAGCCTGATGTGGAGCCGCCTGGCCTCGCGTATTATGTTGCCGCTGGGCGAGTGTAAGGTTTACAGCGATTTAGACCTCTATCTCGGTGTTCAGGCGATCAACTGGACAGAGATGTTTAATCCTGGCGCGACCTTCGCTGTCCACTTCAGTGGTTTGAATGACACCATCCGCAACAGTCAGTACGGCGCGATGAAAGTGAAAGACGCGATCGTCGATGCTTTCACGCGGAAAAATCTGCCGCGTCCAAATGTTGATCGCGATGCGCCGGATATCCGCGTTAACGTCTGGCTGCATAAAGAAACCGCCAGTATCGCTCTTGATCTGAGTGGTGATGGTTTACATCTGCGTGGCTATCGCGATCGTGCTGGTATTGCGCCGATCAAAGAAACCCTGGCAGCCGCTATTGTGATGCGATCCGGCTGGCAGCCAGGAACACCGCTGCTCGATCCGATGTGTGGTTCCGGTACGTTGCTGATTGAAGCGGCGATGCTAGCGACCGATCGCGCACCAGGCTTGCACCGTGGGCGTTGGGGCTTTAGCGGCTGGGTGCAGCATGATGAAGCTATCTGGCAGGAAGTGAAAGCGGAAGCGCAAACTCGTGCCCGTAAAGGCCTGGCTGAGTATAGCTCTCATTTTTACGGTTCGGACAGCGACGCACGGGTGATTCAACGTGCGCGCACTAACGCCCGTCTTGCGGGGATTGGTGAACTGATCACCTTTGAGGTGAAAGATGTCGCGCAACTGACCAATCCGCTGCCGAAAGGGCCGTACGGCACAGTGTTGAGCAACCCGCCATACGGGGAACGTCTGGACAGCGAACCGGCGCTGATTGCGCTGCATAGCCTGCTGGGTCGGATCATGAAAAACCAGTTTGGTGGCTGGAATCTCTCTTTGTTTAGTGCCTCGCCGGATCTGCTAAGCTGCTTGCAGCTGCGTGCAGACAAACAGTACAAGGCGAAAAACGGCCCGCTGGACTGCGTACAGAAAAATTACCACGTTGCCGAAAGCACTCCAGACAGCAAACCGGCGATGGTAGCGGAAGACTACGCCAACCGCCTGCGTAAGAACCTCAAAAAATTCGAGAAGTGGGCTCGCCAGGAAGGAATTGAATGTTACCGCCTGTATGACGCCGATCTGCCGGAATATAACGTTGCCGTTGACCGTTATGCCGACTGGGTGGTGGTGCAGGAGTATGCGCCGCCAAAAACTATTGATGCTCACAAAGCGCGTCAGCGTCTGTTCGATATTATCGCTGCAACCATTTCGGTACTGGGGATTGCGCCAAACAAACTGGTGCTGAAAACCCGTGAACGCCAGAAGGGCAAAAATCAGTACCAGAAACTGGGCGAGAAGGGCGAGTTTCTTGAAGTTACCGAATATAACGCTCACTTGTTGGTGAACCTGACGGATTACCTCGATACCGGTCTGTTTCTCGATCACCGTATCGCCCGTCGTATGCTCGGTCAGATGAGCAAAGGCAAAGATTTCCTCAACCTGTTCTCTTATACCGGCAGCGCCACCGTGCATGCGGGATTAGGCGGTGCACGCAGCACCACCACCGTGGATATGTCGCGTACTTATCTGGAGTGGGCAGAACGCAACCTGCGTTTGAATGGCCTGACCGGGCGTGCGCATCGCCTGATTCAGGCCGATTGCCTGGCGTGGCTGCGTGAGGCAAATGAACAGTTCGATCTGATCTTTATCGATCCGCCAACCTTCTCTAACTCAAAACGAATGGAAGATGCGTTTGATGTTCAGCGCGATCATCTGGCGCTGATGAAAGATTTGAAACGTCTGCTGCGTGCAGGTGGGACGATCATGTTCTCGAACAATAAACGTGGCTTCCGTATGGATCTCGACGGCCTGGCAAAACTGGGACTGAAAGCACAAGAAATTACGCAAAAAACGCTCTCCCAGGATTTCGCCCGTAACCGCCAGATCCACAACTGCTGGCTGATTACCGCAGCCTGAAAGGAATAGTAATGTCATTAATCAGTATGCATGGCGCATGGCTGTCGTTCAGCGACGCGCCGCTTCTCGATAACGCAGAACTGCATATCGAAGATAACGAACGTGTTTGTCTGGTGGGCCGCAACGGCGCGGGCAAATCGACGTTAATGAAAATCCTCAACCGTGAACAAGGGCTGGATGACGGTCGCATTATTTACGAGCAAGATTTGATTGTAGCTCGTCTGCAACAGGATCCGCCGCGTAACGTTGAGGGTAGCGTTTATGATTTCGTTGCCGAAGGCATTGAAGAACAAGCGGAATATCTGAAACGCTATCACGATATTTCGCGCCTGGTGATGAACGACCCGAGCGAGAAAAATCTCAACGAACTGGCGAAGGTTCAGGAACAGCTGGATCACCACAACCTGTGGCAGCTGGAAAACCGCATCAACGAAGTGCTGGCGCAACTGGGGTTAGATCCTAACGTTGCGCTGTCGTCGCTTTCCGGCGGCTGGTTGCGTAAAGCGGCATTAGGACGCGCGCTGGTGAGTAATCCGCGCGTGCTGTTGCTTGATGAACCGACAAACCACCTGGATATTGAAACCATCGACTGGCTGGAAGGGTTTTTGAAAACTTTCAACGGGACGATTATTTTCATCTCCCACGACCGTTCGTTTATCCGCAATATGGCGACGCGCATTGTTGATCTCGATCGCGGCAAGCTGGTGACCTATCCAGGGAATTACGACCAGTACCTGCTGGAAAAAGAAGAAGCCCTGCGCGTGGAAGAATTACAAAATGCCGAGTTCGATCGCAAACTGGCGCAGGAAGAGGTGTGGATCCGCCAGGGGATCAAAGCACGCCGTACCCGTAATGAAGGCCGCGTACGCGCCCTGAAAGCGATGCGTCGCGAGCGTGGTGAACGTCGCGAAGTGATGGGTACCGCAAAGATGCAGGGGGAAGAGGCCAGCCGCTCCGGTAAGATCGTTTTCGAAATGGAAGACGTTTGCTACCAGGTTGACGGTAAGCAACTGGTGAAAGATTTTTCGGCCCAGGTTCTACGTGGCGACAAAATTGCCCTGATTGGTCCGAATGGGTGCGGCAAAACCACGCTGCTGAAACTGATGCTCGGTCAGCTTCAAGCGGACAGCGGGCGTATTCACGTTGGCACCAAACTGGAAGTGGCTTATTTCGATCAGCACCGCGCGGAACTGGATCCCGATAAAACGGTGATGGATAACCTTGCCGAAGGTAAGCAAGAGGTGATGGTTAACGGCAAGCCACGCCACGTATTGGGCTATTTGCAGGACTTTCTGTTCCATCCGAAACGGGCGATGACGCCGGTACGTGCGCTTTCTGGCGGTGAGCGGAACCGCTTGCTGCTGGCGCGTTTGTTCCTCAAACCAAGCAACTTATTGATTCTTGACGAACCGACCAACGATCTTGATGTCGAAACGCTGGAACTGCTGGAAGAACTGATCGACAGCTATCAGGGCACGGTATTGCTGGTTAGCCACGATCGTCAGTTTGTCGATAACACCGTTACAGAATGTTGGATCTTCGAAGGCGGCGGTAAAATTGGTCGTTATGTCGGCGGTTATCATGATGCCCGTGGTCAGCAAGAGCAGTATGTGGCGCTCAAACAGCCTGCGGTGAAAAAAACCGAAGAAGCCGCCGCGGCAAAAGCAGAAACTGTAAAACGCAGCAGTAGCAAACTAAGCTATAAATTGCAGCGCGAACTGGAGCAGCTACCGCAATTGCTCGAAGATCTGGAGGCGAAGCTGGAAGCCCTACAGACGCAAGTGGCGGATGCTTCCTTCTTCAGTCAGCCGCATGAGCAGACGCAAAAAGTGCTTGCTGATATGGCTGCTGCAGAGCAGGAGCTGGAGCAAGCCTTTGAACGCTGGGAGTATCTTGAAGCGTTAAAAAATGGTGGCTGATCGCAAAATAGTCGATTTAAACAGAGACAGCTGACAACGGTAAAATTGCCTGATGAACTGGGTTTATCAGGCATGAAAACCAACACTTTGTTAGTCATCTGTAAAATAGCGCATCATTAAGGAGTACCAATGTGCGAACATCATCATGCCGCGAAGCACATCCTGTGCTCGCAGTGTGACATGCTGGTGGCGTTACCGCGCCTTGAGCATGGTCAGAAAGCGGCATGTCCCCGGTGTGGCACAACGTTAACCGTGGCGTGGGATGCCCCTCGGCAGCGTCCCACCGCCTATGCGTTGGCTGCACTGTTCATGCTGTTGCTGTCCAACTTGTTTCCTTTTGTGAATATGAACGTTGCAGGAGTTACCAGTGAAATTACATTACTGGAAATTCCCGGCGTGCTTTTTTCTGAGGACTACGCCAGCCTCGGCACCTTTTTCCTGTTGTTTGTGCAACTGGTTCCCGCGTTTTGTCTGATAACCATTCTGTTACTGGTGAATCGCGCGGAATTACCGGTCCGTTTAAAAGAGCAACTGGCACGGGTGCTTTTTCAACTCAAAACCTGGGGAATGGCGGAGATTTTCCTCGCTGGTGTGCTGGTCAGTTTCGTTAAACTGATGGCTTACGGCAGCATTGGGGTAGGCAGCAGCTTTCTCCCCTGGTGTTTATTTTGTGTCCTGCAACTGCGCGCTTTTCAGTGCGTTGATCGTCGCTGGTTATGGGACGACATCGCCCCGATGCCAGAACTGCGCCAGCCGCTAAAACCAGGCGTCACGGGGATACGTCAGGGGCTGCGTTCGTGCTCCTGTTGTACGGCAATCCTTCCTGCTGATGAACCCGTGTGCCCGCGTTGTAGTACCAAAGGGTACGTTCGGCGTAGAAACAGCCTGCAGTGGACACTCGCGCTGCTTGTAACGTCCATCATGCTGTATCTTCCGGCTAATATTTTGCCCATCATGGTGACGGATTTATTAGGCTCGAAGATGCCGTCGACGATTCTCGCTGGGGTCATTCTGTTATGGAGCGAAGGCTCTTATCCCGTCGCTGCGGTGATCTTTCTGGCCAGTATTATGGTACCAACGTTAAAGATGATCGCCATCGCGTGGCTGTGTTGGGATGCCAAAGGGCATGGCAAGCGCGACAGTGAAAGAATGCATTTGATTTATGAAGTTGTTGAGTTTGTAGGCCGCTGGTCGATGATTGACGTTTTCGTTATCGCGGTGCTCTCGGCGCTGGTGCGTATGGGAGGTTTAATGAGTATTTATCCGGCAATGGGTGCATTAATGTTTGCTTTAGTCGTCATAATGACAATGTTTTCTGCTATGACGTTTGACCCGCGTTTGTCGTGGGATCGTCAACCTGAATCAGAGCATGAGGAGTCCTGACAGTATGGAATCTAATAATGGGGAAGCCAAAATCCAGAAAGTGAAGAACTGGTCTCCCGTGTGGATATTTCCTATCGTCACGGCGCTCATTGGGGCCTGGGTTCTTTTTTATCATTACAGCCATCAGGGACCGGAAGTGACCCTGATCACCGCGAATGCGGAAGGAATTGAAGGTGGCAAAACCACCATTAAAAGCCGTAGCGTTGACGTCGGCGTGGTTGAAAGCGCCACACTGGCTGATGATTTGACGCACGTTGAAATCAAAGCGCGGCTGAATTCCGGTATGGAAAAATTGCTGCATAAAGACACCGTCTTTTGGGTGGTGAAACCGCAGATTGGTCGCGAAGGGATTAGCGGCCTGGGAACGCTGCTGTCTGGAGTTTATATCGAACTGCAGCCAGGCGCGAAAGGCAGCAAAATGGATAAATACGATTTGCTGGACTCGCCACCGTTGGCCCCGCCTGATGCGAAAGGTATCCGTGTGATTCTCGATAGCAAAAAAGCCGGGCAGCTCTCGCCAGGAGATCCGGTGCTGTTCCGTGGCTATCGGGTAGGTTCGGTTGAAACCAGCACCTTCGATACACAAAAACGCAATATCAGCTATCAACTGTTCATCAATGCACCTTATGACCGACTGGTGACCAACAATGTTCGCTTCTGGAAAGATAGTGGCATTGCGGTTGATCTGACGTCAGCAGGGATGCGTGTGGAGATGGGCTCATTGACAACGCTGCTGAGTGGCGGTGTCAGCTTTGATGTGCCGGAAGGTCTGGATTTAGGGCAGCCAGTGGCACCGAAAACAGCTTTCGTTTTGTATGATGATCAGAAGAGCATTCAGGATTCGTTGTACACCGATCACATTGATTATCTGATGTTCTTTAAAGATTCGGTACGCGGTCTGCAACCGGGAGCTCCGGTAGAGTTCCGGGGTATTCGCCTGGGTACCGTAAGCAAAGTGCCATTCTTTGCGCCGAATATGCGTCAGACATTTAACGATGATTACCGTATTCCGGTACTGATTCGTATCGAGCCAGAGCGGCTGAAAATGCAGCTTGGCGAAAATGCGGATGTTGTTGAGCACCTTGGCGAATTGTTGAAACGTGGTTTACGCGGATCGCTGAAAACCGGAAACCTGGTCACTGGTGCACTGTATGTTGATCTCGATTTCTATCCAAATACGCCTGCAATAACCGGTATTCGTGAATTTAATGGTTATCAGATTATCCCGACCGTTAGCGGCGGCCTGGCGCAAATCCAGCAACGACTGATGGAAGCGTTGGATAAGATCAACAAACTGCCATTGAATCCGATGATTGAACAGGCAACCAGTACGCTTTCTGAAAGTCAGCGCACAATGAAAAACCTGCAAACGACGCTGGATAGCATGAACAAGATCCTCGCTAGCCAGTCGATGCAGCAGTTGCCGACGGATATGCAGTCAACGTTGCGTGAATTGAATCGCAGCATGCAGGGCTTCCAGCCTGGCTCCGCAGCCTACAACAAGATGGTGGCGGATATGCAGCGCCTTGATCAGGTGTTGCGAGAACTGCAACCGGTGCTGAAAACGCTCAATGAGAAGAGTAACGCGCTGGTATTTGAAGCGAAGGACAAAAAAGATCCAGAGCCGAAGAGGGCGAAACAATGAAAAAGTGGCTAGTGACGATGCAGCTCCGGCGAAATTAATAAAAACTATTACCAGTTACCTGTGGTGCAGAGCGGTACACAAAGTACCGCCAGCCAGGGCAATCGTCTGTTATGGGTAGAGCAGGTCACTGTTCCTGACTATCTGGCGGGGAATGGTGTGGTTTATCAAACCAGTGATGTGAAGTATGTGATTGCCAACAACAACTTGTGGGCCAGCCCGTTGGATCAACAGTTGCGCAACACCCTGGTTGCCAACCTGAGTACGCAACTGCCCGGCTGGGTGGTTGCCTCCCAGCCTCTGGGAAGCGCCCAGGACACGCTCAATGTTACCGTAACGGAGTTTAACGGTCGCTATGATGGCAAGGTCATTGTCAGTGGTGAGTGGCTGTTGAACCACC
>OBZF01000492.1_pt1 | contig 20483 bp, 15 predicted proteins | sample 1495521 | NCBI WGS metagenome assembly OBZF01 (sample SAMEA2580234, study PRJEB22360) | human gut metagenome | biome: human gut; feature: human-associated habitat; material: faeces | place: Denmark | collected 2008/2010 | reverse complement strand
CCGGCCACCGGGTTCAGGTCGTAGCCCCATTCGGCGGCGGCGGTCGGCTCGATGCCGAAGCCGAGGAAGCCCAGGCCGGCGAGGGTCAGGATGGCTTCGGACGAGTTCAGCGTCAGGATCACCGGCAACGTGCGGGTGGAGTTCTTGAACAGGTGCTTGGTCATGATGCGCCAGGTGGAGGCGCCGACCACGCGCGCGGACTCGACATACGCGGATTCCTTGATGCGGATCACTTCGGCGCGAATTGTGCGGAAATACTGCGGGATGTACACCACGGTGATGGAGATGCCGGAAGCCAGAATGCCGCTCCACAGGCCGGACTGGCCGTGGGAGATCATGATGGCCATCAGAATGGCGAGCAGCAGCGAGGGGAAGGAGTAGACGGCGTCGGCGATCATCACCAGAATGCGGTCCACCCAGCCACCGTAGTAGCCGGAGACCAGGCCGAGCAGCACGCCGGCGAAGATGGAGAGCAGCACGGCCACGACGATGGCGATGACGGCGGTGCGTGCGCCCCACACCACACGGGAGAACACGTCGAATCCGGCGGCGGTGGTGCCCCAGATGTGTTCGGCGGAGGGTGCGGCCTGCGCCGGGAAGGACGTGCCGTCGGCGGCCTTGATCTGGGCGTGGCCGTAGGGGGCGATCAGCGGGGCGAAGAGGGCCACGAGCAGGAAGAACGCGGTGATCGCGAGACCGGTGATCAGCATGCCCTTCTGCCAGCCGACCGCCACGCGCAGTTCCTTGATGATCGGGATCTTGGTCCAGAACGGCGTCTTGGTGCTGACGTTGAGCTTGGTAAGGCGGTCGTCACCGGGGACGGTGATCTTGTCTTGGGATGCGGTGGTCATCTCAGTACCTCACTCTCGGGTCGATAAGCGCGGCGATGACGTCGACGAGGAAGTTGACGACGGCCACGATGATGGCGATAAGGATCACGATGCCCTGCACGGCCACGAAGTCACGGGCCTTCAGGTACTGGGACAGCATGAAGCCCAGGCCCTTCCATTCGAAGGTGGTTTCGGTCAGGACCGCACCGGCGAGCATCAGGGCGATCTGCATGCCCATGACGGTGATGATCGGGATCAGGGCCGGCCGCCAGGCGTGCTTGTTGAGCAGGCGCTTTTCGGAGACGCCGCGCGAGCGGGCAGCCTCGACGTAGCCGGAATTGTAGGTGGAGATGACGTTGGTGCGTACCAGACGGATGAACACGCCGGCGGTCAGGAGGCCTAGGGCGACGGCCGGCAGCACGGCGTGGCGCAGCACGTCGACGAGCACGTTCATGTCGCCGAGCTGGATGGCGTCGATGATGTAGAAGCCAGTCGGCGATACCAGACGGGTGAACTGCATTTCGGAGTTCAGGTCGGAGCGACCGGAGGCTGGAAGGATGTTGAGCCAGACAGCGAAGATGAGCTTCAGCACGAGGCCGAGGAAGAACACCGGGGTGGCGTAGCACAGGATGGCGAAGGTGCGGATGCCGGCGTCGGCGGCACGGTCGCGTTTGCGGGCGGCGAGTCGGCCTAGGCCGATGCCGACAATCAGCGCCACAATCAGGGCGAGGAAGGCCAGTTCGAATGTGGCGGCGCCGTAGTGCGTAAGAATGCTGATCACCGGCTGGTTATCGGTCAGCGTCGTTCCGAGGTCGCCGTGCAGCAGGCCGCCAAGATAGTCGACGTATTGCACAATCAGCGGGCGGTCATAGCCGGCCGCGTGGATGCGCTGCTGGAGTTCGGCGGGTGTCAGGCGGCCGCCCAAGGCGGCGGAAATCGGGTCGCCGGTGGCGCGCATCACGAAGAACACGATGGTGACCAGAATGAAAACGGTGGGAATAATGAGAAGGAACCTCGTCAGCACGAAGCGGAAGAAACTACCTGACAGTCGGTTCTTCTTCGTCTTGGCTTTCGCCGGAGTGGTGCTGGAGGTCGCTATGGCGCTGTCTGACACGCGATGCTCCTTGGTGTTGGTAATCGGTATATAAAGCAATAAAGGCTCCCCTCTCCGAGGGGAGCTGGCGGCGAAGCCGACTGAGGGGAGTCATACGAGTTGGGCTCCCCTCAGTCTGCCGTCGGCAGACAGCTCCCCCCCCCTCAAAGAGGGGAGCTCATGCTGGATCAGCCCTTGGTGACGGAGGCATAGCGGAAGCGGAAGGAAGCGTCGAGGGTGACACCCTTCACGGAGGTGCCGGTGACGGCGACCTGGGCACCCTGCAGCAGCGGGATGGTGGAGAGGTCTTCGGTCTCGAGCTTCTGAATCTGCTTGAGGATGTCTCCACGAGCGGACTCGTCCTTCTCGCCGGCCTGCTTGACGATCAGGTCGTTGACTTCCTTGTTGGAGTAGCCGTTGTTCACGAAGTTACCATCGCGGAAGAACGGGGACAGGTAGTTGTCCGGGTCGGAGTAGTCCGGGAACCATCCAAGCTGGTAGACCGGGTACACACCGTCGGAATCGTCGGTAACCACACGATCCTTGTTGTACTGGGTCCATTCGGTGGACTGCATGTCGACCTTGAACAGGCCGCCTGCCTCAAGCTGGGACTTCAGGGCAGCGTACTCGTCGGCGGAGACGGAGCCGTAGTGGTCGTTGTTGTACTGGAGCTTGAGGTCGACCGGGGTGGTGACGCCGGCGTCGGCGAGGACCTTCTTGGCCTTCTCGGTGCTCGGCTTGCCGTTGCCGTCGCCGTAGGCGGACTTCAGCGTGTCATCGTGACCGGCCAGGCCGTCCGGGATGAAGGAGTACATCGGGGTGTAGGTGCCCTTGTAGACCTTGGTGGAGAGCTCTTCGCGGTCGATGAGGTTGGCGACGGCCTGGCGCACGGCCTTGGCCTTGTTGGCGTCGGCATCGGGCTGGGATTCGCCGTAGGGCTGAATCTTGAAGTTGAAGGCGATGAAGCGCTCCTCACCGCCCGGGCCCTTGACGACCTTGACCTTGGAGTCCTTGGAGAGGTCCTCGATGTCGGTCGGGCTCAGGGAGCGGTAGGCCACGTCGACCTGGCCCTGCTGGACGGCCATCTTCAGGTTGGAGGCGTCGGCGAAGTACTTGACCTGCACGACGGAGTTCTTGGCCGGGGTCAGACCCTTGTAGGAGTCGTTCTTGGCGTAGGCGGCGGACTCGTTGATCTTGAAGGCTGTCAGCGTGTACGGGCCGGCGAAGGCCTTCTTGGAGACGATGGTGTCGGCGTCGGCGAGCTTGTCGGCGTCGAAGGTATCCTCATCGACGATCGGGCCGGCGGGGCTGGACATGACCTGCTTCAGGGTCACGTCGAAGGGCACGGAATCCTTGAACACCACGGTGGTGTCGTCCTTGGCGGTCACGGATTCGACGTTGGCGAGCAGGGAGCTCGGGCCGTTCGGGTCGTTGATCTTCTTGATGCGATCGTAGGAGAACTTGACGTCGGAAGCGGTCAGGTCGTTGCCGTTGGCAAACTTCAGGCCGTCCTTGAGCTTGACGGTGAATTCGGTGCCGTCATCGTTCCAGGTACCGTCATCGGCGGCGATGTCCGGGCTCAGTTCGGAGGTGTTGTAGTCCTGGGCGTACAGGAACGGGAACACCTGGATCTGCACGGCGTATGAACCGTTGTCGTAGGAGCCGGCGGGGTCCAGGCTGGTGATCTTATCGGTGGTGCCGATGGTGATGGCGTTGCCGGAATCGGCACCTGCGGTGGTGTCATCCTTCACACCGCCGCAGGCGGTCAGGGATGCGATGGCGGCCACGGAGACGGCGGCGGCCAGAATCTTCTTGGAATTCAACAGGAATCCTCTCTCATAACTTGTTTCCACGTCATCACTGCGGGCGTGGATTACCGCCTGACTATGGTGCGGATGTGTTACCTCTGCGTTTCCATAGTCATCGACTTATGTTTCGCTTGTGGCGACCAAGGCCGGTTTTATGCGGTATCGAGCAGTATTACGGATTCTTGTATTACGACGTGAATAACGGTCACATGGTGAGACAAATATACTATCATCTCACCATGTGACCATGTTCGTAGACGAATGCCTTCCATTCGTCAACCGGTCGGCCTACTGCTACTTGAGCTTGCGGCCCGCGCACCACACCTGTTCGACCGTCCAGTCGGCCGGGTCCGCAAGGTTGAAATCGGCGGCGAAGCCGGGGGCGATGAGGCCGATCGGCGCCCCGGTGACCGGGTTCGGCCGGTCGAAGCCGAACGCCTTGGCCGGCGTCAGAGTTGCCGCCTCGACCGCGTCCACCGGGCTGAAGCCCAGTTCGCACACCGCACGGCGCACGGCGACCTCCAGCAGCAGAGTGGAGCCGGCGATGGCGCCGTTGGAGACCAGGCGCGCATGCCCGCCGACCACGTTCACGTCCAGCGCGCCCAACTTGTAGGCGCCGTCCGGGCAGTCGGTGGCGGCCATCGCGTCGGTCACGAAGGCCGTGCGGTGAGGCGCGAACCGGAAGGAGAGGCTCACCATCGGATCCTGCACGTGGAATCCGTCGTTGATGAGCTCGATGGTGACGCGCGGGTCCTCCACCGCGGCCGGAATCGGACCGGGTTCGCGGTGATGCAGGCCGTTCATCGCGTTGAACATGTGGGTCATGATGCCCGCGCCCGCGTCGAAGCCGGCTTTGGCGGTCTCGTAGTCGGCGTCGCAGTGGCCCACGGCCGGCACCACGCCGGCAGCGGCGAACTGGCGGATGGCGGAGATGCCGTGGGGCAGTTCGGGGGCGATGGTGATCTGGCGGATGCAGCCAAGCTTGCCGGAGGCGGGGTCGGCACCGGAGGCCTCGAGCATCTTATCGACGATGTCAGGCACCGGATCCTTGAGACATTCCGGGTCATGTGCGCCCTTGCGGGCCAGGGCCAGGAACGGGCCTTCCAGATGGCAGCCTAGGATGTCGGGGCGGCCGGACTCCATTGTGGCGCGGACGGTGCGGATGTTGCGGCAGATCACGTCCACGGGGTTGGTGATCAGCGAGAGCACCTGGCGCGTGGTGCCATGCACGGCGTGGCCGGCCCGCGCCACGTCGATGCCGTCCGGCCCGTCATCGAAGCTCTTCTCCCATGCGCCGTGCGCGTGGATGTCCACGTAGCCGGGGGTCAGAATACGGCCTTCGGCGTCGATGACCGCGTTGCGATCGGCCGGGTCGAGCCCCACCGTGCGGCAGTAGTGCTCGAAGGTCTCCTCCCCCGTGCCGGCCGCCACGATGACGCCGGCGGCATCGGAGACGACCCAATATCCGCGCCGTTCGCCGCGCGCATCCACCTTGCGCGCGTTACGAATCGCCACCGGAGCCGGCTTGCCCTCCAGTGCCGCGGTCACGCGCGAGACTATCTCGTTCCTATCAGACATGTTGTTCTCCTTACCGCTCATGCGCTCCCGCTGGCGGGAGCCAGCACACGATAACTCAGATGCCCTGCCAGGCCGGCTTGTGGGTGTAGGCATAACGGTAGTAGTCCTTGTGGCGCAGGCGGGACGCGGCCTCCTCGTCCACGATAATCGTGGCGTGCGGGTGCATCTGCAGCGCGGAAGCCGGGCAGAACGCTGACACGCCGCCTTCCACCGTCTCCTCGATGGCTTCGGCCTTGCCGGCACCGAACGCCAGCAGCACGAGGTGACGGGCCTTCATGATCGTGCCAATACCCTGCGTGATGCAGTGGGTGGGCACTTGGTTGATGTCGTTGTCGAAGAAGCGCGCGTTGTCGATGCGGGTCTGTTCGGCCAAGGTCTTGACGCGAGTGCCGGAGGCCAACGAGGAACCGGGCTCGTTGAAGCCGACGTGGCCGTCGGTGCCGATGCCGAGGATCTGCACGTCGATGCCGCCAGCGGCTTCGATGGCACGATCATAGGCCGGGCCGGCCAGCGCGACTTTGTCGCCGTCTTCGAGCGGAGTGCCGTTGAGTACGTCGCCGGGCACATGGACCTTGGCCGGGTCCAGGCCAAGCGGTTCGACCACGGTGCGATGGATGGTCGCATGATAGGACTCGGGATGGGTCAGCGGCAGCCCGATGTATTCGTCAAGCGCGAAACCACGCACGCCCGAAACGTCAATGGCCTCGTCCTTGACGATCTTGGCGAGCGCCTGATAGGCGGCCAGCGGGCTGGAGCCAGTGGCCAGGCCCAGCACGGCGTCCGGCTTTGCTTTGATCAGGTCCGCCACGCAACGGCCGTAGATCTCGCCGGCCTCGGCTTCGTTCTTGACAATGATGATTTCCGGCATCGGTTTCCTCCAGTTCCGTGCGGCCCGCCCGATGCGAGTCGCTGTACCGCCGCCCGTCTTGCGGATAATGGCAACATCCTTGTCACGTCCTGGTGCCGCGCGGCGTTCCAACCACCGTTCGGCGTAGCGCCGATTGGTGATTCGCTATTTGTTAATGATACTAACAATTTTGGACCTTATGAACACTCACGGTGTTTCCTGACGCTTCACACAGGTACACTGGAATTTATTAGTGAAGTTTCATAACAGTTTCAACGACGAAATTGCGCTTCACCGTCTAAGCTGTGTATGGAACAACAATCGCCGTCCACTCGCTCACCATCAGGCAGGAGGAAACATGTCATATCTCGGTCTCAACACAACGACCGACGACCATGCGGCCAAGGCTTCCCCCGCCGATGTGCGCCGCAAGAACCGCCAACTTATCTTCAGGTTGTTGTTCCCCACCAACCAGTATTCGCGCGCCGAGCTCGGCCGACGCACCGGATTGAGCCGCGTGGCCGTTTCCGATGTGGTCGGTCGGATGCTGGAGGAAGGATTGCTGCGCGAGACCGGTCAGGCACCCAGCGGCGGCAAAGGCAAACGAGGCACACTGCTGAGCATCGATATCGATCGACTGCGCATCATCAGCATCGACCTGACGCAGGAGCACCTGCTGCACGGCGCAGTCACCAATCTGCTCGGCCAGCCGCTGCGTCACGCCGAAGTCACCCTGAACACCGGCTCATTCGTTTCCGTGGATGTGATCATCGAGCTCATTGAGAAGATGCTGGGCATGTCCGATGGCGAGGTCATCGGCATCGGAGTCGCCTCCCCCGGCGTGGTAGACAACGGCGTGGTCCGCTCCTCCACGATGCGCGGCTGGAACAATCTCGACCTGTCCACGCCAATCGCCGAACATTTCGGACTTGAAGTAAACGTCAGCAACGACGCCACCGCAGCCATGCTCACCGAACGTTTCTTTGGCCAAGGCGGGCCGAATATGCTTTTCGTGCGCATCGAAAGAGGCATCGGTTCGGCGATTCTGCTCTCGGACACGCCGGTAATCGGCGAACTGCACGCGGCTGGCGAGCTCGGCCATATTTCCATCGATCTTGACGGGCCGCTGTGCCCTTGCGGCAAGCACGGTTGCTTGGAGACGATGATTTCCGGAACCGCATTGAAGAAGCAACTCAGCGCAGCAGACGTGGAGCAGCATCAGGGTATCCTTGCTCGGGCGGGCCGCTATCTCGGCCAGGCCCTGTCCATGCCTGTGGGCCTTTTGGATATGGCAGACGTATGCGTCTATGGGCAGCCGAACATCATCAACGAGACGTTCATTGACGCGGCACAGCAGTATCTGGATGCCGCCACGTCCTCGTCCTTCCATAAACACACGGTGATCCGGCGCTGCGAATGCGGACCCGACATCACCGTACAGGGCGAGGCCATCGCCGTGGTCTTCCAACACTTGGCCAAATAAAGCTGGCCACCCCGGCAACGAAACGCGCAAGGCCAAGCGCGGCACAGCACGACATAAAGCGATATAGGACCGCATGGAAGATGCGGTCTCGGAGACAAATCCGACGCCTCATCTTCCATGCCCCGGCACTATGCCAGTGCTATGCCGCCATGGCGGCACCGATGGCTCCGACCGGTTGATCGACGGGTGCCAGACGCAGCCGGGCCGGCAGGTCCAGCGTTTCAAGGAATCGGCATTGCGATTCGCGCCGGCGCAGCTCAGCCGCGATCACCTCGACCAACGGTTCACCGGTTTTGGCCATGCCGCCACCCAAGACAATCAGTCGCGGGTCAACGGATTGGGCCAAAATCTGGATAGTGTCGCCGATGGCGCGCACTACCATGTCCAGCACATCGACGGCCTCGGCCTCCCGCTTTTTCGCGCGACGAATCAGGTCGGGCATCGGCGGGTCGGCGTTGGGCCACAGACGCCCCACGGATGCGCCCGAGCAGACTGTTTCCAAGCATCCGTATTGCCCGCAAGGGCACTTGAGGCGATGAGGTTCGACTGGGATATGGCCGATTTCGCCGGCCGCGCCGCTATAGCCATGCATCAGCACGCCGTTTTCGACGATGCCCGCAGCCAGTCCGGTGCCGAAGTTCAGGAACGCAATGGTACCGGCCATGCCGTCCGCACCGCCCAATACGGTGGCCGCGCCGACGGCGGCGGCATTGACGTCGTTTTCCACATGGGCCGGCACGCCCGAACGCTGCGAGACCAACGGCCCCATATCCAGCGAGACCACGTCGAGATTCACGATATTGCCCACATGCCCGCTGGCCGAATCCACCGTGCCCGGGGTACCGACACCGATGGCCCTCACCTCGTCAAAACGCTCACCCGCTGCCTGATGTGCTACAGCGACGATGTCTTCGATCACGGCATCGTTGCCATGCCTGGCGGGAATACGGGCGGAACCCAATACCGTGCCCATTGCGTCAACCAGCACAGCTTCGATTTTTGTTCCGCCCACGTCAACACCGATTTTGAGATTGTTCATAGTGTTTTCAGACATCAGTCCTCCCCTGTTCTTCATCGAACGTTTCGCTTGATATCAGTGTGCATCCGACTATTGACAACCATCTTAACAAATTCCCCCAAGACGACACTCACATGCACGACACACCGAATGACATATTGATTGCGTCAATCAATTAACAGCGTTAATATCTTAATCAAGTTCAGATTCAAAGACGAGCGGAACAACTCGCAGCGGTACAGACAAGGAGGACTTAAGACCGATGGCAACAAACACCACCCATGCCACTTCCCAAGCCAGTGTCTCCGAATCCAACCGCTCCCGCATCGTCAAGCACCTGTATCACAACGGCATCAGCTCCCGCGCGCAAATCGCCAAGGCCCTGGAACTCACCCCCGCGGCCATCACCAAAATCACCGCACGCCTTATCGAGGCCGGCATGATTGAAGAGACCGGCGATTTGGAAGGTTCCAAGAACCGCCGTTCCATCGGTCTCAAACTCGACACCACGCGGTTCCGCATCATCGGCATCAAATTCGCCCGCTCGCTGGTGCAGATCGGCGTGTTCGACCTGTGTGGCAACACCCTGAGCTTTGAAAACCTGCCCACGGTGTACGACAACACCATCAACGACACCATCGTCACCATCCACCAGCGCGTCGAACAACTGCTTGACAACGACCCGTCCATTGTGGCCATCGGCATGGCGGTGCCCGGCCCCTACCTGCGTAACGTGGGCCGCACCGCCGTGGTGTCCAGCATGCAGGGCTGGCGCAAAATCAACTTCATCGACGAATTCGCCACCGCTTTCCGCGTGCCTGTGTTCATCGAACAGGACGCCCGCGCCGGAGCCCTCGCACATTATCTCTTCGACCCGTCGGTGCACGCCGACGGCAACCTCGCCTATTATCTGGTCGGCGAAGGCGTGGGCCTCGGCGTCATCGACAACGGTCGTCTCATCAACGGCTTCCTCGGTGCCGCCACCGAAATCGGACACATCTCCATCGACGTCAACGGCCGCCCCTGCGATTGCGGCAACGTCGGCTGCCTTGAACGCTACTGCTCCACCCCCGCCATTCACGACATGCTCATCGCCGATGGCACCGTGGTTCCCGGCGCGGCCGATATGACCCACACCGAAGCCGCCCGCGCCCTGTTCGCCAAAGCCGGCGACGGCGACGAAGCGTCAATCGCCATTGTCCGCGAAGTCGCCCGATACGTCGGCTACGGATGCGTCACCATCTTCAATGGATACAATCCTGAGCACATCATCATCGGCGACATCGTGTCCGAAGCCGGCCCGATACTGCTCGATGAGGTGCGCGCCACGGTGGCCGAACGGGCCATCCCCGAAATCAATGCCTCCACTTCCATCAGCCTATCCACCCTGTCCGCCGACGCGGCGGTCTCCGGTGCCGCAGCAGTGGCGGTGACCCAATTCCTCGAACACCCCTCGGTGTTCTTCGACGTCTCCTAAACCAAGCGCCGACATCACAAGATGTTCCATACGAAACACCCGGTAAAAGAAACAAAGGAAAGGAAACCAACCATGACTACCCCGATCGTTCTGAGCCTCGGTGAACTGCTGTGGGATATGCTGCCGAGCGGCAAGCGAGCCGGCGGCGCCCCCGTCAACTTCGCCTACCACGCGATGAAGAACGGCACCGAAGGCTGGGCTATCAGCGCGGTCGGCGAGGATGAGCTCGGCGACGAACTGATTGCCAAGGCCAACGAGGCCGGCATCAACACCGTCATCCAGCGCAACGCCTGGCCGACCTCCACCGTCGAGGTCGCGCTGAAGAACGGCATCCCGGAGTACACCATCGTCAAGGGCGTGGCTTGGGACCACATCCTGTACACCCGCCAGCTCATCGACGTGGTCTCCAAGGCTGACGCCGTCTGCTTCGGCACCCTGGCCCTGCGCTCCCCCGAATCGCACGCCACCATCACGGAGCTGCTCAAGCACACCAAGCCGGGCGCGATGAAGTTCTTCGACATCAACCTGCGTGGCGACCACTACTCCAAGGACCTCATCGAGGAACTCCTCAAGGCGGCCACCGTCTTCAAGATCAACGACGAGGAACTCCTGCTGCTGCGCGACATGTTCGACATCCGCGGCACCTCCGGCGAAGACGCCTCCCGCTGGTTCATCGAGGAATTCGGCCTTGACTACGTGATTCTGACCGCCGGCTCCGCCTACTCCACCATCATCTCCCGCAAGGGCGAGGTCTCCACGCTGGACACTCCGCACGTCGAGGTGAACGACACCGTGGGTGCGGGTGACTCCTTCTCCGGCACCTTCACCGCCCGCATCCTGCTGGGCGACACGCTGGCAGAAGCCCACCGCAAGGCCGTCAACACCGCCGCCTACGTCTGCACCCAGGCCGGTGCCTGGCCGCAGTACCCGGCCGAGATGCCCGACTATCTGGCTGGAATCGGCAAGTAATCCACCCATCCCCTTATCCGCCATTCGTGCGACTTCACGAATCGACTGATCGCAACCGGTGAGATTCTCCGAACAGGAAATCTCACCGGTTTTTCATATGGTGCGCTCACACTCATGCTCTTCACATCCTTTCGCGTGTCATGGACTAAAGCGGTTTAGAATAATGCTGTTCCCTTGATATGTATATCCCTCAAACAAAGAAGTTGAATTTATGACGACCACCGCGATACCGAAGTCGGTCTCGGATTTCATGCAGCACATCACGGACCTGTGTGGCACCGAACACGCCGCCTGGGCCGAGAACTTCAATGCCTGCTTTGCCGACACCCTGACCACCACGGTCAAACGGCATGACGACGGCACCACATTCCTGCTTACCGGCGATATCCCGGCCATGTGGCTGCGTGATTCGACCGCGCAATTGCGCCCGTATCTGGCCCTTGCCGCCGAAGACAGCGATATTGCGAACCTGATCGCCGGTCTGATACGGCAACAGTTCCGCTACATCATCATCGACCCGTATGCGAATGCCTTCAACGAGGAACCGAACGGCGCCTCCTGGGACAAGGACGACCGGTCCGATTTCTCCAGCCCTTGGCTTTGGGAGCGCAAGTACGAGGTGGATTCGCTGTGCTACCCCATCCAGTTGGCTTGGATGCTGTATGCGAACACCGGCAACGCCGATCACTTCGATGCCGAATTCATTGCCGGCGTCAAGAAGATTCTTGACGTCTTCGAGACCGAGCAGCATCATGAACGCTCCCCGTATTTCTTCATCCGCGACACGGACATCCCCACCGAATCGCTGAGCAATAACGGCAAGGGGTCGCCGGTGGCGTACACCGGCATGACCTGGTCCGGCTTCCGCCCCAGCGACGACGCCTGCACCTACCACTATCTGGTGCCCTCGAACATGTTCGCCGCCGTGGTGATGGGCTATCTGGAACGCATCTTCGGCGGTGAGATTCTGGATGACGCCGATATCGCCGCCCGTGCCGGCGAGCTGCGCCGCACCATCACCGAAGGCATCGAAGCCCACGCCAAAACGACGAACCGCAATGGCGAGACGATTTACGCGTTCGAGACCGACGGCCTGGGTCACGTCAATATCATGGACGACAGCAATGTGCCCTCCTTGATGGCGGCCCCTTACTTGGGGTACTGCGCACCGGACGATCCGACATATCTGGCGACCCGACGCACGCTGCTCAGCGACGAAAACCCGTACTATTACGAGGGCGAGTATCTCAAGGGCATCGGCTCACCGCACACCCCGCCGCGCTATGTGTGGCCGATCGCGCTGTCTATCGAGGCGATGACCAGCGACAGCAAGGACTTCAAGGCGCATACCCTCGACCGTCTTGTAGCCACCGACGCCGGTACACATCTCATGCACGAAGGCGTCGACGTGGATGATCCGACCAAGTACACGCGCGAATGGTTCAGCTGGTCGAATATGATGTTCTGCGAACTGGTCATGGACTATTTCGGCATTCGCGTGAAACACTAAGACGTGCCCGCTGAATGCTCATTGCGCACCCACCGCATGTTCTCGTTAAGGAAAGGAACAATCATTATGACCAATAACCCACGGTATACGCTCGGCACCGAAGCCAACCGCATTTTCATGGCTTCCGAAACCTACGAGCTGCTGAAGTTCGGCAAGGGCTTCCCAGCGCCGGATGGCGGTTCCGGCTGGCTGAACGCCGACGGCACCCTCGACCCCTCCCACGGCGTCGAAACGTGGATCACCAGCCGTATGGCCCATGTGTATTCGATTGGTGCCATGCTCGGATACCCGGGTGCGGGCGAGCTGGCCGACGCGGCGCTCAAGGGATTGACCGGCATTCTGCATGACGACGAGCACGGCGGCTGGTATCCGCAGGTGTTCGCGGACGGCACCCACGCGCCGGGCAAGGTCTGCTATGCGCATGCCTTCGTGATTCTCGCCGCGTCCTCCGCCCTGCTGGCCGGACGTCCGGGTGCCAAGGAACTGCTTGACGAGGCGCTTGCCACGTATGACAAGCATTTCTGGGATGACGAAATCGGTTTGGCCGTCGATACCTGGAATACCGAATTCACCGAGCTCGACCCGTACCGTGGTCTCAACGCCAACATGCACACCACCGAGGCGTTCCTGGCCGTGGCCGACGCCACCGGGAACAACACCTATCGCGTCCGCGCCGGCCGCATCATCGACCACGTCATCGAATGGGCGGAACACAACGGATGGCGCATTCCCGAGCATTTCAAGTCCGACTGGTCGGTCGATCTCGAATGCAATGCCGACAAGAAGGACGACCAGTTCAAACCGTATGGCGCCACGCCGGGCCACGGCATCGAATGGGCGCGTCTTATCGTGCAGTGGGCGTTGAGTTCCTTCGCCAATCGGGACGGCGCGCGACCGTACATCGACGCCGCCGAGCACCTGTTCGCGCGTGCCGTGGCCGACGCATGGAACGCCGACGGCACCGTGGGACTCGCCTACACGACCGACTGGAACGGCAAGCCCGTGGTCACCGATCGCATGCATTGGACGCTGGCCGAATCGTTGAACACTTCCGCCACGCTGTATGCGGCCACCGGCGAGGAGATGTACGCCAACTGGTACGCCACATTCGCCCAGTATGTCGATGAGCATGTCATCGACCACGAGGGCGGTTCCTGGTTCCATCAGCTTGACAAGAACAACCACGTGATCGGCACGGTCTGGCCGGGCAAGTCCGACCTGTATCACGCCTTCCAGTCCACGCTGATTCCGTTCTTGGACCCGGCCGTGTCCATTGCGACGGCCGTGAAGAACGCTGAATAATCGACAGCATCTAAGCCTCTATATCCTTTTTTCTTCCTCTTTCTCAACGGCGTTGGCCCCCGTGGAATACGGGGGCCAACGCCGTACTGGTCGCATGTCATTGTCTGCAAGCCGATGCAATGACCGTTCTACGCCATGGTATCCATGGGCTTGGCGGTGCTGTCCCGAATCACCAGTTTCGGGGTGAGGATTCGCCGGTTGCCGCTCACCTGCTCTCCGGCAAGCACTTTGAGCAGCAGTTTGGCCACTTTGGCACCGTATTCGCTGGCATCACGATGCGCGGCGGTAATTGACGGATACGCCGCCTCACAAATGAAACTGTCTTCAAAACTGACAATGGCGGGCAGCCCATTCGGATAGACTTCCGCATGGCCCTCCCCCGCCTCCATCTGCCGAGCGGAATAATCTTCGGCCATGGCGTGAAGACTGGCCGCGGCGAGGATCTCCGTTTCATAGATGAACGCGGTAGGCGGCTTCGGTGAATGCAGCATCTCCAACGTGAGCATCGCGGCCTGTTCCGCAACAAAATCGGTGAATTCGATGTTGATGGATTCCAGCTTTCGCCGTTTGGCAAATGCGCGGAACGCCGCGACACGCCCCTGTGAATAATCCAGGTTCGGATCGCCGGAAAGATAGGCGATTCGGCGGTGTCCCAATGACGACAAATGTTCGAGCACGGTTCCCATCGTGCGTGAATCATCGATGGACAGTGACGGCACATAATTGTTCGGGTCGGGTCCTCCGGCAAGCACTGCGCGCACACCCAGATTCTTCAACAATTCCGGGCGTGGATCATCGGCTCGCAAATCGACGAGGATAACGCCATCCACGCGCTTGCGCGACGCCCAATCCTTGTATACGCTCATCTCCTCGTTCAGGAATCGGCATGGGCGGTACAGCAAACCATAGCCTTTGGGGCTGAGCGAGGCGTGCACACCCGCCATGAAGTGCAGCATGAAGCTTTCATCCGTGAGCCCCTGCGTGGATCGTGCGGGGGCAAAGCCTATGGTCATGGTCTTCGAGGATCCCAGTGCTTGTGCGGCGTAGACCGGCGTCCAGCCGAGCCTGGCTGCAGCCTCTTTGACCCGACGTTTGGTTTCCGCGGAAACGCCGGGCCGATCATTGATGGCGAAGGATACCGCGGTCTGCGAGATGCCTAATTCATCTGCGATGTCTTTCAGGCTCACACGCTGCGTGCCGTCAGACGATGACGATGCCTCGCGAGCAGATCTCATGAACACTCCTTTTTACGACCGCATTGCGACTATTGCGATACGGTTGACGGCACCCCCGCATTGGGCCATATGCATCAACCGTGCGCTAACTCTTATGATATCAATAATTACATTGAAATAACTAAAGCATTTTAGTCACTGGTCTCGGCATATGTCTTGCGACAAAACAAACGGGATTTAGGGGGGCACCCATTGGGCAACCCCTAAATCCCGCTTATGGCACGAGTATCAACACCCGTATTGCGACGAACTACTCCGTCTTGCTACGAGCGCGAAGTACCACCGCACCCGCGCCAAGCAGCACCACCATGGCCGCCACAATCGCAATGACCGACGAACCCGTGGCACTCAACGAAGCGCCATTCTTGTCATTGTTCTTGTTGTCGTTCTGGCTGGGCTTGTTCGGCTTGGTATCGCCAGGCTTGTTCTGGTCGCCGGGCTTGTTCGGCGTCACCGCGACCTTGGTGAATTCGACGGTGACGCCCTTGCCGATGGCATTGCCGTTCAGCACGGCCTTCACCGTGTACTTGCCGACCTTCGTGGACACGACGTTCAGCGAAGCCACGCCGGCGGCATCGGTCTTGACGGTGGTGTTTCCGCCAATGGCCGAGACGCCTTCGGGCAGTTCAAACGCCACCTCGGCATTGGCCAGCGGATTGCCGAACGAATCCTTGACCGTTGCCTGCACCGTGCGGATGGCCTTGCCGTCGGCCACGGCCGAACCGTCGACCGCGGTCAGCGTGGACTTCTTGGCATCCGGCTGGGTGGGGTCGGCGACCGTGCACTTGGCCAGTTCGTCGGCGGTCGGAATCTTCACCGGATCGGTCTTGTTGCCGCTGTAATCCTCGACCTGCACCCGCAGTTCATGACTGGCGGGGGATGGACCTGGTGTATGAGGCAGGTGTGGTACGACCACGGATAATACCAGTGATTGGCGGAGTGTTCTGCGAGTAGGTGTAGCTAGCACCCAGCTGGTTCTCCTGCTGCTTGCCATTCTCGCCGATCCACTTCTCGGTCATGTACAGGTAGCGCCAGTCTTGAGTCTCAGGACGGGCCAGCGTCACATTATCGCCATTCCAGATCACCGAGCAAGCCGGATACGGCTCAATGGCGGCATCGGCAAATGCACCTGTTGCCGTAGCGGTAGTGCCACCTGCATTATCGACGTTCACCACATAGCGGGAGCTGTCAACCGGCGCATTGGCAATCGTCACTTTGCTCTTGTCGGCGGCGACCTTGACGGTCTGGGAATACGGCTTCGTGGCGTAACGCCACGAACCGGTGTCGGATTTGACGGTCACGGTTTTCTCGCCGGATACCTGCGGATTGGTCCAAGAGACCTTGACGTTGCCGTCCTTGCCTGGTTCGACTTTCACGTCGGAGACGGCCGCCGCTTCGTTCAGCGGCGCTTCGGTGGCGAGCGAACGCGAGCCGTCCGCGCCCACGGCGTAGAGCTTGAGCGTGGCGATCTCCTTACCCGCGTACTGGGACAGGTCCACGCTCGCGGTCTTCCAGCCGTTGCCTGCCGAACCGTCCGTCACGTCCACCGGCACCACGGTCTCGGGGTCGTCGGCAAGGATGAGGCCAAGCTGCAACTTGGAATCATCGCTGTTGAGCTTGTTGTAGGTCAGGTCAATCTTGGAGCCGGCAGCGACATCCAGGTCGGTCTTGTACAGGCGAATGGTGTTGTCGTTGGAGAGCTTGCCGCTCAGCACCAGCGAATCGCCGCCTTCGTAACCACCGACCTTGGTGTACTTGAAGCGTGGTACCGCCTCGTAGTCCTTACCGTAGTCGAAGTCGGCCTGCAGCGGGTCGGAGTCGGCATCGATCCACCACTGCCATGTCGGCAGAATATCCTGCAGGTTGATGTTGCCCCACTGCTGGTCGCTGGTCCGTTCGCCGCCATCACGCCATTCGAGACCGTGACCGGTGTTGAACGACGTAGAGAACATGGAACCGCCAACCACGGAGCATTCGGCGATCTGGGAAGCGAAGCCCTTCCAACCGTCATTGCTCGTGCCGTCGTCGATGTAATTGTCGGCGATGTCGGTGGTGCCCTTCTCGCCGGTGGACGAGCCGGTCCACAGTCGGCGTTCGCGGTCGAACACCTGGTTCTGGTATTTCGGATAGACCTTCTTGTCGTAGCCCAGTTCGCGGGAGACGAAGTCGTTGCCGAGCGCGGCGAGGCTCACATACGGCTTACCTGTATCGTCGAGATTGACGTTCATATAGCCCGCATTGCTGCCGATACTGTCGAACTTCTTCTGTCCGGACTCGATGCCAGCAAACACCGCATATTTCGGATCGATGCCGAAACTCTCGGCGTGAGCGGCCGAATCCTTAAGCATGTTGCCGCTGAACCAGTAGTTCAGGAAGATGGAATCAGAAATCTTGCCCTTGTCCGTATCCTGCACATACGGCGAATTGCTGCCGTTGAACATGTCTTGGTAGCCTACGCCGCCACCCGGGTATGTGGCTAAGTCGTACCACTGGATGTAAATGCCCTGATCGACGATCTGCTTCATGAAGTCCTGGTAGGCTGGAACATCGTCGGCGACATCGCCAACTTCAAAAGCGCGGCCCACCTGGCCGCCTACGCCGGCATCGCTCCGGCCACCGGCCAGTCCGGCACCAGCATCAAGGGCGAGAGACCCTCCAGACGGGGCAACAAACGCCTCAGGAACGCGCTGTGGCAGTCCTTGTTCGTCGCGTCCGCCAAACACCCGCCGTCCATCGCCTACTACAAGCGCAAACGCGAACAGGGCAAGCACCACAACGCCGCTGTCATCTGCCTCGCGCGCCGACGCTGCGACGTAATCTACAGCATGCTCAAAAACGGCGTCCTCTACCAGGAACCAGCCCTCGTAGCCTGAATCGGGCCACACGGGAAAGGACGCCGGACGCCACCGGCAGGGCGAAGCGCGCCCACGACAGCCAACCGGAATCCCGACACGTCAACTCCCCAAGGAGTTGACAAAAACATAGGAACACCCCCATGGCATTGTGCCGGTGGCGCTGGCCGGTGCGGCCAACGCCGCCAGCGTGGTCATCGACAATACCGCGGCCAGACCGCTGCACAGCCATTTCCTGTGTTGAGCCCGGGCAGAAGTACACCCAGCGGGATCGCCTAGTGACAATCTCATCTATAATCTCCTTTGACTTCTTCCGGCTTACGCCGGAGATCAACCGTCTGCGTACTACTTCGTCCCTACCGATGTGGGCCATGGGATACGGCGCTTCGCATATCGCGCCGTATCCCAAATACTGTTTTTCGGTTCATTCGAACCGGTGTTATCCGCGGCGGCGGACTGCGAATACGCTGATACCGGCGAGCGTCATAATCACGGCGACCGATAGCACGACGGTGCCATCGGAACCGGTGCTTGCCAGACGTCCGGTTGCAGACTGTGGCTTGTTGTGTGATGCGTCACCGGAACTAGGTTTGTCCGTTTCGCCTGTGCCTGGCTGTTGCGGCTTGGGCTTGCCGCCCGTTGCATCTGCGATTGCGGTGTTGAGCGATGCCGTCCAGGAGACAACGTCAGCTCCGGTATACAGCTTGCTGGTCAGGCCAGTGACCGCCGCGTTTCTGGCCGTGGTCAGCGTTGTCCGCACATCGGTATCGGTTGCGCCGTCAGCTAGCAATGCATCCGCCTTGGCTATGGCACCGGTAAGTGCCGTGGTGTCGATGGAGGCCAGGGAAAGTTCGAGCGTCGGATCATATGTGTTGCTGTATCCGTCGTTCCAATCCGCGCCGAGCACCGCCTTGTTCACCTCATACAGGTTGGTGGCCGCTGCCACGGTTTGGCGCGTTTCGGCTGGAACATCCTTGGTATAGGACATACGGTCAAGGAAGTGGTTGGCAGCCTGCTTGGCGTTTTCCAGACTCATGCCTTGGCTTTGTGCGATGGCTGTCTTCGTCCAAATCAGATTCGACGGTTTGATGTGTGCCAAATCATCGTCGGAATAGGTGCGTCCGTCGCGGTCGAGCGCGTAGACGAACATGCCTCCGAGATTGTGGTCGTACGAGTATGAGGCCACATCATAGAAATGACTGTCCAGGTATGGTTCGGTCGCGTCGTTCCACCGGTTATTCATGTCACCCTCTTCGGGGAAGGTCAGGCCGGGAACGAACTTGGTCGAGTCGATAAACTGTTCGTAGGTGGCAGCGGCCTTGGCCGTCCGGTTCGAATCGGAACCGTACTGCTGGTAGGCAACATAGTCGAAGCAATCAGAAACGTTCTTAAACGGAGCAGTGTAGCTGCCATTGGTGTCGTAAAGGAACATCGTGCCTTCCGGGTTATCCGACTTCGGCCCGATGCGCTTGGCGAGGGCTGTGATGACCTGATCGGAAATCGCCACCTGCGCGGCATCCGGGAAAGTTTCCATATCGATGTCAAGACCGTCGAGGCCAACCGAGGTCATGTACGTTTCGATGACATGATCGGCGTACGCGTCATAATCCGATTCGGTCGCGCTATCGACGTTTTTGCCCTGCTGAGCAATCCACGTCTTGAAACCGTCGACCATAACACCGCTGTAATCCAAACCTCGTACGAGTTTGACGCCTCGGGCATGCAGATACGGCGCGTAATCGCTCTTGAGCTTGTCATAGAACGGCTGGGCCGCCGCTTCCTGGCCACTGGGAACGTAGCTGAACACATTGACGACATCGATGCCGTATGGAATGTCGTACATGGAGATCCAATTGTCATCCGGTAAATCGGTGTTCACGCCTTTCATGGTCACGTCACGCCATGCGCGGTAATACACCATGAAATGCTTGTTGCCGTTACCCTCCTGCGACGCCGCAACGGGGGAATCCCCCTCCTGGGCGTTCGCAACCGTTCCCATGGCCAGCGAACATCCGAGCATCAGTGCTGTGGCGACTACGCCCGCCGCGACGGCGGCGAGTCTGCGTCCGATGGACGAGCGCCCTTCACTACCTTGTGAGCAACACATATATAATCTCCTTTGTTGTTTCCTCTATCGGGTGACAACCCGCAGACTTGCAGGTTGCGAGGATGGATGCCTTGCGGTTTCAGGCTCCATCCGGGGGTGTGATGCGGTTCCAGTGCTTCGCACCCCACATTCATACATGCCCCCTAATATTCCCCCGGCAGCGTCGCCGTGACCGTATGCGTCGAATCTCCATCCAGCGTGCAGGTCACCTGAACTTGCCCGTCACCGACATCCCGCAGACGATCACACGGCACGTGGAACGCGATATCGCGACGCTCTCCCGCGTTCAAGTCCATGTATACCGAATCGACAAGCATTGCCAAACGTGGGATGCGGCGGCCGCCGCTGACATGCGGCAAACGCTACATGTCTGG
>OBZF01000474.1_pt1 | contig 21007 bp, 17 predicted proteins | sample 1495521 | NCBI WGS metagenome assembly OBZF01 (sample SAMEA2580234, study PRJEB22360) | human gut metagenome | biome: human gut; feature: human-associated habitat; material: faeces | place: Denmark | collected 2008/2010 | reverse complement strand
GGTGGGGCCGGCGGATACCAACGTGCGACACGCTCCGGGCCGCTCAGGCCGAGTCTTTACGGTCTTACGTTGGTATCCGCCGGCCCCACCTCGTTTTGGGGGAATGTTGCGTTTGCGGGTGGCGCGGTTTTTGGATATTGCGATTTTGGGAAATGCCGCTTTTCTCGAATATTGCGTTTTTTTGAAACGTACGATTTTCGAAAAAAGCGCTTTACGACTTTATGAGGGATGAGGGTTAGAGAATTATTGGGGTAGGACGCCTACGTCGGCGGTGCGCACGGTGTGCAGGTTGCCGTTGTCGTCTCTGATGGTGAGGGAGGCGTCGGGGTTGAGTTCCAGCGCGGTGCCGCGCAGGGTGGTGCCGTCCACGAAATGCGCCTCGCATGGCTTGCCGAGCGTCCAGCAGACCGGACGCATCTCCTCCATCGCACGCGTGGCCTCACGCTGCGGGTCGGCTTCGAAATCGGCGAGCCTTGATCGCAAACCGTCCACCAGATGGGCCGCGATCATGTCGCGCAATGTCATGGAATCGGGCAGGCCATGCGCGACCAGCTGCAGCGACGTGGCCTTGTCGGTTGGCAGATGGTCTTCGGGGACGGCCAGGTTCAGGCCGATGCCGAAGACAATGCCGACGCGTTCCGTTGCGGGAGGCGCATTGAAAATCCCGCCGGGTCCCGTTGCGGCAGCCACATCAGTGGTACCAGTTGTACCGTCCGCGATGGGAGTTGCGGCAAGCGGAACCATTTCGGCGAGCACGCCGCCCAGTTTCTTGCCGTCGACGAAAATGTCGTTCGGCCATTTGAGCACGATGTCCTTGCCGAGCGGGCCGCCGCAATCGCGGATGGCCGCGATAATCGCGTTGCGCGCCTCGCAGCCGGCGATCATCTGCAGCCAGCCGTTGACGGACGTGTCCCGCACAATCGCCGTAGGCACGCTGACCACCAGGGAGACGATGAACGACTCCCCCACCGCGCTGGTCCATTGATGGTCGAGACGGCCACGGCCGGCAGTCTGCTCGTCGGCGCAGATCGCCACGATTTCACGGCCGGTCCAATCGCGTCCATCGCAGCCATCGAGGCCATCTCGGCTGGTCGAGCCGAACAGCGCGCCTTTGCGCACCAATTCGGCGGCGTACGTGTTGGTGGAGCCCACTGAGTCCAGCGCGATCACCTGGTCGGCCGCGACGCAGGTGCGTGGCATGGTCAATGCGGAATCCAATATGGTCGTCATGATTCCTTCTCCTGTCCGTCGAGCTGTCGTCCATCGAGATATCGTTCGTCGGCGTCCTGCTTGTCGGACTGCTGTCTGTCGATGCGACGCCCGCCAATACGCCGTTTGCCCGCCGTCGACGTGACAACGTACGACGCCTCGCGTGCGGCAAGCCGCGCGGCACGCGACTCGCGCCAGAACTCCAGGCACAGGAATCCGAACACGAATGCGATCGGAAGCATATGCCGTTCGAAATTGTTGGCCGGTGCGGTGATCATCACACCCATAAGCAGCAGCAACGGCAGATGCCATGACAGCGACCGCCATCGGCGCAGCACCACTTCGGCGGCGCCGATCAGCAGTGTCAGCGTGACATACAGGTTGCCGTGCGTCACCCAGCCAAGCACGGGAATCTGTCCCCATTTCTTGGCGAAGCCGGCCACCTGGTTGCGCCACTGGTGGTTGTACAGGTGAATCCATTCGTTGTCGGACTGCACGTAATCGTTGTTCACGTAGTAGTCCATCGACACGTATGGCAGGTCGGTCACGTTGAAGTATCCGAAGCATTCGGCGAAGAGCGCGTCGAGCGCGATCTGAGGATTCGCCTTGACGATCTGCCACCATGCGTCGTTGAAATCCTTCATGTCGTCCTTGGTGACGGTACGCCACTTGTAGCTGACCTTCTTGGACTGGATGCCCGACGATTTCACCGGGTCGGCGTCCTGCTGGAAGTATGATTCGGCCATCTGGTCGAGGTTGAAGACAGGAGCGAGTTTCTTGGCCGCGTCCTCGGGAATGCCCTGCGGATTGTATTTCGCCACGCGGGCGATCTGCTGCAGCTGGATGCCACGGCTTTCGATCGGATCGCCGCCGATGACGGCACCGCTGTTCACCAGATAGACGAGGCCGCCATGGATGAGCACGGTCGGCAGCATCAATGCGACCACGTACGTCTTCCAACGTTTACGGTCGTTGATGATGGCCAGCAGCGCGGCGAACAGAATGATGTACCACGCGTATTTGGCGCTGATCAGCATGACGCAGCTCGACATGAACAGTGCCGCCAAGGAACGTTTGCGCAGTTTCATGGGCTTGCCGTTGATGGTGGGCAGCGCCTTGATATGCGTCATATGCAGCTCATACCACACGCCGAACCACCAGACGAACGCGAACGCGAACAACGGCGATTTGGTCAGTGAGATCGTGGCGAACACCGCCAACGGGCACACCATGAAGAACAGCAGAATCACGAAGCGTGTCTTCGCGCCGGCGCGCAGTCTGGACGGACGCGCCACCACACCCGCCTCGGGATGGGTGAAATCGCGCATGTTCCAGCAGTCGTGCCGTTCGGGATGGGAGAAGTCGAACGTGCCGACGCCCAGCCTACGCCACGGCAGATTGAAGAAACGATTGGCGGTGGCGGCGCAGCAGAACGCGGAGAACAGCCATTGCAGCGCGGCCAGCGCCACGATGCCGGCGTCGTTGGAATCGGTGAAATACCGGGAGACCGCGGCGAACGCACCGTAGAAAACGGTCAGCACGATGTTGTGCTGGTCGGTCAGATACGTGGGATTGGCCGGCCACATGTAATGCGCGGTCGGATAGATGTCCATCGGCACGAATGAGAAGAAGCCGATGTATGGCTGTTTCAGTCCGGTCCACTGGTTCAACGCCCAGCTGAATTCGCGGATCTGGGAGCGGATGTCGGCGCCGTACGCGGCAAGCAGGGTGGTCGGAATCCACAGCCAGCCGATGACGAACAGCAGCATGAGCTTCCACCAGCAGTCGGTGCAACGTGTCAGCTTGCGACCAATCCAGACGATCACCGCATGGATGGCGCGCCCCGGTCGGCTATGCGCGGCGTCGCTCAGATGGCGCAGCATGATGCCCAATACCGTCGTCGGCGTGCCGGACACCTCCTGACACAGCTTGACGTACCGACGTGAGAAATACGTCGGCAGCACGCGCTCGCCACGGCCGTAACGGACCAGCGACCACAATATAGCAAACGAAACAACGAAGGCGATCGCCATGTACAGCACGTTGGCCCAGCCGAAGTCGGCGAGTCCGGTGCCAAACCAGTACAGCGGGCCGATGCCGCAGCACCACGCCACCCACAGGCATGCGAGCACGCCCAACGTCCAGCTGAGGAACGTGTCGGCTTTTCCGGCTTTCTTGTTTTCGCTCATAGTCGGCATATTACCGCCACTGCGCGAATGGGGACCGGAACGGTCGGCGAACGTGCGGCAATTCGCAGATACGACGATTAGAATGGACGGTTATGAACTCCGAGCAGGCAGACATCCTCGACCTTTTGTCAGGCCATACCGACGATACGACCATCGAGCGGTTGGCTTTCGAATGCCTGTTGACGAACATGACCGACGATCGTGTGGTCTCCTTGATGAACATTCTCGGATGGCAAGGCGATTTCAACTGTTTTGCGATCGGCGGGGTGCCTTCGGCCAGTCTTGCCTCGACATCCCTCGCCATCCGCAAGGCGGTGCGCGATTTGGGTGGCGAGCATGTGGTCATCGGCACGTACGGCACTTTCCTGCTGGCTTTGGCTTGCCAGATGGGCGCGGTCACGCCGGAGGTGACCTGTACCGCGGTCATGCCGGCGTTCAGCGAGGACGAGCCACTGTATTTGAGCCCGGTCCGTTCCGGTGTGGCGGGGGCTTCGCATGCGTTGCGTGAGACGATGTTCTCGCTGCAGGCGGCTCCGGCGCTGTCCACTCCTTCCCGTCCGCTGCGTGCCGACGAGCTGTTGCCGGAGCGTGCGCTGCTGGGTGATGATTACGCGCGTGAGGAACTGTATCGGAACGTATATCAGGTGCTGCGCGGCGAGAATCCCGATGATCCCACTTATCTGACGGTGTCCACGTTCCTGAAGTATGGCAGTTCGTTGGAGAACACGGCGAAGGAGCTGAATGTGCATCCGAACACCGTGCGCTACCGCTTGAAGCGTGCCGCCGAAACGACCGGCTGGGATGCCACCGATCCGCGTGACGCGTATGTGCTGACGACCGCGCTGGCGATTGGCCGTATGCGCGACCGCTGAGCCGCTGCCCGGGTGGTGTGGCGTCTGGATACGCCCGTTGCATCTGTCATCCGGTCATAAAGTCATGAATCTTTCCGAACATATGAAAAGACCCGCATGCTGCGATTGCAGATACGGGTCTTTTGGTGAAGCTTAGCTTCTGTGCACTCAGGCAACGACCGCCGGATCAACCGGGACGCCCGGGTTCATCGTGGAGGTGATGGTCGCCTTGGTGACGTAGCGGCCCTTCACGGTGGACGGCTTCAGACGCTTGACTTCGTCGGCCACAGCCTTGAAGTTCTCGTCCAGAGCGGACTCATCGAAGCTCATCTTGCCGATGAGGAAGCTCAGGTTGCCGTTCTTGTCGACACGGAACTCGATCTTGCCGCCCTTGATGTCCTTGACAGCCTTGGTGACATCCATGGTCACGGTGCCGGTCTTGGGGTTCGGCATCAGGCCACGCGGACCGAGCACACGGCCCAGACGGCCGACCTTGCCCATCATGTCCGGAGTAGCAACCACGGCGTCGAAGTCGAGGAAGCCGCCCTGAACCTTTGCAATCAGGTCGTCATCACCGACGATGTCGGCGCCAGCCTCGGTAGCCTCGGTAGCCTTCGGGCCACGGGCGAACACGAGGACCTTGGCGGTCTTACCAGTGCCGTGAGGCAGGTTGACGGTACCACGCACGAGCTGGTCGGCCTTACGCGGGTCAACGCTCAGACGGAACACAGCCTCGACGGTCTGGTCGAAGTTGTAGGAGGGCATGCTCTTGAGCAGAGCGATGGCCTCGTTGGCGGTGTAGAGGTTGTTGCGATCGACGCGCTCAGCGGCTTCGCGGTACTTCTTGGAACGCTTTACCATCTGTCCTTCTCCTTATCAGTCCGTAACCGTGATGCCCATCGAGCGAGCGGTGCCCTCGATGATCTTCATGCCGGCCTCGATATCGCGAGCAGACAGATCTTCCATCTTGATCTCGGCGATTTCGCGAACCTGCGCCTTGGTGACAGAGCCGACCTTGTGGGTCAGCGGGTTCTCGGTGCCCTTCTCAACGCCAGCGGCCTTCTTCAGCAGAGCTGCAGCCGGCGGGGTCTTGAGCACGAAGGTGAAGGAACGATCTTCGTAAACGGTGATCTCGACAGGGATGACCTGACCCATCTTGTCCTGCGTCTGGGCATTGTATGCCTTGCAGAAGTCCATGATGTTCACGCCATGCGAACCCAGAGCCGGGCCCAGCGGCGGGGCCGGGTTGGCCTTGCCAGCCTGGATCTGGAGCTTGATCAGCGCCGAGACTTTCTTCTTGGGAGCCATATTATGGTTCTTCTTTCTATAACGCGGTTCGAATGGTCGCCGTCCTCAGGTTCGGCTGTCTGCCATCATGCTCGGTCTTGACTCATTATTTATCCGTGCATGCTGCAGGCAATCGGCCTGTGGTCGGTCTCCTCCCGCAACTTATATTGCTGTGCTGTGCTAGCGAGTCTCCTCTCCAGACACAAGCTTTCCTATTATGCAAATCCACCCGGACAACACAAAAAGCCCGACCACGATGGTCGGGCTCTGCAAAGTTTGGGAGTTAATCTAGCTTCTGAACCTGGTGGAAGCCAAGCTCCACCGGCGTATCACGGCCGAAGATGGACACGAGCACGGTGAGCTTCTGAGTGGTGGGCTCCACGTCGGAAACAACGGCGGCCATGGTGGCGAAAGGCCCATCGGTGACGGTGACCTGATCGCCAACGGCGTAGGAGACCTCGACCCTGCGCTTCTTGGCGGCGGCGGGCTTGTCGCCGGCGGCCTTGAGTGCCTCGGAAGCAATCATCGGAGCCATCATCGCCACGACTTCCTTGCGGGAGAGCGGCGCCGGATCCTTGGTCGGGCCAACGAAGCCGGTCACGCCTTCGGTCTCACGAACGACACGGCGGGCGTTCTCATCCGGCCACATACGAATCAGCACGTAGCCAGGAACACGCACGCGGGTGATGACCTTCTTGCCCTTCTCGGTGTGCTTCTCGACTTCTTCCATCGGCACCTCGACCTGGAAGATCTGGTCTTCCATGCCGAAGGAGGCGACGCGAGACTCGATGTTGGTCTTCACGCGCTTCTCGTAGCCGGAGTAGGTGTGCAGCACGTACCACTTGCCATCAAGGGAACGCAGGGACTTGGAGAATTCGTCAACGGCCTGCTGACCGGCATCGGTCTCCTCGGCCTGCTCGGATTCGTTGACTTCTTCCTCGTCCTCATCCAGAGAAACGGTCTCGGTCTGAGTGGAAGCAACGGGAGCGGATTCAGTCGCCGCCGGAGCGTCGGACTCAACATCTGCATTGTCGACGGATGCGTCAGATTCTGCGGAAAGGTCAGCGACCGGTTCGACCGGGGCAGCTGCCTCATCGGCAGCAGCTTCGGAAGCCTCGACAACAGGCTCCTCAGCCGGGACGGCGTCGAGGTTCTCGAGATTCAGTTCATCACTCATGCGTTGTTATTCACCTTAGGTTGTGCGGATCAGCCGAACACCCACAGCGTGGCCTTGCCTAGACCGAAGTCCATGCCAGTCACGAGGGCCATCAGCAGCAGCACGAAGATGAATACGGCCAGAGACCAGAAGAACAGTTCCTTGGCGGTAGGGGTCACGACCTTGCGAAGCTCGTCGATGATCTGCTTGATGAACAGACCGATACGCATGAAGACATTCGGCTTGACTGCCTTTTCACTCTTGCTCGTCTTAGCCATTCCGTACCTCGCGTCAGCTGCTTGATTATTAGAAACTTGGCAGGGAAGGCGGGACTCGAACCCACAACCTACGGTTTTGGAGACCGTTGCGCTACCAATTGCGCCACTTCCCTAGGTGAACTCTGCCGTCTCCACTTGCCGGCGAGGATTCTATGCAAAACCACGCAAGAAGCAGACGGCAAAACCGCCAAGTCGAAATAATAGCGGGTTTTCGCGACTTCGTCCAACCCGATTCACGACGAATCGCAAGAAACCGCTATTTTCCAACGAAAAAAAGATTCGCGCCCGGCATGTCACCGAAGCGCGAATCGCTAAAAATATCGTCTATCAACTGAACTTTCCGTCAGTTGAGCGCGGGGCCGGTCGGCTCAGTCCTCGACCCAACGCTTCATGCGACGCATGCCTTCGACCAGATCGTCGTCGGCAAGCGCGTAGGAGAAGCGCAGATAGCCGGGAGCGCCGAACGCCTCGCCCGGGACGGCGGCGACATGGCCTTCGTCAAGCAACGCGGCGGCCAGTTCGGACGTGTTGGCGAACGTGGTCTTGTTGGTGCCGAGCGGCTTGTTCAGCAGCGCGGTCACGTCGGCGAACGCGTAGAACGCGCCGGTCGGGGTCGGGCAGTTCACGCCTTCGATGTCGTTCAACGCGGCGACGATGGTCTGGCGGCGCTTGTCGAATGCGGCGCGCATCTCGTAGACGGCGTCCAGGGAGCCGGAGACGGCTTCGATGGCGGCACGCTGGGAGATGTTGTTCACGTTGGAGGTCATGTGACCCTGCAGTTTGGATGCGGCCTTGGCCACGTCCACGGGGGCGATCATCCAGCCGACGCGCCAGCCCGGCATGGCGTAGGTTTTGGCCACGCCGTTGAGCACGAGCAGCTGGGAGCGCACTTCGGGCACCGCGGCGCCGATGTACGTGGTTTTGGCGCCGTCATAGTTCAGGTGTTCGTAGATTTCGTCGGAGATGACCCACACGTGGTGTTCGATGGCCCACTGCGCGATGGCCTTGACGGTTTCCGGCTTCCACACCGCGCCCGTCGGGTTGTTCGGCGTGTTCACGATGATGGCCTTCGTGTGTTCGGTGCGCGCGGCCTCGATGTCCTCGATGCTCGGCTCGAAGTTGCGGTCGGCGCCGGCGAACACGGTCACGGGCACGCCGCCGGCGAGCTTCACGGCTTCCGGATAGCTGGTCCAGTACGGGGTGGGGATGATGACCTCGTCGCCCTCGTTGAGCAGAATCTGGAACGATTCGTAGACGGCCTGCTTGCCGCCGTTGGTCACGATGACCTGGCTTGGGTCGACTTCGTAGCCGGAGTCGCGCAACGTCTTGTCCGCGATGGCCTTGCGCAGTTCCGGCAGACCTGCCGTGGGCGTGTAACGATAGTTTTTCGGATCCTGCACCGCGGCGGCCGCGGCCGCGACGATCGGTGCGGGGGTTGGGAAGTTCGGTTCTCCCGCGCCGAACCCGATGACGTCGATTCCGGCGGCCTTCATTGCCTTCGCCTTGGAATCGACGGCCAGGGTAGCGCTCGGAGCCACGTGATTGATACGGTCGGATAGAGTCTGCCAGTCAGCCATAGTCATGCCTGTAATGCTAGACCTGCCACGCGAAAAACGACAGCCCCACGACACACGTCTATTTCGCCGCGAACGCTTCGCTTGAAGCGAAATCGATGGCCTAACCACACCTTTTGCACTGGCTCAGACCAGTACGAGATTGTCGCGGTGCACCAGCGGATGCGCGTATTCCTCGCCGAGGAAACGCTTGAGCTGGGCCGTATTGCGTCCTAGCATCTGCGGGATCTCCTCGGAGTCGAAGCCGACCAGGCCCTTGGCCAAATGGTTGCCCTGCTCGTCGTCAACCCAGACGGCGTCGCCGGCGGCGAAATCGCCCTTCACTTCCACCACGCCGGCCGCAAGCAGGCTGGCCACTCCCCCGCGCACCGCCTTGGCCGCGCCGGAATCGGCCACCAGCGTGCCCTGCGGGTGGGAGGCGAAGCCGATCCACAGCCTACGTGACGAACCGCGGTCGTTGATCGGCGCGAACGCGGTGCCGACCGGATCGCCCATCATCGCGGGACCTGCGTTCGACGCGCATGTCAACACCGCGGGAATGCCGGACACCGCGGCGACGCGCGCGGCCTCCATTTTGGTGACCATGCCGCCGGTGCCGACGTTCGAGCCGGTTCCGCCGACCTGAACCTTCGCCAGCGCGTCCTCGACGTTCGGCACATAGGAGATGCGTTTCGAGCCGGGCTCGCTTGGCGGCGCGGTGTACAGCGCGTCCACGTCGGTGAGCAGGACGAGCGCGTCGGCGACGACGATGTTGGCGATCAGCGCGGACAGACGGTCGTTGTCGCCGAACCGGATCTCGTTGGACGCGAGGGAATCGTTTTCGTTGATGATCGGCACCGCGCCCAAGTCGAGCAGGCGGTCGAGCGTACGGCGCACGTTGCGGTACTGCTGTGGGGCGATCGTGTCGGAAACGGTGATGAGGATCTGTCCGACACGCAGCCCGTACCGTGCGAAAGCGGCCTCGTACTGGGCCATCAGCAGGCCTTGGCCGACGGCGGCGCACGCCTGCTGGTCGGCCACGTCGGTCGGACGCTTGTCGAAACCGAGCGTGCCGAAACCGGCCGCGATCGCGCCGGAGGAGACCAGCACCACGCGGCCGCCCATCAATCGCACGCGGGCGATGGCCGCCACAAGCGCGTTCAACCGTTGCGGATCCAAGTGGCCGCTCGGCTCGGTCAGCGAGCTGGAGCCCACCTTCACCACGATGGTCTGCGCTTCGGCGATGGCCCTGCGCACTTGCGCTTGCGATGGCGTGTTCATAGTTCCTCCCGGTACCGTTACCGGCTATTGAAAAAGCCCGCCGACATGCCATCGGCACATCAGCGGGCTTCGTTGGATGGTTCTATTGTTCCACATCCTCGTCGTCGGCGGTCTCGCCACGTCCAAAAAGACTGGTTTCGTCGTGACGGTCGTCGTCCACGGAAGGATCGGCCCAGTGTCCTGCCTTGCGTTCGGCCATCATGGCTTCGCGCACGGCCTGACGGGCGTCCATCATCTCGTGGTACTGGCGACGGCGTTCCGTGTTGGAACGACGCTGCGCACGACCATCCGATTCCTGCAGTCGCAGGTCGACGCCGCGTGCGCCCAACTGGGTGCCGTCGAGCATTTCCGCGCCGGCCGCGATGGTCGGATCCCAATCGAATTCCACGGCACGGTCGCCACGGCCGATGCGCACTTCGTCGCCCGGCTTGGCGCCCTTGTGTCGCAGCTCGTCTTCGACGCCCAGCTTGGCCAGACGGTCGGCAAGGTAGCCGACGGCCTCGTCATTATCGAAGTTGGTCTGCATGACCCAACGTTCCGGCTTGGTGCCGAGCACCTCGTACCAGACTTCGCCGTTGCCGTTCTCCTTGCGTTCCACGGTGAAGTCGAGCGCGTTGCCGCCTTCGTCGTTACGACGACGGCGATTGCGCGGCTCCTCGAGCGGCTTGATGACCACGCGGGCCTCTTCCTCGGCCTGCTCGCGTTTGGCGACTTCCGCGCGCATGTTGGTCACGAGGTCGGCCAGCGCCCAGTTGAGTTCCTTCAGGCCCTCGTGGGAGGCGGTGGAGATGATGTAGACCTTGAGGCCGAGCTTTTCGAATTCGGGCTTGACGAATTCGGCGAGTTCCTTGGCTTCCGGCACATCCACCTTGTTGAGGATGATGATGCGCGGACGTTCGGGGATCGGAATCGCGCCGAGCGGCAGTTCGAGCTTGCCGGCGTATTCGGCGAGCTCGTGTTCGAGCGCCTGGTAGTCGCTCATCGGGTCACGGCCGGATTCGAGGGTGGCGCAATCGATGACGTGGGCGATGATTTCAGTACGTTCGATGTGACGCAGGAATTCGAGGCCGAGGCCCTTGCCCTGGGATGCGCCCGGAATCAGGCCCGGCACGTCGGCGATGGTGTAGCGCATGTCGCCGGCCACCACTACGCCGAGGTTCGGCACAAGCGTGGTGAACGGATAGTCGGCGATCTTCGGTTTGGCGGAGCTCATCGCCGCGATCAGGCTCGACTTGCCTGCGGACGGAAAGCCCACCAGCGCCACGTCGGCGATGGACTTGAGCTCGAGGATGACGTCACGTTCCTCGCCCGGCTCGCCCAGCAGTGCGAAGCCCGGCGCACGACGGGTGCGATTGGCCAGCGCCGCATTGCCGAGACCACCGTTGCCGCCCGCGGCCACGACGAACTTGTCTCCCGCGTGACGCAGGTCGGCAAGCTGCTCGCCTGGATGCTTCGGCTTGCCCTGCGGTCCCTTGGCTTCGAACACGACCGTGCCCACCGGGACGGGCAGGATCAGGTCGGCGCCCTTCGAACCGTCCTTCGTGTCGCCCAGGCCCATGGTGCCGCTTTCCGCCTCGCGATGGGGCATGAAACGGTAGTCGAGCAGACTGTTGGCGTTCGAATCGGCCATGAAGATCACGGAACCGCCGTCGCCGCCATTGCCGCCGTTCGGACCGGCCAACGGCTTTTATTTTGCCCTCCCGATGGCGGCCGGCACCCAGTTCCACCCGAAGCATCCTTTCTCCCTACGGATGCCGGCGGAACCATTGCCGCCGTCGCCGCCCTTGACATGGACGGTCACTCGATCCACAAAATCACTCATGTATCTACCTTACATAGCAGAAAGACCGCGTCCATAACGGGCGCGGTCTTTCATCAAAAAGCGTTATTTGCGCGTGTCTCAGGCGGCAATCACGTCGACGACCTTGCGGTCACGACGCACGCCGAACTTCACACTGCCGTCCTTGAGGGCGAACAGGGTGTGGTCCTTGCCCATGCCGACGTTCTCGCCCGGGTGGAACTTGGTGCCACGCTGACGAACGATGATGTTGCCGGCCACGACGGCTTCGCCGCCGAACTTCTTCACACCGAGGTATTGCGCGTTTGAATCGCGACCGTTGCGCGAGCTGGACGCGCCCTTCTTATGTGCCATGTCTGTTCCTTTCGGTCCTTGACTCTAACCCTACGCGAATCAGGCGATCGCCGTGATCTTGACGAGAGTCAGCTGCTGGCGATGGCCCTTGCGACGAGCAACGCCGGTCTTGTTCTTGTACTTCATGATGCTGATCTTCGGGCCCTTGGCCTCATCGTTGACAACCTCAGCCTTGACACTGATGTTGGCGAGATCCTTGGCGTTGACGGTGACCTTGTCACCATCCACAACGAGAGCGACCGGGAATTCCACGGTGTCGCCCTTCTTGGCGTCGAGACGGTTGACGAGGATGACGTCACCGACCTCGACCTTTTCCTGATGGCCGCCGGCCTTCACAATAGCGTACATATCCGTTCCTTTATTAACTTGGAAAGCTTACTGCCCGGCACGTTCGAGCCTCGCGGCCAGACACCAGCAATCTAATCTACACATACCCGCGTACAACCGCAAGTCTGCTCCCGGCGTGTCAGGTTGACATACCGGGATTTTCCTTTATTCTTCTTGTTCTTCCTCGCCCAGGTCCGCATTGTTGGCGGCCACGGCTGCCGCCGCGATCTGCGCGAGTTTGGCCTTCACGTCCGGCGAGGAGCCCTTCGGCACCTGCACGTCCGTGCCATGGCCATGCTTGTTGGTCTTGACGAACGGATCGCCGCCCTTCAGGGCGTACGGATCGTCATAATCCGCGGAAACGGTCGGCTCGTCATGGAGGATGAAGCCGCGGCCCTTGCAGGTCGGGCACTCCTCGGAGAACGCCTCCACCAGACCCTGGCCGATGCGCTTGCGCGTCATCTGCACCAGTCCCAGCGAGGTGACCTCGGCCACCTGATGCTTGGTGCGGTCGCGCGCCAGGCACTCCACCAGTCGGCGGAGCACCAAATCCCTGTTGGCCGGCATAACCATGTCGACGAAGTCGATCATCACCATGCCGCCGATGTCACGCAGACGAAGCTGTCGCGCGATCTCTTCGGCCGCTTCGAGGTTGCAACGGGTCACCGTTTCCTCGAGGCTCTTGCCGCGGCCGATGAAACGGCCCGTGTTCACGTCGATGGTGGTCATGGCCTCGGTGCGGTCGATGACGATCGAACCGCCGGACGGCAGGTAGACCTGACGTTCCATGCCCTTACGCAACTGGGAGTCGATCTGCCACTTGTCGAACACGTCCTTGCCGTCATGTTCGGCCGGATCCCACTTCTCGAGCTTGTCTTTCAGGTCGGGGGCCATCGTGTCGAGGTATTCCTCGATACGCTCGTACACGCGGTCGCCTTCCACGATCATCTTGGAGAAGTCGTCGTTGAAGATGTCGCGCACCACGCGGATGGCCACGTCCGGCTCGCCTTGCAGCAGCTTCGGACGCTTGCCGTGCAGGAACTCGTCGCGCTTGGCGGTGATGCGTTCCCACTGGCGCACCAGGTTCTCAAGATCCTTGGTGATGGCCTCTTCGGAAGCGCCTTCGGCCGCGGTTCGGATGATCACGCCCATATCCTTCGGCGCGATCTTCGACACGATGTTCTTCAGGCGGGCGCGCTCACGCTCGCTCAGCTTGCGGCTCACGCCGGTCATGCCGCCGGACGGCACCAGCACGAGGAAACGGCCGGCCAAGGTGACCTGCGAGGTAAGCCTTGCGCCCTTGTGGCCGATCGGATCCTTGGTTACCTGCACCAGCACCGGATCGCCCGACTTGAACGCCAGTTCGATACGACGCGGCTGGCCTTCCAGACGTGCGGAATCCCAGTTCACCTCGCCGGCGTACAGCACGCCGTTGCGGGCCTGTCCGATGTCCACGAACGCGGCCTCCATGCTCGGCAGCACGTTCTGCACGCGGCCAAGATAGATGTTGCCGACGGTGGCCACTTCCTGGATGTCGGACACGTAATGCTCGACGAGCACATTGTCTTCGATCACGGAGATCTGGGTGTGGCGCTCACGTTCGCGCACCACCATCAGACGCTCGACGTGTTCGCGACGGGCCAGGAAGTCCTGCTCCATGAGCTGGTTCTGACGGCTGCGTTCACGACGGTTGTCGCGGCGGCGCTGCTTCTTGGCTTCCAGACGGGTGGATCCTTCGACGTCGGTGATTTCGTCGATGTACTGCTGCTTGCGGGAGCGACGGGACATCGTCTCGTCCGATTCCTCGGCCTTCGACCCTCCACGGCGGCGGCGACGGCGACGGGTCACCGTGCCCTCTTCCTCATCGTCATCCTCATGACGGCGACGGGATTCGCGTTCGGAGGTCTGCTGCTCGTCGACTTCCTCATGGTTGCCGCGTCCGCGACGGCGGCGACGGGTACGCGTCGGCTGCTCGTCATCATCATCGTTTCCATTGCGGGACTCGTCATCGATCGGCGCATACGTGATGCCATCGAGGACCAGGTCCTCCTCGATCTGCTCCACTTCGGCAGCGGCACGACGTTCCTGCGCGTTCAGACGACGGGAACGACGGGAACGACGGGAATCGCCATGATCATCGTCTTCGGCGTCGTTGTTGCGGTCATTGCCATCATCACGGCCGCGACCGTCATTCGAAGCGTCCGTGCGGTCCGTGTCGGCCGTGTCGTGGCTGCGACGGCGGCGGCGACGAGTCGGACGGTCATCGTCGCGGTCATCACGGCTGTCACGGGCATCGTCCGAACCTCTGCGGCCCGTATCGTCAGCATCGTCATCGTCGGACGATCCGCGGCCCGCGGGGGCGGCCGGCAGAATCGGCTCCTGGAACAGCAGCGACGTCATCGGACGCGGATTATGACGCGTCTCATGGCCTTCCGGCAGCGCGCTGACGGCGTCGAGCGCACGGTCTTCGGATGATTCGTCACGATTGCCACGATTGCCGTAATCGTCACGATCGTCACAGTCATCACGCGGCTCGTCGCTGATACGGCGACGGCGACGCGACGGGCGATCATCCTCGTCCTGCACGTCCACAGAGGAACGACGGCGACGGCGCGGACGTTCGTCACGCATCTCATCGTCGTCATCGTAACGGGTCACGCGACGACGACGCGGACGCGACGGCTCGGCGTCATCGGCATCATTGAAATCGGCGGAATCACGCGCAGGCTGGACAGGCTCAAGCTTCGGTTCCTCAAACAAGGGGGCTTTGGCATGCTCCTCGACCTTCAGCTCCAAAGACGCGCCCGCGGCACCTACGCCACGCACCACGCGGCGACCCCCACGACGACGACGCGGAGCCGGATCGGCAGACACAGAACCCGCACTGCTTGCCGCATTATTGGTTGAATTATCGGATGACACAACAGCCTCGACCTGATCGAGGCCCTCATTGGTAGTAGGCACAACGCTCCTCGGCAACGCGCTGCAATCGCATCGCCTTCACTCAAGCCCCAACGGTTCTCACACCACGCTCTCACCGTGGCCGCGCATCATGGCGCCCGTAGGAAGCAACTTCCGTCAAAAGTCTTCATCATGCGACGGCGGACACCTGCGCTCGCGACTCACAGAACATTCACGCGAGGGGATCAACGCCATCGGATGCGTCGGCGGTCTTGCAGAACCACCGTCTATAAGTATGACACAAAAAACAACGGAGCGTGACAGGACGGGAAATTTATTCCCCCTACACGCTCCGTTTTCCAATGATTCGCGTTGACACGCCGTGAATGAACGTGCGCCGGCATAGTGGTTCAGCAGCGGTTCAACGGTGGACCAATAGTGGTTCTGCGGCAAGCCCGCGGCAGCGAATTACCGGCGATTCAACGGCAGCTCAGCAACGACTCAACGGCGACTCAACGCAGCCAGTCCTCCAGCAGGTCGGCCATGAGCAGCAGATCGGTCTCCGGCAGCTGCTCGTCCTGCTTGTGAGCCAGCAGCGGGCTACCCGCGCCGAGATTCACGGCCGGAATGCCCAGAATCGCGAAACGCGCCACATCCGTCCAACCCAGCTTGGCAAGCGGGTCACGACCGGTACGTTCCTTGACAAGCGATACCAGCGATTGGGCAAGCGGCGAATTGAGGCCCGGACGTGCGCTCGGCGATTCGTCCTTCATCTCGATGCCGAAGCCTTCGAACACGCCACCAGTGGCCTGATGCTCGCCGTTGCCGAGTTTCGCGCCCGCATCCGCGCCGATCATCAGCGCCTTCGCCTCGGCGAGCGACTTGTCCGGCGCGAACCGGTAGTTGACGTGCACACGGCACTCGTCGGGAATCACATTGGTACCCTTGCCGCCGGAAATCAGCGTGGCGTTCAGGCCCTCCTGATAGGTCAGGCCATCTACTTCGATGGCGCGGTTCTCATGTGCGTTCAAACGGTTCAGAATCTCGGCCGCCGCGTGGATCGCGTTCTTGCCCATCCAGGCGCGGGCCGAATGCGCGGCAACGCCGTGCGTGATCACGTCGAATCGCATCGTGCCGTTGCAGCCGCCCTCGATGCCGCAATCGGTCGGCTCGCCGATGATCGCGAAATCGCCGGTAATCCAATCCGGATGCGACTCAACCACCTTGCGCAGGCCGTTCTTCTCGGCCGCGACTTCCTCATGGTCGTAAAACACGTACGTCAAATCGTATTTCGCATCCGTCAGCGTGGCCGCCAGATACAGCATGACCGCGTCGGAACCCTTCATATCGGTGGCGCCACGACCCCAGATCACACGCTCATGCTCATGACCGGCCGCCACGTCCTCGCGAATCAGCGGATCGCCCGGCTGAAGCCATTTCGGCGGGAAATTGTCGATCACCGGCACCGTGTCGAGATGGCCGGCAAGAATCACGCGGCGCTCGCGGCCGAAATCGGTGGATGCCACCAATGTGTCGCCGTGCCTGCGCACTGTCAGATGCGGCTGTTTTTTCAGGAACACCTCGACGGCGTCCGTCAACGGGCCTTCGTCATCGCTGACGGAATAGCAGCCCATGATCTGCCCCATCAGCTCGTTCAACTGCTCCTGTTTGCTGGCGGAAGCGGAAAATCCAATCGTAAGTTCGCTCATGCCGTCCATTATCCGGCAAAAGCCGGTGACAATCGCATTTCGGGCGTGCTTTTGAGACGGTCGGCCATGCTGTCGTGCGCTTGGTGACACACTAGGTAGCGGTCCGAGGCAACGGCCGCAGCGAAAAGGAGAGTGCAATGCCGGGTCTGTTAAGCGCGATGGAAGGTTTCTGCGTCATCGGCATCGTCATCGCCACCGGCTATGTGGCCGCGCGCATGCGCATCGGCGGGCCGACCGCGCAGATGGTGCTCAACAGGTTCAGCTTCTTCGTGTCGAGCCCGTGCCTGATGTTCGCCATCCTGTCCAAGGAGAAGATCTTCGAGATTTTCCACTCCTCCATCGTCGTGGCGTTTTTTTCGGCGCTGCTGGTGGGCGTGGTCTTCCTGATTCTCAACCGGCTGTTCTTCCATATGAAAGCCGCGGACGCCACCATCGGCGCGCTGAATTCGCTGTATTTGAATTCCAACAACATCGGCCTGCCGATAGCCACGTACATTCTGGGCAATCCCGCACTCGTCGCGCCGATCCTGGTCATGCAGCAGGCGGTGTTCACGCCGATCGGCCTGACCGTGCTCGACGTGACCACCAAAGGCAAGGTCTCCGCGAAGGAGATCCTGAAACAACCGTTGCATCAGCCGCTGCTCATCGGCTCGCTGCTGGGCATCGCCGTGTCCGCGATTTCCGCGAAGGTCGGCTATTTCGTGATTCCGAGCTTCATCTACGACCCGATCGATATGATCGGCGATTCCGCGGTGCCGATGATTCTGATGGCGTTCGGCATGTCGTTGCACGGCACGAAGCCGTTGCAGGACAAGTCGAATATTCCGGCGGTGTTCACGGTGGCCGCTTTGAAGAACATCGTGATGCCGACCATCGCGTTCCTGCTGTCGTATTTCGTGATGGGCTTCCGTGGCGCCACGCTGTACGCATGCGTGGTGCTTGCCGCATTGCCGACCGGGCAGAACGTCTACAATTACGCGGCGCGGTACAACGTGGGTCTGTCGTTCGCACGCGACGGCATTCTTTTCTCGACGCTGTCATCGCCGATTTTCATCGCAATCATCGCGGTGCTCCTCGGCTGACCTCGCCAGTCCTCGCCGCGGTATCCACGACCGCCGCGGCGAGGCCATCAATCGTCCATACGGTAGCCGGCATAACCGAGCCCGTGCGCCGCATGATTCGCGGCACACCCTCCGAGCACCATCAGCGCATAACACAAGCCGATTCCCGCGGCCAACGTAAGCAACGAAGCCGGATTGAGCAACGACGTTGCCAGAATCGGAAACAGCAACAACACCGAGCACCCCAATGAAACGGCCATCACCGTGTTGAGCGGGGTGATCACTTCCATCATGCGTGCCTTGTCGAGCGTCGCCTCATCCGTGCCTTCCAACGCAAGCATGCGGTACTCGTCGGCCTGGTCGTAGACGTTGCCCGTCTGCATCACGCCGGAACTGACGGCGGCGAGCACCGCGGCAAAGGCGAGCGTCAGGAAACCACCCATCGCTATATCGCGCATGTACAGCATAGATGGGTCGAACGGGTCGTGGTTGCCTCCGATTCCGGTGGCAAGCAATCCGCACACCGACGTCATCCCCGCGATGAACACAGCGAGCGCCACACCGGACACGTTGCGCCAAGCACGCTTGGGATTGTCGAGGATACGGCGCATGGCAATCATAGTGGCCGCGTCCTTCGGGTGTTTCGCACGCGATCTGGCGCGCATCGCCACCACCCAGGTACCGACGACGTTCACCATGGCGAAACCGAGGAAGAAGACGCCGAAGATGATGGCGTAGACCACCATCTGACCCAAGTGCGCGAATGCGGAGATGCTGTTGAGCAGCAGGTAGCCTACGGCCAACACGGCAAGGAAAATCAGTGCGCGCCATGCGGATGGCATGGGTTGTCCGGTACGTTGCGTCACGCCAAGCGGGGTGATGGCCACGCGGCGTAGGGCGACCAGCGCGGAGACCAAGGCAAGCAGCGTGACTCCGACGGTCACGGCCGCCAGAGCAGGCAGTCCCACCCACAACTGTTCGAAGGTGAAATGCTGGTTTTGGAAGTCGAGCAGCATGATCGCCGGTATCAGCGCGAAGTAGCCGGCCATGCCGACCAGCGCGCCAAGCAGAGCCTGGCCACCCGCATCGAGCGCGGTGAGTTTCGTGACCTGCGCGGTGGTGGCGCCCGCAAGTCGCAGTGCGGCGAGACGTGCGTCCCTGCGGGAGGCCGCGAGACGGGCCGCCGAGCCGGCGAGCGCCACGAACGGCACGATGAGTAGCAGACTGGCGAATGCGGCGAGCAGCACATAGCCGTCGGAATAGGTGTTCATGACGGCTGTGGCCTGGTCGGCCGTCCAATGGCCGTCGCCGACCGTGGCGACGAGCTTGTCGGCGTGCGCCAGGGTTTTGGACCATGTTTCGTATGTACCGGGCGCGCACCTGTTGGAATTGATCATGCAACCGAACGTGTGGTCGGCGGAGGCCCGCCAGATGAAGCCATGCAGGCCTCCGAGCACGGTTAGGAAGACGGCGGTGGCGGATGCGAAGGCAACGATGGCCAGCGCAGAGGTGCGGCTGGATGTGCCGCGGGTGCCGGAGCGGTGGAACAATCGCCATAATCGGAACATGTTCATCGTGCGCCTCCGGCGGTAGGTTGGGATTGCTGCGGCGAGCTCAGCCTGCCGTCACGCATGGTAACGGTGGCATCGCAGAATGCGGCCACGTTCGAATCGTGCGTCACCACGACCACGGCCGCGCCGGTCTGTCGTGCGGTCCGCATGAGAATGCTCATGATTTCGTGGCCGGTGGTCTGGTCGAGCGCGCCGGTCGGTTCATCGGCGAAGATGACTGCCGGCTGCGCGGCGAGCGCACGTGCGATGGCGATGCGCTGCATCTGGCCGCCGCTCATTTCGCCGGGACGTTGTTGCGCGAGCTGACGCAATCTCAATCGTTCCAGCCATAGCATGGCCGTGTCGGTGGCCTGCTGGTAGCTTGCGCCGCCCAGCATCATCGGCAACGCGATGTTTTCGATGGCCGGCAGTTCCGGCAGCAGCTGTCCGGATTGGAAGACGAAACCGAAGGCGCTGCGGCGCAGTTTGGTGCGGTCAGCGTCGCTCAACCGCGCCAGGTTGGCACCGCGAAACATCACATTGCCGGCTGTCGGGGTGATGATGCCGGCGAGTGCGTGCAGTAACGTCGATTTGCCGGAACCGGACGGTCCCATGACCGCGATGCTTTCGCCTGCCTGGATGCCGAAATCCACGTGATTGAGCGCCAGCATGTGTGTGGCGTTCGGTGTAGCCTGTTGGGTCGAATAATCCATGACCAGATCGGTCGCGTGAAGTATGTGTTCCATGTTTCCTACGGTACGGAAACGGATTGGTCCCGGCCATCAGATGGCGGGATGAACTTACAGGTTTCCTTCCGGCATGCATCATCCGCAAGGATTAGCGTAATCGCGGACTGCGGATGAGATGCCGTATGTCAGACGAGATGCCAGGAGAGGCGGTGCAGGTCGCTGGGCCCGAATTCAGCGATGGCGTCACGGTGTGCGGCCGAACCGTAACCCTTGTTGTGGGCCCATTCATAGGGTTCATATTGGGGTTGCGCTCCCAGTTCGACCATGAGCCGGTCTCGCGTGACTTTGGCGATGACGGCTGCGGTGGCCACGGTGGCGCAGTACCTGTCGCCCTTCACTTTGGTAGAGACTTCCGCAGGAACCGGCACGTCAGGCGCGTCGAAGGTGTTCAGCGCTTTGGTGATGTAGTCGTTCGGTCCGTCGAGGATCGCACCAACCTTCACCGGCTTGCCGTCAAGCATGCCATCGCCGTCGATGCCGAGTTTCTCTTCCGCTTGGCCGAGTGCGCGCAATGCGGCGATGCCAAGCGCATAGGAGATGCCCCAATCGTCGATTTCCGTGTTGCTGGCCGAGCCGACCGCCCAGGACGCGCACCACGATTTAAGCTCTTCGAATATGGCTTCGCGGCGGTGTTCCGTCAGCATTTTGGAATCGGCCACGCCGTCGGGCACTTGCAGCGGCGACGAACCGGCCAGGTCGCACGTGCGGATTGCGGCGGCGCCGACCATGACCGGGACCGCGGACATCAGGACGA
>OBZF01000468.1_pt1 | contig 21227 bp, 18 predicted proteins | sample 1495521 | NCBI WGS metagenome assembly OBZF01 (sample SAMEA2580234, study PRJEB22360) | human gut metagenome | biome: human gut; feature: human-associated habitat; material: faeces | place: Denmark | collected 2008/2010 | reverse complement strand
CATTGACGGCATCAAGCTGGTGCCCGCGCCTGGCGGCGTGGCCGCGCTGCTGCAACGGGTGCGGCCGGTACCGCGCGATCGGCTGCAAGCGCCGCCCGCACGTATTCTACGAGGCCCGCGCCGCGCAGCTGTGCGCCGACTCGGTGCTCGTCTCGTCCAGGCGCGGGATAGACGCCGACGAGCCCGCCGCGGCGGCCAGGCTGGAGACGATAAGGGACTGCCTGCGCCGGGGGCTCTCCCCCGAGCAGATGGCGGCGCGCAACGGCGGCCCGGTGGCCCTGTCGCCGTCGACCATCTACCGCTGGGTCTCGGCGGGCTACGACGGCATGACCAACATGGAGCTCAGACGAAAGGTCGGCTACAGGCCGAGGAAGCGCGCCGCGGGCCGGGCGGCGACCCGCCACTCCGCCCGCAGGTCGCATGCCGCGTTCCTCGCCCTCGGGGAGGACGCGTGCGCCGCGGCCTGGGAGATGGACACCGTCGAGGGCGCCCGGGAGGACTCGGCCTGCCTGCTCACGCTGCTCCACCGCCCCAGCAGGCTCCAGCTGGCGCTCCTGCTCGAGGCGAAGGACTCGGCGAGCGTGGAGGCGGCGCTGGAGGGCGTGCGCTCGGTGCTGGGCGCCGACGGCATGGGGAGGGTCTTCCGCGCCGTCCTCACCGACAACGGCGCCGAGTTCTCCGACGAGGCGGCGATCGCGGCGCTGCTCGGCGAGGGGCCGGGCGAGACGAGGCTGTTCTACTGCGACCCCAGGCGCAGCGACCAGAAGGGCGCCTGCGAGCGCAACCACGTCGAGATCAGGAAGCTGCTGCCCAAGGGCGCCGGGCTCAGGTTCGACCGGCTCGCCCCGGCCGACCTGGCGCTGGCCATGTCGCACGTGAACTCCGAGCCCCGCGGCGCGCTCGGCTTCGCGACGCCCGCCCGCGCCTTCAGGGCGATGCTCGGGGAGGACGCGGCGGCGCTGCTGGACGCCTACGGCGTGGGGGACGTGGCGCTCGGCGAACTCGACCTGACGCCGGGGCTCATCGAGAGGGCGCGCGCAGAGAGGGGCGATGCCCCGCTGGCCTAGCCTAAGGGCGAAAACGGAATAGACGGACCGACCGTCCGGCTGAGTCTGGGAAGAGGTGCCGGGCGGCGGGCGGAGCATGGCCACCGGACCCATCGAAACACATCTCCACCGTTCCATCAACTGGGAAAACGGCGCCCCCGGACCCCAGGATGGGGCCGCGGGGGCGTTCGGCTAACTGCGGGAATGGCCTATTTGCTCAATGTGTTCGGCTGAGATCGGAAATCAACCTCTCCATACCCCTCTACAAAAACCTGTACTTTTGCGACTGCGCCTAGCTGCGAGCGAGAAGCCTGTTCTAAACGCCCCTGCATTTGCGTGCATCGCAAAGCCAAAAGAGGGGGCGAGGACATGGAACAGACGGCACGGCGCCAAGAGCAGCTGCCGGGCGCATTTAACGGCGCCACCACCAACAGCCAGCACGGCCGCGTCCGCTGGTATTTGGTTCACACCCCCAATGGAAAAGAGCGCGAGACCTGCGAAAAGGTCCGCTGCATTATCCCACACAACCTTATGCAGGACGCTTTTGTAATGCAAAAGGAGTTCTGGTTTAAGCGGGACGGCGCTTGGTCGCTCCAAACCAAACCTATGTACAAGGAATATTTCTTCGTCGCCACGCACGATGCCGCCGCGCTCGATAGGGCTTTGGCCCAGTTGAGCTTTGGCTGTCGCATCGTCGGTAGTAGGGAGCGGGCGTACATGCCCATGCCGGACGATGCGCAGGACTGGTATTGCAGCGTGCTCGACGACGACGGCGTGGTGCGCAACAGCGTTGCCCGCATAGAAGACGGCGTGTTGCACATAGAACAGGGTCCTTTGGTGGGGCAAGAGGCCCGCGTGCACAAGATCGACCGTCATAAACGCTGGTGCTTGGTAGACGTGGGCGAAGGTGACTCCGCATTTAGGGAGCTGCTACCGCTCGACGTTCCCAGCAAAACGTAAGGGAGACGTCGCACTGGCAATTCGTTCGCATTTTTGAATTTACCGATTGGGGGATCCCTGGGGAACGGGGATGTATTTTTGACTGTGGCTGCTAAAGAAGTAACAAAGAGCTGTGCGCCTGCGGGGGCGGCACTGATTGCCCAGGCCATGGACCGGCGCGAGGGCGCCGGCCGTTACAAGACCATGCAATCCATCATGGACTGGGACCGCTCGCGCTTGGCATATAGGGCAGTGAAGCGCGCATTCGACATCGTGTTCAGCGGTGCCGTGCTCGTCGTCATCGCTGTGCCCAGCCTGGTGCTGGCCGCGGCCATCCGACTGGAGAGCGAGGGCAGCCCCTTCTATAGTCAGATCCGCGTTGGCCGCACCCGTCCCGACGGTAGTTTGACTACCTTCCGCATGTGGAAGTTCCGCTCCATGTACAAGGACGCCGACGAGCGCCTCGCCGAGCTCAGGGAGCAGAACGAGATCGCCGGCGCCATGTTCAAGATGAAGAATGACCCGCGTGTCACCAAGATTGGAAAGTTCATCCGCAAGCACTCCATCGACGAGTTCCCGCAGTTCCTGAACGTGTTCATGGGTCAGATGTCCGTCGTCGGCCCGCGCCCGCCGCTGCCCAACGAGGTCGCGGAGTATACCGAGTACGACCTGCAGCGCTTGGCTGTGAAGCCGGGCATTACCGGCTGGTGGCAGGTGACTGACCGCAACGATACCGACTTCGACGGCATGGTCCGCCGTGATTTGGAGTACATCGCCAAGCGCGGCCCCATCACGGACTTGAAGATTGTTCTCCTCACGGTCGTTGAGGTCTTTACCGGTGGAGGTGCTTGCTAATTATGTACTCCAAAGATGCAGGAAGAATTGAATTGATAGCTAATCAGGTAGAGTTTGCTTTTAATAAATGGTTGTCTTGTATGACAGGCACCGATAAGGCTGAGCTCCTTGCACTGGATGAGTCTGGAAAGGCAGATTCGTTTTTTCGCAATCTTGAGTTTGGCACCGGCGGCTTGCGTGGCAAGCTCGGTCTCGGCCCCAACCGGCTGAACGTCTATACCGTCGGCAAGGCTACGCAGGGTCTTGCGGATTACCTTAACGGCACCTTTGAGAACCCGACGGTCGCGCTCTGCCGTGACACCCGCCACGGGTCCGATGAGTTCGTGCGCCGCGTAGCCGAGGTGCTCGCCGGCAACGGCATCAAATCCTATCTGTTCGACCGCGTCGAGCCCACGCCCGCGCTCAGCTTCGCCGTCCGCGAACTGGGCTGCTCGGCCGGCGTCAACATCACCGCGTCGCACAACCCCGCCGCGTACAACGGATACAAGGTCTACGGCGCCGACGGCTGCCAGATCACCGTCGAGGCGGCGGAGGCCATCCAGGCGGCTATCGACCCCGTCGACTGCTTCGACGGCGTCAAGGCGATTCCGTTCGAGAATGCTTTGGAAAAGGGGCTTGTTCAGTGGATTCCTGAGAAGGTTCTCGACCGCTATCTCGATGAGACACTCAAGGTATCAATGGGAGAGGACTGCTCGGGGCTCCGCATCGTCTACACCCCGCTCCACGGCGTCGGCCTGGAGTGCGTGTCCCGCGTCCTCGAGGGCATCGGCGTCGCCGAGGTCGTGATCGTCGAGGAGCAGTGCGTGCACGACGGCGACTTCCCGACCTGTCCGTACCCCAACCCCGAGGTACGCGAGGCGCTGAAGCTCGGGCTCGAGTACTGCGACAGGGTGAAGCCCGACCTGCTCCTGGCGACCGACCCGGATACCGACCGCGTGGGCATCGCCGTCCCGCATGCCGGGGAATACAGGCTGCTCACCGGCAACGAGGTCGGCCTGCTGCTGCTCGACTTCCTTGCCGATAAGGCCGCCAAGGGCGGGCGTGAAATGTCCCGCGAGGTCGCCTGCACCACCATCGTCTCCGCGCCCATGGCCGACGACATCGCGCGCGCACGCGGATTCGAGCTGCGCCGCACGATCACCGGCTTCAAGTTCATCGGCGAGCAGGTCGGCGTTCTGGAGTCGGAGGGCCGCGAGGGTGATTTCCTCATGGGCTTCGAGGAGTCCTACGGCTACCTAGCCGGCACTTCCGTGCGCGACAAGGACGCCGTGGTCGCCTCCATGCTCATCTGCGAGCTCGCAGCACATTGGAAGACGAGGGGGCTGGACTTTTACGAGGCCATGGAGCGCCTCTACGAGACATATGGCTTCTGGTCGAGCGCCCTTCTCGGCCAGGCATACGAGGGCCCCGAGGGCGCGTCCGACATGGCCGCGATGATGTCAGGCCTCCGAGAGCACGCTCCGCAGAATATCGGCGGCACCGCCGTCGCGCAGCGCATCGATTACGCCCAGGGCGCGCCGATGCCCGTCGTCAACGCGACCGATGAGCCCCAGCGCCTTCCCGAGGCGGACGTCCTCGAGTTCAGGCTCGCCGACGGCTCCCGAGTCCTGTTCCGTCCCAGCGGCACGGAGCCCAAGGCCAAGGCCTATGTGTTCGCCAAGGGCGCCGACCATGCCGAGTCCGAGGCCAAGCTCTCTGCGCTGGTCGCGGATGCCGAGTCGATCCTGGGAGGGACCCGCTAATGATTCACCTCGTCCTGCTCTCCGGCGGCTCCGGCACGCGCCTGTGGCCGCTCTCCAACAGCACCCGCTCCAAGCAGTTCCTCAAGGTCCTGCGCGACGCGAACGGCAACCATGTCTCTATGGTCCAGCGCGTCTTCGGCCAGATCGGTTCCGTCGACGCGGATATCGACATCACTATCGCCACCTGCGCGAGCCAGGAGGAGTCCATCCGCCGCCAGGTTGACGGCGACTACGCGCTGGTGCTGGAGCCCGAGCGCCGCGACACCGCCCCGGCCATCATGCTCGCGTGCGCGAACCTCGCGCTCGAGCAGGGTGCAGCCGAGGGCGACACTGTCATCGTCATGCCCATCGACAGCTATGCCGACCAGGCCTACTACGACAGCGTCGTGAGGCTCGACGAGGCCGTCCAGTCCGATTTCGCCGAGCTGGTCCTCATGGGCGTGGAGCCCACCTACCCCAGCGGCAAGTACGGCTACATCGTGCCCGCGGCGGGGGAGGCCTGGCCCCGCAGGGTCGAGCGCTTCACCGAGAAGCCCGACGAGGGGACCGCACGGGAACTCATCTCCCAGGGGGCCCTCTGGAACTGCGGCGTGTTCGCATTCAGGCTCGGCTGGCTCACCGGCCTCACCGCCAAGTACCTGGAGTGCGGGACTTTCGAGGAGTTCCGCTCGCGCTATTCCGAGCTGCCCAAGAACTCCTTCGACTATGAGGTCGTGGAGAGGGCGTCTTCCATCGGCGCGGTCTCCTACGCGGGCGAGTGGAAGGACCTGGGCACCTGGAACACGCTGACCGACGAGATGGCCGAGTTCACCTCCGGTCGCGTCGTTGTCGATTCAAAAACGTGCGAGAACGTCCACGTGATCAATGAGACCGGTTTCCCGATGGTCGTCGCGGGCATCTCTGATTCAGTTGTCGTGGCGACGCCCGACGGCATCCTCGTGTCCGGCAAGGAGGCGTCTGCGAACATCAAGGCCGAGGTTAACGCCGTCGCCGAGAGCCGCCCAATGTACGAGCAGCGCTCCTGGGGCGAGTACCGCGTCATCGACAGCTGCGTCTTCCCCGACGGGGCGAAGGCGCTCACGAAGGAGCTCATCATCCGAGAGGGTTGCCAGCTCGACTACCAGCGCCACACGCATCGCGGGGAGGTCTGGACGGTTATCTCCGGGACCGGCGAGGTCGTGCTGGATGGACTGGTCCAGCAGGTTCGCGCCGGCTCCGTCGTGCAGATCCCTTCAGGAACGCCGCATTCGGCGCGGGCGGTCGGCGGCGATCTTCATGTGATCGAGGTCCAGCACGGCGAAATACTCGTTAAAGAGGACATCGATCGAATTGGCTTGTTTTGGAAGGAATAGGGAGCACAGCGATGCCCGGATATAACAGAGAAAGGCTCCTCTCGAGCTTCTTCGACAACGTGACGTTTGACCAGGTATGCGAAGTCCTCGTTGAGCATGTCTCAAATCGTACCCCAGGCTACATGATGTCGTTGAACCTCGACATCCTTATCAGGGCGGACAAAGATCCAGTGTTCCGTGATGCCCTGGAAGGCGCGGATCTTATTCTTATGGATAGCGCCCCTCTTATGAAAATCGCACGTAAGAGGGGCGTTGACTGCGTCGAAAAGCTGTCGGGATCGGATCTTATGCCCCGCATTTGCGAGTTTGCTGCCAACAAGGGGTATAGCTGCGCCATCGTTGGCGGGATGCCTGGAGTCCCGGAGAAAGCCGCTGCCGCGTTGTCGGCTCAATACCCAGGATTGATTTTTAAGGGTTCCATTTCTCCCGAATATGGATTTGAGAAAGACGCTGAAAAGCTACAAATGCTCTTATCGAAGATCGCTGGCCTACATGCCGATATTCTCTTCCTCTGCCTTGGCGAGCCTAAGAGTGGGCTACTTGTAAATCGCCATCTCGGGGAGTTTGGAGTCCCGTTTGTGTTTAACGTTGGCGCTGCGGTTGATTTTGCGGCAGGAAACGTTGACAGGGCTCCGAAATGGATGCAGGACCATAGCCTTGAATGGTTCTACCGTTTTGTGAAAGAACCCAAGCGGCTTTTCAAGCGCTATTTTGTCGACAGTTGGCATTTTCTTACGATTTATTTGCATGCTCGCAGGAGTGATTCCCGTGCGTAACGAATGTAATCATAAAACTGTTTTGATGTGCTGCTCTGATTTTAGCTATAGGGGCGGCATGGTAACAGTTGTCAGGAATTACCTCTCATCTAAGGACTGGGACGAATTTGATATACGTTTCGTTCCTACTCATGTTCAGGGTGGCAAGTTGAAGGTTGCCCTTCACTTTGCAGCGACTTATCCAAAGCTTTCTAGGATGTTTAAAAAGCATGAGGTTGATCTTGTGCACCTTCATGTTGCCGAAAGGGGAAGTTTCTTTCGCAAGGCTCTTATTGCTAAATCTGCAAAGCGCCATGGTATTCCAGTTATCTTCCATCATCATGCGGCGGAGTTTATGCAGTTCTATGACGGCCTGGATAATCGCGGTAAAGATTATGTTCGGGAGTCTTTTGAACTCGTCGATTTAAACATTGTTCTTAGCAATGCCATCAAAAAGCAGTTGTCTTCGCTTTTTCCAAAAGCTCGGTTTGAGGTAATTGAAAACGCCGTCTCAACGTTTTCTGAGAACCCATATTCTGATTCCTCTCGCAACATTGTATTCATGGGGAGAGTCGGAGACAGAAAGGGCGCATTCGATCTTATTAAGGCATTCGATAACGCCCTTCCTTCTATTGGTAAAGAGTGGCATTTGCTGTTTTGTGGCGATGGAGAGATTGAGCGAGCCGAGGATGAGATTTCGCGTCATGGTCTTAATGGACGAGCAGAATGTCTTGGTTGGATTTCTGGACAAGCCAAAGACGACATCCTTCGAAAAGCGGGGGTGAATGTTTTGCCTTCGTATAACGAGGGTTTACCGATGAGCATCTTGGAGGCCATGTCTTTTGGCGTACCGACAATCAGTACTCGTATCGCTGCAATTCCTGAGGTCATTAATTCGGGCAATAACGGAATTCTCATTGATCCCGGCGATATTGGCTCCTTGACTTCTGCGATCGTTTATCTCTGCAATTTTGACGAGGCGCGTTTATGCATGAGCGATAAGGCATTCAATACCGTCAGTGATAAGTATTCGTTCGATCAGAACATCAGCAGGTTGAAGGAGCTGTACCGGACGTTATGTTAGGAAAAGTGCGCGCATTTGTGCGCTCCATATATTTGAAAAGGCTTGTCAAGAATGGCTTGACGGTAGGGGATTGCTTTCAGATGGAAAAGGGTTGCAACATTGATGCGGTCTGTCCTTGGCTTATCAAAATTGGTGACAACGTTACTTTTGCATCTAATGTTTGCGTTCTGGCCCACGATGCAAGTACTAAAAAATTAACTGGATATACACGAGTTGGTCGCGTTTCTGTAGGCAATAACGTTTTTGTTGGATATGGTTCGATTATTCTGCCGGGCGTATCTGTCGGAAACGATGCTGTTGTGGGTGCAGGCGCGGTCGTGACAAAAGATGTTCCTGTCGGAAAAATCGCTGTCGGCGTTCCTGCAAAGATTGTGGGCGATGTTAGCGAGCTTAAGGCAAAAGCCGAGTGCCTCATGAGTTCTTCTCATGCTTATGGACAGGAATATCTTCGTGATCAGATTGACGAAACGCGTATGAATCAAATGCGTGCCGAGCTGGCTCATTCCGACGGTTTTATTCTTTGAAGTAGTTAGGGTTCATCTTGAATTTAAAGAAATACGTGCATAGGGGTTTTGAAGAGCTTCGGGCAACATCTGATATTGCTGGCGTTGTTGGCTGGCCCGAGGCTCTCGCTACTCTTAAGGGCAAAATTGAAATTCAGCGTATGTGTCGTGATGGCTACCAGGAGGGACCATCTAGAAAGGCTGCGCTTCTTCGCAAACACGAGATAATGCTTGACTATTTTGAGAAGCGTTACGGTGAGTTTTTTAGCTCATATAGTTTTACGGCAACAGTGCCTGATGATGACCCCGCTATGCGCGGAAAGGTATGGGCATGCTGGTGGCAGGGGGAGGATAATGCCCCCGCGATCGTCAAAAGGTGTCTGCAAAGCGTTCGTTCCGCCGCTGGCGAACATGAGGTTATCGTTCTCAATGACAATAACTATCGAGAGTATGCTGACATGCCCGATTGGATTGTAGACAAATACAACAAGGGCATTATTTCACGGACACAGTTCTCTGATGTTCTGCGTTTTACCCTGCTATCTCAGCATGGTGGAATATGGCTTGATGCAACGATGTATTGCTCTGCTCCTCTTCCCTCAGACGCTTTCGAGCGCGATCTGTTTACCATTTCGCGTCCCGATTGTGATCATATGTCTGTTGCAGCTGGTCGATTCAGTGACTTCTGTTTTGGATGCAATTATGAGTCCAGGCGTATTTTTGCCACGATTCGAGACGCATACTATCGTTACTGGGAAACAAACGACACCCTCGTTGATTATCTTACAAACGACTACATGATTGTGCTCATGCAGAAGCTTGATCCCGAGTATATCGGACGTGCGTTCGCGGCTATCAAGCCCTCAAATCCAAGGATGGCCGATCTTCTGGTGCATTTAAACGATCCTTATGATGTGAAGCTGTGGAAGGAGATCACTTCGCAGACCAGCTTGTTCAAGCTCTCGTGGAAAACCCCGGCCGTCGTTGAGGCCGGCGGGAAGAAGACGTTTTACGGGAAATTGATTAAAGGGTCATTGGTGAGGAATGCATAAGATAAAGGAAAATGCACTTTCCAGTATCCGTATCGACGATCTGTTTTTATTCGTCGTCTTTAACCTTCTTTTGTTTCAGCCGTTTCTTGAAAGATTTTCTGACTTTGCGGGCTACATAGATGAAATCGCGTTCCTCTCGCTGCTGCTTTTGACTGCTATTAGCGCACGAAGCAGAAAGTACGGACAGTTTAGGCGGGTCGATAAGGTCATCCTTGTGCTTATGGTCGTAGTCGCGCTTCTTGGAATTATGGGCAACTATGCCGCTGGGGTGCAGCTCGGTTTATCGCCGATTCTTACTGACGTCTTTGCATGCTTTAAGGTCCCTCTTGCTTTCTTGGCGCTCTTGAGGATAGTCGGAGGAGAGACCGGTTGCCGTTCAATAGAGCGTTTGCTAAGCTTGGAATCAGTTGTCTTGCTTTGGATCATGGCGTTGCTCGCACTCGCCAGCACCTTCGTCGAGTTCGGTATGAGCGATGATGAAGTTCGTTACGGCATGCATGCGTTCCATTTTTTGTATGAGCATCCGGAGAGTGTGAACTTTGCCGCCGTTTCCCTCTTGATCATGCGCATGACCAGCGCTCCGCGCTCAAAGGCGTGGATTGCGGCCTTCGTTGTCGCGGCGCTCACGTTGAGGACTAAGGCGTGGTGCTGGATTGCCGTCAGCTTGCTCATCCTCTTCCTGACCACGAGGAGCGGCAAGTTAAAAAAGCGCTATATAGTCCTGTGCTTCTTTGTGGCGGTTGCTGTCGCTTGGAACCAGTTTGCTGCTGTATTTTCCCCTGAGGCTAGCGAGCAAGCCAGAAACGCCTTACTGAAGGCCGCTGTCACTATCGCAACGGTTTTCTTTCCCTTCGGGGCCGGCTTTGCAACGTTCGGCACAGCAGTCACAGCTACGCCTGCGTATTATTCGCCCCTCTACTATCAGTATGGCTTGAGCAGCGTATACGGTCTTTCACCAACATACCCCTATTTTGTTTGCGATTCATTGTGGCCCGCGATGTTGGGAGAGTTCGGTTGGATCGGATTGCTATTGTTCTTTGGGATAATGCTCGGGATGAGCTTTGCCGTCGTTGTTCGTTCGAAGGGGCGTTCTTCCCTGGCTCCGGTTCTGATAGGTGTCACATACCTTTGGATTTCGAGTATGGCCGAGAGTGTCCTTTTCGCGCCGTCTGGGCTCCTTCTGATTACCGCTCTAGGACTTTGCCTGGGGTTTGACCATGACCGCAAGGAGGCCAAATGCTCATTAGCGTGATTGTCCCAGCCTATAACTCGCAGGAATCCATTCTACGAACATTAGTTTCTGCAGATCAAATTGCGTGTGATGATCTAGAGATCATTTGCGTCAATGACGGATCAACCGATGGCACCCAAGAGATAATCAACCGTTTTTCCGTTGGGGCTCAACATTCCGTTACATATAGAAATACGCCTAACAGGGGTGTCTCTGCTGCAAGAAACCTTGGGATGTCCATAGCGACCGGCGATTGGGTCTATTTCCTTGATGCCGACGACGCCATTGATTTTGAAAGGTTTGGTGCTGTTGCCGAGCGATTGAGGACCGATCTCTCCGATGCGGATTGTGTAAAAACGTCTTTTCGCATGCGTGAGAATGAAGCTGCATACGATAGACGGTTTGTCGAGACCGAGCGGCTGGTTGGGGGTGCGGACATCAGAGGGTTAAGGAAAGCTGTTTCGGGCTGTCCTGATAGCACTTTCTCGTTTAACGAGTACCTTGGGTGTGTGTGGGGTGGTTTTTTCAAAAGAGAGCTGATTCTTGCTAATAAGCTAGAGATGGACCCCGGCCTCCATTTTATGGAAGACATGCAATTCCAGCTGAAGTACTTCGCCGGCTGCAAGCAGGTTATTGTCCTTCCCGATATTACCTATGAGTATGTCGTCAATGACGCTTCGGCAACGCATTCATGGTCTTCGAAGCAGGAAAAATCGTTGCTAAACTCTCTCGGTCTATTGCTGTCGGCTGTTGAGGATGATGAGGAGCTCAGCGGGCTCCTCAAGCCGAGGTTCGCATATTACATTTTGCTTACCGTGCTCGACCGGAGGAGAACGTGCTATTCGGAAGATAGTGCTGAGATCATAGGATTTTTGAAGAGCGATTCTTCCAGATCTCTCGTAGCTTCCTTCGGGTCTTTATTTGACCGGGTCGGTGTCCTAGCTCCTAAGCACCTCCTCCTTTCGCAGTTCCTGAAGGTTTTGGTGAAGTGCCTGGGGGTCGGCTCTGACGCGTCGGTTTAAGTTTAGGTTGCGCTCTGTTAAATGATTCTAAGAGAGGCGATTTCAGCATCGTCTTTGATTGGAGGCTCGATGAGAATAAAAGGCAAAGTCGGAGTAGTCACGCTCCCTGGGCAATTCAATTATGGAAACCGTCTGCAGAACTATGCCGTCGTCAAAGCATGTCTTTTCATTTCTCGTCTATCTAGCAGTAAATGGGACATTTATTTGACCGACTGTTTTATGCGATTGACCGGGATTGTCGTTTGCTTAATTTGCGTTTTGTCACTATAAGCTTTCGAATTTTGATTGGTGCCCCTGTTGGGCCGCATAAGGGATTAAATTTCCCCCGTAATGTCATGAGTCCGATTGGTTGATTGGTGCGTATCAGAATGAATGTTGGAATTATTACTTTTCATTGTTCTTATAATTTTGGGTCGGCTTTGCAGTCTTTTGCAATGCAAGAGGCGGTTAAGCATTTGGGCCATTCACCGGCGTTGATCGATTATAGAAGCAAGGATTTTAATCAGTATGCTCTGCTTTCTCTTGGGCATCCTAGGGCTACAGCGCGGTTTTGCGTGCACCCTCGAGTGTATTTAAGAAGGAAAGCCTCTTTTCGTTCATTTTGGGATCGTTATTTCAATTTGACAAATCAATACAGCTATAGGGATGAGGCCGCATTAGACGAGTTGCCCTCACTGTTCGATTGTTTCATTTGTGGCAGCGATCAGATTTGGAACCTCGATTGCACTGGCGGCGTTGTCGGGCCATTTTTCCTTTCGTTTGCTGGCGATAAACGCCGGATCGCCTATGCGCCCAGCCTTGCTCATACTACTTTTAAACCAGAGAACTTTAATAAGGAATACGTTGCTGGGTTGCTCGCACAATTCGATTATCTCTCTGTTCGTGAGGAGGAAACGGTTCCGCTCTTTCAATCGCTTGTCGATAAACCGATTAAGACGGTGCTTGATCCCACCCTGCTTCTTAATTCGGAGAATTACGCCAAGATGACCTCGAATAAGGTCCTGGAAGGTGACTATATTTTTATGTACCTGCTGCGTAAGTGCCCTGAACTTATTGAGAGTACCGTCACGATGGCAGGCGCAACGGGAATGAAGGTCGTATATATATCTGAGAAAAACCTGGATATTCCAAATTCAGTTAATCTGTTTGGTGTTGGCCCGGAAGAGTTTGTTTCCCTAATTGCACACGCAAGCTTAATTCTTACTAATTCCTTTCATGCAACCGTATTCTCAGTGCTCTTTCATAAGCCTTTCCGCGTATTTGCTACGGATAAATCTGGTGCACGCATGCGTGACCTGTTGGGAAATATTGGGCTGTCTTCACGTTGTAATGATACTATCTGCGCCGAGGATATTGTCCCCTGCGATTGGGACGATGTGGATTCTCGCCTGGATTCTCTACGGGAGCATTCTTGGGCCTATCTTAGAAGGGCGCTTTCGTAATGGGGGAGACGCGTCGACTTATTAAGAACACTGGCATTATTGCAGTGGGTGGAATGGCTACAAAGATTGTCCAGTTCTTGCTGCTTCCGCTCTATACCTCTGTTCTGTCCACAGCCGACTATGGCACCGTCGACTATATCAACACTATCGCCCTGTTTTGCGTTCCTGCCGTTTCTTTGCTTATGGACGAAGCGCTGTTTCGGTTCCTTATTGACTGTCGTACCGATAGGGATCGGGCTAAAGCCGTGACGGCGTCATGCGCTGTTCTTCTTGCCGGGTGCGCGTGCTTTGCGGTCTTGGCGATTCTGGCCTGGTTGCTATTTAGGCCAGAAAATCTTGGCTGGGTCGTGGGACTTGTTATTGCTGGCGCGCTTCTGCAGATGGCTTCTGCGGTTCTTCGCGGTTTCGGTGATACCGTGGGATATTCCGTCATGAACTTCACCGCGAGCGCTCTTACCATCGTGCTCAACGTTCTGTTTATCGCCGTTTTGCGCTGGGGCGTTGTGGGCATGCTTTCCGCTACGGTCATGGCCCAGGGCGGCGTTGCCCTCACGTTCATGGTCATGCGTAAGCTCTGGCGCTATATCGATCCGTCGGCTTTCTCCATTTCCTATGCTCGAGACCTCCTGCTGTATTCGTTTCCACTCATCCCCAACAAGGTCTCCTGGACGATCAACAACTTGTTGGACAGGCTTATTATCATGAACACGCTCGGGGCTTCCGCTGCCGGCGTGTACGCCGTCTCTTACAAGTTCCCTGGTGTCATGGATCAGGTGTATGGCTTCTTCTATCAGTCCTGGAAGGAGAGCTCGGCGCGCGCCCTCAATTCCGATGAGGATGAGTCTGCTTTCTATAATTCTGTGTACCGCGCGCTAAGGCGTTTCATGATGAGCGTAGTTCTGCTAATGTCTGCGCTTATGCCCCTCGTGTACGGCATCCTGATCAAGGGCTCATTCGGTGAGGGTCTGCTCTATGTCCCAATCTTGCTTCTGGCGACGTACTTTAGTAATATCTCCGGCTTCTACGGCGGTATTTTCACTGCGCATAAGGAGACCGGAATTATGGGTACCACCACCGCGGTGTCTGCTGCCCTTTGCGCCGTGCTGTGCATTATTTTTATCCCGCATTTTGGACTATATGGAGCGTCTGTCGCAACGCTTTTGGCGATGATTGTGGTCAACGAGTACCGCAGGATCAAAGTTGCCAAGTTTACAAAGCTTGTTGAAGACCGGGTTGAGCAGGTTTTGACTTTGGTTTCAATTGTCGGCGTGTTCGTTTTCTATTATCTGTCCGCCTATGGTGCGGGCATCTTGAGTGCGATCGTCTGTTTGGCAATTGCACTGGCTTTTTCCGTTTATATGAATGCCGATATTCTGCACAAGTTTATTTTGGCTCGCAAATAGGGAGATAACTGTATGTCTACCGCGAAAAGGGGCGAAGTTCCCACACTGTTTGAGTCGCCGTCGCATTGCTGCGGATGCGGGGCGTGTGCCGCCGCTTGCCCGAAAGGCGCCATCACCATGTCTGAGAGTAAAAACGGGTTTGTTCTTCCTGTGATCAACGGCGAACTCTGTATCGGTTGTGGCGCGTGCACGAGGGTGTGCGGCCTCAACCGGGGGATAGGCTCTAATTCTGTCGGACCGTTCTTTGCCGCTGCTGGTAGGGACGATGTCTCGGAGTCCGCTTCCGGGGGAGTTTTCGGCGCCATTGCACGTGAACACATTTCCTCTGGTGGGGTCGCATACGGTGCTGCCTATGAGCGTGAGGGGAATACGCTTCGTGTGCGACATCGTCGTGCGGCGAGCGTTGATGAGCTCCGCCCGCTTCTCAACTCAAAATATGTCCAGAGTGACGCCGGATCTTGCTTTGCCGACATCAAGGAGGATCTATGCGAGGGAAGGCGAGTTTTATTTTGCGGAACGCCTTGCCAGGTTGCTGGCCTTAGGGGTTTCCTCAGGCGCGATTATGAGGGCCTGACAACTATTGACTTGATTTGCCACGGTGTCCCTTCCGCTCGTATGTTCGCGGATTGCGTGGAGGGCTATGGCAAGCAGTTTGGATCTCCCGTGGTTGATTTCCGGTTTAGGTGCAAGCGCGAGGGGTGGGGGCACTCCCTTCTGCTTCTTCTTCTTGAGGACGGAAGAGAGGTTACCATTCCTGCGGCAAAATCTCCCTACTACGACATGTTCCTGAATCTTAAGACGCTTCGCGACAGCTGCTATAGGTGTCCCTATGCAGGGGGATTTCGCGCTGGTGATCTTACCATCGGCGATTTTTGGGGTGTCGACGTTAATAGGCCTGACGTTCTGAAGGATTCTGAGAAGTTTAATCAGGTGAAGGGCGTCTCCTGCCTGTTGGTTAATAACGACCGCGGCAGGGAATTCATTGAGTCCAGCAATGCTTTGGACTTGTACCCTGTTGAGTTCGACGATATCGCCAAGGGCAACGACCAGCTCCGCCATCCTAGTGATCTTCCCAACGACAGAGGATTGTATATCGATGCTTTTACGAAGGGCGGTTGGAAGTCAATCTGCAAATTGTATTTGAGGCGCGAGCGAGGACTTAAATTTCATTCAAAGAGGATACTTAAAGTATTTCTCCCCGCCTCTTTTATTTCTTTTGCTAAAAGCTTTAGGTCTCGGTGATTGGCCTCTTAGCAGCTTTGCTTTTCATTATTGCTGTTGATGTAATTTGGCTGATGTTCCATGAATGCCATTTGCACTTTAATCTAACAATTGAGTTTGCTTTAATTTGCGCTTACTAAATTGTTGAAATATGACCCGCCACGATTTGCGTCGCGGCGGGTCATATCATGTGTGTATCACTTGTAAATATGTCTTGTAGTAATGAAATATCTATCTCATTTCAAACATAAATAATGTCTCTATTGTTCCGCCGTTTGACCATGTTTGAACATTTGCTCCATCTCTTGCCATTGCAAGTCTAACGTTTAAGTATTCATTTGCTTCAGCTAGTTGTACGGTGAATCCATTTTTATGTTTTGATAGCTTCCAATGCTGAAGATTTGAACCGGTATATGTTGCCTGCGAAACGTTTGCTCCGTCCTTGACAGCTTCTGCTGTTAGCGCCTTTTTGGAGTGTACAAAAATAAATGTGTATGTTCCGTCTCCCTGTCTTCTAAGATCAACTGATTGATTTGGGGAATTGTAGTCAGTCCAAATTTGAGCATTTGCAAAATCATCTTGGGACGCCAAGCGAATGTCGATTGTTTTTGTCGTGTCAAGTTTGGTTTTTATGGCGTACCTACCGTTTGGAAGTGCATCGAGTTCAGTTGGAACAAGATTAAAGATTGTTTCGGACACACCGCCATTTGACCAAGTTTGAATATTTGTGCCGTTTCTTGTGTCGGCTCTTCTAACATTTAGCCACTGGTTCCCTGCTTTATTTTTTATTGTATATCCAGCCCCCATTCGTTCGACAACCCATCTCTGTAGATCGGAACCATCTAAACTTGACTGACTAACATTCGATCCATCACGATTTGATTCAGCAGACATCGCTTTTCCTGAATGAACGAACGTAATAAGATAGGTGCCGTCATTTTGGAATTGGAGGTTGACCTTTTGTTGTCTGCCGCCATGATCTTGCCAGAGCTGTACATTCGCCCTATCGTTCTTCGACTCCATGCGAACGTCTAGGGCTTTTGATTGGTCGAGGCATGAGTATATGGAATACATTCCGTTGGGCAAAACCGGTGTAGCGGCTGGTTTGATTTGCAAGAACTTTGCCGTGAATTTGAACGTAGCAATCCAAGTAGTGCTGGTTTGTGTAGTGACTATTGATGCCGCTTTTAGCTCTGCCTGTTCAATTTCGGTCTTCCACTCTCTCAGATTCATCGCGTACGCAACAATCCCGTTCTGAATCCCCGAGATGCTCGGCGGGAACGACTGGTTGTCAGCATCGATGGAAAAGCTCTCTTCCTTGGCATCCAGATGCTCCTGAATTCGGTCGGCATACTTCCCTGCCCATTCGTCTGCCTTGCCATTTCGCACAAAGTAATTGTTGGATAGGTCGGTCGAGCGGTAGGCGTAGTCGTCCATCTGGTAATTTGCCGTGTGATCGGAGTGGGCGATTGCCATGAGCTCGTCGGTCAGGCCAAAGTACAGATGGCGCTGGTCCAGGTCTCCGTACCAGTTGTCGCTGGTGTCGTCCCAGGTTAGGTCCATCTGGCACCATTTGCCGTCGATCTTTACGGCGTTCCAGGTGTGACCGTTGCCGGTGATGCGGCCGTTGGCGATGCCCGCGGCGTCAAGGAGCTTGGGGTAGATGCGCTGGTAGCTCTCGCAGGTGCCCTGGTGGCGCGTGAGGCCGCTTTCGGCCGAGCACCAGTTGAGGCTGTGGTCGTACTCCAGCTGGTCGAGCGTCCAGTCGTGGAGCCACAAGGCCATGTCGTATTCCGAGCCGTCTGTCTGTTGCCTGCACTGGGCCACGGCGTTGTTGACGATCTGCGTGACGCTCGGGCGGGCGGCGTCGTTTACGGTCACCTCCGCCGTGGTGCGCAGGTAGTAGATCCCCTTGTCGTTTTGGGGGTCGTATCTGTCGTTGTCCATAAAGTAGAAGTGGATGCGGTACGTGCCCGATGCCGTGAAGTCGAAGGTAAAGTCGTGGCCCGCGGTGCCCAGGCTGTAGTAGCTGGCCCATGCCGGGCGCGACGGGTCGCAGACGCTTTCATGGCTGCCGCCGTCCCGGTAGGTGGGCACGTCCATGCGCGCCTTGGCCTGGGACGAGCCGTTGGTCTGGGTTATGTGGAAGGTCGTCGCGGTGCCCGCGGGTGCGTCGTTCCACGAGACGGTGAAGGTGACGCCGTTTTGGGTTGCCGTTGCTGAGTGGGCGTAGCCGGTTTGTGACGTGGTGGAGATTGCGGCGGGCGCGGGGGTGGCTTGGGCGCGGAGGGATGGGGTGGGGGTGCCGGGTGTGGCGGCGTTGGCGTCAGTGCTTTCCGTGTTGGCTGCGCTGGTGCCGGTGGATGTTGCGGTGCTGTCCTCTACGGTATCTGCTGTCGCATATGTGTTGGCGCCGTCTTCGGCTTCGCCTGTGTCGCCGTTCGTGGCGTCGGCTTGCGCCTGCTGCTCGGCTGTTGCTTGAGGCTGCGCGGCTTCTGCTATGGCTGCCATAGGCATCGTCGCGCCGACCATGGACGCGCACGCGATCGCGCAGAGCAGGTAGTAAAGGGGTCGTTTCATAGCGGAGCCTCTCGGTGAGCAGCCAATAGGGTCCGAAGGCAGCTCCAGGCCAGCACTCCGCACATATTTTGTTGGGGATTATTTTACGGGAACACCAGTCAACATCAGCGAACTTTCTGGGGATTGTTGGTTGATCCGGAGGCGCAAAACAACAGTTTCAAATATTGTTGCTTCCTGTTCAATTCTGTCTATCTACAATTAATCGCAAGCGTATGACTTGAGGAGATTGTTTACAGGTGGAATCGGTCACTATTCTTTGGATTGCCTTTTATGTCTTTATCGGTTTGTCGAGCGTTCGGCTTGTTCGCTTTGCTGGTCCCTTGGCGATTGGAGGGCAATACACCGTCGAAGAACTGTATCCCTCCGAGGAGTCGGGCAGGTTGAACGTTGCCTACCGAATTCTCGCTCCAACAATTTGTTGCCAGCTCCCGGTGTTTATTGTGGCTGCGATTTGCGATGCGTTTTCAGTTCCAGGTCCTTCGCTGCGATACATGCCCACCCTTTTCTATTGGTTGTTTCTTGGGGTAATCAAGCATGCAAGGGGTAAATTGCGGTACCGGACTCTTCCTTTCTCATTCGAGACGTTCATGTCTCTTTTGCTGTCCGTCGCATTTGATCACTTTGTTATCGATGGCTATCTCGGAGGCCAGGGGCTAGATGTGCTTGATACTTCGAGTATTGCCTTTGAGTTTGAGCTGGCATTATTTGGTGTTGTGACCTTTTGGATTTCAACCTTTTTTAAGCGTTATCAAATTAAGTGCAGCCGCGTGCACTCAAATGCCGCTCCATCATATGTCGTTCCTTCGGACTCCGTATTTGGTTACTCTTCAATCGATACAGGTGAGGCCAGGCTCTTCTCATACGAGCGCGAATATGGCGATCTCTTACCTCAGCGATTTTCAAGCGATCTTCTGTTGAGAAGTGTTTTCTTTGCAATTATGGCGATTGAGGACGGGAATCGGCCCGAGTTTATCCGAACGATCGAGCGCATGGCAGCTCATTTCCATTTGGCAAAAACCACTGGAATAATGCAGCAGGCGAGCGATGCTCCTTTGTCTGATATGGATAGCGTTAAACTCGCAATTCCCTATATTGAGCGCATGTGGGACCAGTTTCTTGTTGAATTCGCCCGTTCTGCCGAAGGGGCAGGGGGAGACGCCCTACGAATCTTCAAGTGTTACTACACCTACGATTACTGTATGTTGTCGCGGACTATCCGCAATCATTTTGCGCCGTTTTACGGGGACTATTGTGGAACGAGATTACTTAATGCTAATCGCGTATTTTGCGATGTTCTTGAATTTGAGGAAAGGCAGCGCTACGGATTGCTTCCAAAGACGGTTTCTGCGACTGGATCGATATGCGCCACTGAGCTTGGATGGCTTTCTGGGGAGTACTGTTATTGGGCCGATTACAATACGGTTGTATCCTGCCTGAATGAAAATGATGCCAATGGCGTTAAACTGGTCAGCAAAAATGATGTGAATAAAACCCAGATAACCGAGACGACTTTAAGGCTTAAGGAGCAAGGTGTTTCCGTTCTTGAGGCCAAGTATGTGCCCGGCGCTTCGGCGACCATCGTGTGCATCGGCGATTCCTCGAAGATTTCGAGTACTGTCGGTAGTGACTGGATGGTTGTTAGCTAGGTGAATCATCTTTGCCTTTCCGCATATTGATTGCGCATTCTCGTGCACGGACGCGAAAATGCTTTGCATTAGTTTCAACGCGAAGAGTATTTGCTACATGATTAACTTTTTTGGATGCGCAATTACTGCGCATCTAGGTTACCATCCTGTTAGTGATGCAGTTGTCGTGGCTCTACGTGAGGCGATGACAAAGGAGGGTCGTTGTTCGGTTGTTATCGGCAACGGCCCTTTGATTATAGGAGTTACTTTGGCGATGGAATTTTAGACTATCGCTCAGCTTTTCGAACTCCTAAAGAGCCGTGGGGTGGTGACTGATGCCATCATGGAAGATTGCCTGATGTGTGAAATTGATATTTGCTCACTGGAGCACTGCTGATTATTGAGAAACAGCAACCCTGAATTCCGCTTGGGCACCTGGGTCGACATCGATCCCGCTACCGAGGATCGGATCCAAGTCCCTCTTCAGGCAGCTTGCATCGCTCATGAAGTCTTGCAGTCTGGAAAAACACAAACATATGTTCTATACTTATAGGAGTAGATTTGTTTGGAGGCGTTAGATGGAAGTCGGAAGAGATGACATTGTAGACAGCGTTGTCCGTCTGATAAATGGGGTGGGCCGTAGCCCCTATTTATTCGTTGGCTCGGGGTTTTCCCGTAGATATATGGGGACCGACGATTGGGACGGCTTGTTAAGGCACCTCTGCTCCCGTCTTTCTGATGATCCTTTTCGACTCGATTCCTACCTTGCTCGCTGTCCAGATAATCCTGATTATGGTGCTTTGCCCTCTGCCGCGACGATGCTTGATAAGGACATGCGCATAGCTGTTCTTGAGGACCCTCGCTTCGCTTCTTTTAGAGACGATCATGCAGAGGATATTCGTCAGCGCAAATCTGTTTTAAAGATTATGGCGGCCGAGAGGTTATCCTCGTTCAAACCTGACCATATGACGCATGAACTTGATATCTTGAGAGAGGTCGGCAGGCGGCGTATCTCTGGAGTCATTACAACCAACTATGACTGTCTACTGGAGTCGCTGTTTCCCGAGTTTAAAGTTTTTGTAGGCCAGGACGATCTTGTCTTCCACAGAACTTTTGAAATGGGTGAAATCTATAAGATCCACGGGTCTATGGATAATCCTGAATCTATGGTTCTTGAGGAGGCAGATTACGCAAAACTCGCCGAAACCCAGGATTACTTGGCGGCCAAGTTGCTAACTATTTTTATGGAATACCCAATTATTTTTATCGGCTATTCCCTTAACGACCCCGATATCCAAGCTATCCTCATGTCGATTTCGCCCTTGATTATCGACTTTATCCGAACACCTCCCACATTCATCCGCACATGTGCGGA
>OBZF01000438.1_pt1 | contig 22233 bp, 23 predicted proteins | sample 1495521 | NCBI WGS metagenome assembly OBZF01 (sample SAMEA2580234, study PRJEB22360) | human gut metagenome | biome: human gut; feature: human-associated habitat; material: faeces | place: Denmark | collected 2008/2010 | reverse complement strand
ATCGCTTATTTTTTCTTGATTGGAGCGCCTGCCGCAATTTCGCGTCCACCTGACGGTGGAACGAATAGATATTACGTCCCTTCGCTATCTCGTCGGGAACGTAAACCCGCAACTCGGGATGGGCGGCCTCGGCATAGAGGCACAGATCCGCCGTGCGAAGCTCCCTCGGAACCCACTGGATCATCCTCGGGTCGCCCCGCACGGCCGTATCGGCCACGAGCGGCGTGATGGCCGTCTGGGGAATGTCGTACAGCACCCCCGCATCCTTGCGAACGGCCTCCAACGCCACCTCCTCCGTTACAAGCCGGCGGTTCAGGTGCAGGACACTCATCAACCGGTGTATCTGCTGCGGGTCGTCCTGCTCGCGGAACACCTGCAAGACCAGGGCGGGGTCGCTCAACGCGCTGATAACCGAGAAATCGGTTTTGTCCTTCCCGTAGGTACGCTCGAAAGCCTCCCGGCTCATCTCCGGCGTCCGGGCTTCGCGGGGGACGCCTTTCAGGTTTTGCGGGTTCTCCCGCACCAGGCTCATGTATAGATCCGGGCTTTTCATGCTCTCGGGCAGGTGGGCGATGGCATAGGGACTGCGCCGTATGGCCTCCATGCACAACTCCGGCGTTTTCCACTTCTCGGGGACATATTGCAGGTAGCTCCCGTCGTGCCCGACGGCCCGGCGGCACATCTCCTCGTTCTTGGCGTGGTCGGGAAGGTTGTAGAACAGCTCCGGCTCCAGGGCGAAAATTTCCCGGGCCACCCTCGGCGTGAGGAACCAGGGGTTCATGTTCTCCAAAAAATCGAAGGTCTTATCGTAATTCGTGCAATAGAACCCCAACACTTTCAGGTGTATCTCCTCGAAGGGGATATAGCGGAGGACACGCAGGTCGTCGGTACGGGCCAACGCCCGGTTGCAGACCTCCGGCGTGAGCTGTTCGGGGTTGAAAAAGCGGATGGCCAGGGGATCGCGCTCCAGCGCCATCCCGCACAGACGGTCGGTTTTCAGATGTTTCGGAACGTACTCCAGTGCCAGGTAGTTCGAGGACACGGCGGCCTCGCAGACCCGTTCCGTGCGTAATTCCTCCGGCACTTCATGGAGCAGGATGCCGTCCCCGCTGACGGCACGCAGGCAGACTGCCTCCGTGCGCAGTTCCACCGGCACGAGCGAAAGGCAGGACGCGTCCATCCCCACGCCGTGAAGGGCCAGTTCCCCGGTCATGACCTCCGGGGCAATGGAGGCGAAAATCTCGAACTTGTCCACGAACGACATCCCGAATTTTTTCAGCCCTTCCAGGCATATATCGGGATACGGAATGTAAGGGAGTATCTTGTAATCGGCACTGTCCACCGCTTTCAACGCCGCACGGCATATTTGCGGCGTCCTCAATTCCCCGGGGACGGCCTCCAGCACCAGACCGTTGCGCTTCACGGCCGTCATGCACAGTTCGGGGGTCTTCAACCCCTCCGGAACGTAATACAGCGCGTAGCTGTTGCTATCGACGGCGGCACGGCACATTTTCGGTGTCTTCAGACGGTCAGGGACGAATTTCAGTGTTTCGCCCCGGTGGCCGGCCGCGGCAAGACAAAGTTCCGGCGTTTTCATCGCTTCGGGAACGAACTCGATGTTGAAAGCCGATTTCTTGATGGCGAAACGGCAGACTTCCGCCGTTTTCCGATCCTCGGGCAGCGTCTCGAAAAGGTTCTCGCGCCACGGGTTCTCGTACACCCCCGTATCGAGATAGGCTATATCTATTCTCTCTTGCTCTGTCATGGTTTTCAGTATTTATGGAAAGCGCCCGGGTGACGGGCGCTTCTCTTGGTTAGACATATTCCGTTATCGTTCCGTTTCCTCCGTCCCGTTCTCGCTCTGGAACGTGAAGGAGGTCTTCACGACCTGACCCGTGTTGTCCTCGACATAGACGTCGATGGTCTGCTGGTCATCGCTGCGCGATGTGTAATAGAGGCGGAACACCTCACGGTCGAGCGGATAGCGGTCGTTGGGCAGGAACACCGTACCGTCGTCCATCCTCAACTCACCGCGCCCGTCGGGCTGGAAATAGCGGATCGTGTAACGCGCGCCGTCATATCTCCCCTCCCGCACGAGCGTGCAGCGGATTTCAGCGGTTTCACCAACGGAGATTCGCTTCTGAACGGGCATCGTTTCCAGAGAGAACGTGTACGCCTGCTGTATATCCAGCCCGTTGTCGCAGGATGCGCATAAAAGACCCAGGGCGGCGATCCAGACCGCCAGGGCCAATATCTTTTTCATCTTTTTCATGTCGCTTGCAAGTTTAATGGATTATGAATTTCACGCCCAGGCCGAACTGCGCGTGGAAATGTCCCGTTGTAGTGCCCCATAGGATACGCTCACGCCCCGTCAGCGAGAGGATAATCCTGTCGGTCAGGTACGCATCGACCTCCAGCGTGACGGCCCCGCCATAGGGTCTGGATCCCCGGTCCACGCTCTCGTAACCGGCCAGCGCCGAGCCGCCGAGGTAGAAGAAAAAAGTCCTGGACGGGTCGGCGAGGAACTTGTAATAGTAACCGCCCTCGGCCGTGAACTGCGCCACAGGGATACGTTCCGACTTGTAGGGGTAATAACGGTTCAGGAACTCCGCGCCGAACACCCACTTGTCGGCATTCTTCGCGTAGCGGCTCATGGCCAGCCCGAACCAGTAGCCCGTTTCGCTGCGGCTGTCGCGGGTATAGAAGCCGTCGGTCATGCCTCCCCGTATTTCCAGCCCGCGCATGGCGGGCAGGGCACGCTGGGCGTGCGCCCCGTCCGAAAGGAGGAGGCATAACCCCAGCGTGAGAATGAATATCGCCCGTTTCATATCACTTTACCTTTAACTCGTTGATAACACGTGCGCGCACCAGGTCGGCATTCTCCACCGTGAAAGTCTGGTGTCGCCCGCCCTGCTGCTCGTGCAGTTCCACGACCAGCTGCTTGTCGTCGGCCCGCGGGAACTTCGGGAGCGTGAAGACCATGCGCTCGGTACGCTTGCCGCCGATGACCTGCACGTTGTTGTACGCACGCACGGGCCATACGACCTGCTCCTGGATGGCCGTGCGTTTGGCCACCTTCTTGTCCGTAATCTTGAACGTCAGGTAGTCCACGTTGAAAGGCACGTTGGAGGAGTTTTTCAGTTGGAGGTGGAAATAAAGCAGGTCGTTATGCACGTAGATACCTTTGAGGAGGTATTGTACCCCGAAACGCTTGCAACCGATATGCTTGATCTCGCGGCGGTCATTCTTGTAAATGGACTGCATGATCAGTTTGACCAGCAGCGGAGATTCGCATCCCAACTCCTGCAAATAGATGTCCAGCGCATTATTGGGGCGGTTTACCGCCTCCCCGCCATGCAGGAAGTCCGCCATCTCGACCGACAGTTTCACCGGCTCGTCGGCATACTTGACATTGAAGCTGTAATAGGCCCCGTCCTCGGTAATGACCGAAAGGTTGCTCTCGCGCGAGAAATCACGCAGGGCCGCCTTTACACGCAGCACGTTTTCCGTGCCGTCGGCTTTCGCCGCCAGAAGATCCGAAGACCCCAGATCGACGTAACGGATGGCCGAGGGGAAAATCACATGCACGGTCTTGCTGAACGTCACCTCCAGCGCGTAGGGCGGGATAACCCGGTTGAAAGTCAGCGGACGGGTAAGACCGTCGTACAAATCGCCCGTGGAGGGCTTTTCCTGCGCGTGGGCAGCGAACATGCACCCGATAAAAGCGAGTGCCAGAAGAATCTTTTTCATACTCGATAATTTTTTGATTGTTGATAAAAATGGATTTTTTCAGTGGTGTACGGAAGTACGTCGTTTGTACCCTTATTGAAGGGGCGGGAGCAGCAGGACGCTATAACCGGCCTTGAGCGTGACCTTGACCGAGCGCATCTTCTTGCTCACGTATTGCGACACGCCCTGGATGGCGCTGCGCCCCAGGTCGGAGAGCAGTTGCGAACCGGCATCGTCCGTGATCGTGATACTGCTGCCCATGCCCGCGCCCATATTGGCGGCGATCTCCTTCACGGCATTGAGTTCTTCCGACCCCGGCACGGGAATACCCTCGTTGCCGTTCGTGTCATAGACCGACAGATCGACCGGAACGACCGCCCCGCCGTGCTGGACAGCGCTGACCTTGACCGTCAGCCGTTCGCCGTTGATCCTCGCCGCCCCCGTTACGGGCGTACCCGAGGGGATGAGCAGCTCTCCCGCCATCATCGGTTCCAGCAGCCGGAAAGTAACCTCCCCGCCATCGGTGAGCGTCACGGTTTGCTGCACGGCGGCACGGATACTGTTGCGCTCGGGCTCGCGAAGGTCGCTCCCCACCGTGTTGAAACCCCAGTTCCGGGGCTTGACGAACTCACGGGCGAAGACCGAATCGGGCAGCGGGGCGGCAAGCAGCGACACGATGTTACGGCGCACCTGGCGCACGGGCTGCACGGAAGCCTTGCCGGAAACGGAGGCTTTCTGACGCGGGGCTTCAGGGGCCTGACCGCCGTTCATGTAGCGGGCGGCGATCTCGTAGGACTTCTCCAGCAGCGCCACCTGCTCCTCCTGGGCCGTTTTCTGCGCCTGCTGTTCTTCCAGGCGGCGTTCCAGTTCCTCGATGCGGGCCTGCATCTCGCGCTCTTCCCCCGTTTCACCGGCGGTCTCCTCGTAGAAACTGCCTAACTGGCGGTTGATGTCGGCATAGGCGGCACGGGAAGTCCGGAAAGCTCCCGACGAACCGCCGGCAGGGCCGGAAGACTTATCCGGCACGGCAGCGGGCATGACGGGCTCTTCCTCCTCGTCCTCCATCCCGAACGCGAAATCCTGCAAGGAGCGCATCTTTTCCCGCTCCCTGCGCCGCATCTCCTCCTGCACGTAGGCATCACGCTTGTCCGAGAGGATAGAAGGCTCCTCCCGTTCTTTTTCGCCGGGGGAGAAGATCAGCCACATGCACCCGGCAAAGGCCAGGAAAAAGAGCGGGAAGACCACCATCTTCTTCCGCATCTGTATCTGCCGGGGCGTGAGTTCCTTTTTCCCCGCCTCCGGCTGTTTATTCTGTTTTTCGTTCGTCGTCATAATTGAAATCTTTTAGATGTTTTACACTGTCGGCCTCCTGCCGTTGTCTTAATTCCAGCTCCAGCCGCTCGATATGCCGTATCTGCATCCGTTCCCCGGCTCCCTTGCCGAAGCGGTAGATGGAAGACACGGTAAAGTAGAGCGACAAGACGGAAAAGAACAAGAGCAGCGTGAGGATCACGATAATCCGCTTATCGGGCGAGAGCGCCCCGCAAGCGCGGCGCAGGTGGTCTTCGACCCACTCCCCGAAAGCCTTTATTCTCTTCTTTGCCATAGCCTTATCTTTTTAATGTACGTAAATCGCGGTTCTCCAGAATCTCGAATTTCTCCATGATGAAACCCTGCGGGTTATTGTCCGAACGCCCCGAGTTGATCAGCTCGCAGCGCGTGACCAGCGAACGCTCGGTGATGTTGCTCTCGCGGACAATCATTTGCCGGGCATAGGTCATGGCCCGGTAGGGATAGGCGTTGAAGTCGCACACCACGGAGTCCACCTCGATACGCTGGCTGATGTTCCCCGACACCACACGGTTGTAGTAACCTTTCTCCTGCATGTCCTGGTAATAGGCGAAGGCGCTCTTATCGACCAGGAACAGCGCGCGGTTGATGTTGCTCTCGATGGCCGCACGGTCGGGCGAGAGGGTGAAGAACAACTCGTGAAAACGCCGGATATGTTCGCGCGCCTCCACGGGGCGGTTCTGGCTCAAATCCTGCGAGAGCGCCAGCATCAGCGACTTGCCCCCGTCCAGGACGTAGATCTTCTCGCGCTGCTTTTCGGCGAAACGGAAGCTCGCGACCACGCTGAACACGGATACCAGCGCGCACAGGCAGAGGAACACGATACCGAAAAGCCGAATCTGCCTGAAACTTGTTTCGATGTTTTTTAATGACTTGAATTCCATTGTCCAAATTGTTATGAATGATTATTGTTACCTTGTGTTGCCAGGTTGCGCCCGTTGGGGGCACTGCCCGAAGCCGGGCCACCGCCGCCGTTACCGGAGGAGGAACCGCCACCGCCGCGACGCCCGAACGTGCGGCCGATCATGTTGCCGGCGATACCGCCAGCGACACCCGTGGCGAATGCCCCGGCCTTGTTGATACCGCCCATAGCCCCGCCGGCTCCGCCCGACTGGATCACCCACTCGGCAACGGTGGGGATCGTGAAATAGCCTATGATACCTATAATCAAAAAGATAATATAGACACCGCTGCCGCTGTCGGGAATGTAGTTGGGGTCTTGCAGGGCCAGGACGTCCGCCTGGAGCATCAACGTCTGGATCTTGGCCAGCACGATCTTGGCCAGCACCGCGGAGAACAGGTCGGCGATGGGAAGCCAAAGGTACACACTGATATAGCGGGAAATCCAGCTCGCGAGCGTCGAGTGGAAGCCGTCGTAAATGGAGAGGGCGAACGACAAGGGCCCCAGAATCGACAGCACGACTAAAAAGAATGTCCGCAGCGTGTCGATGGTAAGCCCCGCGGCGTTGAACAACAACTCGAAGAAGTCCCGGACAAGCTGCCGGAAACCGGCCTTGATGTCTTTGGCTTCCCTCGCGCACCCCCCATATCCGCAAGCCGTTGTTCATACACCTCGTCGTCCACTAACCAAGCCTTGCCCTCGCGCCTGCGGGCCTCGGCTTCCAAATCGTCCTTCTGTTGCTGGTATGCCTGCAAATCCAACGTCTGCCCCTCCAGTATGGCGTGCGTGCCCTGCACCACGGGCGACATCACGGCGTTGATCGTCCCCAGAACCACGGTGGGAAAGAACATCACGCACAAGCCGATGGCGACCGATGGCGAAAGGCCGCAGGAGCGGGAACACGTCGATAGGCTCCGCGCTGGCCAGTGCCTTCCATACCCGGTAAGCCACGTAAAAGAGCGCACCCAGGCCGGCGATACCTTTCGCCACCCCGATCATGTCGCCGCATAGCGGCATCATCTCCTGATACAGGTTCCGGAGAACCTGGTGTAAATTGTCGAAATCCATGACTGCCTCCGTTTTCAGGTTACCAATATCTGTCGTTCGGGTTCCCGTAAAGTGCCAGCACCCGGTGCGCGTCGCCCTTTTCGCGGCTGCGGATGAAGGACACGGAGATGGTCTTGCGCGTGTAATAGCGCGTGAGGTTGCGGTACTCCAGCATCTTCGTGTAAACCTGATCCACCACGTCCATCCGCTCCTTGTCCGAGAGCGAGAGGCCGTTGCCGCCGGTTATGACCGTCTTGAGTTCCGCCACCAGCGCACCGCCCTCCTCCAGCAGCCGGGCGTAACCCGCCGAGATCGCCGCCAGCTCGTCCACCGTGAAGTTCGGGTCTGAAACCATACGGTTGAATCCCGAGGTGTAGATTTCCGTGATCTCGCTGACCATTTCGAGCGTCAGCTTCACCTTCCGGGCATCCTTGATGATGTTATGCACCGATTTGAGGGCGTCGTAGTAAGCCTTGCTCTGGTTATAAATCTTGATACTCTCTTGCAGCGACTTGACCATGTTGGTCGCCGTGGTCGAGCTTTGAACCGCGCTCTTGATGTTCTGAACGAGGTTCGACGGGTCGATGACCGTCCACTGCGCTTTTGCCTGGTACGTGAAGCAAAGAAGCCCCACGAACAGCGTTAAAATCAATCGTTTCATCCTTTTCATTATTTAATTCGTGAATACTTGGGCGGTCATTCCGACGCCCGGTAATAATCCCCGTAGGCGGAGAGCTGGAGCACCTCGCGCCCCGCATCGTAGGCCAGGGCGACATACCCGTAGAGGTCGAAGTAACGGATACCTCCCCAATACTTCCTCACGGGACGGGAGAAGCGTGTCCCGTCCTTGTAGGACACCTCCACGTAAAAACCGCCGCCCCGGCGTCCCGGGTTGCGGTAGATGCGAACCCGGGGAGAACCCGAGCGGCTTTCCCACTCGCCCGCCACCTCGTACAGCGCGAAGTCCAAACGCGCCGCCGTGGGGTCTGATCCGATACACTTGCGATACATGGCCTGCCCTCCCTTTAACGTTTGCCCTCGGCGAGCTGCCTGATCGCCAGTTCCATATCACCGCCCAGCTCGCCGGCAAGCCGCTGTACCTCCACTTTCTCCGTTTCCTCGGTCGTGTAGGCCAGGTACTCCGGGACGCTGACCTCCGTGGCATAGACCGCCGACTGAACGCCGCCCAGACCGATCCAGACCTCCTTGTATTTACGGGAAGGGTCGTTGGACTGGTTGATCGAGAGAATCTGCGCCTTCTCCTTGTCGGTCAGCCCCAACAAGGACTGAATTGCGTCGAAACGGTTCATGAACTTGCGCTGGTCGAGCAGGATCTTGCAGTCCGAGTTGTTGATGATCGCCTCCTTGACCACCGGGCTGGAAATGATGTCCTCGACCTCCTGCGTCACAACGATGGCCTCACCGTAGTATTTGCGGACGGTTTTATACATATAACGCAGATATTCAGCCATATTGGCCGTAGAGAGCGCCTTCCAGGCCTCCTCGACGATGAGCTGTTTGCGTACCCCCTTGAGCCGTCTCATCTTGTTTATGAAAGCCTCCATGATGATAATGGTGACCACGGGAAAAAGCTCCTTGTTTTCCTTGATGGAATCCACCTCGAAGACCACGAAGCGCTTCGAGAGCAGGTCGATGTTGGCCCGGGAGTTCAGAAGGAAGTCGTAGCGTCCGCCCTTGTAATACTGCCGCAGGGTGATGAGCATGTTGTCGATGTTGAAATCCTCGCGGCTGACCCGGATCTCCCGCTCCTCCAGCTCGCGGCGGTAGTCGTCCCGCAGGTACTCGTAGAAACTGTCAAAACACGGCACGATATTCCGGTCGGCGCGGATACGCTCGATATAGGCGTTCACGGCACTGCCCAGCTCGCCGCTCTCGGTCTTCGTGATCTTGTCGTCCTCGGTTTTCCAGAGTGTCAGCAGCAGCGTCTTGATGCTGTCCTTCTTCTCCACGTCGAAATAGTAGTCGTCGGTGTAGAACGGGTTGAAACTGATGGGATGTTCCTCGGTATAGGTAAAATACACGCCGTCCTCACCTTTGGTCTTACGCCGGATCAGCTCGCAAAGACCCTGGTAGCTGTTACCGGTATCCACCAGCACGACATGCGTGCCCTGCTCCCAGTATTGGCGGACTAAATGATTCATAAAGAATGACTTGCCTGACCCCGAGCCGCCTAACACGAATTTATTCCTATTCGTAATGATCCCTTTTTTCATCGGTTCGTCCGAGATGTCCAGGTGCAGGGGCCTGCCGCTTATGCGGTCGCACAGCTTGATGCCGAAAGGACTGGACGAGGATTTATAGTTGGTTTCCTCCGTGAAGAAACAGACCGCGGGCTCGATGAACGTGTAGAACGATTCCTCGGCGGGGAAATCCCCCGCGTTGCCCGGCATACCCGCCCAGTAGAGCGTGGCGGCGTCCACGGTGTTGTGGCGCGGGCGGCACTCCATCAGAGCGAGCTGGCTGCCCACATCATTGCGGATATGCCGGAGCTCCTGCACGTCGTCCGACCAGGCCAGCACGTTGAAATGGGCCCGGACGGATTGAAGACCGAACGAGTGCGCCTCGTTGAGATACTGGTCGATGTCGAGTAGGTCAGCCCCCTTACGGGAGCTTTCCCCTCTAAGAACCGTACGTGAGAGTTTCCCCTCATACGGCTCAAGCAATTCAAAACTTTTATTTGTAACTAAAAGCCGGCTCATAGTAACTTCCATTTATTTCTGTTAGTAATTCGGCTGCAATGGTCATGTATTAGGACTTTCGCCTTTCTACTGCTCCCTGTCATTTCAGTAATTTTCCAGGGAGTTTCCCGTGTGATGTGCTTGCCACACACAGGGCAACATTGCATTTGCTGATTCCACAGGCGATAGATATATTGCTTGCCGTCTAAGTGTGCAAGCATTCTTCGGGTCTTGTATTGATCGAAGAAATCTTTCCAATCGGCATCATATGGGTTGGCCTCACTGCGGATTTTGATATGTCGCTTTATTTTCGTATCCGACAATCTCACAAGAGTGTGGTATTTATCCACTTTCCTGTTTTCAAGCGGTACGGCAAAAGTCCAGCTTCTACCTCTTACAGTGTGATAATACTTGTTGGCAATCCATCGTTTACCTTTTTTGGGATGTCTTCTGCGAGACCATCGCCATAGTTTGTTGAAAATTTGTGCATCTGTTTTACGGAAAGTTTCCGATGCAGAACACCCCTTGTAGTAGTTCGCCCATCCTCTAATGACTGGGTTTAGCAATCGTATCAAAGATTGTTGCTTAGAAGACTTGTTCTTGTCCACTATTTCACGAACCTTATCTAAAAATCTCTTTCGACTCTTCTTGGATGGTTTTGTGATAAACTTGCCTTTATATTTTCTGATATTGAACCCAAGAAAATCAAACCCTTCTTCTATATGAGTTATCTTAGTCTTTTCTTCTGATAAGGTAAGCCCTCTTGCTTGAAGAAACTCAATGACTAATGGTTTAACATGGTTCTCCAACAACTCCTTACTCTCTCCTGTGATAATAAAATCATCCGCGTAGCGAACAAGATTTATCATAGGAGTATAGTAATTTTTCTTCGAGCGGTTTATCGGAAAGCTATCGGCAAGCAGTTTTTCCAGTCCGTCCAAAGTCATATTTGCAAGAGTTGGGGAGATGATGCCGCCTTGAGGAGTTCCCTCCTCTGTCGGAAAAAGTTGCTTGTTGAAAATAAATCCACTTTTCAACCATTTACGGAGCAAAACTTTATCCATAGGGATATTGTCAAGCAACCATTCATGACTGATATGGTCGAAACAACCTTTGATATCACCTTCTAAGATCCATTGTGGGGATGTCGTCCTTGCCAGGTCATTGAAGCATTGTTGAACGGCATCTGCCGTGCTCCTTTCTTTTCTGAAACCATAAGAATTGGCATCAGCCGTTGTTTCAGCTACGGGAGCCAGTGCCATCAGATACAATGCCTGCATAGCCCGGTCTTTCATAGTTGGTATACCCAATGGTCTTAATTTCCCGTTACTCTTTCTGATATGTACTCGTCTCAGAGGTTGGGGTGTATAACCTCTCCTTTTCAGTTCGGTTATTGCACACACTTTAGCATCTGGCGTTTTCCATGTTACCATATCGACGCCAGCCGTTTTACTCCCATTATTGGAAGTTACACGTCTTACCGCTAATGCTTTAGCGTAAAACGAGTGGGTCAGTGTCCACTGCAAGGCTTTGACCTTGTTGTGGCGACCCTCTTTTTGAGCCTTTACAATACGCGCTTGTAGCTTTTGAACCGCAGCTTCGCATTTGAGCCAATTTATACTGTCCCATTTGCTCTGCGTTTGGTCAGTCGATGCACACGATTTTTTAATTTCGTTCATTTGCTTTTCTCCTTTTAAAAGTTCTAAAAGTTTCTTGTAAAGAATCACCTACCGCAGAAGTCAGCCTGCTTTCGCAGCGGGATGATGTTTCAATCCCTATTCACCCCATTACAGGGTGGCATTCGCTTTTTCTGCAATCCTATACCCGCACTCCATTCGGCATTCCTTACGGTCTGCTTACCTGTCATTGGCAGGAGAAATACGGGCTTACTACGTTCCGTGCAAGTAACTTATAAGTGGGTTAGGTTCTGTCTATTACACCGGCAGTACTCTGTTCGTGTATTCCCAGAATGGAGAGGAATAACCGACTGCTTCCCTTTTGGGCTGAAGCCTATCAGTATCTTTGGCTTCTTCAACCTTACGACGTTTAGACGACAGTTCGCTTACGCTAACCATACCACCCAAGCCAAGCTCCCTGACTGTATGATACTAACAGCCATTGTCTTTCCCTCACGGTTCTGACTGCTCCTTTCGGAAGGGCTACCTTGTCTGGACAGCTTTGATACAGTATATTACTATTGGTGCATCTGTCCATAGGCTACCGTTGACGAAACAACGGGTTAAATCTAAGTTTAACAATTACTTACACAGCGACGTATCGCACCCACTCCTTGTTTATCTGGTTCCCGCGGGAGTAGCGGGAAAGGGACTGCATGTTACGCGCACGTTTCTCGAACATACGCAGGTTTTCGTCGCTGTCTTCCAGGAACACGTACTGGTTGTAAAGGTGGTCGCAGGAAAGCAGAAGCCCCACGGGGGCCGCGAACGAGAGCAGGCAGTCCGAACGGTCGGTGGAAAGACGCTCGTAACGGGTGTCCGTACCCACGCGCCCCGGCAGGTCTTCCGTGTCCGAGAGCGTGTGCAGGCACACCCGTTTGTTGCCCACGCGCAGAACCTCGGCCCCCAGCTCGATGTCCTGAAGAGAAGTCGTCTCCGAGAGCGAGAGGGAAAAGTACCGCTCCAGCAGGCCCGGACAATCCGCCGTACCCGTGATCTCGTCCCCCGTGAGGCGGACAAGGGCCAAGAAACCCGAATCGTTCAGAATACGCTCGAACTGTTCCGCCGCCTCCAGGAATTTTGTCGCCGATTCCCGGTTTACCTCTTTGGGAATGATGTTGCCCCGGCAGAGGGTCGAGAAGTCTGAACGCATGTGCATACGCTCCCTCGTCGTTTTCGTCAGGTAGAGGAAGCAGGCGTGGGTCAGGAACGGACGCTCGTTGAAATGCCGCTCGTAACTGCGGGAGAGGAAACTCATGTCCCCCTCGCCCGTGGCCGGGCGGTAACGCTCGCGGATGAACCAGTCCTGCTTGTGTACCACGCTGTATTCGGGCAAGACCTTCAGGGCCTTGCACCAGGCGGCGTGGATCGCCTCGTACTCGGCGGACGTGACGGTGAACAGCTCCGGGAGTTCGACCCGATAGACGACCGTTATGTCCGCGTCCTTGCTGATGATACAACCGCCTTCCACGGCCAGGAGCGGGAACTTGCTTTCCAGCGTGGTGGCTTTCAAGAGGTTTCTCATACGCGGCCCCCCTTTCTTTTCAGCAACCGGCGCAGGGACTTGCGGTTGAGCAGGTAGCGGGGATGCCGGCGCGCGGCGAGCAGCTTCATCAGCCCGTGTTCCCCGTAACGGGCGTTCAGGCGGAAGGTAAGCCAGACCAGCACCGAAGCCGCCGCAACGCCGAAAGCGATACATACCCACTGATCGACCCCTGCCATGTAGAGGATGACGAACACCACGAAGACGGCCAGCAGGCCGCCCGCGAAGATGAAGAGGTACTGCGCCTTCAGGCCCCGGAACTCCACGCTCTTGCCGATTCCCTTGTTGATTCCATATTCCATAATTATTTGCATGACAGGTTGGACTACAAGAAGAAAGAGCGTAGGATCGTCGCGGCGACAATCAGGAAAATACACGCGCCGAACCAGCTCGCGGCGGTCTTCGACGTGTCGGGGTCGCCGCTCGAAAACTTGTTATAGACCTTGATGCCCCCGATAAGGCCGACCACAGCCCCCACAGCGTACACGAGTTTCGTGCCGGGGTCGAAGTAGCTGGTTACCATGTTGGTAGCCTCCGTAATGCCGGCGATGCCGTTGCCCTGCGCGAAAGCGGAGGAGATGGCGGCAAAGAGAAATGCCGCCGGAAGAAGAATCTTGTTCTTTCTCATAACTCGATAATGTTTGAATTGTGGCGCGGGGATGGATAGGCCCCGCACCGGGTTAAACTTCTTGATTCGTTTTTTTTCAGTGGTTCGAGGATAGCCTCACGCGCTACCCGTAGTCTTTTTCTTTCATCGTGATGTCATTATGGGGTTAAACAAACTCACGGACGTCGAAACCCGTGGGAACCGAACCCTGCGGAGATGGGCTTTCCGCAGACCTCTCGGACATACGCCGGTGAAAAGCCGAGAGGTAGGTGTCGATCAGGGATTTTACCCTGTCGTTCCCGTCGGGGCGGCCCGAAACGATGACCTCGAACATGTCGGTCTGTTTCAGGCCCAGGAGGACACGTCCCGTTTCCTCCCTTTGCTCGTCTGTTGAAGGTGGATCGTGTACCACGTGGCGGTAGGCTTCGCCCATCTGTTCAAAACTAACCCCCTGGGCAAGCGAGCGGCCCAAAAGGGGCAGCTCTTCGGTGTCGTCTTCATCCTCGTCATAATCCGGCTCCTCCGCGTCCGCATCCGGGAAAGATTCATCGTACAGCGGAAAGTCGATTTCCAGAGGTTCGTTAGGCTCCCCCTCGGGAGCGACACCGAACACTTCATCCAGGTCTTCCGGCGGAATCTGCCGGGGGTGTTCGGGTACATTCGTGGGCACAAATATATCGGCTTTTTCCGTAACTTTTTCAGTTTCAGACCGATGATCTCCTGCCGGCAGGGCGTGTCTTCGGAAACGATCCCGTCTGCCGGTTCGTTACGTTCCATCCGCCGCAGGCGGAAAAACGCCCACAAGGCATACCCCACGGCAAAGAGGGGCAGCAGCCACAACGCCCCGTTCATCGCTCCTCCGCTTTGGGTTGCCGGGAGGCCACGGCCTCACGCTCCTCGAAAAGCCGCTCGATGGTTTCCCGGTTATCGTCCAGGTGCGCCTTGAGAACCTTGTCCACGTAGGCCGTGATCGTCACGTCGCCACGACCGATGACACGGGTGATCTCGCGGATACGCTCGTGATACGACGGACGTATCTTCACGTGCTTGTTACCGGCGAAAGGCAGCCGCAGCAGGCAGATGTAACGGGCCAGGTACTCGGCCTCGGGGGTGGGGACAGTCCCCACGGCGACCTCCCCCGAAGGGCCGTCGGGGACGATAAGGGTTTTCATCCTGCGCCGGTAGCGGTACACGCGGAAGATGAAGGGCACGGCGACGCAAAGGACAGCCGCCAGGATAACAGATAAAATAATTGCTTTGTCTGACATGATGGATTGTTTTTAATGGATTGTAAAAAATATTGGGTTCATAACTAAAAAATATCGGAGTTCCGTTTCTTGTAGAGTTCCGAAATTTCCTCCTGATAGGTCGCGAAATGCTGCTCCAGCACATTGTCCAGGTAGCTATACAGCGAGAGTTCGTTCTTACCGATAACCTGCACTATCCGGGTTATACGCTCGTGAAACTCCTTGCGGATATACACCGTTTTGCCGCTTCGGGTATTGGAGGAGGCGTTCCGGATAAAAAGACGCTCGTAATCCTGGCCTTTCCCTCTTCGGCGGCGTCCCTCCTCTTTCGTAGCCGGCGAGGAGGCGGCCTCGCCGGACGGTTCCGATAGAGCCGATGCCTCCTCCTCTTTTTCCGGCGTGTAAGGATGTAATGGCCGGTTTCGGCTTTTGGCCTGGCTGATGATGAAGGAAGCGTCCAAACCGTCGTCATGTTCTTTTCCGCTCATAAGATCCTACTTTAACAGTTCGATCAATTCATCCACGAGTTTATCCAGGTTGCTGCCCCGGATCAAAGAACGGTCTGCCGGGAAGAGCGTGGAGCGGAAGACAGAGCGACGGCTGGCGTTCTGCTCACGACGAAAACGCTTGGTGTCAGGCAGGAAGGTCTTCAGGACAGGAAGCTCCAACTCTTTCATTACCGCCTCGTAAACCTGATATAACTCTGTCTTTTCACGTCCGTCCACCATGTTCCATAGCATATACAGCCCTTTCATCCGGGACTTCTCGCGGCCCATGATATGCTCCTTTACCACAACCGCGTAATTCAGGGTGCTTTCCATGACAACCCGGTCGGCACTGATCGGGGCGACGAGATAATCCATTCCGGCCAGGGAATGAATCAGATCCTCGTTATTGATCGTACCGGGAAGGTCGAAGAACACATAATCGAAATCACCTTGCGGCAGGAGGTAGTCGGCATCGGCCAACGCCTCTTTCGTGTTGCTTTCCACGACAGGATAGGCTTTCTTTTGAAGCCGGGTGAATTGTTCGTAAGCTAACCTCTTGTAATGTTCGTCTTCGAGGGCAAGCTTCAGGTCACGTTCCCGCATCTCCACGATGGAGTGTTGGGGATAATCGCAGTCAATGACCGCGACATTGAAACCCTTTACATAGTGCAGGTAAGAGGCTGCCAGCACCGTGAGGGTGGTTTTGCCCGCTCCGCCTTTCTGGGTGGAGAAGGCCACGAATTTCGTTTTCTCTTTCATTGTTCCATGCGTTTTTAGTTATACAATCGGGTAATCGTTCATCTCTTCACGTATCCGGGCAAGTGACGGCATGAGATTTTATGCAGGTATGCCGGCACGCATATATGCTGGTGCGCTGGCAGGCTGTTACGCCGGTATGCCGGTGCATGGGCGCGTGTCCGATTTTATACTCATGCGCAACCGCATTTGCTTATCCGGACAAAGCCCCGCTTTTTCCTCTGCACACGGTGTTTTCTGCATCCGTCCGCACGTGTGCGGACAGGGGGATGTGTCATTGCCCGTATCCGTTCTCACGTGCAAAGTAAACCCTTAAAAACACGGGTTGTATGCTCTTTTTCCGCTATGGCCGCGTGTGGCGTTAAAGTGGACGCAAGTGGCGTAATCGCTTATGGCACAAGTGATTGAATAGGTCGGTATCTTTGCCTCGTGAACGATCCCGACGCTAATGAAGCCGTCCTTGCCCCGTTTTACGGCGGCTCTTTCAATGTTCTGTCTGCGAGCGGGCAGAAGGTATTTGCAAAGGGCAAATAGCAAGCTGTGTTTTCTGCTGCACGATTCTCGTTTTGCAGCAGAAAACAGCTTGCCCGCAAGGGGGAGAAAGCACCTCCGGAGTCGGTGCTTTTCAGAAAGGCGGCAAGCCGCGAAGGGATCGGAATTTTCAGGAACCGGGAGGCTCTGGCCTCTCCTTAAAATTTCGATGCGATGGAAAAGAACAGAAAGCCCCGAGGGGGCAAAGGGGGACGACCCGCGAAAAACGACCCGGCCGTTTACCGCTTTTCGGTAAACTTTTCAGCCGTGGAACATGCCCGTTTCCTCGACCTTTACGAGCAGTCCGGGCTATTGTCCAAAGCCGCTTTTATCAAAGCGAGAGTGTTCAACGAGGCGTTCCGGGTGGTAAAGACCGACCGGGGAACGCTCGAATACGTGGCGAAGCTGACCGCTTTCCACGCCCAATTCCGTGCCATAGGAACGAATTACAACCAGGTGGTGAAGGAGCTGCACGCGCATTTTTCCGAGAAGAAAACACTCGCGCTGCTCTATAAACTGGAGAGAGCGACACGTGAACTGGCGGCCGTCGGGCAGCAGGTCGTGTCGCTCTCCGAAGAGTTCAAACAGCGATGGTAGCCAATATCACCACCGGGAAAGACGTGTACGGCGCGCTGGCGTACAACCAGGAGAAAGTCGATCGGGGCGACGGGAAGGTACTGCTGACCCACATCGTGAGGGAGCCGGTGACCCACATCGGGAGGGAGCCGGTGGATGGGCGCTTCAACGTGGCCGCGACGGCAGAAGACCTCCTGCGCTGGATGCCCTCGCACTACCGGACGGAAAAACCCGTCGTGCACGTGTCGCTCAACCCGGCTCCCGAAGACCGCCTCGACGACGGGCAACTCGCGGAGATAGCCGGGGCCTACATGGAGCGCATGGGCTGGGGAGGACAACCTTATATCGTATTCAAGCATACCGACATCGGACGGGAGCATATCCATATCGTGTCGGTGCAGGTGGCCCAGGACGGGCGCAAGATAAACGACAGCAGGCGCAACGAACGCAGCGTGGCCGTTACCGAGGAACTGGAACGGGAGTACGGACTGCATCCCGCCAAAGGGAGAAAGCGGGAGAAAGGGCAAGGGATCGTCCCCGCCGATTACACGCGGGGCGACCTGAAACGCCAGGTGGCAGCGGTAATAAAACCGGCCGTGGCGACATACCGCTTCCAGACCCTCGGCGAGTTCCGGGCATTGCTGTCCCTATATAATATAGGTATAGAGGAAGTCCGGGGAGAGCGGAACGGAACCCCCTACCGGGGATTGCTCTACACGCTGCTGGACGAGAACGGGGACAAGGCAGTGGCCGCGCCGCTCAAATCCTCACTGTTCGGTAAAGAGGTCGGGTATGACGGGCTGGAACGGCACATGGAGCGCAGCGCCGAACGGTTCGGGAAGGACGACACGAGGAGGCAAATCCGTGGCCGGGTCGATAAAGCGCTTCGGGGAGAACCCACGGAGGAAGAACTGCGCGAACGCCTGCGGGGAGCCCGGGTGGATCTCTACATACGACGCAACGAAAACGGCCGCATCGTGGGTGTGACCTTCATTGACCACGAAACACGGACGGTCGTGAACGGATCACGGCTGGGAAAGGCATACTCGGCCAACGCCTTCGAGCTGCGCTTCGGCGGAAAACGGAATCCCGGGGAAAACACGAGGGGCTTGTCCCCGAAACAAGCGCCTGCCGGACGGGATGGGCAACGGAAGCGGAATACCTCACGACGGAGGAAAGTATAACATCTCAATTATCATTCATTTATTAAATCTTACGGTTATGCAACAGGAAGACGACCTTCGGGGTCTTGCAAAAACAATGGATTTCATGCGGGCATTGAGTATCTTGTTCGTGGTTATCAACATCTACTGGTTCTGCTACGGGCAGATACGGGAATGGGGAATCAATATCGGCGTGGTCGATAGGATTCTGCTGAACTTCGACCGCACCGCGGGGCTGTTCCGGAATATACTATGGACGAAACTTTTCGCCGTCGTGTTCCTCGCCCTTTCATGCCTCGGGACAAAAGGAGTAAAAGAGGAGAAAATTACCTGGCGGAAAATCACGGCATCGCTGGCCACGGGAGGCGTGCTGTTCTTCTTCAACTGGTGGCTGCTGGACTTGCCGCTGACGGCAACGGCGAACGCGGCTTTCTACATACTGACCCTATCGGCCGGGTATATCTGCCTCTTGATGGGCGGCGTGTGGATGTCCCGCCTGCTGAAGAACAATCTCATGGATGACCCTTTCAACAACGAGAACGAATCATTCCAGCAGGAAACACGCCTGATCGAGAACGAGTACTCCATAAATCTGCCGACGAAATTTTACTATAACAAACAGTGGAACAACGGGTTCGCCAATGTCGTAAACCCGCAAAGGGCTTGCATCTGCATGGGAAGCCCGGGCAGCGGGAAGAGTTATTGTGTTGTAAACCAGTTTATTAAACAGCAAATCGAAAAGGGCTATACCCAATACATCTATGACTACAAGTTTCCCGATCTTTCGGAAATCGCCTACAACCACCTGCTGAATCACCAGAAAGGTTACAAGAAAATCCCGACTTTCTACGTCATAAATTTCGACGACCCGCGCCGCTCGCACCGCTGTAACCCCATTCACCCGGACTTCATGACCGATATTTCGGACGCCTACGAGAGCGCCTATACCATCATGCTCAACCTGAACCGAAGTTGGGTGCAGAAGCAGGGCGATTTTTTTGTGGAAAGCCCCATTATCCTTTTCGCGGCCGTGATCTGGTTCCTGCGCATCTACGACAACGGGCGGTATTGTACCTTCCCGCACGCCATCGAGTTCCTGAACAAGCGGTACGAGGATATTTTCCCGATTCTGACATCCTACCCGGAACTCGAAAACTACCTCAGCCCCTTTATGGATGCCTGGCTCGGAGGCGCTCAAGACCAGCTCCAGGGCCAGATAGCATCGGCCAAAATTCCGCTTTCCCGCATGATTTCGCCCCAGCTATATTGGGTCATGTCGGGCGATGACTTCACGCTCGACATCAATAACCCGGACGATCCCAAGATACTCTGCGTGGGGAACAATCCCGACAGGCAAAACATTTACGGAGCGGCTTTGGGATTGTATAATTCCCGGATTGTCAAGCTCATAAATAAGAAAGGCCAGCTCAAATCGGGCATCATCATCGACGAGCTGCCGACAATCTACTTCAAGGGACTCGACAACCTGATCGCCACGGCCAGAAGCAACAAGGTCGCCGTGCTGCTGTGCTTCCAGGATTTTTCACAGTTGAAGAGGGACTACGGGGACAAGGAGGCCGCCGTCGTGATGAACACGGTGGGCAACATCTTCTCCGGGCAGGTCGTAGGTGAAACGGCCAAAACACTCTCGGAACGGTTCGGTAAGGTATTGCAGAAGCGGCAGAGCATGACGTTGAGCCGCAGCGACAAATCGACATCCATATCCACGCAGCTGGACAGCCTGATCCCGGCCTCGAAGATCTCGACGCTCACGCAGGGAATGTTCGTCGGGGCCGTGGCGGACAATTTCGACGAACGTATCGAGCAGAAGATTTTCCACTGCGAGATTGTCGTGGACAACGAAAAAGTGAAAGCGGAAACGGCCCGGTACAAGAAGATACCACAAATTACCGACTTCACGGATGAGAACGGGACGGATCACATGAAACAGGTCGTGCAGGAAAACTACGAACGTATCAAGGCAGAGGCCGGCCGCATCGTCGCCGAGGAGCTGGAACGTATCAAGAACGACCCGGTGCTTTGCAAGCTCCTGCCGGAACAGAACTAAATGAACACAAACACCCCGCAAACACCCTCCGTTACCTTAACGGGGGCTGTTTCCTGGTTTTATAACCGCACAGCCGGTGTTTTGGAGCATAAAGTAGTGATTATGTGAACGGAAAACATTATTTTTGTGTTCGGAATCCTTTTAATTATAAGTATGACAGTTACCGATATATACGAAGCAATGAACAGCAAGGCGGAAACGTTTTTCGAGTGGTTGCAGGCTCACCCGCAATACGGGTTGCTGTTTGGTGTCGGGTTGCTTGCCCTATGGCTTGCAGGGTTGCTGTTCCGTTGGAAATGGGCGTGTCATTGGCAGTTTAACAGCAAACTGTGGTTATTTGACGATTGCAAGCCTGAAACACGCCGCAGGGTTCAGATTGTGTTGGTCAGCGTTCTGATTATACTTATATTGGTTGGTTTCTTTGTATGGAGATAACGGTATGGAAAAGGACAATCGCAAATACCGGATCTGCTTCATCGACTATATGTGGTATGTAGCCGAGATATGGCACGAAAGGGAGCGTACCAATCTCAACGGACGTATGCTACTGTTTTGGTGCTGGCTCTTCGTCCTACTCATACCGCTTGGGTTTCCGCCGATATTGCGCCTTTTCGGCTGGATGATTGGTTTGGCCATAGTGATTCCTCTCTGCTTTCTTCCCGATTTATTCTGCAAGCTACGCTATACAGCCGGACGGCGTGAAGCACTCCGTGAACATTACGGGAAGATGAAACATCCCGGCAGGAAGCTCGCCAAAATAGTTCTTATCGCTATCGCCCTGATCGTGGCAAATGTAGCGCTGATGTTCCACCTCGGATTTATACATTGGGCATGATGAAACGGCAGGAGAATAAGCAACGGTTTTATCTCTGGGACTACCTCTGGTGGATGGGGGAGAAATGGAAGCAGGCAAGACGAACAGGCAGGATCGATGGCGAAATGATGCTCTCGATTTATATCTTCGCTCTTTTGATATTCCCTATGATGACTGTTACTATCCGGCTTTTTCCAGGTGTGTCGGCATTGTTGCCATGTGTCGTTTTTAGCATTGTCACATTTGCCGTTATGTCGCTCGTCAGCAGGATTTACAAATGGCGAGGCAAAGCAGTGATGTCTCACTATGCCAAGTGCAGGTTTAACGAACTCCTTGCGGTTCTGTTATTTTTCCTTGCGATGGCCATTATCTGCTTTATGATGTATCTTCTTGACAAAAAGTGATACATACTTTGATACGGACTCCGGGCCGTTATATCGAATGGTCTAACTCGATGTACCAGTTTCCCTTGATGGGTTTGTAAAGCGTGGTGTCGTTGTACGTCCTGCGGTAGATCTCGTTCAGGTCGCCATGTTCGGTGATACGGATATTCCGACGGCTTCTCAATCCGGGATCGTAAACGAAACTCTTGGACGTTCCCGCATCCACGATGCCGTGGGAGTAGTACGGCATAACAAGGCTCACATATACCGAATCTGCCGTTCCCCATTCCCTGCGATCAACAAGGATAAAACCGCATCCAATCTCTGATAACAGGGAGTCGAGTAGGATTCGCTCCGGCTTCAACAGTCCATATACCGGGATGTCTTGTTCATCATTCGTTTCATGGGATGTATCGCTTTGCTCCATTGAATCAAGTATAATAACCTCTTCCGGAGAAAGCGGCGGGTAGTGAAAACTACCTTCTGAACTCTCTGCCATGATTTCGTACACCTTACGGAACGCCACCTCGTGCGTGGTGAAATGGCGTATCATTTCCTCGTCCGACGGCGGCATGGGAGGCTCTCCGCAGCTTACGGCAAGCAGGATTACAAATAACAGGATTATGACTGGTGTTCTCATTTTCTAATGTTTAAT
>OBZF01000431.1_pt1 | contig 22493 bp, 15 predicted proteins | sample 1495521 | NCBI WGS metagenome assembly OBZF01 (sample SAMEA2580234, study PRJEB22360) | human gut metagenome | biome: human gut; feature: human-associated habitat; material: faeces | place: Denmark | collected 2008/2010 | reverse complement strand
GGCTGCCGGTGCCGGGTCCGCCGCGGGCTCGGCTGCCACGGACGGCGCCGGTGCTGCCGCAGAGCCGGTCGAGGTGCACGTCGCCTCGCTCAAGGGTCCGACGTCGATCGGTCTGGTGCGGTTTATGGACCAGGCGGCCGACGGTGCCACGGACAACGAGTTCGACTTTGCGATCAGCGCCGCAGCCGACGAGATTGTGCCCAAGGTCATTCAGGGCGATATTGACATTGCCCTAGTGCCCGCCAACGTGGCGAGCGTGCTCTACAACAAGACCGAGGGCGCGGTGCAGGTCATCGACATCAATACGCTGGGCGTGCTGAACGTAGTGACGGGTAACGCGGACGTTACCTCGTTTGGCGATCTGGCGGGCCATACTGTCTATATGACGGGCAAGGGCACCACGCCGGAGTACGTCATGAACTACCTGCTGGAGCGCGCGGGCCTGACCGATCAGGTGGCGCTTGAGTTTAAGAGCGAGCCCACCGAGGTGCTGTCGGCGTTGCTTGCCGATCCGTCTGCCGTGGGCGTGCTGCCCGAGCCGTTCAAGACCGCTGCCATCGCAAAGAGCGAAGGCAAGCTGTCGGCTCCGGTAAGTCTGACCGATGTGTGGGATGAGCTGGCAGGTGACACGGGTTCGCGCCTGCTGACGGGTGTGACCGTGGTGCGCCGTGCCTTTGCCGAGGAGCATCCCGAGGCCGTGGCGGAATTCCTGAGCTGCCATGCGGCGAGCGTTAAGGCCGTCAATGCGGCGCCGGCAGACTGGGCGCAGGCCGTGGTCGATGCAGGCATCGTGGATAACGCCACGATTGCCGAAAAGGCGATTCCCGGGTGCATGCTCGTGTGCCAGACGGGGAAGGATATGAAGGCGGCACTCGGTGGGTACCTGCAGGTGCTGGCCGATGCGGACGCGAGCGCCGTGGGCGGCAAGCTCCCGGCTGATGATTTCTACTACATGGAGTAGCCCGTGCGTGCGTTTGCTCGACATATGACAGAGCGTATGAAGGCGGTGGCGGCAGCAGGTGCCGTTGCCGCCTTTTGGCTTGCCGTGTGGGTCTTCGCGGCGGCGCTGGTGGCACAGCCGCTGATTTTGCCGGGTCCGGGTGCTGTTGTGGTGGCGTTGCTGCGGCTGGTATGCGATGCCGGCACGTGGGCGATCCTGGTGGGATCAGGCGCGCGAATCTTGGGCGGGCTGGCGCTTGCCGCGGTGTGCGGCGGCGTGCTGGCGGGAGTCTCGGTGCGGTCGCGGACGTTTGCCCGCCTGGTGGCGCCGGCGCTTTCGTTTGTTAAGGCGACGCCGGTTGCCTGCGTGGTGGTCCTGCTGCTCATTTGGCTGGGGTCGGCGCGCGTGAGCATCGCCGCGGTCTTTTTGATGGCGCTGCCGGGCGTGTATTTCTCGCTGGTTGAGGGTTTGGCGCAAGCGGATAAGCCACTGGAGCAGATGTTTCGCCTGCATGGCGTGCGGGGCTGGCGACTGTTCTTCGCCCACACTTGGCGCGAAGTCCTGCCGTTTGTGCTTTCGTGTGCCCGCGCCGTGATTGGCATGAGCTGGAAGGCCGGCGTGGCGGCTGAGCTGATCGGCATGGCGACGGGCACCGTGGGCGAGCGCATCTATCAGGCGAAGCTGCTCATCGAGACGGCTGACCTGCTGGCTTGGACCGTGCTAGTCGTGGCGGCATCGTGGGCATGCGAGCGTGTGCTGGTGTGGCTGCTGCGGGCTTCGGGGCCCGCAGCGTGGCGTGCTGCCGTGTGGGCACATGGGCGTGGTACTCGCGGGCGTTCGGGCGACTCTGCTGGCGCCGGCGCTGCTGCGGAGCTTGCGCTCGCCGTGGGCGATCGTGCGCCCTGGGCGCCGGCGCTCGGCGGACTGGTGCTTCGCGTGCCCGCGGGCGGGCGTATCTGCGTGATGGGCACCTCGGGCGTGGGCAAGTCGACGCTGCTTGCGCTGGCGGCGGGGGAGTGCGCGCCGTGCTCCATGGTGTTTCAGGATGTGCGCCTGGTAGAGGGCGCCTCGGCTTTGGATAACGTGCTGGTGTGCGCCGACGCGCGCGTGGACGCCTCGAGTGCCGCGGCCCTGTTGCGCCTGCTGGTGCCGGGGGTCGATGTGCATGCTCGTGTGGCCGAGCTCTCGGGCGGGCAGCGCCGTCGCGTCGAGATTGCCCGAGCCCTGCTGTGCCCAGGCGACGCGGTGATTCTGGACGAGCCCTTTACCGGCCTAGATACCGCTGCGCGCGACGCATGCGCCGAGGTCGTGCTCGACTTGCTCGACGGCCGCATGCTGTTGCTTGCTACGCACGATGCCGTCGACGCTCAGGCCCTCAATATCTCGGACATCGTCACGCTCTAAATACTTACTCAGCAACAAAATGATCCGTTTTTTCTCCGTCCCCATAGGGTTAGGTATGGTATTCTATCTGCGGGGTAATACTTTGGATTACCAAGTAATACCAAAGCCGCAGAAACAAACTCCGGATGCGGGCCAATCGGGTTGCCTTCACAGCCCGTCGCCCAGCCGCGTGGCCCGCATCTATCCGCACTACCGTCGTTTCAAAAAGGAAGCGCCATGGCAGAACACATGACCCCCGTAGTCGCGAAGGTCTTGCCCGAGGAGAAGGCAGCCTTCGCGGCGGCAACCCAGCTCGTGGGCACCACGCCGTCCAACGCCATCCGCATGTTTATCGCTGCGTTCAATCGCTGCGGCACCTTCCCGTTCGACATCTCGCCCAGCGGGGCCTTTGGCAAAGACTGTCTCCAACAGCTAGTCGTTGAAGAACGTCCCCAATGACTAGTCGTTGGGGGGAGGTCGGCATGCTCAATGCGCTGGTTTGGGCGCTTGCCTGTTTTGGCGTCGTCGCTGCCGATATTGTCCTGAGCATGGTTTTGTTCTCCGCGCTGGACATCGTGTCGGCGCTGACGGGTTTCCCGATCGACAGCCTCGATATTCAATGGTTTCAAGCCGTCGCTCAGACGGCGTCGTTTTTGATGGCGCTGCTGTGGTGGCGTTATCTGTGGCCGCGTTCGTTTATGGCACGCCGGCAAAGCGCGCATCCGCTCGGCGGGGGAGCGCGTGGGACATGGAAACGCATCGCCTGCGTTATCGTGATTGGCCTGGCCCTGCAGGTGGTCGTTGGCTACGTGACCGACGCCGTGCTGTCGCTGCTGCCCGAGGCGGCGGCCGACTACAGCGAGCTTGTCGAGGAAACAGGCATGGGCGACACCAGCTATCTCGCCGTCCTGACTACGGTGTTCGGCGCCCCATTTTGTGAAGAGCTGCTGGTACGCGGCATTATTTTTGAGTTTTCGCTCCGAGCGTTTAATCCGCAGTGCCGTCCACTTTGGAAGCGCCGGCGTCGTGCGAGCGCGCAGGACGGCGCCATGGTGCCCTGGGCGGCCCCAAGCACGTGGGGTATCGCCGCGGCGATTGTGCTGCAGGCGGCAATCTTCGGTTTTATGCACATGAATTGGGTACAGGGTTGCTACGCGGGTGCCGCCGGCCTCATCTTTGGTTGGGTGCTCGTGACGACCGGAAAGCTCCGCTACACGATCCTGCTGCACTTTGCCTTTAATGCCGGGTCGTATCTCATGACGTTGCTTTGGTTTGTAAACACGCCTCTCGACGTGGCAATTGCGGTCGCTATCGCCGGTGTCATCCTCGTTGAGGCAATGCATTCGTTGCGCCACGCGTGTGGGATGGACGCTGCGAGCGCACCGCTGCCCTAGTTGCGACGACCGCCGCTGTTGGCACCCTGACGCCCCTGAGCTGCACGGTTGCGCCCGGCAGTGTTTTGCGCGCGCGACATGCCGCTGTGCCCCTTGCTGCCTTTAGGCCCCTTGCCGGCACCGCCGCCATGCGGCTTGCCGCCCTTCTTGCCGGTGCCATGCCCACCGCCAGCAGATGTCTCGCCCGGGCGCGGGGGCACGGGGCGAATCAGGCAATGCTTGGTGTAGCCGATCAGATCGCGACGGCCGGCCTTTTCCAGTGCCTCGCGCACGAGCTTGTAGTTCTCGGGCTTGCGATACTGGATGAGCGCACGCTGCATGGCCTTCTCGTGCGGGTCGCGTGCCACGTAGATTGGCTGCATGGTGCGTGGGTCCACGCCGGTGTAGTACATGCACGTTGACATGGTGGACGGGGTGGGGTAGAAGTCCTGCACCTGCTCGGGCATGTAGCCCATGTCGCGCACGGCCTCGGCAAGGTCCACGGCTTCCTTCATCGTCGAGCCGGGGTGGCTCGAGATTAGGTACGGCACCACGTACTGCTTGAGTCCGTATTCGCGGTTCAAGCGCTCAAATTTACGGCAGAACGCATCGTAGACGGCTCGGCTCGGTTTGCCCATCACGGACAGCACCGCGTCGCTCACGTGCTCGGGCGCTACGCGCAGCTGGCCCGAGACATGGTGCTCCAACAGCTCGCGTAAAAACTCGTCCGAGGCATCGGCCATGGTGTAGTCAAAGCGGATGCCGCTGCGCACGAAGACTTTTTTGACGCCCGGCAGCCGGCGCAGGTCGCGCAACAGCTGCGTGTAGCCGCTCTCGTCGACCACCATGTTCTTGCATACGCTCGGCCACAGGCAGCGCTTGTTCTTGCACACGCCGTGCTTGAGCTGCTTGTCGCAGGCCGGGCGGCTAAAGTTTGCCGTCGGGCCGCCCACGTCGTTGATGTAGCCCTTAAACTCGGGGTCGTGCGTGAGCAGCTCGGCCTCGCGCATGATCGAGTCGTGGCTGCGCATCTGCAGCACGCGTCCCTGGTGGAAGGTGAGGGCGCAAAACGAGCACTCGCCAAAACAGCCGCGGTTTGAGCTAATGGAAAACTTGATCTCGGCAAAGGCCGGCACGCCGCCCGCCGCGTCGTAATCGGGATGCCAATCGCGTGCGTAGGGGAGTTCGGCCACCTCGTCCATCTCGTTGGTGGTGAGTGTCGCCGACGGCGGGTTCTGTACCACATAGACGCTATTGGGGTAGGGCTCTACCAGGCGATGTCCGGTGATGGGGTCCATATTCTGCTGCTGCACGTTAAAGCTGCGCGCGTAGTTGAGCTTGTCGGCGGCAAGGTCGTCCCAGCTGGGAAGCAGGTCGTAGTCGTAGACCTCGTCGAGCGAGCTGGTGCGGTAGACGGTGCCGTTGATATAGGTGATCTGATCGACGGGCAGTCCCGCGTCGAGCGCGTCGGCGATCTCGACAATCGCGTGCTCGCCCATGCCGTAGATGAGGATGTCGGCGCCCGAGTCGAGCAGTACCGAGCGCTTGAGCTTGTCCTGCCAGTAATCGTAGTGGGCCAGGCGGCGCAGGCTTGCCTCGATGCCGCCGATGATGATGGGGGCGTCCTTGAACGTCTGACGGATAAGGTTGCCGTAGACCGTGACGGCTCGGTTGGGACGGCGCCCCTCATCGCCACCGGGCGTGTAGGCGTCGGTGTGGCGGCGGTGCTTGGTCACCGAATAGTGGTTGACCATGGAGTCCATGTTGCCGGCGCTGACGAGGAAGCCCAGGCGCGGCTCGCCGAGCACGGTGATGCTGGCGGGGTCGGTCCAGTCGGGCTGGCAGATGATGCCCACTTTGTAGCCGTGCGCGTCGAGGACGCGGCTGACGATGGCCATGCCAAAGCTGGGGTGGTCTACGTAGGCGTCGCCGCAGATGTAGACAAAGTCGCACTGGTCCCAGCCGCGCGCATCCATGTCGGCGCGGCTGACGGGGAGGAACTTATCGCGGCCCGGTCGCCAGGGGCGGGCGGGCGTCGCTTGGGAATGCTTGGTGCGGGCGACCGTGGCCTGCGCCTTACCGCTGCGCTTTTGCTGCTGGCCCTGTTTGCCCTGCCGACTGCGCTGGTTGTTCTGAGCGTGCTGAGGCTTTTTTGCCACGATCCCTCCCGGTGTTTGTATGCTGCACGTAATTGTAACCAGTCTTTTTGGGACGGCGCTAAAAAGACTGGTGGAGTACATGGCGGATCGGCGCGTCGATGCGTGTGTCGTTTGTTTCCAGACTGTGTATCTGCGCGTTGGGGAACCCGTCTCGCACGCACGCCATGTTGTCAATGGGTTACAGTATGAACGGCGGCTATGTCTCCGCCAACGCACGAGAGAGTCGTCAACAAGGAGGATGCACGACGATGCAGCGTGCCAAACAGATATCTGAGTCTATTGAGCTGGGCATCATCTTGGCGCTCGCCGGTGGCTTTATGGATGTGTATTCGTACATTGGGCGCGACCATGTTTTCGCCAACGCGCAGACGGGCAATATCTTGCTCGTGGGCGTGAGCATCTCGGAGGGCAACTGGGCGCTGGCGGGGCGCTACTTCTTCCCTGTGGTGTCGTTTGCCGTGGGTATTATGCTTGCCGACCTGGTTCACGAGCGGTTTGGCAGCGTGATTCACTGGCGCCAAGTGACGGTGTTCTTTGAAGCCGTTATCTTGCTGGGCGTGAGCTTTATCCCCGGTGGCGGTTACAACCTGCTCGCCAACTGCCTCACCTCGTTTGCCTGTGGCATGCAGGTCGAGAGCTTCCGCAAGATACATGGACACGGCATCGCCACGACCATGTGCATCGGTAACCTGCGCAATGCGCTGCAAAACGTGGACGACTACATCATCACCCACAAGCGCGGCTTTTTGGAAAACGGCGTGCTGTACTTTGGCGTGATCTTTACCTTTGTGTTTGGCGCCGTGTTGGGCAACTGGTGTATTGAGCGCATGGGCCTGCACGCCATCGTCGTGGCGAGCTTGCTGCTGTTTGTCGCGTTTGCCATCATGTTCATCGACCGCGAGCGCGACTTGCGCTTACGCTGGAAGGTTGCGGCCGAGGCTTGGAAAGAGGGCTGCCGAAAGTAACCGAATGCGGCAAAGGGGCTGTCCCTTTGCCGCATTATTTTTCATCATCTGTTGAAACGCTTTAACAATTTTGACGTTCTCACGTGTTTTTCGTTTCAAAAGCGTTAGGATGGGACTTATAGCGTGGGGCGTAATGGGTGCCCCGCACACGATGGGAGGCTATCAATGGCTAATCGTTTCGTTCTCAACACCATTTCTTATCATGGTTCCGGCGCCATCAAGGAGATCCCCGGCGAGCTCCAGCGTCGCGGCTACAAGAAGATCTTCGTCTGCTCCGACCCCGATCTGGTTAAGTTTGGCGTTACCGCTAAGGTGACCGACGAGCTCGACGCCGCCGGCATCGCTTGGAGCCTCTACTCCGAGATCAAGCCCAACCCCACTATCCAGAACGTCAAGGACGGCGTCGAGGCCTTCAAAGCCGCCGAGGCTGACGCTATCGTGACTATCGGCGGCGGCTCCTCCATGGATACCGCCAAGGCTATCGGCATCATCATCAACAACCCCGAGTTCGCCGATGTCCGCAGCCTCGAGGGCGTTGCTCCCACTAAGAACCATGCCGTGTTCACCATCGCTGTGCCGACGACCGCCGGTACCGCCGCCGAGGTGACCATCAACTACGTCATCACTGACCCCGAGAAGGTCCGCAAGTTCGTGTGCGTCGACACCAACGACGCCCCCGAGGTCGCCGTCGTCGATCCCGACATGATGGCTTCCATGCCCGCCGGCCTGACCGCTTCCACTGGCATGGACGCTCTGACCCACGCCATCGAGGGCTACACCACCAAGGGCGCTTGGGAGCTCTCCGACATGTTCCACTTTGAGGCCATTAAGCTGATCAGCGAGAACCTGCGCGACTCTGTCGCCGAGGCCAAGTCCGGCCAGCCCGGCTCCGGCCGCGAGGGCATGGCCCTTGGCCAGTATGTCGCCGGCATGGGCTTCTCCAACGTTGGCCTGGGCATCGACCACGCAATGGCGCACACCCTGTCCGCTCACTACGACACCCCGCACGGCGTCGCTTGCGCCATGCTGCTGCCGATCGCCATGGAGTTCAACAAGCCGGTTTGCGCCGAGCGCCTGGCCAAGGTTGCCGTCGCCATGGGCGTTGACACCACGGGCATGAGCACCGACGAGGCTGCCGACGCCGCTATCGCCGCCGTCAAGCAGCTTTCCGCCGACGTGAACATCCCGCACGTCTGCGAGGCCATGAAGGCCGACGAGATCGAGGTCCTGGCCAAGGACGCCATGGCCGACGCCTGCTTCCCGGGTAACCCGCGCGAGGCGACGCTCGACGACGTCATCGAGCTCTTCAAGAAGATCTGCCCGGCTGCCTAGCTCAGTTTGGTGGCCCTTCGCCCGTAGGTGTATGGTCTTTTGACTTGCCGCTGGCCCCGCCGTGCTACGCACGGCGGGGCTTTTTGTGCTGCGTCGATGCCCTGAGACGGACAAAACCAAGGCGTACTGCCCGCTGCGGATAGGTGGTGCACTTCCCTGCGTGCATTTTTGGGAGTATTCAGCAAGCTCTTAAAAATGCATAACGTTGTTAATGGGCCGTAGTGGCCCGCAGGCGCCTATCGACAGCCATTGTAGGTGGGCTATCGATGAGCGGAGGGGGTTGTTACTGAGTTTTTGCTTTGCGACGACCTGCAACACTGCTGTAACCGCGTCGTTTTGTCGTTCGCGATGGGGCTGTTGGGGCCCACGGTGCTGAATACTCCGTTTTTTGCACGGCCCAAGGTGGGGCACCCTGAGACGAAGCAAAAAGATGCCTCATTTCTATGCAGATACCGATAGGATTTATGCAAGATTGGGATTGTAAACCGTGCACGTGCACAAAACCGGTGCGGGGACGTCTGGAGTCGGCTCGGCTCCTGGGGCATTGCACGTGCAGAACGGTTAAAATCGGGACTCGGTCTTAGTTTTACTTGGAAGGATGCATATGACTTCTAATGTTGATGCTTCTCTAGAGGAGACGCTCTCCTATATCGCAGGACAGCTTAAGACGCTGACTTCTATCGCTTCGCCTACGGGGTTTACTCGTGCGGCTACTGATTATCTGATGGAGACGTTGCGCGATATGGGCTTTGGGCCCGAGCGCTCCAATAAAGGTAACGTGCTGGTTGAGCTTGGCGGCGAGGGCGAGCCACTTGTGTTGGCGAGCCATGTCGATACCCTGGGCGCCATGGTGCGCTCCATTAAGGACAATGGCCGCCTGCGTCCCACGACGCTTGGTGGGCACCAGTGGTCTACGGCCGATGGCGAGAACTGCACCGTCTACACGCGTGACGGCAATGTGTACACGGGCGTGGTCCTCAATACCGAGCCTTCGGCGCACGTGGCCGACGAGCCGGTCAAGGCCATCGAGAAGAACATGGAGATCCTGCTCGACGAGAACGTCGACAGCAAGGACGATGTGCTCGAGCTGGGTATTCAGACTGGCGACATCATCGCTATGGATCCTCGCACGACGGTGACGGAGAGTGGCTACATTAAGAGCCGCTTCCTGGATGACAAGCTGTCGGCGTCGATTCTGCTGGGTCTGGCCCGTGCCGTTGCTGACGGCGAGGTGACGCTTTCGCGCAAGGTGTCGCTGCTCTTTACCGTGTACGAGGAGGTCGGCCACGGCGGCGCTTTCGTGCCGGCCGACACGCGCGAGATGATCAGCGTTGACATGGGCTGCGTGGGCGACGACCTGGGCTGCACCGAGCGCATGGTGTCGATCTGCGCCAAGGATTCGGGTGGCCCCTATAACTACGATCTGGTGACCACGCTGTCCAATATCGCGCGCGAGCTGGAGCTCGACTACGCGATCGACGTGTACCCGCATTACGGCTCGGACGTTGAGGCCACGCTTTCTGCCGGCTACGACATCCGTCACGGCCTGATCGGCCCCGGTGTGTACGCGAGCCACAACTACGAGCGCAGCCACATGGACGGCGTGCGCAACACCTTTGAGCTGGTTCGCGCCTACGTCCAGCGCTAACGATGTAGCGGCCTCGGCTGACACAGCAGTGCCGACCGAGGCCGTCCTCTCTAAGTTGCGGTGAAATAGGGACTGTTTAGCGGCCTGAAACGCTTAAACAGTCCCTATTTCACCGCAACTTATGAAGGGGATGGGACTACTTGATAGCTGCCGTAACGGTACCGCCGCCCAGGACGATGTCGCCGCGATAGACTACAACGGCCTGGCCGGGGGCGATGGCTCGCTGCGGCTCGTCAAAAGTCAGCAGCATTTGCCCGTCTTCGCCGCGCGTAAGGGTCGCTGCCTGGTCTTTCTGACGGTAGCGGTACTTGGCGCCCACACGAATGCCGCCGGACGTGAGCTCTGCTTCCATGCGGTCGGCAGGGGCACTCCAGATCCACTCATCGGCCGTGAGCGCTGTGGCCGTCAGGTCCTCGACCTCGCCCAGATGCACAATGTTGTTGACGGCGTCGACGCCCGTTACGTACACGGGGTGCGCCATCGCGACGCCCAGACCCTTGCGCTGGCCTATGGTATAGCGCAGCGCGCCGTTATGGCGTCCGACCACGCTGCCGTCGCGCCACACAATGTCGCCCGGTGCAGCGGAATGTCCGCAGCGGCGCTCGATATAGCCCGCGTAGTCGCCGTCCGGAATAAAGCAGATATCCTCGCTTTCGGCCTTCTTGGCGTTGATGAAGCCCTGCTCGGCGGCAATGCGGCGCACGTCGTGCTCCTTGGCCAGGCCTGCCAGCGGAAAGATTGTGCGTGCCAGGCGCTCTTGCGTGAGCGAATACAAAAAGTAACTCTGGTCCTTTTTGGGGTCCTCGCCGCGATGCAACTGCCAGGTTCCGTCGGACGCCTGACTCGTTTTGGCGTAGTGGCCTGTGGCGATGTAGTCGCAGCCCATATCGAGTGCCGCATCGAGCAGCGCGCCAAACTTAATATGGCGGTTGCAGATGATGCACGGATTGGGCGTCAGCCCCTCCTGATAGGCGGTCACGAAGCGCTCGATAACATTGCGGTCGAAGGTCTGCTGCAGGTCGAGCACATGGTGGGGTATCCCCAGGCGCTCGGCGACGGCCTTCGCGTCGGCGATGTCGCGGTCGACCTTGCTCATGCCCGTGACGGGATCGGGCGCGGGGCAGGTGAGGCGCATGGTGGCGCCGACGCATTCGTAGCCCTGGCGCTTGAGCAGATACGCGGTCACGCTGGAATCGACGCCGCCGCTCATGGCGACGAGCACGCGCTTGTTGTGCATGGGGAGGTTCTCCTTGGTGGCATGTGGCCAAAAAAGAAAAGCGGCGCGGGAGGCTGGTTCCGCGCCGCAGACATTGTAGCAAGTTCGGACGACTCGTGGGACGCCCTGATGGGATGGGCTCAGACTGCCGGGAGAGAGGAGACCGGTTCGTCCTGGGCTCAACCTATGGGCGACAGACCTTAGTCCTGGAAGAGTGCCGTGGACAGGTAGCGCTCACCGGTATCGGCAAGCAGGGCCACGATGGTCTTGTCCTCGTTCTCGGGGCGCTTGGCCAGCTGCAGTGCGGCCCACACGGCGGCGCCGGACGAAATGCCTACGAGCACGCCCTCCTTATGGCCCACAGCGCGGCCGGTGGAAAAGGCGTCGTCGTTCTCGACGGGGATGATCTCGTCATAGACCTGGGTGTCGAGGACGTCGGGCACAAAGCCGGCGCCGATGCCCTGGATCTTGTGCGGGCCGGCCTGACCCTTAGAGAGCACCGGGGAGGTAGCGGGCTCGACGGCGACAACCTGAATCTCGGGGTTCTGCTCCTTGAGGAACTCGCCCACGCCGGTCACGGTACCGCCGGTGCCGACGCCGGCGACGAAGATGTCGACCTTGCCGTCGGTGTCATCCCAGATCTCGGGGCCGGTCGTGGCCTTGTGGATGGCGGGGTTGGCGGGGTTTACAAACTGGCCGGCGATAATGCTGTTAGGAGTCTCCTTCTGCAGCTCCTCGGCCTTAGCGATGGCGCCCTTCATGCCCTTGGAGCCGTCGGTGAGCACGAGCTGTGCGCCGTACGCCTGCATGAGCTTGCGACGCTCGACGGACATGGTCTCGGGCATGGTGATGATTACCTTGTAGCCGCGAGCCGCCGCCACCGAGGCGATGCCGACGCCGGTGTTGCCGCTCGTGGGCTCGATGATGGTGTAGTCGCCGCCGCGCACGAGCTTGCCGGCCTTCTCGGCCTCGTCAATCATGTTCTTGGCGACACGGTCTTTGACGGACCCGGCGGGGTTGAAGTATTCCAGCTTGACGAGCACGCGGGCCTTGAGGTCCTCATCGGCCTCAAAGTGAGTGAGCTCCAGAAGCGGAGTGTGGCCGATAAGCTGATCGATGGACGTGTAAACATTGCTCATGGTGAACCTCCAAAGTGTTCAAATGCCTGGATACCGTGTGGTTTTACGGTGTGTGTAACAGCAAAACCTATAAACCCTATAGGTTGTCCGTCTTGCTGTTGGCAAGCATAGTAGACACAAAACCCTAGTAACGCAATAGGAAATAGAAGATTATTACGAGTCGATTAACCAGCTTGACGGGAATAGGTATTTTCAAAATCAATATTTCGGCTAGAATTTCTACGGATTAAAAGACCGAAAGGCAGCAATATATATGTTGGTTTCCACAAAGGGCAGGTATGCCCTGCGCGTTATGGTCGACCTGGCCGAGCACCAGGCGGCAGGCCGCATTCCCCTCAAAGAGATCGCCGCGCGTCAGGGGATTTCGGAGAAATATCTGGAGAACATTTTGGCCACGCTCGTGCGCGCCAATATGCTCTCGGGCATGCGCGGCAAGGGCGGCGGCTACGTGCTCACGCGCCCGCCCGAGCAGTACACGGTGGGCGAGATCCTGCGCCTGACCGAGGGTAGCCTGGCGCCGGTCGCATGCCTGGACGGCGACTGCAAGGGCTGCTCGCGATCTGATGAGTGCCCCACGCTCGACGTGTGGAAGAACCTGGATAAGCTCATAAACGACTACCTCGACGGCGTGACGCTCGATGCGCTTGTTGCCCCCAACGAGGGCTACGACTACGTCATCTAGCCCCACCCGTCATTTGGGGACGGGGTAGAAATGGTAGATTTTCTTGCCCTCTGAGGCTTGGCAAATGACAAGGCCGCCCATCGTTGCGATGGACGGCCTTCTTTTGGCGTGTTGTGGCGGTCCGAATCCGGTCGTTCTAGTTTCTGGCGATGCTATCGAGAATGCTGCGCATGATGGATACCAGGATGCTGCCCATAAAGGCCGATCCAAAGCCGGCAATGGAGATACCCGCGCCCAGCAGATTGACCGACAGGTAGCTGGCCAGCTCGAGCATAAAGCTGTTGACTACGAGCTGAAAAATACCAAGCGTGATAATAGTGAGCGGTAGCGAGATGACCGTCAGGAACGGCTTGACGAGCGAGTCGACGATGTTGAGGAACAGTCCCACGAAGGCAAAGCAGACCCAGGCGTCGGCCATGCCGAATGGCTGAATGCCGGGGACGAGAAACGTTGCGATCGCGATGGCGATTGAGGTCAAAAGCCAGTTGAGCAAAAAGCGCATGGTGGAGATCCTTTCTTGCGCAAGACGTGGCAAAGAGGCGTGAGGGGCACATGCCTTTGCAACTTGGATGGGTGCGGGGCACGGCCTTGTTTGGGCGCCCATTGTCTCAGATATTCGTGGAGCTTGCGTGCGCATTCGGTTTCAAAACGGCGCTCGTCCTAAAAAATGCGCCGCTGGCAGAGAGTCTTGTCGCTTTAGTTTGGTGGTGTGCTAAACTGCTACGGGCAAAAGCCACAGGCGTTGCCCTATTGCATAGAACGGGCGAGCGATGCCCGATGTCAGTATCAACTTCGATGCCTTTTGGCGGGTTTGGCGGTGATCGATGAATATCGAGAACATGTTTGACAAGCCTGATGTCAAGCAGCTGGTCCACGCATTTAGCCTTTTGGACGACGAGAAAGATATCCAAGCGTTTTTGACCGATATCTGCACGCCGCGCGAGATTTGCGATCTATCGCAGCGTCTGCAGGTCGCGCGTTACCTGGACGAGGGCGAGCCCTATGTCGAGGTTCAGGCGCGTACCGGCGCTTCGTCCACCACGGTGAGCCGTGTGTCCAAGGCGCTCAACGGCGAGTACGGTGGCTACCGCAAGATCCTCATTAAGCTGGAGGATGGCGAGTAGGCCACGCAAAAAACGAATTTTACAAAACCGCTCTTCCGGGGGCGGTTTTTTGATCCCCTGGGGACGGAGGAAAACGGATCACCGGGTTAGACTGACCCCCTCGATGATCCGTTTTCCTCCGTCCCCAAGGGATCAAATCTGTTGGCGTGGGGCAAATCTGTCCGCTTGGGCGGGTAGGATGGATACATTGATTATTGCGAACAGTTTGAGCGGAGGACCATGTCTGTTCGAATCTATACCACCAATGCCGGCACGGATTTGAGCGATGCCGAGTCGGCGCTGCTTGCCGACCTTATTGCCCGCCACGCGCGTGCCGTGTTGCTGGCGCCAACGTTTGCCGAGCTCGACCTGTGCCGTCATGATGCGGCGGAAGCCGGGATTTCGCTGGGTATTGACTACAAGACGCCTACATCGTGGCTTCGCTCGCTTTGGGAGCTTTTGGGCGACGGGCGCGGTTTCGTCGACAACCTGCAGCGCCAGATGCTGTTTTCGGACATGGTCACGCGTCTCGACGATGCCGATCTGCAGCCGCTTTCGCGCAGCCAGGGCACGGTGCGCATGCTCGCGCGCATGGTCCGCGACGTGCTGCCGGGTGTGGCGGGGACGGGTGCCGAACGATGCCGTGGCGACAACTGCCAGCCGGAGCCAAAAAGCGATGCCGAGGCTCGTGTGTTCGAGCTTTTGCGCGCCTACGCGGGCGGTTTGGACCGTCGAGATATGGTCGAGCCCTGTGAGGCGGCCGACATTATGGCCGGTGCCCTGGCCGATAGCCTGCCGGCGTGCACCCGCGCCGTATGCGTGCGCGGTATCACGTCGTTTACGCACGGTCTGCTCGAGCTGCTGTCTGCCGTGGCGAACAATGGGGGAGAGGTCGTCGTGCTGCTTGCCCGCGAGCAGGCGGCGATGCGCGAGGAGCTTGCCGCGGCATTTGATGCCCGCGGTGTGCTGTTTGGGGCCGCGCCGCTGGAGGAGGACGCCGTCGCGTCTGATGCCGCTTGCGGGACCGCCGCTCAGCCTGCCTTTATTGAGGTCGCCGGCCCCCATGCCCGTGCCCATGCTTATGCGGACGCCATCGATAAGTTGGTGAAATCGCACAAGGAGTCCAAGGCCGATAAAACTACTGCAACGCCCGCCGACCCCGTGCGCGTGCTCGTTGTTTCTGCCCGGGCACCCCAGCTGTTCGGTGAGCTCGCCTCTCGTCTGGCGGCTCGTCATATCGCCGCCGAGACAGCTGAGTTCACGGCGTTTTCCCAATCCATTGCGGGCAGGCAGTTTGCGGCGCTTGCCGGTCTGATCGAGCGTATGAAGGCCGCCGATGAGGGCATGGCGTCAAAGACCGAGTGGTGGCCCGCGCCGGAGCTTACCGACTGGATCTACAGTCCGCTTTCGGGCGCTGATGCCGTCAATGCCCGTACCTTCGATAAGAATATGCGTCTCTCGCGCAGCAAGACTACCGCGGGCGTTAAGAGCCTGCTGCAGAGTGTCCAAGGCCAGGTGAGGGGCGCGCGCAAGGCGGCGAGCGACGATAACTGGTTTAAGAACGTACCGTGTGTGGTCTCGGACGTGTTCCAGGCGCTGTGGCGTGACAAGCCCGTGACGGCGCTCAAGGCCATGCTTGCCGTTGCCGAGGCGTTGCCCGATCGCTCGCTGGGCAGCTTGGATGGCCAGGCCCGTCGCCAGGCGGAGGTAGCCCTGCTGCGCCACGCCATCGACATCCTTATGAACGGCGCCCGCGCGCTCGACGTGTCGCAGGCCGCGACCGTGCCCGTGCTCGATGGCATTCGCACCAAGGTGGACAAGCGTAGCACCGCCTACGATTACGAGACCCACGAGGTTGACCGTGCGCCACGTGCCCAGGTTCGTTTTGCTTCGCTTGCCGACGCGGCGGCTCTGCGCCCCGGCAGCTACGATGCCGTGCTGTTTGCCGATGTCGATCTGGACAGCTATCCGCTCTCGCACGAGGAGGGACCGCTGGCTACGCTGACGGCGAGCCTTGGTCGCGAGGGCGTGACGCTTGAGCCCGCGGCCCTGCTGCGCGTGCGCTTTGGTCACGCGATGCAGGCGGCACGCGGCCCGGTTGCGCTTGCCCGCGTGACGCACGATCGCCAAGCGCGCGAGTGCTACCCGGCTGCCGTGTGGACCGAGTTGCGGGCGCATGCCGAGGCCGCTGAAGCTGCTAGGGAAGCTGACGCCGACAAGGCCGCTGACGACGCTAAGACCACTGGTGACGCTAAGGCCGCTGGCGCCGACAAGGCGAAGTGCGTGGGTGAGGGTGATATCGTAAAGGACTTCGATCCCGCGGCAGGCGAAGGTCTCAAGCGCGAGCGCGTGACCTGTGAAGCCCCTCAGCATCTGAGTGCCGAGGCCGTGCCGTATTTGGTCCTGCGTCGTCGCGATGGCGAGGGCGAGGACGCGCCGCTCGTGCCGCGCCTGACGTCCGCCTCGCAGATCGAGGCCTATTCCACCTGCCCGCTGTGCTGGTTCGTCTCGTATCGCGTCAAACCTCAGTCCATCGATGCGGGCTTTGGCAACATGGAGAAGGGCAACTTTGTCCATGACGTGCTGGAGCACTTGCATGCACGTCTTCCGCAGGAGGGCATGGAGCGCGTGACGCCCATGAATCTGCCGCGCGCGAAGGAGCTGCTGCACGAGGTCTTTGCCGAGACCCTGGCCGAGCACGCCGGCAAGCGCGGTACCGAGGGCCCGCTGGTGCCGCTCTCTCCAGTGGAGGAGCGCCAGGCGGCCGAGATCTTGCCGCAACTGGAGGGCGTGCTCGCCTACGAGTCCGAGGCGCTCGCGCCCTTCGCGCCGCGCTACCTGGAGTTTGCGTTCAACGAGCTCCAGGTCGAGTATGCCGGCTGGCCGCTCGGCGGGCGCATCGACCGCGTGGATGTGGACGCCGAGAACCGCGCTGTGGTGATTGACTACAAGCATCGTTCGGGTGTCGAGGAGTTTAAGCTCGCCGACCCCACGGTGCGCGACGAGGAGTCGGGCGAGGCCCCCATCGACGATCCGCGCTGGCTGCCACCCCATACCCAGACACTCATCTACGCGCAGGCCATGCGCCGGGCGCTGGGTCTAGATGCCCGTGCGGCGCTCTATTTTTCGACCAAGGGCGGCAAGCCCGCACTGCGTGGTGCCGCAAGTGCCGAGTTGCTCGAGGAAGAGCGCGGCGACGGCCGCATTCCGGGCCTTAAGAAGGGCTTTCCGGGCGAGGGCGGCAACATGGACTTCGATGCGCTGCTCGACCGCGTGGAGGCCGGCATCGCCGAGCGCTTGCGCGAACTCGAGGCGGGCATCGTCGCCGCTGTCGACCCGACGTCGGCGCAAGCCGCGCATGCGCGCTGCTCGTATAACCACGAAGGAACGTTTGTAAGGAGGGACGTGTAGGCCATGGATCTTTCGACCTTGATGCCGCAACAGCTGCAAGTCGTCAAAACGCTCGACCGCCCGCTGTTTGTCTCGGCAGGTGCCGGCTCGGGCAAGACCTTTACCCTCACGCGCCGCATCGTCTATGCGCTCTCGCCCGAATCCGGTCCGTTTGTCGAGCATCTGGACCAGGTGCTCGCCATTACCTTTACCAAAGACGCCGCGGCCGAGATTCGCGACCGCGTGCGCCGTGCGCTTATCGAAGAGGGTATGGACGAGGAGGCCCTGACCGTCGACGACGCTTGGATCTCGACCATTCACGGCATGTGCTCGCGTATCCTGCGCGCGCATGCGCTGGAGCTGGGCATCGACCCCGAGTTCACGGTGCTTACCGATACCGATGAGCTTATGGATCAGGCTGTCGAGCATGTGCTGGGGCGCGCGACGGCGCCCGATGCCGCGCCCGAGCTCGCCACTTCGCTTAAGGCCCTCTACGCCTGGTATCCCATGGCGGGCGAGGGCGGGACGTTTGGCGCCGGTACCACCATCAAAGGCCTGGTGCGCGACTTGCTGGAGCTATCGAGCCAGCTTCCGGGCGGCATGGACGATGTGTGCGTGGCGCGCGGCCAGGCCGACACCTCGGCGCTTGCCGATGCCTATCGTGCGGCGCTGGGCGCAAGCAAGGCCACGACCGAGAAAGCGCAGGTGGCACTCGACGCCATCGACGCGTTTGAGGCGAGCGGCAAAACCATGGAGGATGCGGCGCGACTCATGATGTCGTGCAGTATGCCTCGGGCGAGCAAGGCGTTTCCTAAGGAGCAGGTGGAGCTACTCAAGGCCGAGGCCGCCGATGCGTTTATCAATATCGTGCTTGCCTGCGGCGGCCCGGCGCTCGATGCGCTGGTGGGGCTTGCCCGTGCCGTAGAGGCGGAGTACCGTGCGCTCAAGGCCGACCAGTCCGCGCTCGATAACAATGACCTGCTGCGCATGGCGTACGAGGCGCTGCGCGACTACCCGGCTATTCGAGCTGCCTATGAGGGCCGCTTTAAGATGGTCATGATCGACGAGTTCCAAGATACCGATCAGATGCAGGTCGATTTGATCCGATACCTGACGGGCACGGGGGAACGCGCGCTGTGCACCGTGGGCGATGCGCAGCAGTCGATCTATCGCTTCCGTGGTGCCGAGGTCGAGGTGTTTCGCCGCCAGGAGCGCAAGGTGGGTTCGACGACGGCGTCCGAGACAGTCACCACGTCCGATGCTCCCGCCGGCGAGCTCGTCAAACTCGTGCGCAACTTCCGCAGCCACGACGAGGTGCTGCGCTATGTGGCGCGCGTCTTTGACGGCGACACCGGTGGTTTGATGCAGGGGTTCTTGGATCTTGAACCGAGCGACAAACGCAAGGACATGCTCAAGGCAAAGGCTTCGCGCCGCCAGGCGCTGTTCGTTGCCGGCGGCAGTATGCAGGAGCGCACGCAGGCCAAGGCCCGTGCGATCGCCGAGCGATTCCATGCGCTTGCCGATGCCGGCCAGCCCCAGGGCGGCATGGTGCTGCTGCTGGGTCGCATGACCAATGCCGGCGTCTACGCGCAGGCCTTCCGCGACCAAGGACTCGACTGCGTCATCGCAGGCGGCTCGGTCTTTGCCCAGGCGGCCGAGGTGCAGACGGTGCGTGCCCTGGTCTGCGCGCTCGCCAATCCGGCCGATACGGCCCAAGGCCTTATGCCGTTGCTGGCCTCGCCGATGTTTGCACTCGGCGCCCAGGAGTTCCTGGCGCTGGCGACCAAGCTCGACGAGCAGACGGGCGAGACGTCGCGCCGCAATATCGATGTGGGCATCATGAGCGATTCCGATGTGCCGGGTTTGCAGAACCTGCCGCTCGTGACGCGTGCCCGCGAGGTGCTGCGCTACGCGCTTCGTCGCGTGGGACGCGATTCGTTCGCCGCCATCGCGCGCGATGTGGTCAATGCCTCCGGCTGGTTCGTGCGTCTGGCGCAGCGCGGCCCCGAGGGCAAGGCCATTGCCGCCAACGTGCTCAAGGCGCTCGACGCCGTGGCCGAGGCAGAGGCCGAGCTCGGCAATTCTCCGCGCTCCATCGCGCTCGCCTTCGACCGCTTCTTGGCGGGCAAGGAGGCCCCGGGCGCCCTCAACGAGGAGGGCGACGGCGCGGTGCGCATCATGACCGTGCATGCGTCCAAGGGCCTGGAGTATCCGGTCGTGGCGGTTGCCGAGTGTTTTGGCGTGCGCAAATCGTCCGGTGCGGCACAGATGGGTCGCGTCGAGGGCGGAGCGCAAGTCGTGGCGCTGCCGGCGCGCTTCGATGGCGTTAAGCTTGCCGACGGAACCTTCGTGAAGGGCGATGACGTCAAAAAGCAGTTTGAACACGCGTTTAAGGGCAAGGGCACGTCGCTGTGGCTGCCGCCAGAGCTTATGGAGGACGCATGCGCGACGGGCTCTCCCGCCGAGGCATTTGCCCGCCTGCGTAACGACGACCTGCAGCTTTCGCTCGAGGAGCGGGCTCGTCTGCTCTATGTCGCCATGACGCGAGCGCGCGAGCTGGTGATCTTGGCGATGGATGCCGGCGTGAGCCGCGGCAAGGTGACGGCGCCGACCTTCGATGTCGAGACCGATCTGACCTACGACGTGCTGCGCCGCATCCTGCCGACCGGCAGCCTGGACATGCCGCAGCTCGATAGTGACCGTTTGGTGTTCGACAACTCCAAGCCGGGCGATTACGAGCTCATCTCGCTGGCGGACTTTACGTTTGGTGAGCAGGCGTTTGAGGCTAACGCTTCGCTGGATGCCGAGGGCAGGCTTGTTCGCGGCGATGTCGATACAGATACTGCCGACGATTCGGCCAGTACAATCGTTCCCGGTCCTGCCGACCCCAAGCCCGATTCGTTTGAGCTTGTGTATCCCCAGGCAGTGGGCGTGCGCATGGGCATCTGTCCGTATCCGATGCGTGATTCGTATAGCTACTCGTCAATCGCCGCGGCGCTCCATGCCGAGGCGGAAGATCGTTCCGCCGAGGCGCGTGTTCCCATGGACGAGGCCGGCGATGATGCGGAGTCGGATGGATCGGAGATGACGGATGCAGACGTGGCCGCCGTTGAGCCCGCCGGCAACCCCATGGCGCTGGGCTCGGCGTTCCATGCCGCCTGCCAGTGGCTGATCGAGATGGGTGCCGATGCGCTGCCCGCTGAGCGTGCCGATGCGCTGGCGCGCCTGTGGTGCCTGACGCCGGAGCAGTGTGAACGCTTCGACGTTGCCCTGGACCGCTGGCTCAAGTCGGCTGTTCGTGCCGACCTGCTCGCGTGGCCGTGCGTTCGCGCCGAGGTGCCGTTCTTTTCACTGGGCTGCGAGGACGAGGACATCGCTCGCTACGGTGCTTATGCCGAGGGCGCCATCGACGCTTTGGCGACGAACCCGGCGGATTCGTCATGCGCGCTGGTCATCGACTACAAGACGGGCGGCACGCCGGACGAGACGCCGGACCAGCTGCTCGAGAAGCACGCCTTGCAGGCACGTGTCTATTCGGATGTCCTGCACAAGGCGGGCTTTGAGGCCGTGACCGTCAAGTTCGTCCGCGTGGAGCAGCCGGATCCAACCATCTTCGTCGAACCCGCCGAGCCTCAGGTGGTCACCTACAATTTCTAGTCCTCAGATAACTTGCGGTGGAATAGTTCCTGTATTGCGGCCCAGGTGGCCCAAGCGGGAACTATTTCACCGCAACTCAATAGGAGCCGTGTGGGTTTGGGCTAGGTTCGGGTGCCGTCCGCGCCGTGCGGTAGAATCGTAACCCTAAGATCACGAACCCGCATCGGAGCTCATCACATGGCATTTGTCCATCTGCACAATCACACTGTTTTCTCCATGCTCGACGGCGCAACCCGTATCCAGGATATGGTCAATCGCGCCGTAGAGCTGGGCATGCCCGCCGTGGCCATTACCGATCACGGCTACATGTATGGCGTGCCCGACTTGGCGCTGGCCTGCGACGCCGTCAACCACAACACGCCCGAGTACAAAACCTGGAGCCACGACAAGGCCTTCTTGGAAAAGGATCGCCGCGACGAGTTGGTGGAGCCCGATCCCGAGGAAAACCCGCGCGAGCATGCCCAGTATGTGAAGGACATGGCCATGTGGGACGAGAAGGGCAATATCGACGAGCTCAAGCCACCCCTGGTCATCAAACCCATCTTTGGCTGCGAGGTCTACTTTACGCCGGACGAGACGCTCGCCCGCGACCATAAGCCCGAGCTCTACCACATGATCCTTCTGGCCAAGGACCAGGAGGGTTACGTCAACCTGATGCAGACGGTCTCCGAGGCCGCCGTGCAGGGCTTTTACTACAAGCCGCGCGTGACGCTCGACAACCTGCGCCGCCATGCCAAGGGCATGATCTGCACCAGCGCCTGCATCGCCGGCATCATTCCCAAGTACATCGACCGCGGTGATATGGAGGGCGCCATCAAGTGGGCCGAGACTTTCCGTGACACCTTCGAGCCCGACGACTTTTATATCGAGATCCAGGAACACGGCATCACCACCGACAACGGCCTGACCGACGAGCAGATGGACCGCACGCTCATCGACATCGCCAAGCAGGTGGGCGTCAAGGTCATCGCCACCAACGACTTCCACTACCTGCGCCGCGAGGACGCGCCCGTGCAGGACGTCATCATGTGCATTGGCATGAACGCCAAGGTCGACGACCCCAACCGCATGCGCATGACCGGCTCGGAGTTTTACATGAAGACCGAGGAGGAGATGCGGGCGATGTTCCCGTATTGCCCCGAGGCCTGCGACAACACGCTCGAGATTGCCGACAAGTGCTATGTGGAGCTGGACTGGGATTCCATCATCCTGCCGCGCTTCCCGTTGCTCGATCCCGGCGAGACGCACGAGAGCCAGTTCCGCCGCGAGTGCGAGAAGGGCCTGCGCCAACACTACGGTGACGACTGGGCCACGCGCGAGATCTGTGGCGTCAACATCAAAGAGCGCTTTGAGTACGAATACAAGGTCATCTGCGACAAGGGCTTTGCCGCCTACTTTTTGATCGTCGCCGAGTACGTGCAATGGGCCAAGGACAACGGCATCGGCGTCGGTCCCGGCCGTGGCTCGGCCGCCGGTGCTATCGTCGCCTCCGCCCCGCTTGGCCTT
>OBZF01000422.1_pt1 | contig 22965 bp, 15 predicted proteins | sample 1495521 | NCBI WGS metagenome assembly OBZF01 (sample SAMEA2580234, study PRJEB22360) | human gut metagenome | biome: human gut; feature: human-associated habitat; material: faeces | place: Denmark | collected 2008/2010 | reverse complement strand
GAAAAACGGTTATCCGCCGGAAAAAGTGGATGTGGCTACGGGGAAAGCGCAGGGTAAAGGACCGGTCGGTTTTTCTGCCGCCATGCTGCCCTTTTTACAAAACCGCGATGCGCAGGCCGTTCAGCGCCAGCGCGTGGCCGATAACTTTCCCGGCAGCGATGCCTATTACAACTATGTGCTGACCCTGTTTGGACAAGGCTGGGATCAACACCGTTTCCGCTTCTCGACAAAAGGTGAGTTATTACCTGACTGGGGCCAGGAATGCGCAAATTCACACTAAACATATTCACGCTTTCCCTCGGTCTGGCCGTCATGCCGATGGTCGAGGCAGCACCAACCGCTCAGCAACAGTTGCTGGAGCAAGTTCGGTTAGGCGAAGCGACCCATCGTGAAGATCTGGTGCAACAGTCGTTATATCGGCTGGAACTTATTGATCCGAATAACCCGGACGTCGTTGCCGCCCGTTTCCGGCAGTTAGCGCCGAGTTCGAATGCGTATAAATCGTCGCGGACTACGATGCTACTTTCCACGCCGGATGGTCGTCAGGCACTGCAACAGGCACGATTGCAGGCGACGACCGGTCATGCAGAAGAAGCTGTGGCGAGTTACAACAAACTGTTCAACGGTGCGCCGCCGGAAGGTGACATTGCCGTCGAGTACTGGAGTACGGTGGCGAAAATTCGGATACGCCGGGCAATACGGGCCTGCAAAACAATCTGGCGCTATTGCTGTTTAGTAGCGATCGGCGTGACGAAGGTTTTGCCGTCCTGGAACAGATGGCAAAATCGAACGCCGGGCGCGAAGGGGCCTCTAAAATCTGGTACGGGCAGATTAAAGACATGCCCGTCAGTGATGCCAGTGTGTCGGCGCTGAAAAAATATCTCTCGATCTTTAGTGATGGCGATAGCGTGGCGGCTGCGCAATCGCAACTGGCAGAACAGCAAAAACAGCTGGCCGATCCTGCTTTCCGCGCTCGTGCGCAAGGTTTAGCGGCGGTGGACTCTGGTATGGCGGGTAAAGCCATTCCCGAACTACAACAGGCGGTGCGGGCGAACCCGAAAGACAGTGAAGCTCTGGGGGCGCTGGGCCAGGCGTATTCTCAGAAAGGCGATCGCGCCAATGCAGTGGCGAATCTGGAAAAAGCCCTCGCACTGGACCCGCACAGCAGCAACAACGACAAATGGAACAGTCTGCTGAAAGTAAACGCAGCAACAACGACAAATGGAACAGTCTGCTGAAAGTAAACCGCTACTGGCTGGCGATCCAGCAGGGCGATGCTGCGCTGAAAGCCAATAATCCTGACCGGGCAGAACGCCTGTTCCAGCAGGCGCGTAATGTCGATAACACCGACAGTTATGCAGTGCTGGGGCTGGGCGATGTGGCGATGGCGCGAAAAGATTATCCCGCCGCCGAACGTTATTATCAGCAGACCTTGCGTATGGACAGCGGCAACACTAACGCCGTGCGCGGGCTGGCAAATATTTACCGCCAGCAATCGCCAGAAAAAGCTGAAGCGTTTATCGCCTCGCTCTCTGCCAGTCAGCGGCGTAGCATTGATGATATCGAACGCAGCCTGCAAAACGACCGTCTGGCACAGCAGGCAGAGGCACTGGAAAACCAGGGCAAATGGGCGCAGGCGGCAGCACTTCAGCGGCAACGACTGGCGCTGGACCCCGGCAGCGTATGGATTACTTACCGACTTTCGCAGGATCTCTGGCAGGCCGGACAACGCAGCCAGGCCGATACGTTAATGCGCAATCTGGCGCAGCATAAGCCGAACGACCCGGAGCAGGTTTACGCTTACGGGCTGTACCTCTCTGGTCATGACCAGGACAGAGCGGCGCTGGCGCATATCAACAGCCTGCCGCGCGCGCAGTGGAACAGCAATATTCAGGAGCTGGTTAATCGACTGCAAAGCGATCAGGTGCTGGAAACCGCTAATCGCCTGCGAGAAAGCGGCAAAGAAGCTGAAGCGGAAGCGATGCTGCGTCAGCAACCACCTTCCACGCGTATTGACCTCACGCTGGCTGACTGGGCGCAGCAGCGACGTGATTACACCGCCGCCCGCGCTGCATATCAGAATGTCCTGACGCTGGAGCCAACTAACGCCGATGCCATTCTGGGGCTGACGGAAGTGGATATTGCTGCCGGTGACACAGCGGCGGCACGTAGCCAGCTGGCGAAACTGCCCGCTACCGATAACGCCTCGCTGAACACACAGCGGCGCGTGGCGCTGGCGCAGGCGCAGCTTGGAGATACCGCAGCGGCGCAGCAGACGTTTAATAAGTTGATCCCGCAGGCAAAATCTCAGCCACCGTCGATGGAAAGCGCGATGGTGCTGCGCGACGGTGCGAAGTTTGAAGCGCAGGCGGGCGATCCAAAGCAGGCGCTGGAAACCTACAAAGACGCCATGGTCGCATCCGGTGTGACCACGACGCGTCCGCAGGATAACGACACATTCACCCGACTGACCCGTAACGACGAGAAAGATGACTGGCTGAAACGCGGCGTGCGCAGCGATGCGGCGGACCTCTATCGCCAGCAGGATCTTAACGTCACCCTCGAGCACGATTACTGGGGTTCGAGCGGCACCGGTGGTTACTCCGATCTGAAAGCGCACACTACCATGTTGCAGGTGGATGCGCCGTATTCTGACGGGCGGATGTTCTTTCGCAGTGATTTCGTCAATATGAACGTCGGCAGTTTCTCCACTAATGCCGATGGCAAATGGGATGACAACTGGGGCACCTGTACATTACAGGACTGTAGCGGCAACCGCAGCCAGTCGGATTCCGGTGCCAGCGTGGCGGTCGGCTGGCGAAATGACGTCTGGAGCTGGGATATCGGTACCACGCCGATGGGCTTCAACGTGGTGGATGTGGTCGGCGGCATCAGTTACAGCGATGATATCGGGCCGCTGGGTTACACCGTTAACGCCCACCGTCGGCCCATCTCCAGTTCTTTGCTGGCCTTTGGTGGGCAAAAAGACTCCCCGAGCAATACCGGGAAAAAATGGGGTGGCGTACGTGCCGACGGTGTGGGGCTAAGTCTGAGCTACGATAAAGGTGAAGCAAACGGCGTCTGGGCATCGCTTAGTGGCGACCAGTTAACCGGTAAAAATGTCGAAGATAACTGGCGCGTGCGCTGGATGACGGGCTATTACTATAAGGTCATTAACCAGAACAATCGCCGCGTCACAATCGGCCTGAACAACATGATCTGGCATTACGACAAAGATCTGAGTGGCTACTCACTCGGTCAGGGCGGTTACTACAGTCCGCAGGAATACCTGTCGTTTGCCATACCGGTGATGTGGCGGGAGCGCACGGAAAACTGGTCGTGGGAGCTGGGGGCGTCTGGCTCGTGGTCGCATTCACGCACCAAAACCATGCCGCGTTATCCGCTGATGAATCTGATCCCGAGTCAGGGCTTCGGCTACACGGCGCGGGCATTACTTGAACGACGTGTTACTTCCAACTGGTTTGTTGGCACGGCAATTGATATCCAGCAGGCGAAAGATTACGCACCCAGCCATTTCCTGCTCTACGTACGTTATTCCGCCGCCGGATGGCAGGGTGACATGGATTTACCGCCGCAGCCGCTGATACCTTACGCCGACTGGTAAGTTTTCAGATAGCGCCTCTCTTAATGCCGCTGCGATCGGGTATACTCGGGCGGCAATCTGGGATTTCCGGGGGGAGACAATTTGCGCGTAAGTCGCTCGTTAACAATCAAGCAGATGGCAATGGTGGCAGCCGTTGTCCTGGTGTTCGTTTTTATTTTTTGCACCGTTTTGCTGTTCCATCTGGTCCAGCAGAATCGCTATAACACGGCTACGCAACTGGAAAGCATTGCTCGCTCTGTCCGCGAACCCTTATCTTCAGCTATTTTGAAAGGCGATATTCCCGAAGCGGAAGCTATTCTTGCCAGCATTAAACCGGCAGGCGTGGTCAGCCGTGCCGATGTAGTGCTGCCTAACCAGTTCCAGGCGCTGCGTAAAAGTTTTATTCCAGAGCGCCCGGTGCCGGTAATGGTTACTCGCCTGTTTGAGCTACCGGTTCAAATCTCGCTGGGCGTTTACTCGCTCGAACGTCCGGCAAACCCGCAGCCAATTGCCTATCTGGTACTACAGGCGGATTCCTTCCGTATGTATAAGTTCGTGATGAGCACCCTCTCAACGTTAGTGACCATTTACTTACTTTTGTCGCTTATCCTGACCGTCGCCATCAGCTGGTGCATTAACCGCCTGATTTTGCATCCGTTACGCAATATTGCTCGCGAACTTAACGCCATCCCAGCCCAGGAGCTTGTTGGTCACCAACTGGCATTACCGCGTCTGCATCAGGACGATGAAATCGGTATGTTGGTGCGCAGTTACAACCTCAACCAGCAATTGCTGCAGCGCCATTATGAAGAACAGAACGAAAATGCGATGCGCTTCCCGGTGTCGGATTTGCCGAACAAAGCCTTGCTGATGGAGATGCTGGAGCAGGTTGTCGCGCGTAAACAAACCACCGCGCTGATGATCATCACCTGTGAAACCCTGCGTGATACTGCGGGCGTGCTGAAAGAGGCGCAACGAGAAATTCTGCTGCTGACGCTGGTGGAAAAACTCAAATCGGTACTGTCGCCACGTATGATCCTCGCGCAGATTAGCGGTTATGACTTTGCTGTCATTGCCAACGGTGTACAGGAACCGTGGCACGCAATCACCTTAGGTCAGCAAGTGCTCACTATCATGAGCGAGCGCCTGCCGATTGAACGTATTCAACTCCGTCCGCACTGTAGCATTGGCGTGGCGATGTTCTACGGCGATCTCACCGCCGAACAGCTTTACAGTCGCGCTATTTCTGCGGCATTTACCGCTCGCCATAAAGGCAAGAATCAGATTCAGTTCTTTGATCCGCAGCAGATGGAAGCCGCCCAGAAGCGGTTGACGGAAGAGAGCGATATCCTTAATGCACTGGAAAATCATCAGTTTGCAATTTGGTTACAGCCACAGGTCGAGATGACCAGCGGTAAACTGGTCAGTGCGGAAGTGTTACTGCGTATCCAGCAACCGGATGGCAGTTGGGACCTGCCGGATGGCTTAATCGATCGCATTGAGTGCTGTGGGCTCATGGTTACCGTCGGTCACTGGGTGCTGGAAGAGTCCTGTCGATTGCTTGCAGCCTGGCAAGAGCGCGGCATTATGCTGCCCTTGTCGGTAAACCTCTCTGCGCTGCAACTGATGCACCCGAATATGGTGGCGGATATGCTGGAACTGTTAACCCGCTATCGCATTCAGCCGGGAACACTGATTCTGGAAGTGACAGAAAGCCGACGTATTGACGACCCTCATGCTGCGGTGGCAATCCTCCGTCCGCTGCGCAATGCCGGAGTTCGGGTGGCGCTGGATGATTTCGGCATGGGCTACGCAGGGCTGCGTCAGCTGCAGCATATGAAATCGTTGCCAATCGACGTACTGAAAATCGACAAAATGTTTGTTGAAGGCTTGCCGGAAGATAGCAGCATGATTGCTGCAATTATCATGCTGGCGCAGAGCCTGAACTTACAAATGATTGCCGAAGGCGTGGAGACTGAAGCACAACGCGACTGGCTGGCAAAAGCGGGCGTTGGTATTGCCCAGGGCTTCCTTTTTGCTCGCCCACTCCCTATTGAAATCTTCGAAGAGAGTTACCTGGAAGAAAAGTAGCTACCCCAAACTGATTACAAAACTTTAAAAAGTGCTGGTTTGTGCGAGCCAGCTCAAACTTTTTAACCTTTTTGTTTCAATTATGATCCAGGTACATTTCTGTGATGTTGTCTGGGTGTTATTTTAAGGCCGCAGGTACCCCATAACCTTACAAGACCTGTGGTTTTACTAAAGGACACCCTATGAAAACCTCTCTGTTTAAAAGCCTTTACTTTCAGGTCCTGACAGCGATAGCCATTGGTATTCTCCTTGGCCATTTCTATCCTGAAATAGGCGAGCAAATGAAACCGCTTGGCGACGGCTTCGTTAAGCTCATTAAGATGATCATCGCTCCTGTCATCTTTTGTACCGTCGTAACGGGCATTGCGGGCATGGAAAGCATGAAGGCGGTCGGTCGTACCGGCGCAGTCGCACTGCTTTACTTTGAAATTGTCAGTACCATCGCGCTGATTATTGGTCTTATCATCGTTAACGTCGTGCAGCCTGGTGCCGGAATGAACGTCGATCCGGCAACGCTTGATGCGAAAGCGGTAGCGGTTTACGCCGATCAGGCGAAAGACCAGGGCATTGTCGCCTTCATTATGGATGTCATCCCGGCGAGCGTCATTGGCGCATTTGCCAGCGGTAACATTCTGCAGGTGCTGCTGTTTGCCGTACTGTTTGGTTTTGCGCTCCACCGTCTGGGCAGCAAAGGCCAACTGATTTTTAACGTCATCGAAAGTTTCTCGCAGGTCATCTTCGGCATCATCAATATGATCATGCGTCTGGCGCCTATTGGTGCGTTCGGGGCAATGGCGTTTACCATCGGTAAATACGGCGTCGGCACACTGGTGCAACTGGGGCAGCTGATTATCTGTTTCTACATTACCTGTATCCTGTTTGTGGTGCTGGTATTGGGTTCAATCGCTAAAGCGACTGGTTTCAGTATCTTCAAATTTATCCGCTACATCCGTGAAGAACTGCTGATTGTACTGGGGACTTCATCTTCCGAGTCGGCGAGGCGCCAGATTATGCCCGACAAGATGGAGAACCTCGCCTGCCGCAAATCGGTGGTGGGGCTGGTCATCCCGACAGGCTACTCGTTTAACCTTGATGGCACATCGATATACCTGACAATGGCGGCGGTGTTTATCGCCCAGGCCACTAACAGTCAGATGGATATCGTCCACCAAATCACGCTGTTAATCGTGTTGCTGCTTTCTTCTAAAGGGGCGGCAGGGGTAACGGGTAGTGGCTTTATCGTGCTGGCGGCGACGCTCTCTGCGGTGGGCCATTTGCCGGTAGCGGGTCTGGCGCTGATCCTCGGTATCGACCGCTTTATGTCAGAAGCTCGTGCGCTGACTAACCTGGTCGGTAACGGCGTAGCGACCATTGTCGTTGCTAAGTGGGTGAAAGAACTGGACCACAAAAAACTGGACGATGTGCTGAATAATCGTGCGCCGGATGGCAAAACGCACGAATTATCCTCTTAATCTCATCACTTATGCCCGCACTCCCTTCCCCGAGTGCGGGTGTTTGCGCATAATTGACCCCTGTGCCTGAACTTACCACCTGGGTGAGTTCAGGTTTATTTCACTTCTTCCGTGACATTTTCATGTTCTTGCGGTCTAACACGAAGTGTTTTTAACGTCATTTAGACTGACCGACAACGGGCAGTTTTTTTATTACCAGGATAGTTGATCAGGGGTTCACATGCAGGGCACAAAAATTCGACTTTTAGCGGGCGGTTTGCTGATGATGGCCACTGCTGGCTATGTGCAGGCAGATGCGCTCCAGCCTGATCCAGCATGGCAACAGGGGACGCTTTCCAACGGTTTACAGTGGCAAGTGCTGACCACCCCCCAGCGTCCCAGCGATCGTGTTGAAATTCGCCTGCTGGTTAATACCGGTTCGCTCGCCGAAAGTACACAACAGAGCGGTTACAGTCACGCCATCCCTCGTATTGCGCTAACGCAAAGCGGTGGCCTTGACGCAGCACAGGCGCGTTCATTGTGGCAGCAGGGGATCGCCCCTAAACGCCCGATGCCGCCGGTAATTGTCTCTTATGACACCACGCTGTTTAATCTGAGTTTGCCCAATAACCGTAACGATTTGCTGAAAGAAGCGCTCTCTTATCTGGCAAATGCCACTGGCAAATTGACCATCACACCAGAAACCATCAACCACGCGCTGCAAAGTCAGGACATGGTGGCAACCTGGCCTGCCGATACTAAAGAGGGCTGGTGGCGCTATCGTCTGAAAGGGTCAACCTTGTTAGGTCACGATCCTGCCGATCCGCTGAAACAACCCGTTGAAGCGGAAAAAATTAAAGATTTCTATCAGAAATGGTACACCCCGGATGCAATGACGCTACTGGTGGTGGGAAACGTGGATGCGCGCTCGGTTGTCGACCAAATAAACAAAACGTTTGGCGAACTGAAAGGCAAACGTGAAACGCCAGCTCCGGTGCCGACGCTTTCTCCGCTGCGTGCGGAAGCGGTGAGTATTATGACTGACGCGGTGCGTCAGGACCGGTTATCTATCATGTGGGATACGCCGTGGCAGCCGATTCGTGAATCAGCCGCACTGCTGCGCTACTGGCGTGCGGACCTGGCCCGCGAGGCGCTGTTCTGGCATGTTCAGCAAGCGTTAAGCGCCAGTAACAGCAAAGACATCGGTCTTGGATTTGACTGCCGTGTGCTGTATCTGCGTGCGCAGTGTGCCATCAACATCGAATCACCAAACGACAAGCTGAACAGCAACCTTAATCTGGTGGCGCGTGAACTGGCGAAGGTTCGCGATAAAGGTCTGCCGGAAGAAGAGTTCAATGCGTTAGTGGCGCAAAAGAAACTGGAGCTGCAGAAACTGTTTGCCGCCTATGCGCGGGCTGATACCGATATTCTGATGGGGCAGCGGATGCGTTCGTTGCAAAATCAGGTCGTCGATATCGCGCCGGAGCAGTATCAGAAACTGCGGCAGGATTTCCTTAACAGCCTGACGGTGGAGATGTTAAATCAGGATCTGCGTCAGCAGTTGTCGAATGATATGGCGTTAATACTGCTGCAGCCGAAAGGCGAGCCGGAATTTAACATGAAAGCGTTGCAGGCGGCCTGGGATCAAATCATGGCCCCATCGACTGCGGCAAACAGTAAAACCATGCCCCCACCGCCTGCGGCTGCCGCCACCTCTGTCGCCACGGATGACGTACATCCTGAAGTGACGGATATTCCACCTGCACAGTAATGCCTGATGGTGATGAGTTAGCACAACCATCAGGTATTTATGGATGAGCTGGATAGAGGGGTAACACTTTATCCAGCCTTTTGCATATGCTGCGTTTACGCTGGCATCGCCTCACGCGGGATAATCGCGCCGCGATACTGAATAACGGTACTTGCGGTCAGGTGCCCGCGTTTCGCCGCGTTTTCCGCACTGCCGCCCGTCAAACGTACCGCCAGATAACCGGCGCTGAAAGAGTCGCCAGCTGCGGTGGTATCGATCACTTTTTCTTTCGGCAGTTTCACCGCCGGAACATCCACTAACCCTTCGCCAGCAATGGACACCAGGCAAGAATCCGCCCCGCGTTTCACCACCACTTCTTTCACGCCCGCGTTATGGGTGCGCGCAATGACGTCTTCCACCGGCTGTTGACCCCACAGCGCGTCTTCATCGTCCAGCGTCAGGAAGGCGATATCCGTGCATTCCAGCATTTGTTGGTACACCTGCTGTGTCTCTTCTTTGCTGGCCCACAGGCGCGGACGATAGTTATTGTCGAAAATCACTTTTCCGCCGTTGGCGCGGCATTCGCGCAGCAGGGAAAGCAGCTTTTCGCGGCTGGTCGGGCTTAAGATCGCCAGGCTAATCCCGCTCAGGTAGAGATAATCGAAATTCGCCAGCTCTTCGCAAGAATTTGGCAGCGGCTTCGTTACGCCAGTAGTAGAACGTACGTTCACCGGTGCTGTCGGTTTCAATGTAGTAAAGGCCCGGCAGACGGTTTTCCATCCGTTGGGTCAGGGAAGTATCAACGTTCTCGCCGTGCCAGGCGTCCAGCATTTGCTGGCTAAAACTGTCCGTTCCCAGCGCCGTTACGTAATGGACGGTTAATGCCGCAGGATCGACCTGACGGGCGATATAGACGGAAGTGTTCAGGGTATCGCCGCCGAAACCGCGCTTAACGTCCGCGCCTTTCTCGGAAAGCTCAATCATGCATTCGCCAATCACGGCAATCTTTTTGGACATAGTCGTGAACCTGATCTGTAAAAAATTAGCGTTAGTTTGCGCTGTGGTGGTTTGCTGGTCAACCATATTAAAACAGTGTTCCATTATTTTTTTGAGCCAGGACGTATTCCTGAAAGATTCCGTTGTGGAGTGAGGAAATTTACCCCGGCCAGGCGGTAAAGTTCTGCCCTTACGCGCCGATAATCTTTGTCGAGTCCGGGCAGCATCACTTTTAAACACAGGACATCTTTGATGATAAGGCAGGTTATCCAGCGAATAAGCAACCCTGAAGCAAGCATCGAGAGCTTGCAGGAACGGCGTTTTTGGTTGCAGTGTGAGCGTGCTTACACCTGGCAGCCGATCTATCAAACATGCGGGCGGTTAATGGCCGTGGAGCTATTAACGGTGGTCGCGCATCCCTTGAACCCTTCGCAACGCCTGCCGCCGGATCGCTATTTTACTGAAATCACCGTCAGCCATCGGATGGAGGTTGTGAAAGAGCAGATTGATTTGCTGGCGCAAAAAGCCGACTTCTTTATAGAGCACGGCCTGCTGGCATCGGTCAATATTGATGGCCCTACGCTCATCGCCCTGCGTCAGCAACCAAAAATCCTGCGCCAGATTGAGCGTCTTCCCTGGCTGCGTTTCGAACTGGTGGAGCATATCCGTCTGCCGAAAGATTCAACCTTTGCCTCGATGTGTGAATTTGGCCCGCTGTGGCTGGATGATTTTGGTACCGGGATGGCAAATTTCTCTGCACTAAGTGAAGTGCGTTATGACTACATCAAAATCGCGCGAGAACTGTTTGTGATGCTGCGTCAGTCGCCGGAAGGACGCACACTCTTTTCTCAGCTTTTACATCTAATGAATCGCTATTGTCGCGGGGTGATTGTTGAGGGCGTAGAAACGCCGGAAGAGTGGCGTGATGTTCAGAACTCGCCCGCATTCGCCGCACAAGGCTGGTTTCTTTCACGCCCGGCACCGATAGAAACGCTGAATACGGCGGTTCTGGCGCTATAAGCTGCCTCATTTTCCGCCTGGCTGGACTATCTTTAGGACTGGCACAGGAAGAATATGAGGAAGCGAACGATGAGCAAGGCAGGCAAAATAACCGCTGCGATTTCAGTGGCTTTCTTGTTGTTGATTGTCGTGGCGATCATTTTGATTGCAACTTTTGACTGGAATCGACTCAAACCGACCATCAACCAGAAAGTCTCTGCGGAGTTGAATCGTCCGTTCGCTATCCGTGGCGATCTGGGCGTGGTGTGGGAGCGGCAAAAACAAGAAACTGGCTGGCGCAGCTGGGTGCCGTGGCCCCATGTACACGCGGAAGACATCATTCTTGGCAATCCACCGGATATTCCCGAAGTCACGATGGTGCATTTGCCACGCGTAGAGGCAACGCTGGCCCCGCTGGCGCTGCTGACCAAAACGGTCTGGCTGCCGTGGATCAAGCTCGAAAAGCCCGACGCGCGCCTGATTCGCCTCTCCGAAAAGAACAATAACTGGACGTTTAATCTCGCCAACGATGATAACAAAGACGCGAATGCAAAGCCGTCGGCATGGTCGTTTCGGCTGGATAATATTCTTTTCGATCAAGGGCGGATCGCTATTGATGACAAAGTAAGCAAAGCGGATCTGGAGATTTTTGTTGATCCGTTAGGCAAGCCGCTGCCGTTCAGCGAAGTTACTGGATCGAAAGGTAAAGCGGATAAAGAAAAGGTGGGCGATTACGTTTTTGGCCTGAAGGCGCAGGGACGTTATAACGGTGAACCGCTCACGGGTACGGGAAAAATAGGCGGTATGCTGGCGCTGCGTGGCGAAGGGACGCCGTTTCCGGTACAGGCTGATTTCCGCTCTGGTAACACCCGTGTTGCTTTTGATGGCGTCGTGAATGACCCAATGAAGATGGGCGGTGTCGATTTACGGCTTAAATTTTCTGGCGATTCACTGGGTGATCTCTATGAACTGACGGGCGTTCTGCTGCCCGATACCCCGCCGTTTGAAACGGATGGTCGGCTGGTAGCGAAAATCGACACTGAAAAATCGTCGGTCTTTGATTATCGCGGTTTTAATGGGCGAATTGGCGATAGCGATATCCACGGTTCTCTGGTCTACACCACCGGAAAGCCACGACCAAAACTGGAAGGTGATGTCGAGTCGCGGCAATTGCGGCTGGCGGACCTGGGACCGTTAATTGGCGTTGACTCCGGGAAAGGGGCAGAAAAGTCGAAACGGTCTGAACAGAAGAAGGGCGAAAAAAGCGTTCAGCCTGCGGGCAAAGTGCTGCCTTATGACCGCTTCGAAACCGATAAATGGGACGTTATGGATGCCGATGTTCGCTTCAAAGGGCGGCGCATTGAGCATGGCAGTAGCCTGCCGATTAGCGATCTTTCTACTCATATCATCCTCAAAAATGCTGACCTGCGCCTGCAACCGCTGAAATTTGGCATGGCGGGCGGCAGCATTGCGGCGAATATCCATCTGGAAGGCGATAAAAAGCCGATGCAGGGGCGGGCAGATATTCAGGCTCGTCGACTGAAACTGAAAGAACTGATGCCCGATGTGGAACTGATGCAGAAGACGCTGGGGGAAATGAACGGTGACGCGGAACTACGCGGTAGCGGTAACTCGGTGGCGGCGCTTTTAGGCAACAGTAACGGCAACCTGAAACTGTTGATGAATGACGGGCTGGTGAGCCGCAACCTGATGGAGATTGTTGGGCTGAATGTCGGCAACTACATTGTCGGTGCGATATTTGGTGACGATGAGGTGCGGGTGAACTGCGCGGCGGCGAATCTGAATATTGCCAACGGCGTGGCGCGCCCGCAGATTTTTGCTTTCGATACTGAGAACGCGTTGATTAATGTTACCGGCACGGCAAGTTTTGCTTCGGAACAGCTGGATTTGACTATTGATCCGGAGAGTAAAGGGATTCGGATTATCACACTGCGTTCGCCGCTGTATGTGCGTGGGACGTTTAAAAATCCGCAGGCTGGGGTGAAAGCCGGGCCGTTGATTGCCCGTGGTGCTGTTGCTGCGGCACTGGCAACGCTGGTAACACCGGCGGCGGCGTTACTGGCACTGATCTCACCTTCCGAAGGGGAGGCTAATCAGTGTCGGACGATATTGTCGCAGATGAAGAAGTGATGAGGTTGGATTGTGTTTGCTGGTGAGTTCGGGAGCAGCGTGTTCCCCTCACCCTAACCCTCTCCCCAAAGGGGCGAGGGGACTGTTTTGTGCGTGTTGAAACAACGAGTACCGCTTTTCCGTTCACTTTCTGGGGGAGGGCTGTTATGTTCGCGTGCCAGTAAGTGGAGGGCGGGGTTGTCCTGGGCTGCCCACACGATACTTACAACGACTGATGTCGCGTCTCATGGGTCAGCAGCAGGGCGATTAACGTCAAGCCAGCCATCGCCGCCAGATATAACCCCACCGCACCTAACCCGTAGTTAGTCTGCAACCAGGCTGCGATATACGGCGCAACGGAAGCCCCGAGAATCGACGCTACGTTGTAAGAGAACGATGCTCCGGTGTAACGCACTTCTGTTGGGAACAGCTCTGGTAACAGCGCGCCCATCGGCCCGAAGGTCAGCCCCATCAGACTTAACCCCAGCAGCAGGAAGGCAAAAACCAGAATCGGGTTGCCAGAACCGAGCAGCGGGTTAAAGGCGAACAGCGCGAACAGGATGATCAGCGTGGTGATAATTACCATGCTTTTACGGCGACCAAAGGCATCAGCCAGTAATCCGGCGACTGGCACCATCACGCCAAAACCAATAACTGCCATCATCAGCATCCACAACACTTCGTTACGTGGCAGGCCAAGCCCAACTGGCGCGGCGGCGGTACTGAAGGTCATAGAGTAGACCGTCATGATGTAAAACAGCGTATATGTTGCCAGCATGATGAACGTACCCAGTACGGTTACGCGAACATGTTTGGTCAGCAGCGTACCCAGCGGGATCTTCACCTGTTTTTTCGCTTTAGCGACTTTCTCAAACACCGGCGACTCATGCAGCGACACGCGAACATACAGGCCGATAATGACCAGCACCGCCGAGAAGATAAATGGCACACGCCAGCCCCAGCTCATAAACTGCTCATCGGTCAGTAGCCAGGAAAGCAGCAAGAAAGTGCCGTTGGCAAAGAAGAAGCCAATCGGTGCGCCCAGCTGTGGGAAGGAGCCATACAGTGCACGTTTGCGCGGTGGGGCGTTTTCAGTCGCCAGCAGCGCCGCGCCGCCCCATTCACCGCCTAAGCCCAGACCCTGACCAAATCGAGCCAGCGCCAGCAGCAGTGGGGCGAAAATACCAATCGTGGCATAGCCCGGCAGCAGACCAATCACCACGGTCGAAATCCCCATCGTTAGCAACGAGGCGACCAGCGTCGCTTTACGCCCAACGCGATCGCCAAAATGACCAAAAACGGCAGAGCCAATGGGGCGCGCGACGAAGGCGATGGCGAAGGTGGCGAGCGACTGTAGCGTTGCTGCCGTTGGATCGCCCTGCGGGAAGAAGATATGCGGAAACACAATAACGGCCGCAGTGGCGTAAATGTAAAAGTCGAAGAACTCAATGGCCGTGCCAATGAGAGAGGCGACAAGGACTTTATTACGCGAGTTGATCGGCGTGTATTCTTGCTCGTGGTCGAGTGTTGTGGCTGTTGCTTGCATAATCTTTTCTTATTTTTTGGCTAACGAATAGCCATATTACGCACAGCAAAAGTGATATTTCAATGTGTAACAAATCGCGGAAATGGTCAAAAACCAGGCAAAAAGGGGATAATGTTTAGGCCAGTGATTTTTCTTCTATGAAATGCTTCACATAATTTTATAAATAGTGGATAAAACTGGTTTCAGGTTAAATAAAAGTTACCAACTGGATTTATATGCTGGGGTTATGAGTTGGAATGAAATTGTTTGCTCCCAAATAGATGGCTGAAGAGGCTCTGGGGACGAGTTTCAAGAGGTTATGTGCGCATTATAGCCGGATGCGATGCTGGCGCATCTTATCCGGCCTACGGGGAGCCAGGCCGAATAAAATCGTATGCCGGATAAGGCGTTTACGCCGCATCCGGCCTATTTTAAGGCTGCGTTTTCCCTGGCATTCGCGGGTCGTCTTTATATTCGGCGGTGGCAATCCACGCCGCGCAAAACAGCGTCAAACGGGCGAAGAAGTAGAAAAATGCCATCAGCCCCAGCACGGAACCAAATGCTGCGCCAGAGGGGGATTTCATCAGCGATGGCAAGGTGTAGGTCATCACGATTTTAATCACTTCAAAACCAATAGCAGCCAGAAATGTTCCGCGAATCAGGGCTTTTTTGCGCGGACGGTGGCGCGGCAACCGCCAGAAGATCCAGAAGAAAAGCAGATAGTTGGCGAAGATGGAAATCGCCAGGCCAATCAACCGCCACGTCGGTTTCAGCCACTCAATGCTGTTCAGGTGCAGGGCGCTAATAATCATTTGCTGCGCCGAACCGGCAACCGAGGTGATCGAAAGCGTCACAATCAGCGCAATCAACAAACCAATCAGCGAAATAAAATCACGCAGATATTTTACCCAGAACTTCTCCTGATCTTCTGGGCACGAATCGCTTCACGCAGGTTACCCATCCAGTTGATGCCGGAATAAAGCGCCACCGCCAGGCCGACAAGCCCTACAGTCGTACGCTGCTGAACGGCGGTGTTGATGGTGTTTTTCAACGTGGCGGCTAGCGTCGGATCGCTGATGTTTTGCAGAATTTTGTCGAAGATATCCTGTAGCAACATCGGATGGGAGGCCAGCACAAAGCCCCCTGCGGCAAACGACACCATCAAAATCGGGATCATCGATAAAAATGAGAAATAGGTGATAGCCGCACCAAACTGGTTACCCAGCCGATCGTTAAAGCGTGGTGGTGACGGTTTCCAGCGCCTGGCTAACTTTGCCGCCTTTCTCGCTATTATCCAACTGCTTAATCGGCTCGTGCTCCAGATCCTGGGTGGGACGTTTGATCTCGTTTTCCTGCGTCATCCGCTCTTTTGTCCTTCTGTCGTGGTCATTCTTAAAAAGTATAGTCGGTCAGTCCAGGTGCTCTTTCATTACGCCAGCCAGCCACTGCATAAACAGGTTTACACGCCGGGAAAGCTCCCGACGCTGCGGGTAAACCAGCGAAAGGGAGAGCGGCTCGGCACGGGAGCCTGGCAACACTTCAATAAGCCGCCCGGCACGCAGGGCTTCGCGCACGGCAATGCGCGGGATCTGAATAATCCCCAGACCGGCAAGACCGGCGGCGAGATAGTTTTCGCTACTGTTTACCGTCAACATGCCGCCAGACTTAAACCACTGGACGCCATTAACGCTGGCAACCTCAAAACCTAACGGATGTACACCCAGGTGCGGTGTATAACGCACTATTGCGTGTGAAGTCAGATCATCGGGGCTTTGCGGATAACCAAAGCGCGTCAGATAGTGCGGACTGGCACAGTTGACCATGGTCAGTTTGCCGAGGGGACGGGCGATAACGCCATCTTCCGGTAACGCGCCAGTGCGTATCACGCAATCAAAACCATCATGAAGAATATCTACCGGACGGTCATGGCTACTCAGTTCCAGCTCAATTCCCGGATGCAGATAGAGAAATTCCGACAGGCGCGGCAGTAACAGGCTTTTCGCGATTCCTGGCGGGATGTCGATGCGTAATTTACCGCTGATACTGGTGGCATCCTGTTGAAACAGACCGTCCAGTTCGCTGAGATTACTCAACACATCTTTTGCTCGTTGATAATAGGTCATGCCTTCTGGCGTGAGTTTGACCCGTCGCGTGGTGCGCTGGAGAAGCTGGGTGCCAAGTTGATGTTCCAGTGCCTGTATCTGGCGCGAAACACTTCCTTTTGGCAAAGCAAAGAAATCCGCCGCGCGGGAAAAACTTTCCAGCTCCGCGACTTTGATGAACAACTGCATTGCGTGAATTTTATCCATTTCTTTGACCGATTGTTGTTCACAGCGAAACAGTAACGCGCATATCGCATTGTTTATTGTTTTTTCTAACATCTAATGCCGGGTTTCACAATGTTGTCATGACGAATGTGGCGATTTCTCAGCAGGAAAAGGGCGGAATAGCTTTCTGAGAAAGGTGAATCCCCCTAAACAGAGCGTATTTTTCAGCGATTCCCTTTAAAGTGAATAGAGGACGTGTTGGCTATTTGTGCTTATTTTTGTCTCATTGCCGTTTGTTATTTTTGCTTGTGGTCGCGGAGTTTCATTTTTAATTGCATGCGTACTAACCACCAATATAAGGAAATCCTCAAAATTGTTTTAAATAGTGCCCTCGACATGTAATTTCAGGCGTTTAGCTGTAACTATTTATATCGGTAACTATTTTCTACGCGTCATCTCTGTAGAATGGCCACCGCCAAATGGCGAATTCTTATTTTTTCTCGCGGGTAATACCCTTCCACTACTTAAGTCTTTTTAACGTATTCAGGTGGAGATTCAGTTATGCAAATAGTCATGTTTGACAGGCAGTCAATATTTATTCATGGAATGAAAATCAGTTTACAGCAGCGTATTCCAGGAGTGAGTATTCAGGGGGCCAGTCAGGCAGACGAGTTATGGCAAAAGCTGGAAAGTTACCCTGAAGCCTTAGTTATGCTCGATGGCGATCAGGATGGTGAGTTTTGCTACTGGTTGCTGCAAAAAACCGTGGTGCAGTTTCCTGAGGTTAAGGTGTTAATCACGGCGACGGATTGCAATAAACGGTGGTTACAGGAAGTTATCCATTTTAATGTGCTGGCCATTGTGCCTCGTGATTCAACCGTCGAGACATTTGCGTTGGCGGTAAATAGTGCGGCGATGGGGATGATGTTTCTGCCTGGAGACTGGCGGACGACGCCGGAAAAGGACATTAAAGATCTCAAATCGTTAAGCGCCCGCCAGCGGGAGATTTTAACCATGTTAGCGGCGGGCGAATCAAATAAGGAGATCGGCAGAGCGCTGAATATCAGTACCGGAACGGTAAAAGCGCATCTGGAATCCCTGTATCGCCGTCTGGAAGTGAAAAATCGCACCCAGGCGGCAATGATGTTAAATATCTCCTCCTGAAGAGGATAATTTTACAGCCAGCAGGAAGTTAGCGGCTGGCTGTAAAAATATTATGGTTCGCCGTACAAACCAATTAAACGGCGTACCACACCGTTAGTCCAGCCAAACCCATCCTGCAACGGATACTCGCCACCGCCGCCTTCGCGGGGAACACCATCGGCAATATGGTATTTCTCGATCATTTTGTGCTGTTCCAGATAGAACTGATTCACCGTTTTCAGCCAGCTGCGCGCGATTTCATCACCCAGAAGGTCATCGCCATACATTTTAAATCCCTGAATTGCCATCCATTGTAACGGTGCCCAGCCATTGGGTTTATCCCACTGTTCACCGGCAGACGATCGGCCTGTTCATGGTTCGCCATGCCGACATAGAGCGGCACAATGGCGGCAGCGGAAAACAGCGCCAGTTGTTCGCGTCGCCAGTCGTAATCGCGGTAGATGCCGTTTTCATCATCCCAGAGGTAACGGTTTACCGCATCGCGACGGGCACTGGCCTTCTGGCGGAACAGCGCTTCTGTCTCTTTCTCGCCTTTCAGCGCCGAGATGTTGGCGATGGCGCTCTCCAGTTTAAACAGGAAGGCATTCAGATCGATGGGGATGAACTGGGTGGTACGAATGCTCGCCAGACGACCAGTATCACGCAGCCAACGGGAAGAGTAATCCCAACCTGAGGCCGCTCCCGCGCGTAAATCGCGGTACACCTCGTTGGGCGGGCGACCAGAATGTTTCGCGGTTTCAACGTCCTCAAGCCAGGATTCGTCACGCGGCGTGTCGCGATCGTCCCAATAACGGTTGAGCAGCGATCCGTCCGGCATCCGCACAACATGGCGATAGGCCTGATTAGGGATCAACGATTCTGCACCGTCCATCCAGAAGGCATATTCCATTTTAAGGTGGTCGAGATAGCGGCGCGCACCGCGTACACCATCTTCTTCAAACAACTCCACCATCAGCGCAAAAACCGGTGGTTGCGATCGGCTCAAATAATAGGTGCGGTTGCCGTTGGGGATGTGACCATAGTTTTCGATCATCCAGGCGAAGTTATCGGCCATGCATTTCAGCAAATCTTCCCGACCACTTTCCGCCAGCCCCAGCATGGTGAAATAGGAATCCCAATAGTAGGTTTCGCTAAAACGGCCGCCCGGGACAATATATGACTGCGGTAGCGCCAGCAGAGAAGACCACGGAATGTGATCCTGTGGTTCGCGGGTTAGCACCGGCCACAGCTGGTCGATATGCTCTTTCAGGGAATTTTGCGGGTCCGATACATACTCGCTGGAGTAGACCTCCGGCAGCCAGAAGTGATTTTCAACAAACTTGCGCAAGTCAAAATCACGATGACGGCGCACTTTACGGTAGCGGATTAAAATATCCAGCGGGTCCATTTTGGGTGCGCAGTCGGGAAAGGTTTTACTGTCGGGGAAAATTTTCGCCGACTGAACATGCTCGAACAGTTCGAGATAGCGATCGGCAGGCGTCAGCGCATCAGAGGCGGGCAGCCCTTCAATCATCTCGGGTTCCGGTTCTGCCTCGATCATCTCATCCAGTTTTAATTCATACGGGTCCAGCTCATAGCAGAGATCGACTTCGATCATCAGTTCGTCTGGATTAGGGTTTTGAATTTTCTGATTGAGCATAAGGATCCAACCTCCGAAATTCGTCGCTAATTATCGGGCTTTTCTTTAAGGGTAGTCATTCGCTCCGCCTGGTGGGCGACAAAGCGTGCGGTGGATCACGTTTATTAACCTGTCAAAAAATATAACGCACTAATATCCATGGAATTTATAAAAATACGGATTTCGTGTTGTTTTTCATTTTCAGAACATTCAATCCTGCTCTCGCCGCAATCATGATATGCCATTCCTGATCTGGGTAATAGGCACAGGCTATCTTATTGATAGTTTATATTCATGTAATTGATTGATTCCTATCAAAAAGCGTATCTCCCTGTTTTTTATGATGGCTTTGTCTCGCAGAGACGTTTGCAGCATTCTGGAAAATTTTCTGGGTCACAATAACTCACCACCGTGAGGGAAGAATAATGAAAATGGTCTCACGTATTACCGCGATCGGCCTGGCTGGCGTCGCGATTTGCTATTTAGGGTTATCTGGTTATGTGTGGTACCACGATAATAAACGCAGTAAACAGGCCGATGTTCAGGCATCTGCTGTCAGTGAAAATAATAAGGTTTTAGGCTTTCTCCGCGAAAAAGGATGCGACTATTGCCACACACCTTCGGCAGAATTACCCGCCTATTATTATATTCCTGGCGCGAAACAGTTGATGGATTACGACATTAAGCTTGGATATAAATCTTTTAACCTCGAGGCCGTGCGTGCGGCACTGCTGGCTGATAAACCCGTTTCGCAAAGCGATCTGAATAAGATTGAATGGGTGATGCAGTATGAAACTATGCCACCAACGCGTTATACCGCGCTACACTGGGCGGGTAAGGTGAGTGATGAAGAGCGGGCGGAAATACTGGCCTGGATTGCAAAACAGCGCGCGGAATATTACGCCAGCAATGATACTGCTCCGGAGCATCGCAATGAACCGGTGCAGCCCATCCCGCAAAAACTGCCTACCGATGCGCAAAAAGTGGCGTTGGGCTTTGCGCTGTATCACGATCCCCGTTTATCGGCTGATAGCACCATTTCATGCGCTCATTGCCATGCGTTGAATGCGGGGGGCGTCGATGGCAGAAAAACATCGATTGGTGTTGGTGGCGCAGTTGGGCCGATTAACGCGCCGACGGTATTTAACTCAGTATTTAACGTTGAGCAGTTCTGGGATGGTCGTGCGGCAACATTGCAGGATCAGGCAGGTGGACCGCCGTTGAACCCGATTGAAATGGCGTCGAAATCCTGGGACGAAATTATTGCTAAGCTGGAAAAAGATCCGCAGCTTAAAGCGCAGTTCCTCGAAGTTTATCCGCAAGGTTTCAGTGGCGAAAATATTACTGATGCCATTGCTGAATTTGAGAAAACATTAATTACGCCGGATTCCCCATTTGATAAATGGTTGCGTGGCGATGAAAATGCGCTGACGGCGCAACAGAAAAAAGGCTATCAATTATTTAAAGATAATAAATGTGCAACTTGTCATGGTGGTATTATTCTCGGCGGACGTTCCTTTGAACCGTTGGGGCTGAAAAAAGACTTTAACTTTGGGGAAATTACGGCGGCGGATATTGGTCGTATGAATGTGACTAAAGAAGAGCGTGATAAATTGCGTCAGAAAGTACCCGGTTTACGTAACGTTGCTTTAACGGTGCGCTATCAGGTAGGCAAAGAGCTGCCGCAGGAGGATGTGGATGATATCGTAGCTTTCCTGCACAGTCTGAACGGGGTGTACACGCCGTATATGCAGGATAAACAATAATTAATTTGATCGCCCGAACAGGAATGTTTGGGCGATTTTTATTACGATAATAAAGTCTGTTTTTAATATTATCATGTTAAATGTTTATATTATAAAAAGTCGTTTTTCTGCTTAGGATTTTGTTATTTAAATTAAGCCTGTAATGCCTTGCTTCCATTGCGGATAAATCCTACTTTTTTATTGCCTTCAAATAAATTTAAGGAGTTCGAAATGGACCAGAAGCTGTTAACGGATTTCCGCTCAGAACTACTCGATTCACGTTTTGGCGCAAAGGCCATTTCTACTATCGCGGAGTCAAAACGATTTCCGCTGCACGAAATGCGCGATGATGTCGCATTCCAGATTATCAATGATGAATTATATCTTGATGGCAACGCTCGTCAGAACCTGGCCACTTTCTGCCAGACCTGGGACGACGAAAATGTCCACAAATTGATGGATTTATCCATTAACAAAAACTGGATCGACAAAGAAGAATATCCGCAATCCGCAGCCATCGACCTGCGTTGCGTAAATATGGTTGCCGATCTGTGGCATGCGCCTGCGCCGAAAAATGGTCAGGCCGTTGGCACCAACACCATTGGTTCTTCCGAGGCCTGTATGCTTGGCGGGATGGCGATGAAATGGCGTTGGCGCAAGCGTATGGAAGCTGCAGGCAAACCAACGGATAAACCAAACCTGGTGTGCGGTCCGGTACAAATCTGCTGGCATAAATTCGCCCGCTACTGGGATGTGGAGCTGCGTGAGATCCCTATGCGCCCCGGTCAGTTGTTTATGGACCCGAAACGCATGATTGAAGCCTGTGACGAAAACACCATCGGCGTGGTGCCGACTTTCGGCGTGACCTACACCGGTAACTATGAGTTCCCACAACCGCTGCACGATGCGCTGGATAAATTCCAGGCCGATACCGGTATCGACATCGACATGCACATCGACGCTGCCAGCGGTGGCTTCCTGGCACCGTTCGTCGCCCCGGATATCGTCTGGGACTTCCGCCTGCCGCGTGTGAAATCGATCAGTGCTTCAGGCCATAAATTCGGTCTGGCTCCGCTGGGCTGCGGCTGGGTTATCTGGCGTGACGAAGAAGCGCTGCCGCAGGAACTGGTGTTCAACGTTGACTACCTGGGTGGTCAAATTGGTACTTTTGCCATCAACTTCTCCCGCCCGGCGGGTCAGGTAATTGCACAGTACTATGAATTCCTGCGCCTCGGTCGTGAAGGCTACACCAAAGTACAGAACGCCTCTTACCAGGTTGCCGCTTATCTGGCGGATGAAATCGCCAAACTGGGGCCGTATGAGTTCATCTGTACGGGTCGCCCGGACGAAGGCATCCCGGCGGTTTGCTTCAAACTGAAAGATGGTGAAGATCCGGGATACACCCTGTACGACCTCTCTGAACGTCTGCGTCTGCGCGGCTGGCAGGTTCCGGCCTTCACTCTCGGCGGTGAAGCCACCGACATCGTGGTGATGCGCATTATGTGTCGTCGCGGCTTCGAAATGGACTTTGCTGAACTGTTGCTGGAAGACTACAAAGCCTCCCTGAAATATCTCAGCGATCACCCGAAACTGCAGGGTATTGCCCAGCAGAACAGCTTTAAACA
>OBZF01000411.1_pt1 | contig 23806 bp, 19 predicted proteins | sample 1495521 | NCBI WGS metagenome assembly OBZF01 (sample SAMEA2580234, study PRJEB22360) | human gut metagenome | biome: human gut; feature: human-associated habitat; material: faeces | place: Denmark | collected 2008/2010 | reverse complement strand
AGTCCCTTGCGGCGTAGTTCTTATTTAAGCCGTCCAAGTTTTGGGGTGCAGTTCACACGAGCTCGGGGCCTTTTTCGTCTGGATTGGGGACGCATAGCCGGACGAAAGCGTGTTGCGTTTGGCGTAAAACCATACGAAAGTGCAATTTGCGTCTTATTTCCGAACGTAAAACAGACGAAAACCGTTTACGTCTGCTTTAAATCCGTATGAAAACGGTTTTCGTCTTGCAGGGCAGTTGCCGTTTCTACAGTTCAACTTCCAGTTCGGCTTTGTGTTCGTAGAGGTAGTCGCGCATGTAGGGGATGGCAAATGAGACCTTGCCGTACGAAGGAGCCTCGATAATCGATTCTCTTAACAGGCGGCTGCGGACGGAGCTCACCTGTTGAGGCGTTTTGTTTAGGGCATCGGCAACCATGCTGGTCGAGCTCGTCTGCCCCAAAGACGCCATGCTCAGCAGATAAGCGATGCACGTGGGCGGAATGCGCTGCAGCGCGGGCTCAATCACCATGGCGCAGAAGCGTTCGCGTGCCGTTGCAATGCCACGCTCGGCTTCTTCTTCTCCAATAATCGCTGTGTGTGCGCGTCTTGCCAACTGCCATGCGTAGTATCCAACGAGTTGGATCATGAAAGGATAGCCTTGCGTTGCCTCGGCAAGTTGGCCGGCAATACCTGGCTGCAACTCCATGCCAGACGCTTCAATGGTTTCCTCGAGGGAGTACGACACTTCGGTTACTGCCACAGCCTTCAGGTCAAAGGGGAGGGCACGGCGCAAAAACGTAAGTGTCTTTCCGTTGATGATACTTTCAATCATCGAAGGCAGCCCAGCAAAAACAAAGGCGATATCAAGGTCTTCGCCGATAACCTGCTGAATCGCAATGGAGAGCGTTCGGACCTCATCGAGCTCTGCGTCTTGAACTTCGTCGAGAGTGATGAGCAGGCCATTTCCATTCTTGGATATTGTCTGTCTCATGGCGTCGCGTAGCGATGGGCCGATTCGCTCAATATCTATGCTGCCGATGGACATGCCAGCTACGGTGGGCTCAAATCTGGCGTGTTTGGCCTGGAATTTGGGCTGCAGCTGTTCGAGAATGCGCTGGCAAAGTCCCTCGGTTGCAACCTCTTTTATGACCGTCCAGCCACGGCTTTGCGCCAAACGTGAGCACTCGTCAAGGAGGACCGTCTTGCCCGTTCCACGGACGCCGGCTATGCGCATTAGGCGCCCCGGGGCACCAGGCCCGTTGACGAGGCCCTCATTGAATTCTTCGAGCACATCTTCGCGGCCGATAATCGTGGGAGGTGTTTTACCTGCTGTGGGCTTAAAAGGGTTTGTTTGCATGTGAGCCACCTTTGCTCAAGATATAGCAAGATATAGCAAAGTATAGCAAGATATAGCAAAGTATAGTGAGATATAGCAAAGTAAGCGCTACTCGCGGGTTTTGCGGTGGTGCTATTTTCCAAATGCCGCGCGGATAAAGCGCTGGGCGAACAGCTTGTTGGCAAGTCACAAGGGCTCGGGGTGCCAATTTGGGGTGCAGTAGTGCTGCGCCACGAAAAGGGCCTATCTACTACGTTTAAGCCGCAGGGGTTAACCATAGTCGGCTTTTTCGAAAATCGACAAGCTGTCTACCTGCGGTTTTGTTTTCACGGTTTTCGGTATGGCCGAGGCTATCCGTGTTAACGTAGTAGATGGGCCACTTTTGTGGCAAGGGGCCGACCTGCGGCCCGGGGTGGCCAAAAAGCCCCGTCCCAAAAAGACTGTTGGAAGTTGCGGTGGAATAGTTCCTGTTTTTGCTGCTGAAGGCTTTGAGCAGGAACTATTCCACCGCAACTTATGAGGGGGCGGGGGATGCGATAGTATTGCATGGTGGTATTCGATTAACCGAGGCTTCATCCGAGGGCTTTATGGAACAACACCAGCATTATCAGAGCCTGCAAGACCAGGCATACAACGCATTGCGCTCTAAGATCATCTATGCCGAGCTCAAGCCTGGCACGCGCCTTTCGGCGATTGGTCTGGAAAAGGAGACGGGAATCGGGCGCACGCCCATTCGCGAGTCCTTTGTGCGCCTGCGTGAGCAGGAACTGGTGGAAACTCGTCCCAAAAGCGGCACCTATGTCTCTAAGATCAGCATGGAACGCGCCGAGAACGCTTGTTTCTTGCGCGAAAAACTCGAGAGAAGCGTGCTCATTAAATGCTGCTCTGCCGCCACACCCGAGCAGAAGTGTCGGCTCGAGCAGATTCTTGCCGAGTCCGAGTCGCTCGACCATAGCGAGACGCGTCGTTTCTTTGATCTGGATAACCTGTTCCATGAGACGTGTTTTGAGATTGCCGGTCGTCACATGTTGTGGGATTGGATGAAGAGCATCAACACGCATTTTGAGCGATACAACTGGTTGCGCATGGTGTCGCAGGATCTGGATTGGGAGCCGATTCGTCGGCAGCATCGCCGGATTCTCGAGGCCATTAAGAGGGGCGATACCGACGCGGCGAGCTATCTGGCAGAGACGCACCTGCACCTGATGCCCGAGGAGCAGGGCCCGGTTATCGCCTTGCATCCCGATTACTTTGAGCTGTCCAAAGATACGGCCATCTAACTCGCCCCCTTCATTAGTTGCGGTGAAATAGGGATTGTTTTGCGGCTCTGATGGCGTAAACAGTCCGTAATTCACCGCAAGTGCGAGACGCTACCGGGGCACAAAAAAGCTGCGGCGCCGCTTGGAGGAAAAGACCGGAAGCAAGGGTCCATTCCTCCAGACGGCGCCGCAGCTGTTTTGATGGCTCGGCTTTTACCGAAGTGGCTCAGTTGGACGCGGTTGCCAGCCGAGTAGGCAAAGCGGCTCGGGGGCGTGTCGCTTCCGTCACGTTCTATCAGCATACAAGACGGTTTCGGTTCTTGTTCGTGACGGAAACGGCGCGCTTCCGAGCCGCTTTAAAAGAAAGGGGGCGAGGTCTAGGGCACGCCCCCTTTCACGATAGAGAGCTAAACCTAGCCGCGGACCTTCTTGACGACGTCCATGGCCTCGCGGGCGATCTGCTCGACCTTGGAGAAGTCGCCGTCGGCAAACAGGGCCGGCTTGACCATCCAGGTGCCACCGCAGGCGATGATGGCGGAGGAGCTCAGGTACTCCTCGACGTTGGCGGTGCTCACGCCGCCGGTAGGCATAAAGCGGTGACCGACAAACGGAGCGGCGAGGGCCTTGATGGTGTTCAGGCCGCCATACTGGGACGCGGGGAAGAACTTGGTGACCTTGAGACCCAGGTTCTCGGCCGCGGTGACCTCGGAGGGGGTCACGGTGCCGGGCAGCACGGGCAGGTCGATGTCGATGCAGTGCTTCACGACGTCCTCGTTATAACCCGGGGAGACGATGAACTTGGCACCGGCGGCGCGAGCCTGCTCAACCTGCTCGACGGTCAGGACGGTGCCGGCGCCGACGCACATTTTGGGCTCGGCCTCGGCCATAGCGGCGATGCACTCGGCGGCGCAGGCGGTGCGGAAGGTGACCTCGGCGGACTTCATGCCAGCTGCCATAAGGGCGTGGGCGAGCGGAGCGGCGTCCTCGACCTTGTCGAGCACGACGACCGGCACGATGCCCAGGGACTCAAGCGTGGTGTAGAACTGATCGAACATGATGTTCCTTTCGATGTGTGGTGCGCACGGGCGCGTGATTGACAAATGTGCTGGTCAGGAGCCGATTCTGGATTGGTTATCGGAGGCACTGCTTGGGGTTCAAGCAATTCCAAAACCGGCTGCTCGACCAGTCATGTAGGGAATGCCAGGCAAAACCGGAATGGGACTGGTGGTTTTGCCCGACCGGAGGAATCGGGGAGCGGGCCGCAGGGGTATGGGATTGGAAAGCTGCGGCCCGCGGAATGGGGAACGAATTAACGGGCGACGCGGGTGCCACCGTCGGCGGCGTTGGCCACAGCGGCGATCTCGTCGGCGGTCACCAGGTTGGAATCGCCCTTGATGGTGAGTTTGAGGATCGAGGCTGCAATTGCGTAGTTGACGGCGTCCTGCGGGTCAAAGTCGTTGATGAGGGCATGGACGAGGCCGGCGTTGAAAGCGTCGCCGGCGGCAACGCCCTCGAGCACGTGTACGTCGTGAGCAGGGGAGAACCAGTGCTCACCGCTTTCGGCGTCAAAGAGCATGCCCATCCAGACGGAGCGTTCGACGCAGGAGATGTTGCGAACGACCGAAGCGACCTTTTTGCAGCCGTACTTGGCGCAGATCTGACGGGCCATCTCGACATAGGTGTCGCGCTCCTCGATGCCGTGGGCAAGGGAACCAGAAACGCAGGTCATGCCGAGGCCGGCAGGCGCATCCTCGTCGTTGGCGATGCAGATGTCGACGAGCGGCAGGAGTTCCTTCATGGTGACCTGCGACTTCTCGGGTGACCACATCTTGCCGCGATAGTTAACGTCGCACACGGTGGTGATGCCCTTGGCGCGGCAAGCGGTGAGGGCATCCTTGCACGCAGCGGTCATCTCGTCGGAGACAGCGGGCGTCACGCCGGAGAAATAGAAGACATCGATGCCCTTGAGGATCTCGTCCCAGTCAAAGACGTCGCGCTTGGCCATGTTGATGGCAGAGTACTTGCGGTCGTAGACGCAGCCGTTGCCGCGCTGCGAGGCGCCGACCTCAAAGACATAGGAGCCCAGGCGATCGCCCTGACGCACGACGCGCGTGGTGTCGACGTCATAGACCTTCAACGAACGCAGAGCGCACTCGCCCAGACGGTTGGCCGGGACAACGGAGACGTAAGCGGCCTTGTCGCCCTGGTAGGCCAGGGATAGCGCGGTGTTTGCCTCGGCGCCGCCGTAGCGGACATCAAACTCGGTCGCCTGCTCAATGCGCAGATGGTCTTTGGGCGAGAGTCTCATCATGATCTCGCCGAAGGTAAGAACCGTTTTACCCATGGTCGCGCAGCTCCTTCTTGCTCGTGCGTACACCTTTGATATGGCGTTGACACGGAGGTGCCAAGACGGTAGGGTGCATCTTTGCACCACCGTGCCAACGCTTGCCGAAATCGGTTTACGAAATCGGTTTCGTTTCGAGTTGTAGTATACTCACCTACAGCGTTTTGCAACCGAGATTTTTAAAAAATGCCTAAAATGGCTCAGACTGCCGACAATTGGGAAACGGGGTGCGCTATGGCGCAGATGAGAATCAAGGACATTGCCGCCGAGGCGGGCGTGAGTCCGGCCACGGTTTCGCGCTATCTCAATAACCGCCCCGGGCAGATGACCGAGGAAACCCGTGCTCGCATCGCAGCGGTTATCGAGCGCACCGGCTATCGCCCGCGTGCCGCCGCGCGCAATCTGCGCAGCTCGCGCACCAACCTCATCGGCGTGATTCTGGCCGACATCGCCAACCCGTTCTCGAGCGCCATGCTCGAAGGGCTTTCCGCCAGCGCCGCCGCGCGCGGCTGCTCGCTCATGACGGCCATTAGCGGCAACGACCCCGCTAAGGAGGCCGAGTCGCTCGCCAGACTTATCGATGCTGGCGTGGACGGTCTGGTCGTCAACACCTGCGGAGGCAATGACGAGGCGATCGCCGCGGCAGCGGGACGTCTGCCTGTTGTGCTGCTCGACCGCGATGTTGCCGACGGCGGTGTCGATCTGGTGACATCTAACAACCGTGAGCTGGTCGCTGGCTTGGTAGACGCCTTGGCTGCTGCGGGCAGCGAGCGCCTGTGCCTGCTCACCGAGGCGAGCGACGACAGCCCCGTGCGTCGCGAGCGCGCCGAGGCCTTTGCCGACGAGCTTTCGCGACGCGGCCTTGCGGGCGAGGTCGTCACCTTGGCCGACGGTGGCGCCACGGGTGTCGGTCGCTTGGACGAGACCATCCGCGGCTATGCAGGTAAAAAGCTCGGCCTCATTGCCGTCAACGGCCTGGTCTTTCTGCGCCTGACCGAGGCACTGGCACAGTTGGGACCGTCGTTGCCGGCGGGTCTCAAGATCGCAACGTTTGACGACTATCCCTGGAATTACGTGCTCTTTGGCGGCGTGACCACGGCCGCGCAAGACACCCTCGCCATTGCCGAGCGCGTGGTCGAGCGCCTCTCCGAGCGTATCGACGTTGTTACCACCACCGTGGGCGAGGCCGCAAAGCTGGCGCCCAAACGCATCGAGATTCCCGGCCACATCGAACACCGCGCCTCGACCTCGCGCTAGTCTGTGTGATAATATATAGACAATGTCATACAGGAGGTATCCATGGCCGCGTCTGTGCTGAGTGTGCGAGTGGACTCGTCAATTAAAGACTCATTTGCCGAGCTGTGCGAAGAACTTGGCATGACTTCGTCTGTTGCAGTCAATATGTTTATGAGGCAGATGCTGCGCGAGCGCTCGCTGCCGTTTGTTCCTTCACTTGGTAAAAACTCTGCGAGCGAAAACGTCGCCGCAGACATTTTGGATATTGCTCGGATCGAGTCCGCCGTCCGCGAGGCAGCCAGCTCGATTCCCGCCATCAAGACCGTGATCCTTTTTGGTTCGTATGCCCGTGGCGAGGCGCATGCCGATAGTGATATTGACTTGCGTCTCGAAGTCGATCGCGAGCATGGCTTTGGTCTTTTCGCGTTGTCGGCGTTTGGCGAGGCGGTGCGCAAAGAAACCGGGAAGCAGGTTGACCTCGTCTCGAGTGACTATCTTGATGATGATCTTGCCGCGGTAATCGAGCGCGAAGGAGTGATCCTTTATGATCGCGCGTAAGTCAGACGGCCTCCGCGCTCAAGAGGTTTTGGAGGCCATCTCTGAAACGAACGAGCGCATCGAGGCTTTTAATATCACCGAAGACCAGTTTCTGCATGCGAATGACGTGCGGACGAGGGCGTTGGCGGACTCCCTTTTGATGTGTGCGCTTAGGGTGACGGAAGAAGCGGGCAAGTTGTCGGAACGCTCGCAGCGGCTTCATCCCGAAATTGAGTGGCGTGGAATTGTCGGCATGAGAAATTATCTTGCGCATGATTACGGCAATGTCGACCGCTCGGTTGTTTGGGATGCAGTGACGATGGAGTTCCCTACGCTGGAACGAGCCTGTAGACAAATTGTCTCCGAATCTGAACGCTAGCCGCTCGTTCGCAACTGCCTGTTCGCGCACGTTTTTTGAGCGCTTGATACGCTTTAACCCTGCGGAAACATTTTTCTGCGATAGTATCTGCGATATAGACCAGTCGAAACCCGCCCGAAAGAAAGGGGAGCGACATGAACCAGCAGAACATCGATTACGTACTCCGCTCCGTAGAGCAGCGTGACATCCGCTTTGTGCGTCTGTGGTTTGTCGACATTCTCGGCCGCCTCAAGAACTTTGCCATTAGCCCCGAGGACCTCGAGGTCGCTTTTGAGGAGGGTATTGGCTTTGACGGCTCCGCCATCGAGGGCTTTGCCACGCCCGAGGAAGCCGACATGCTGGCGTTTCCCGATGCTTCGACCTTCCAGATTTTGCCGTGGCGCCCGAGCCACAACGGCGTCGCCCGCGTGTTCTGCGACGTGTGTACCCCCGACCGCAAGCCCTTCGCCGGCGACCCGCGCGATGCCCTGCGCCGCATGTTCTACAAGGCCGAAAAGGCCGGCTATCTGCTCAACGTGGGCGCCGAGCTGGAGTATTACTATTTCCCCGACGAGCACACCCCCGAGCCGCTCGACAACGTGGGCTACTTCGATCTTTCGGTGAGCGATGCCGCTCGCGACCTGCGTCGCAACACAGTCCTCACGCTCGAGAAGATGTCCGTGCCCGTGGAGTACACCTTCCACGCCGCCGGCCGCTCACAGCACGGCATGAGCCTGCGCCACGCCGAGGCCCTGAGCATGTCCGACGCCATCACCACGGCCAAGCTCATCATTAAGCAGCAGGCCTACGAGAGCGGTTGCCACGCCTCCTTTATGCCCAAGCCGTTGGCGGGCGAGGACGGCAGCGCTATGTTCCTGTGCCAGTCGCTATTCGACCACGACGGCAACAACGTCTTTTGGGGCGAGGACGACGAGAAGTACCACCTCTCCGATATCGCCAAGCGCTACATGGCCGGCATTCTGGCGCACGCGCGCGAGATCAGCGCCATCACCAACCCCACGGTCAACTCGTACAAGCGCATCACCACGGGTGGCGACTCCGTGCCGCAGTACGCCACGTGGGGCTTGCGCAACCGCGCGAGTATGGTCCGCATCCCGGTCTACAAGCCCGGCAAGCAGCTGTCCACGCGCATCGAGCTGCGCAGTCCCGATCCCATGGCCAACCCGTATCTGGTCAACGCCGTCACGCTGGCGGCTGGTCTGGACGGCATCGAGCGCAAGCTGGAGCTCCCGCCCGAGGCAACGGCCGAGACGCTCAAGCTTACCGACCGCCAGATGGTCGAGGCCGGCTACACGCCGCTGCCGCGTTCGCTCAAAGAGGCGCTCGACGTGTTTGAGGACTCGCAGTTTATGAAGGATGCCCTCGGCGAGCATATCCACAGCTTCTTCCTCAAAAAGAAGCGCGACGAGTGGCATAAGTTTGAGTCTACGATCACCGAGTGGGAGATCAAGCACTACCTGGCGAACTCCTAATCGCGCTGGCTTGTTCCAGTACGATTGAGCTCATTTTTTTGGAGGCCGATATGTCCGAAAAGAGTGCCCTGTTCATGGCGCGCACGACGCGCTTCCACGAGTTTGCCCGCAGCTTGACGACCACCCTGGGTGTCGAGGTGAGCCTGGCCACCCCCGATTCGCCGACTGCGGCGCACGACTTTGACCTGCTGATCCTCGATTCCGATGGCATCCGCAGTGACCGCATCGATCAGATTGCCAAGTGGCTTGACGATCGTGGCGGCGTCCCCATGCTGGTGATCGTCGACGACGAGGCCCTTGGCACCCTGCGTCTGCCCAATCATGCGCATGCCGACTTTGTATGCCCCACGGCGACGCCCAACGAACTCAAGGCTCGTGCGCAGCGCCTGATGGGCGAGGAGGAGACCGTCACCGCCGACGATGTGCTCAACATCGATAACCTCGAGATTAACCTGGCTACCTACCAGGTGACGCTCGATAACGAGCCTATCGACCTGACGCTGATGGAGTACTCGCTGCTGAGCTTTTTGGCGACGCATCCCAACCGCGCCTACAGCCGCGAGGTGCTGCTGCACCGCGTGTGGGGCTTTGAGTACTGCGGCGGCACGCGCACCGTCGACGTGCACATTCGACGCATCCGTTCCAAGGTGGGCCCGCAGATCGCAGCACATATCACCACCGTCCGTGGCGTGGGTTATCTGTTTAAGGACTAGATTTCCACCACAAAGGGGACAGGCACCTTCGTGGTGGTTTTGACGCAGGCCGGGTCCTTTTGGGTCTGCAGCAGAACTTAAGCCTTCCTAAAAGATTGCGTTCTCATACACGTACGCCCGCATATTGGGGTACAACTCAACGTGAACAATGATGGCCCGCCACATGTTTGGCGGGCCTTTGGTTATTTGACGAAAGGATCGCAGCTATGAGCGAGTACGATTCCCAGCGTCCCCAGGATGCGGGCAACGCCGGCGAGACCCAGCAGCAGCCGCGCGTGCAGGTGGAGTCGACGCCTGCCGGTAGCAACATTCCCTACGTGCAGGCTTACGACACACAGACCGGCAAGCCGCTGGGCGGCCAACAGGTTGTAAACAAGCACACGGTGGTCAAGACCAAGACCAAAAAGCTGCCGATTTTCATTACAGCGCTCGCCGGCTGCGCATGCGGCGCCCTGCTGGTCATTGCGCTCATTATGAGCGGCACGCTCGATATCGGCGGCGGCAAGAATGCCGTGACGGCGGGTGCTTCGGGTTCGTCGACGCAAAAGATTACGATCGACTCCGAGGACACCACACTTGCCGAGGCCGTTTCTGCCAAGGCCCTGCCCTCCGTCGTTTCCATCACCGCCACTTCGAGCGGCAGCCAGAATGGCTCGCTTTCGCAGTCTGCCGACGAGTCGGACAGCTCGGGCAGCGTCGGTTCGGGCGTGGTGCTCGATACCGAGGGCCACATCCTCACCAACAACCACGTGGTCGATGGTTACGACCAGTACGTGGTGACCATGGACGACGGCACCACCTACGAGGCCGAGTTCGTGGGCAACGACGCCTCGAGCGACCTGGCCGTCATCAAGCTCAAGGACGCCGACGCTTCCAAGCTTACCCCGATCGAGATCGGCGACTCCTCCAAGCTCAACGTGGGCGAGTGGGTCATGGCGATCGGTTCGCCGTTTGGCAACGAGCAGTCTGTCTCCACCGGTATCGTCTCGGCGCTCTACCGCTCCACGGCCATGAGCTCTACCAGCGGCAACACCATCTATGCCAACATGATCCAGACCGATGCCGCCATCAACCCGGGCAACTCCGGCGGCGCGCTCGTCAACGACAATGGCGAGCTGGTGGGTATCAACTCGCTCATCGAGAGCTACTCGGGCTCCAGCTCGGGCGTGGGTTTTGCCATTCCGGTCAACTACGCCAAGAACATTGCCGACCAGATTATCGACGGTAAGACGCCGGTGCATCCGTACATGGGCGCTACGCTTTCGAGCGTCAACGCGCTCAATGCCCGCACCAACAAGCTGAGCACCGATAGCGGCGCGTATGTGGCGAGCGTCGTCGAGGATGGTCCTGCTGCTAAGGCCGGCATTCAGGAGGGCGACGTCATCACCAAGCTGAGCGACGACGAGATCACGAGCGCCGATGGCCTGATCATCGCACTGCGCAGCCACGAGGTGGGCGAGAAAGTCGAAATCACGCTCATGCGCGGCAAGGAAGAGAAGAAGGTCACGGTTGAGCTGGGCTCCGACGAGGAGCTGCAGAACCAGCAGCAGGACGACAGCTCGACCGACACCGGCAACGGCGGTATTACCGACGAGCAGCTGCGCCAGTATCTGGAGGAGCTGCTGGGCCAGCAGGGCCAGGGCCAGGGCTACGGCCAGGGTTTCTAACGAGCTGTATCGCACATACCGATGCCAGAGGGGGCTGTTCCGCCAACGCGGGACAGCCCCTCTTTACTTATTGATCCGTTGGGGACGGAGGAAAACGGATCACTTGGGGCTGACAAGAGGCCTGGTTCGTAATGGTCTGGACAGTTAGTTCAGATACGTATAAATCTGGGGCAGCTTGGGATGCGTTTTGAGCAATTTTTGATTGGGATGGGGCTCGAATGGGTGTTTGGAAGGGAGAGCGGGACGTTTACATGGTCTCGAGGAGCCCAAATTAGTTGAAACAGGGGTGTTCGTGCCTGATTCAGCTCTAGGATTTATACGTATCTGAACTAACTGTCCACTCCAGTCTGGCGGCTGCCGATTCGGTGCGGTTCGAGACCGCTATTCGGCCTCATTGCGACCGGTGGTACTCTAGTATCCGTTTGAAATCGAGCGAAGGAGTGCCGCTATGGAGCAATCGAGCCTGTTTGGTGACGGCGTGGACATCGATACCGAAACGCCCGCGAGTGCGGATGCCGCTGCGCCGACCGACGCCCGTGCCCAGGCGGCAGCGCGCGCGGCCGAGCTGCGCCACGAGCTCGACTACCACGCCTATCGCTACTACATGCTCGATGCGCCCGAGATCACGGACGCCGCCTTTGACAAAATGCTTGTTGAGCTGCAGGAAATCGAAGCGACCTACCCCGACCTGGTGACGTCCGACAGCTACACCCAACGCGTGGGCGGCTACGCGAGCGAGCAGTTTACGCCGGTAACGCACATGGCACGCATGTATTCCATGGACGATGCCATGGATCTGGACGAGCTCGACGCATGGCTTCAGCGCACCGAGGATGCGCTCGGTGCCGGTAGCGTCACCTATACCTGCGAGCTCAAGATCGACGGTCTGGGCGTGGCCCTGACCTACCAAAACGGCACCTTCGTACGTGCGGCCACACGTGGCGATGGCGCCACGGGCGAGGACGTGTCGCTCAACGTGCGTACCATCAAGGATGTGCCCATGCACCTGTCCGAGCCGGCGCTCGCCCACATGGGCGCCGACCGCGAGCGCACCATCGAGGTACGCGGCGAGGTCTATATGCCCAAGGGTAGCTTTGTCCGCCTGAATGAAGAGGCCGATGCCGAGGGGCGCGACCCCTTCGCCAACCCGCGCAACGCTGCCGCCGGCAGTCTACGTCAGAAGGATCCCAAGGTCACGGCGCGCCGCGACCTGGCCACCTTTATCTACGCCATCGCCGATACCGACCCGTTGCACGTCCACAGCCAGCGCGAGTTTCTGGACTGGCTGCGTAGCGCCGGCTTTAGCGTCAACCCCAACGTGGCCCGTTGTGCCACGCCGGCCGAGGTTCACGAGTTCTGTGCCCAGGCGCTCGAACATCGCGGTGACCTGGACTACGACATCGACGGCGTGGTCGTAAAGGTCGATAGCTTCCAGCAGCAGCTCGATCTGGGCTTTACCGCCCGCGCGCCGCGCTGGGCCATCGCCTTTAAGTTCCCGCCCGAGGAAAAGCAGACCGTCCTGCGCGAAATTCGCATCCAGGTGGGCCGCACCGGCGTGCTCACGCCGGTCGCCGAGTTCGATCCGGTGACGGTCGCCGGCTCCACCATCGCGCGCGCCACGCTGCACAACATCGACGAGATCCGCCGAAAAAACGTGCGCGAGGGCGATACCATCATCGTGCACAAGGCGGGTGACGTGATCCCGGAGGTCGTGGGCCCGGTACTCGACAAGCGCCCGGCCGATTCGGTCGACTGGCACATGCCCGAGGTCTGCCCCGTGTGCGGCAGCCCCGTGGTCCACGAGGACGGCGAGGTCGCTTACCGCTGCGTCTCCATCGATTGCCCCGCGCAGCTCAAGGAGCGCCTGCTCCACTGGGTGAGTCGCGGCTGCATGGACGTTGATGGCCTAGGCGACGAGATCGTCGACAAGATGATCGCCGCCGGCCTGATTCACGATGTCGCGGACTTCTACCAGCTCACGGTCGACGACATCGCCGGCCTGGACACGGGGCGCACCTATGCCAGCTCCAACAGCAAAAAGGGCGTCAAGAAGGGCGACCCCATTCCGGTAGGCCTCAAGACGGCCGAGAAAATCATCGCCGAGCTCAACAAGTCCAAGAGCCAGCCGCTCGGTCGCGTGCTGTTTGCCCTGGGTATCCGCCACGTGGGCAAGAGCGTGGGCGAGGTTATCGCCGAGCGATTCCTGTCGATTGACAAGCTCATCTTGGCGAGCGAAGAGGATATTGCCGAGTGCGAGGGCATCGGTCCCAAGATTGCGGCGAGCGTCAAGCAGTTCCTGGCCGTGCCCGAAAATCTTGCCGTGCTGGAGCGTCTGCGTCAGGCGGGCCTGTCGCTCGAGGTCGACCTGGGCGCCGCGCACGCGCAAGCCGCAGCCGACGCTGGCGTGGCGGGCGAGCTCGCCGACGCACAGCCGCTTGCGGGTTTGACCTTCGTGCTCACTGGTACACTCGTCAACCGCACGCGCGACGAGGCGGGCGCGGCGCTCAAGGTGCTCGGCGCCAAGGTTTCGGGCAGCGTGTCGAAGAAGACGAGCTTTCTGGTCGCCGGTCCCAAAGCGGGCTCCAAGCTCACCAAGGCCGAGCAGCTGGGTGTGCCCGTGCTGGACGAGGACGCGCTCGAGCAGATTTTGGCTACTGGTCAGGTGCCCCAGGCTTAGGACATCGATAATCAAATTAGAAAACCTCCCGGAAAGGTTGATACTTTCCGGGAGGTTTTTATTTGGGCGTGGTGGCGGGCAGCATGATCTGCGTCATGTAGGTTGCTGAGGGTGACCCTGCGGAGTGGTGTCGTTCCGGAGCGATAGAAGATTCATACAAAGCAAAGGGGCCCCGCAGTGAGGTCCCACAACAGGGCTGCCCCATTGTGATGAGTTTTATACACGTTAACCTTAACATTAACGTGTATACTTAGCAGTGAAGATATATGTTGAGAGGAGCGGTTATGGTTACCGTCGCGTTTTCGGAACTGCGCCAAAACCTTACGCAGGTGGCCGAAAAGGTTGCCAATGAGGGCGAGGAGGTTGTGGTCTTCAAGCGGAGCAAGCCGTTGTTCAAGATTGTGCCACTCGACTATCAAGGCCCAGTTGCGGTGGAATATGACGCTGCTCAGGAGCGTGGGGGCGCAAAGCCGGCGTGCGGCACGGACAAGCCCAAGCGCGACGTGGGTACGATGTGGCATCCCAAGATCACCTGGAAGGAGATTCGCGAGATGCTCGCGGAGGATGAGGACTACCAGGAGTATCTCGATATCGTAGCCAAAATGCCAAAGGGAACGCCGCTCGATACGATGACGGTTGAAGATGAAAAGCGCGTCGCGAGGGAGCGCTACCTATGAGGGCATTTCTCGATACCAATTTTCTGCTCGATTGCGTGCTGCCGGGTCGGCCGGAGCATGGGGCGGCGCAAATGACCAAGGGGCTCGTTGACGTGGGACTTATCGAGGGTGTTGTTTCGGCCTGCTCTCTCAAGGACGCGTACTACATTCTCACTAAACAGGCAGGCGAGGCGCGCGCCCGCGAGGTAGTGCGCGACTGTCTTAAGAGCTACTCGGTAGAGCCTCTCGACCAAGAAGCTTGTTTTACCTCCGCCTATTCCGATGAGCCGGACTTTGAGGACGGCTGTATCCGTGCGATGGCCGAGCGTGCCGGCGTGGACTTTATCATCACGCGTGACCGCGCCGCTTTTGTGCGCTCGACCATCAAGACCTTCTCGCCTGCAGAGTTCATCCGTGCGTTTCCGATTCCGGAGGAGTAAAACCGCCATATCGGGGACTGTCCCCGGCGTTTAGCGAGCTTGTTGGGAGGCTCCTGGTCCAGTGACTGTTACAAAAAACGGCTATAGCAAATTTGTTGTACTTCGATCCGAGGACTACGACCTCATGGTTCAGGAACAGGCTAAGGCTCGTCTGATGGCTCGTATAGCTGTGGCCGAGCGGGAGCGTGCTGCTGGCACGGCGCGTGATGCCTTTGAGGCTCTCGATGACCTTGAGGCAAAATATGGCCTATAACGTCAGGATTCTGCCTTCAGCCGAACGTTATCTAGGCAGTTCTTATCTGAACGGGGCAACGGGCACCGTGATCTGCGTCACGTAGGTCGCCGGGTCGTCGCTGATGATGTCATCGATAAGGGCGATCTCGCGTTGCCCCGCTACGCTGCCAACTTGTCAAAAGCCCCGCGTCGGTTGAGCACGGTAAACGCGACAACACAGATGACTGCCGACAAAATCGACCCACACGGCGAGGCGATGCCCATGGGAAACAGCGTGTCGGAATAGGCGTTCGACAGCAGCCACGCGCCCGGCACGCGAATGAGCGCCACGGCCAGCACGTTGTGCGCAAAGCCGATGTAGCTCTTGCCATACGCAGCGAAAAAGCCGCTAAAGCAAATGTGGATGCCGGCAAAGATTGCGTCGAAAATGTAGCTGCGCATATAGCCGGTACCGGCCGCGACTACTGCAGCGTCCTTGGCAAAAAAGCCAATAAACGCCGGCGCCACCAGCCACATCAACACCGTGATCAAGCAACCGTACACCACCGAGATGGTCATGGCGTCTTTGAGTACCTGACGCGCGCGGTCGCCCTTGCCCGCGCCGGCGTTTTGCGCCGTGAGTGCACTGACGGTGGCGCCCATGGAACTCGGCACAATGAACAAGAAGCTGATCATCTTCTCGACCAGGCCCACGGCGGCGGCGTCGACGAGCCCTCGGTGGTTGGCGATGACGGTGATAAACATAAACGCCACCTGGATGCAGCCGTCCTGCACGGCCACGGGCACGCCGATCTTAAGGATGCTGCCGAGCACCTCGGGCTGGGGGCGCAGGTCGCTACGCTTAACGTGGATGTTCGTGCGACGGCTCTTGAGCCACACGAGCGCGAGGGCAACGCTGGCCGTCTGCGCGGTCACCGTGCCGAGCGCCGCGCCCACGGGGCCGAGCCCCATGCGCCCGATAAATAGAAAATCGAGCGCGATGTTGATGATGCACGCCACGCCAATCACGTACATAGGCGAGCGCGAATCGCCCAGCCCGCGAAAGATGGCCGAAAGAATGTTGTATGCGGCGATAAACGGAATGCCGACAAAGCAGATGCGCAGGTAGGCAGCGGTTCCTTCGACCGCCTCGGCCGGCGTGCCAATGAGCGCCACGATCTGTGGGCACAGTGCGAGCAGGACAGCGGCCAGCACCACCGAGACACCCATAAAGAGCGTAATGGTGTTGCCGATGGCGGTCTCGGCGCGATCGAAGCGGCGCGAGCCCACGGCGTGGCCGACGATCACCGTCGTTCCCATGGCCAGGCCCACGAGCGTCACGGTAATGATATAGAGCGTCTGCGCGCCATTGCCCACGGCGGTGATGCCGGCAGCGCCGCTAAACTGCCCCATCATGTACAGGTCGGCCATGCCGTAGAGCATCTGCAAAAAATACGAGAGCATATAGGGCAGGGCAAAGACCGCGATGGTCTTGAGGACATTGCCGCGTGTGAGGTCGTGTTCCATGGGCGGGGCTTTCTGGCTGGGTTTGTTTACGTACCAGTGTAGTGAAAACCCTATAACGATTGTAGAGTCAAGGTTTGTGATGGCGCCGGAGCGAAAAAGTCTCGCGCACCATTATTCCGAGTGAATATGGACACACATCACGAGAACTCGCCGCCGGCGCTAACCTTGCAGAAAACGATTTCGGAATACTTGACACCATTATTCGGCGCGCAATAATACGTGCGTTTGCGAACAACGTTTGATGGGGGTTGAACCTGCGTGCGCAATCTCAAAATACTGTTTTCCTATCTAGGGACATACCGTCGCGATGCCATCCTCGGCGTGTTCTTTGTGTCGGTCGAGACGGTGCTCGAGCTGTTTATCCCGGTCATCATGGCCAACATCATCGATGTGGGCGTGCCTGCGTGTGATATCAACTACATGCTGCTACAGGGTGCGTACATGTTGGTGTGCGCTGCGCTTTCTCTGGTACTGGGCTTGGGTTATGCCCGCACGTCCGCCCGCGTTGCCTCGGGCCTAGGCGCCAACCTGCGCGAGGCCGAGTACAAAAAGATTCAAACGCTCGCCTTTGGCAACCTGGACAACTACGACGCCAGCTCGCTCGTCACCCGCATGACCACGGACATCACCGTTATCCAAAATGCTGTGGGCAACGGCTTTCGCCCTATGGTGCGCGGCCCGGTGACGCTTATCGTCGGCCTTATCTACGCGCTGATGCTGTCGCGCCCGCTCGCCAACGTCTTTGCGATCATCTTGCCCGTGCTGGCAATCGTACTGGGCGTCATCACCTATCGCGTCAGTCCGCTCTACCGCCAACTCCAGACCTCGATGGACCACCTCAACGGCGTGGTACAGGAAGACCTCACCGCCGTGCGTGCCGTCAAGGCCTACGTTCGTACCGAGCACGAGGAGGCCAAGTTCGACACCGTCAATACCGAGCTCGCCGGCACGGCGACCAAGACCTTCGGCAACGCGGTGCTCAACCTGCCGGTGTTTCAGCTGTCGATGTACGTGGCTGCGCTCTCCATCCTGTGGATTGGCGGCCACATGATTCTCGCCGGCAAGCTGGGCGTGGGCTCGCTCACGGGCTTTATGAGCTACGTGCTGCTGATCATGAATTCGCTCATGATGATTTCCAACGTGTTTTTGCTGCTCACGCGCGCTCTTACGAGTGTGGGCCGTATCGCCGAGGTGCTCGATGAGGAGCCCTTTATCGCCAACCCCGCGGGAGACCTCGCGATTGCGGCGCCAGCGGACGGCAGTATCGAGTTTCGCGACGTTTCCTTTAAATACCGCGCGGATGCAGCTGAGGATGTGCTCGAGCATATCGACCTTCGCATCGAGAGCGGCTCGACGGTGGGCATCCTCGGCGGCACGGGCTCGGGCAAGAGCTCGCTTGTGCAGCTGATTGCGCGCCTGTACGACGCCACCGAAGGCGCCGTGCTTGTGGGCGGACGCGACGTGCGCGACTACGACCTCGCGACTCTACGCGACGCTGTGGGCATTGTGCTGCAAAAGAATGTGCTGTTTACGGGTACCGTGCGCGAGAACCTGCAGTGGGGCAATCCGCAGGCGTCGGACGATGAACTCCTCGCGGCTTGCCGCGCGGCGTGCGTGGACGAGTTCCTTGATCGCATCGGCGGGCTGGACGGCGAGTTGGGCCAAGGCGGCGCTGGTGTTTCGGGTGGCCAGAAGCAACGCCTGTGCATCGCGCGCACGCTGCTCAAGCATCCGCGCGTGCTCATTTTTGATGACTCCACCAGCGCGGTCGATATGGCGACCGACGCTAAGATTCGCGAGCACATCGCTCGGATTTCCGATACGACCGTGCTCATCATCGCCCAGCGTATCGCGAGCGTCATGGATGCCGATCGCATTGTGGTGTTGGACGACGGTCGTGTCCACGGCGTGGGCACGCACGAGGAGCTGCTGGCGGGCGACAACATCTACCAGGAGATTTACGCCTCGCAGATGGAGTTTGCGGGGAACGCGGACGCCGGCGACGGCAGCGACGATGGTTGCGCGAATGATCCGTTTTCCTCCGTCCCCGGAGGATCGCCCTTGGAAGGGGGTGAGCGCCATGCCTAAGACCGCAGCCCAAGCACGCCCGGCCGACCTCAAGCGCACCGTGCGCCGCCTGCTCTCCTACATGGGGCATGCCAAGTTCTCGTTGCTCGCGGTGGGCGTGCTCGCCTCCGTCGCCGCCATCGCGAGCCTCGCCGGCACCTACATGGTGCGCCCCATCGTTAACGGTTTGGCTACGGGCGGGGAGGAACTGCTCGCCAAGCAGGTCATCCTGACGGCGATTATCTACGCCGCGGGCGTGCTCTCGGCCCTGGGCTACTCGCAGATCATGGTGCGCGCGGCCCAACGCGTGGTGTCCGATATTCGCCGCGACCTGTTCGCGCACATCCAGACGCTGCCGCTCAGTTATTTTGACAGCACGCGCTCGGGCGACATCATGAGCTTTTTCACCAATGACGTCGACACCGTCTCCGAGGCGCTCAACAACAGCTTTGCCAACGTGATTCAGGCCGCCATTCAGGTTGTGGGCACCACGGCTATGCTCATCATCCTTAACTGGCAGCTCACGATTATCACACTCGTGTGCGATGCGGCCATTGTGCTGTATGCGCGCTACTCGGGCGCGCGCTCAAAGCGCTTCTTTGCCGCCCAGCAGGCATCGCTTGGCGACCTGGACGGATATATCGAAGAGATGGTCTCGGGCCAAAAGGTCATCAAGGTCTTTAACCGCGAGGCAGCGAATGTCGCCGGCTTCACCTGCCGCAACGACGAGCTTCGCCGCACCGGCACCGCCGCCGTGAGCTACGCCAACTCCATGGTGCCCATGACCGTCGTGATTGGCTACGTCAACTATGCCATCGTCGCGGTGGCGGGCGGCATGCTCTGCATCAAGGGGCTCGCCGACGTGGGCGCGCTCGCGAGCTACCTGGTCTTTGTGCGCCAGGCGGCCATGCCCATCAACCAGTTTACGCAGCTCGGCAACTTCTTGCTCAACGCGTTGGCCGGTGCCGAGCGCCTGTTTGCGGCTATGGACCTTGAGCCCGAGGTGGACGAGGGCTGCGTGGAGCTGGTGCAGACGGGCGATGCCGCGTGGGCGTGGAAAATTCCCGAGGGCCAGGGCGTGGGCGTCTATGGGCACCTGCATGACGTGGCAGCCGTTGATGAGTCGGGCCGCGCGGTGGCCGCCGACGGCACCGAGCTCACGTGCGGCTTGGTCCCGCTTGCCGGCGACGTGCGCTTCCATGCCGTGGACTTTTCCTACGTGCCGGGCGCCCGCGTGCTCACGGACCTCAACCTGTTTGCCAAGCCGGGGCAAAAGATTGCGTTTGTGGGCTCCACGGGCGCCGGCAAGACGACCATTACCAACCTCATCAACCGCTTCTACGAGGTCGATGACGGCGAGATCACGTACGACGGCATCGACGTCAAGCACATTGCCAAGGCCAGCCTGCGCGGGTCGCTCGGCATTGTGCTGCAGGATACGCACCTGTTTAGCGGCACCATTGCGCAGAACATCCGCTTTGGCAAGCTCGACGCGACCGACGAAGAGGTGCGCGCCGCTGCCGAGGCCGCCTGCGCGGATTCGTTTATCCGCCGCCTGCCGCGGGGCTACGACACACCGGTCACGGCCGACGGCGCCAACCTGTCACAGGGCCAGCGCCAGCTGCTCGCCATCGCGCGCGTGGCCGTCGCCGACCCACCGGTGCTCATCCTGGACGAGGCCACGAGCTCCATCGACACGCGTACCGAAAAGCTCATCGAGCGCGGTATGGACCGCATCATGCGCGGTCGCACCACGTTTATGATCGCGCACCGCCTGTCCACTGTCCGCGACGCCGATGCCATCATGGTCCTCGAACACGGCCGCATCATCGAGCGCGGCACGCACGAAGAGTTGCTCGCCCAGCACGGCGAGTACTGGCAGCTGGCGCATGGCTTAAAAGAGTTGGATTAACCCGTTCGAGTACGATGTTTTGACCCTTCCGCGCCCCTCACCTCGCCTCAAACCATCACAACATTCGACGTTTTTTGCCAAAAACGGGAAAAGCATCGAATGTTGTGATGGTTTTTCTGCCACTCGACCGGGTGGAATCGCTTTCTTGCGCACGAAGGTGTGCGGACCCGTGAGCAGGGGAATAAGGTTGGTTATCCGACTCCATTGGAGGGCTCATGGACCTGCCGATCGTCCTGTCCCATAAGACTGCCTGGCTGTACCACAACGTGGCGCGCCCGTCCGAGCCGCTCTCGCGAGCAAGCAGCCTATACGATGAGGACTCGCTTGCTAACGAGGCAGAGCCGACCGCGAGCCTGCCCAAATTGGGACTCGATGCCAAGGGACTGGGGGCTTCAACGGCAGTTGGGATCGTTGCCGACTATCTGGTTTCGCTGGGTATTCCACGAGAAGAGCTCGATCATATCGACACGCTCGTCAACTTCGATTTTGAGCGCTCGACGCCGGCTGGATTTAGGTGCCACGTGTTTGGAGCGCCGGTACCTCCAGGCCATCTTATCGAGGTGGCAGAGGGCCTTCTAGTGGTTGATGAGGCCATGTGCTTTGTCCAAGCGAGTTCGTGGATGAGCGAGCCCGAGCAGCTGGAATATGGCTACGAAATCTGTGCCCGATACCATTTGAATCATCTGTCGACAGGCGATTATATCGAGATGGGGCAGAGGTATACCGTTGCCGACTTGATTGCCTATTGCAATGAGAACCGATCTCGTCAGGGGGCTATACGCGCGACCGCCGTGCTCAAGCGCGTGCACGATGGCGCGCGGTCGCCCATGGAGACGGCTACCGCAATCATGGTCGTAGCAAAACGTTCCCAGGGAGGGCTGGGATATGCCAAGATCGAGCTCAACCATCGGGTCGATGTTCCCAACGAGTTCAAGTATCTCGCAAAGGCCGGGTATTTCGAGATCGACGTATATGCGCCTGCGAGCGGTACGGGGATTGAATACAACGGCTCGGACCATCTTGATAAACAGCGCAGCGCGTCGGATGCGGAGCGTATGACCGTGCTGAGTGCGCTGGGCTTTAGGATGATCGTCCTCACCGGGACCCAGTTTGCCCACCAGCTGCAATTGCACCGGGCGATGAACGCCATCGCGCTCGCTATGGGTCTCAAGTGCGACCGAAGCGAGACATTCCAGAAACGTCAGAACGACCTGCGAGAATTCGTGATTCGGCACTGGGACGGCGGCCTTTAGGGGCGCTTTGGTCCTTCTACGGTGTGCCGTGGGCAGGCAGACCATCACAACATTCGACGTTTTTTGCCAAAATCGGGAAAAGCATCGAATGTTGTGATGGTCTGTGTTGAGGATGGGCTTGGAAAGTCTGTTTTGCTCGAAGCGACCTGTCCTGTCGTACGGGTGTCGGCATGATTCTCTCGTGGGGTATTATGTTTTCCGAAGAATAAAACGCCGCGTGAGGGGAGGGCTGCGTGGACGGGCACGTGCAACATGACGGCTTTGGCCGCGACATCAACTACCTGCGCATTGCCGTTACCGACAAGTGCAATTTCCGCTGCATCTATTGCATGCCGGCCGATGGCGTGGTGCCCCGTGCACACGACGAGCTGCTCAGTGCCGAGGAAATCGCCCGCTTTGTGCGCTTGGTGGCGGGGGAGGGCATTCGCCGGGTGCGCTTGACGGGTGGCGAGCCGCTGGTCAGCCGCCGTATCATCCCGCTCATTCGTGACATCCGCGCGATTCCGCAGATCGAGGACATCTCGCTCACCACCAACGGCGCCTTGCTGCCCAAGCTGGCGCCGCAGCTCAAAGATGCCGGACTTAACCGCGTCAACATCTCGCTCGACACGCTCGACCCTACGCTGTTTGGAAAAATCACGCGCCTGGGTCGACTCGAACAGACCATGGCTGGCATCGACGCGGCGCTGGCTTGGGGCCTTGAGCCCGTTAAGGTCAACTGCGTTGTTGTGCGCCGGCTCAACCAGGATGTGGCGGCCCTCGCACGGCTGACCGTCGACCGCCCCATCCACCTGCGCTTTATCGAATACATGCCCATTGGCGACGAGCACACGAGCTCGCATTGTGCCGTAGACCCTCACGCGCCCACACTCAATCCCGAGCTGTGGGACGCGAGCGACACCGTGCCGAGCGACGAGCTGCGGGCGCGCATCAATGCCGGGGCCGCCGCGGCGGGTCTGGGCGAGCTCGAGCCGCTCGACATCAACGACGCTCCTGCCGGTGCGGGCCCTGCGCGCTATTGGCACTTTCCGGGTGCGGCGGGAACGGTCGGCTTCATTAGCGCCATGTCCAACCATTTTTGTGCGAATTGCAACCGTTTGCGCCTGACGGCCGATGGCAACGTGCGTCCGTGCCTGTTCAGCGATGCCGAGTATTCGGTGCGCGAGGCGCTGCGCCGTGGTGATGATATGCAGGTACTTTCGATTTGGCGCGATGCCGTGGCCCACAAACCGCAGGAACACGCGATAATTGAGGGCACGCAACGATTTATGTCCCAAATCGGAGGATGATCATATGGCCAAGAGCAGGTACGCCGATGCCACCAAGGCCGCTCGCAGGGCCGCGATGTCTGCCCATAAAGCCTCAGCCGCGGCGAATGCTGGCAACGCCGACGCGTCCGCGCAGCCGACTGCCAGCGCTGCCACCGAGTCCGCCCGCGACGCTCGTCGCGACGAGCTGACGCACGTGGACGCCAAGGGCGAGGTGCGCATGGTCGACGTGTCCGACAAGGCCGAGACCCATCGCATCGCCATCGCCGAGGGCACCATCCTCATGCACCCCGAGACGCAAGCCATGGTGCTGCAGGACCGCGCCAAAAAGGGCGACGTGCTTGCCTGCGCACGCGTGGCGGGCATCATGGCCATCAAGCGCACGAGCGACATCATTCCCATGTGCCATCCGTTGCTCATTACCAAGAGCAAGTGCGATATTGCGCCCATCGCCCCGGCGGGGACGCCTGTCGATGACGTGCCCGAGGGCTGGGCGCCGGCGCGCGCGGACGGGCAGGTTGGCTTTCACGTACTGGTCACGGCCGGCGTGACGGGCAAGACGGGTATCGAGATGGAGGCCCTGACCGGCGCGAGTGCCGCGTGCCTAACCATCTACGACATGTGCAAGGCGGTCGATCGCGGCATGGAGATCGTCGACGTTCGCCTACTGCACAAGGAGGGCGGCCGTTCGGGCGTGTGGGATCGCGCAGAGCGTCAGGCCGCTGCCGTTGAGCCCGCGGCCGCTGACGGTGCCGCGCCCGCGAGCGCACCCGTCGCCGTCTCACCCGCAGCTCCGACACCGGCCGTCCCCGCGATCGCGTTTATCGGCTACAAAAAAACAGGCAAAACCACACCCCCGCCCTTGTAGCCC
>OBZF01000396.1_pt1 | contig 24285 bp, 26 predicted proteins | sample 1495521 | NCBI WGS metagenome assembly OBZF01 (sample SAMEA2580234, study PRJEB22360) | human gut metagenome | biome: human gut; feature: human-associated habitat; material: faeces | place: Denmark | collected 2008/2010 | reverse complement strand
TTATTTTTTACTACATTTGCGCCGTGAAAGAATACGCTACTCCCCAAGTAGCCTAAAATTTCGAGAGATGGTAATTTTCAGTAATGCCACATTTAAAAATATAAAGTACTGTTTATCAAGATGATATAAAAGATTCTTGGTAGGGCTCTGAATTGCCGTGGGGTCTGTTTTCGGGCCACGGGATAACCACTAGAAAAGATAATCATAGAGATGGATATATTGACAGGCAAGTGCTCGGATAGGTTCATGGCGCATGTTCTGAAGCGACGTGACCAGGAGGCCGTCCGCTGGTACGTGCTCACGCTCCCTACCGCCGGTGGCGGGCGTGACAGGATCAGCCCCTCGAAGGGGCTGGACGCTGAGCTTTCCCGCCGTGAGCGTCGTGGTGAGGCGTTGTTCGAGTATTTCTCCCCCTCGTATGTCGAGGCGAGGAAGGTGGGCGGTAAGATGGTCAACACGAAACGGCCCCTGCTGTACAACTACGTGTTCGTCCACGCCTCGGAGGACGAGATCTTCCGCCTGAAGCGTACGCTTCCCCTGTATAATTTCCTCCCCCGGGTTTCCTCCGGCGGGCGGTCTTATTTCCCGTACCTCTCGGATCGTGAGATGGATACCTTGCGTTGGGTCGCAGCTTCTTACTCCAACGAGCTTCCCGTATACGTGCCAGATAGCGGCCGCTTGTTGAAAGGCGACCGTGTGCGTATCACCTCCGGCCCTTTTACCGACATGGAGGCGGAGGTGGTGGTGCAGCCGGGCGGTGGGCATAAGGACGTGATGGTGCGTATCCTCGACTGTCTGTGGGTCCCCTTGTTCGAGGTGAGAGCTGGGGAGTACGAGTTGATCGAGCTGAATACCAAGGGTAAGCACGTCTATACCCATTTGGACAACGACCGTCTGTCGGAGGGCTTGCACGATGCCTTGGGCCGTTACCACGCCTCCGGCGTGGTAGTGGATGAGGATGCCCGTCTGGCCCGTGAGGTCCTGCGTGGCTACGCCTCTCTCCGTGGTGAGACCGACGTGATCCGTTGCAAGCTTTACTCTTTGCTCCTTCCTGCCTATCTGCTTTTGGGCGAGTCGGATGAGTTCGATCGTTTGCGCTCCACGATGCGCAGCATGCTCCCGGTGATAAAAGCGGGGCAATCCCGTGCCTTGTTGCTGGTCACGCTGTACGGCTGTACGGACAGCAGCCTCTACCAGCGCATGGCGCACGAGCTGGTTGACCCTTGGATGGAGGAGGCCTCGCCCAAGAGGAGCAAGTCCGTGTTGATTCGTCGTTTACGTGATTACGACCGTTGGTTCGGGCACGGGAACGGCGATGAATAAAAGATATGAGAGAAGAGAGAGAGACATGCGGCGTCCCTTCGGGCATCCGGCTGATGAACCTGTTGCGTGAGCGTTTGACAGAGATCATGGATCGTGAGCGTGCGAACCGAAACTCAATACACCTGTATTGCACGGGTCCCTACTGGGTAGCGTTCGAGCGTTCGGCCTACCAGCTGCATCGTGCGTTCCCGGATAGCGAGACCACTCCGTTGCGCCTGTACGCCTACCCGTTCCCGATCGTGATGGTGTCCGTTACGGATCGCTCGCTCCGCTCATATACTCGCAAGCATATCTTGAGAAGAGACGGGTCGGATTACAAGCTATTGACCGTCCCCGGGTTTCCCTTGGCGGACTACCGTGAATGGCACGCCGGCGAGGTGGAGGGATTGCCCCGGTTAAGCGAGAATTAGATAAGGGCAGAAAAGAAACGGTCGGATCCCCCGGATGGCAATGGCCGTCTCTAGCGGCTAGGAGACCCCTTGGCTTTGGCCGATAGGCTGACCCCGCTTTAACATATACCACTCCGGCCGTCCGGTGGTCCGGCCCTTTTATAATTGAGAATTGAAAATTGAGAATTAAAGAGATGATAATAGCGGTAGATTTCGACGGTACGATCGTCGAGCACAAGTATCCGGCGATCGGGCGTGAGCTTCCTTTCGCCATCGAGACGTTGAGGAAATTACAATCGGAGCGGCATAAGCTGATCCTGTGGACGGTCCGTGAGGGCGGGCTCTTGGAGGAGGCGTTGTCCTTCTGCCGTGAGCGTGGCTTGGAGTTCTACGCGGTGAACCGTGACTACCCGGAGGAGGAGAGAGACCGGAACAACCACTTCTCCCGCAAGCTGAAGGCGGACGTTTTCATCGACGACCGCAACCTCGGCGGCCTCCCGGACTGGGGCACGATCTACGAGATGGTGACCAAGGGACTGAGCTATGAGGACTTGACGCGTAAATACGAGTCGGAATACGAGCCGGAGAAACCCAAAGGTTTCCTGTCCCGCCTTTTCCGTTAAGTCCGTGTCATCCGTGTTTAAAGAAATAAAAACGATAACAAAATAATATGAAGATCAAAAGACTACTGTTCCTATTCTCGCTGCCCCTTTTGCTGGCGGCGTGTACGTCTTACAAGAACGTGCCCTACCTCCAGAACCCGGAGGCGGTGAACGATCTCGAGGGGACGCTTCCCCTGTATGACGCCAAGATCATGCCCAAGGACCTGTTGAGCATCACGGTCAACACGACGGACCCTCAGGCGGCGGCCCCGTTCAACCTGACGGTGCAGACCCCGTTGAACGCGGCCCTGACGAACATCAACACGACGACGCAACCCACGTTGCAGCAATACCTCGTGAACAACTCCGGCGAGATCGACTTCCCTGTGATCGGTACGCTGAGGGTCGGCGGCTTGACGAAGAACGAGGCGGAGAGCCTGATCCGTGAGAGATTGAGGCCTTACTTGAAGGAGGCGCCCATCGTGACGGTGCGCATGGCGAACTACAAGATCTCGGTCTTGGGCGAGGTGGCCCGTCCGGGCAGCTTCACGATCGGCAACGAGAAGGTGAACGTTCTGGAGGCGTTGGCGATGGCCGGCGACATGACGATCTACGGCTTACGTGACAACGTGAAGCTGATCCGCGAGGACGAGAGCGGGAAGCGCGAGATCATCAACCTTGACCTGAACAACGCCGGTATCGTGACCTCCCCGTATTATTATTTGAAACAGAACGACATCCTTTATGTCACGCCGAACGAGACGAAGGCGAAGAACTCCGATATCGGAAACAGCACGACGTTGTGGGTGAGCTCGATCTCGATCTTGGTCTCGATCGCCGGCCTGTTGGTGAACATACTTAAATAATTGAAAATAGAGAATTGAGAATTGAAAATTTAGAGAGATGGTGGACGATGGTATAAATACAAGCAATAATAATAATAACAATAACAATCCGGAGGGGGAGGATCGTGAGATCAATCTTTACGCCGTGTTTTTCAAGTATATGGTTTATTGGCCTTGGTTCGTGGCGAGCGTGCTGGCCTGTTGTATCGGCATGTACGTGTTCCTGCGTTACCAGACGCCGGTGTATAACGTCACGTCGTCGGTGCTGATCAAGGAGGACGAGAAGAAGGGGGCTAACGCCGCCAGCGGCCTTGCCGCCATACAGGACCTCGGCATGCTCTCGATGACGAGCAACTTCGACAACGAGGTCGAGATCCTGAGGTCCCGCACGTTGATCAAGAAGGTGGTGAGTGACATGGGCCTGTATATCGACATGGAGGAGTCGAACGCCTTGGGCTTCAACCCCCCGTTATACAAGAACTCCCCCGTTAACGTGTTCATCACCCCCGAGGAGGCGGACCGTCTGGTGGCCCCCGTCGAGCTGCGCATGCGCTACACGAAGGAGGGTCAGCTAACGGTGAGAGCGGAGTACAAGATCGACAAGGAGGGTGACGAGGAGACGATGGAGCAGGGCTTCGACAGGCTCCCCGCCATATTGCCCACCCCCGTGGGGGTTTTCAGTTTCACGGGCATGGATTCCATACCGGAGTTGGAGGGCGGGGAGATCGAGCTGGTGGCCCACGTCCATACGCCCACGTCCACTGCCGAGGCTTACGGCAAGGAGTTGAGCGTGACACCCTCGTCCAAGACGACGACGATCGCCAAGGTATCCTTGAGGAACACGGTGAGGCGACGAGGCGTTGATTTCATCAATCGCTTGGTGTCGTTCTACAACCAGGACGCCAACGACGAGAAGAACGAGGTGGCGCAGAAGACGGCTGAGTTCATCGAGGAGCGCATCGGCATCATCAACGGCGAGCTGGGCACTACGGAGAGCGAGCTCGCTGCCTTCAAGCAACGCTCCGGCCTGACGAATTTGACGAGCGACGCCCAGATGGCTTTGCAGGAAAGCTCGAGGTATGAGCAACAACGTACGGAGAACGCCACGCAGATCAACTTGGTGCAGTATCTCCGCAATTATATCGACGATCCTGCGAACATGGACGAGGTGATCCCTGCCAACGTGGGCCTGCGGGATCAAAACCTCACCTCTGTCATCGACCAGTACAACACGATGATCATCGAGCGCAAGCGCCTGTTGCGCACCTCTTCGGACAGCAACCCGGCCATCATCAACATGAACGCCGGCATCGAGGCTATGCGCCGCAACGTGAGGACGACGGTGAACAGTGTCTTGAAGGGTCTCCAGATCGCCAAGGCGGACATCGACCGTCAGGCGAGCAAGTTCGAGAGCCGCATCAGCGACGCCCCGAGGCAGGAGAAGGAGTTCATGACGATCTCCCGCCAGCAGGAGATCAAGGCCACGTTGTACGTCATGCTGTTGCAGAAGCGTGAGGAGAACGCCATCACGCTGGCTGCCACGGCGAACAACGGCCGCATCATCGAGGAGCCGCTCGCCGATGAGCGTCCTGTCGCCCCGAAGAGGATGGTCTTCATGCTTGCGGCGTTGATCTTGGGCCTGGCGATCCCGGTGGGCATTGTCTACCTTCATGACCTGTTGAAATACAAGATCGAGAACCGTGAGGACGTCGAGGCGATCACGGGCGTGGCTATCTTGGCGGAGCTCCCGTTGGTCAAGAAGACGGGTGAGGGCTCGATCGTGGTGCGTGAGAACAAGAACGACCTGATGGAGGAGATGTTCCGGGGGTTGCGCACGAACCTCTTGTTCATGCTAGGCAAGGACGAGCGTGTGATCCTTTTCAGCTCCACGCAACCGGGCGAGGGCAAGTCTTTCGTCGCTGGCAACTTGGCGGTGAGCTTGGCTTACTTGGGCAAGAGGGTGGTGGTGGTCGGCATGGACATCCGCAAGCCGGGCCTGAACAAGGTGTTCAATATCTCCCGTAAGATGGAGGGCATCACGAACTACCTTAGCGACCCTGATCACGTGGAGTTGTTCGACATGGTCCAGCGATCCGATATCAGCCCTAACCTCGATATCCTCCCGGGCGGTCCCATCCCCCCGAACCCGACTGAGCTGGTCGCCCGTGACGTGCTGGAGAAGGCTATCGCCCGGTTGAAGGAACGCTACGACTATGTCATCTTGGATACGGCCCCTATCGGCATGGTTACGGACACGGCGATCATCGGCCGTGTGGCCGACATGTGCGTGTACGTCTGCCGTGCGGACGTGACACCGAAGGCCGGTTTCAGCTACATCAACGTGTTGCGGCGTGAGCGAAAGTTCCCGAAGCTCGCGACGGTGATCAATGGCTTGGACATGACGAAGCGCAAGAACAGCTACGGCTACGGTTACGGGAAGAAATACGGCTACGGCAAGGGATACGGTTATGGCTACGGCTATGGTTACGGTTTCGAGGCCGGTGACAAGAAGAAATAACTAATACGCAAATCATGCAAATAACATTACTACTACTGTCGGGCTTCCTTTTCTCCGTGCTGTTCGGGATGGTGATCATCCCGAGGATCTTGGTGATCTCCCACAAGAAACGGTTATATGATGTCCCGGATTCCCGTAAGGTACATACGACGCCGGTCCCCCGTCTGGGCGGCCTGTCGTTTTTTCCGGTGATCCTGATGTCCATGTTCCTTGTGATAGGCTTCCGCCTGTACTTTTGGGATATGGACTCATCGAGCCTGTCGTTCAACATGCTTTATGAGTATCTCTTTCTGTTCGTGGGCATGACGTTACTCTATCTAGTGGGTGTCTGCGACGATCTAGTGGGTGTTGGCTACCGTTACAAGTTCGCCGTCCAGATCGTGTCGGCGTTATTATTGGTACTGTCCGGTAATTGGTTCGGTTCCTTGGGAGGCTTGTTCGGTGTGTACTCGGTTCCCGCTTGGGTGGGGATCCCCGTCACGGTCTTTATCGTGGTGTATATCACGAACGCCATTAACTTGATAGACGGTATCGATGGCTTGGCCTCCGGTTTGTGTAGCATCGCCCTGTCGGTCTTGAGCGTGATCTTCTTTATCCGCATGCAATATGTTTACGCCTTGTTGGCCATCTGTACGCTGGGAGTCCTCATGCCTTTTTGGTGTTACAACGTCTTTGGCAACGCAAACCGTGGCCATAAGCTCTTTATGGGTGATGCGGGTAGTCTTACGCTGGGCTACGTGATCAGTTTTCTGATCATCCATCTGTGCGTGTCGAATCAAGTCTTACCGGAGTTACCAAATCCCTATATGGTGATCGCTTTCTCCACGGTCTTGGTCCCTTTACTCGATGTGATCCGTGTGGTGCTTCATCGCCTTCGTAATCATCGTAACCCGTTCTTGCCCGATAAGAATCATTTCCATCACAAGCTGCTTCGTACGGGTATGCGTGTACGGATGGTGATGGTGACGATTCTGTGCGTATCTGTTTTTTTCATCGTATTGAATGTCTTATTGGCCATGAAGGTAAACGCCACCTACCTCTTGCTCTTGAACTTGGTTTTATGGTCTATCCTTCACTTGACGATCAACCGCTTCATAACGAGGCATCATAAAGAGCAAGAGCTGAAAGAGATAGGGGGTATTTTTACAAAGTAAGTCGTGAAACCGGACAATCTAGCGAGTGAATGACGAGCCGGTATCTATTTTATAAGACGAGATACTCCTCCCTTGCGTCAAAGCAAGGGCAAGCCTTGCGTATGTAAGGGCTTAATTGGTAATGTCCTAGGATGCGTGCCTCCGGATAGTCCCTTCGTAATTGCCGTAGCAGATCCATCAAGGTACACCGCTGGGCGTAGGTCCGGGTATCAGCTGGACGGCCTTGTTCGTCGAGTCCTCCCTCGTAACATATACCGATACTTTTGTCGTTCCATCCGGCTGCGTGCGCCCCGATCTGATTGACCGGCCGGCAGCGGTGTAATTCCCCGTCCCGTGTGATATAGAAATGATAGCCGATATCGGCGAATCCCCGTGCCTTGTGCGATGAACGGAGCGCCTCCATAGGAAAATCCCTGTCATATCGTGTGGCCGAGCAATGAATTACAAGGAGGCTGACCTCCCTGTAATTCTGGTAGAAACAATAAACCTTACCCATGATAATTGAAATTGAAAATTAGAGAATACAGGATTGGATGCCAAGTGCTCCCGCGATGGCGGTAGCTACGGCGATGATCACTTTGATAATGGTACTCCATACGGACTTTTTCATGAATTATGAATTTTAAATTATGAATTATGAATTAGGAATCCCGGCTGATATAAGAGGAAAGCTTGGCTTTCCTTTGGACGGCCTCAGCGGACGGGCGTCAAGCGAAGAGACCGCAGCGAGCGCCCGGAGCATCCCTGTCTGAGCGAAGCGAGTTGGGATGCGACAGCGAGCGTAGGTCTCGAAGTAGCCCGTCAGCGTCAGCCTTGACCTTTTGGTTACTTTTGGGTCAAGCCAAAAGTGACACATCAGATCTCATCAGGCGACTCAGAATCGGAACCGCCCCCTTCCTCCACCGGCGTCCCGAGTATCGTCACCTTGAGCAACGAAGTCTTCTCGCCCAGCAGCGAGTAGCGTCGTGCCCCGTTCAGTATGGTATAGGAAGGCGAGAATCCCGGCACGATAGTCCTTATGTGCGTAGCCTTGACCTCGGGGGCGGTCGCTACCCCCTTCTCCGTGACGAAGCGGTTATAGACGGTTCCGAACCCCAGCAGCTCCACCTTGTAGCCTTTCTGGAGGTTCTTGATGACATACCGCTGGTAGCGGTCCAACACGTTCAATACGTCACCCTTCGTGAGCGACGACTCCTCGGCGATCTGATCGGCCGCGTCTTGCGTGGACAGGGTACCGAAATAATAGGGAACCGGCTTGTACACCTCCTGCTTGGGATCCGTCTTGGGGATAAAAAACTTTCGTGCTTGAAATGCTTGTGGCATGGTAATAGAAAATTAAAAGTTGATAATAGAAAATTAATTATTTGCTGATCAACGTTACAAAGATAGGTTCCGCCGTAAGGGGCGGTGATGCCGGTTGATGCCCGGGGCAGGGAATAACGATTAATTAACATGGGACACGGTGATAACCGCCGGTTTCTTACGCTGCCCATCGTAAGCCCCTTTGAATAGGCATTATAAGAAGCCTTGGATGGGCATTGTAAAGACCTTAGAATGCCTGTTCTAGTTGACAAGTGACAATAGGCCGTTTTAATTTACCGCTGTGCGTAACTGTCAACTAATTTACGGTTCACCAAGATAGCGGATGATCAACCCCACCTGTCGTGGCGTGAATATACGTTGCTCGGGGCGGTAGCCCGTCTCCCGCAGCTTATCGTACAACTCCGTGCATCGGATGATCCAACGGCGTAGACGGTTACAAGCTTGATGGGAGGCCAGCTCAGGGAAATAGGATGCCGCCAGTGCGGACTTTCTTAATGGTAAGGACATTTGATTTATGATTTATAGATTTGGGAGAATGAAACTTTCAAACTTTCAAACATTCGTCCCCCCCTCACACACACACGCCCGTGGGGTACGTTATATAGGGGTGTGAGGGAGGCCGGGATTACTTATGGGTGACACGGTCGCCGAAGCTGTACTCGCCCCGGCCGTTCTTCTCCAGCGTGCCTCGTTCCTGCATTCGCTTGAGACAGGTATCTAGGGTGGCGGTGGGGATGTTGTTCCTCTCTGCTTCCTCCAAGGCCTGTTGTCGGTTGAAAGAGAGTGGAAGAGCCGCGAAGAGGGCCTCTTGGGGCGTGGGTGTGCGAGAGCGTGGCACCTCGTCAGACGGAAGCAGGGAGAGTATGCCTGCCGAATGACGGTAGAGCGGCTCCACGAGCGAGAGGACAGCCTTAAAATCGTCATCATCGATACGTAACTCTAGGGAAGGAACGATACCGTCTCGTACGTTCTCCTCCGGGATCTCGGGGGCAGGCGAGAGATCGGGACAATTGAGAATTGAAAATTGAGAATCGAGAATGGCTTGTGGGATGAGGAGACTCTCCACCGATCGCAGGAAGGCCACCACGGAAGCGATCCGGCAGATATTGATGGCGATACGGGCCACGGAGCTTCGCATCGGATAACCGTAGGAAAGACCGGCGTGCCCGAATATGCGTGCGAAGCAGCTGTTGAATCGCTCCTTTTGCGTGTCGGAGAGATGGAATTGTATGACATTGACCCTCTCATGTAGGTAGTCCACGAGTTTCTTCCACTGTCTCCCCCAATCGGAGAAGAGGCTATCCATGTCCTCGTCGCCCTGCTCGAACTGATCCGCCCACTCGTCGATGGGTGGCATCCGGTAGAACAATTGGCGTGAGAACAGCCCGTTCTCGGCCGAGGGAATAAGTGGCCGTACCTGCGCTGGAGTGCCGCTTAACAAGACACTGAGGTAAGAGGCCGGGCACTCTCGGTATTCCCGGTTCGTACGTCGGTTGAAGGCCAGCCGTTCGTGGTCGTGGCATTTACGCAAGGTATCGCTCCAGTGCCCGTGCTCGGTGCCGATGGCCGTGCTTACGGTATCGGCCTCGGTCTCGCAGATCAGCCCTATGCCGTCGGCCTCGATGAGGTTCTCCAGCACGCCGGTGCCGGAGTTGTTACCGGCGATAAGGAACATCTTGAGGGGAGGCATCTCGGGCTCCGGCGTATCGGATTTTTTCTTGCCCAGCGAGTCCCAACGGCTCTTCTCCTCCCGGTAAGCTTTATGCCTCTGCCGGTAGTCCGCCATCATCCCCTGGTGTATCGGCTCGGCCAGCCGGCGTGTCCAAGCGAGGGCTCCCTTTCCCGAGGCGGGCGGGGCGACGATGAACGTTTGCAGGCAAGGGTAGTAGAATTTTCGCCCGTACGATATCCGGATCGATTTGTTGAGTGTCGCTCCCAACACGGTGATAGCGCCCAGCAGGAGGATATCCCGTTGGGCGGGGGTATCGCCCCGGTCGATCATCCGCTTGAGGAAAGCGGGCCAAGGATACTCCGGAAAGGCGGGCGGGACATTTTTCACGGGCGGTTCCTCGTGCGTACACGTGTGCATGTGTGAGGGAGGCGTGAATGTTTGAAAGTTTGAAAGTTTCCCAGCCTCGGCCAAGGGTTTGTCCAGCCTCACGCCGGCCAGATCCGCTAAGTGGAATACGGATCCCAAGCCATTCCGTCCGTTGCCTCCTTTGAGGGCATGGTCGTATAGCTTATCCGCCTCGGTGGAGACATATCTCTCCGACAATCGGCAGATACGATGGAATGACGACCGACCAGCCTCTCCGCAATCGTTGGCGATGGCGAAGGCGATCGGCATATACTCTTGATAGGTGGGAGCGATGTTCGCCCCCTGTTTCTCGATGGCGACAACGAGCCGCTCCAGATCTGATAATGGGTTCATGATGAATGAATAATGAATGGTGAATAATGATTTATAACTACCAACTGTCACTTGTCCTCTGTCAACGATTCCGGTCTCCTAGCCTCGCTGAGGGATCGTGGCAAAGGAAGCAAGCCCGTGAGAGGTCTGCGTTCGTGGTATCAGCTTTCAGCCCGTATTTCCACTCAAGATATTCCCAAGCGAATCGTACCGCCTCGTCGAAAGACTCCTCCACGGTTTTCTTGATCGACAGGCGATAGGGTACGAGGAGCTTGATTCCCGTGGTACTGGGACTCACGAAGGAGAGATCGGGGCGTAGCCGCTCATCGGCGAACAGCGTGTCCCTCCAACAGATCGCCTCTTCGGGTGAGGAGAGGTGATCGATGTCGATGACGAACTCGCCCGAGGGCACGAGCAAGTGATCTTCCTTGCGGTAGGAGAAGATACCGGCGGGCGTGACATAGGGTAGCAAACTCTGTTTCAGCCGCCTGAACCGTTTCTCGTCACCCGATGCGGCACGTACCTGATCGGTACGCTCACGCAGCCACTCGCTGGTGGTGATATAGGCGTGCAATTGACTGACACAGACAACCCCGTTCGGCACTTGATTGGTGATGGGGGCGTTGAAAAAGGAAAAGATAGACTCTTTCATGATCGGATAAAATAAATTGATTATTCGGTTACTGCCGGTAAAGGAATGCGTTCCTGCCCGTTCCCGGAATAGCGATGGACGGGACGGATACGGAAACGGACGTATGGTGGATGAAATGAGGATAGAAATAAATATCCCCCGTGAAAAGGGTGATTATTGTTAACACTTAAATTAAAAACGGATATGACAGAAAATCAAGAGCGGGCGGAACAGGCACGTTCTGCCTTTACGGTCAATGGAGGTAACGTGCAGATCCTGCCCAATGCCACCATCGCTATCCAGAACATCCATTGGGGTGACGGGACGGTGACACGGACGGAACGCTGGATTACGCCCGCAGAATCGGGACTTCATGAGTCTCCGTCTCCTCCGATAAACTCTCCTGCCCCTCCGGTGACGGCTGAACCCTCCTCGTTGGCGTTGTTCATCCCGGACGAGGCGACCCGTCTTGTCTACGAGGCCCGCCTATGCGCCTGCCCGGACACGGTCACCCTTTGCCAGACGGTATTGACGGACCTTTACAACGAGATCCTAGCCGACTACTCGTCTCCCCTCAAGCTGGTCAAGAGCCGTGCCTTCATCAGCGCCCTTTTGCCTCACCTCACGTTCGTGAACGGGGCGAATGTACCGAGCATTCGATATGGGATCAGGAAGTATGTGCTGGGGGAAGGGTGAGATAAAAAAGGTAAGTTATTGCAATATTTGACAATTATTGCGTAATTGGATATTTATTTGTCTCTTTATCAATATTCTATTGATAGCAAGCATTTTTTTATGAAGTCGAGACAAGAGATCCTTGCATTATTAAGAGACTTCAAGATTCGTCAAGCCGAAAAGTATGGAATCTTGAGGATGGGTGTATTTGGCTCTGTGGCTCGTGATCAGCAGACGGAAAGTAGTGATGTAGACATTTATTACGAGGGTGAGGCGCAAGGGTTTCTCTCTCTCCCATTTGAAAAGCGAATTGGAAGAACTGCTGGGAAGTCCGGTGGATATCGTCCGTCTTAGAAACCGGATGAATGAGTTGCTTCGTTGACGTATCGAGAGGGAGGGAATCTCATTGTTCATCATTATTTTGATATTGACGCAAGCGTGATACTTTATAGCCTTCAAAAGGAAGTCTCGGATTTGTACTCTACTATTTGTATTATGCTGACTGACTTGTCTCAGTAATCTATCTCTATAAATATAGCTTAAACTCATTTTTAATCTAGATATTCGATGCGTTTGTCCCGCTGGTGTATCGGCGGGGTGGGAGTATTGAGTGCATATTTATTTTATGGCATCTTTAAAAACGAATGTTATCCTTAATTTTATCAATGCCGTTACGGGAATTATATTTCCTGTCGTTACTTTTCCTTATGCGGCACGTGTGTTGCTGCCAGAAGGAATTGGTACCGTGAATTTCTTGCAATCAATAGTTGCCTATATCGTTTTGTTGACCAGTTTGGGGATACCGATGTATGCGGTTCGAGAGGTTGCCAAATATCGGGATGACATAATTATTCGTAACCAGATCACGATAGAGATATTGCTGCTGAGCGTTATTCTTTGTTTGTTCGGATACGTGGTAGTTGCCGTATTGGGTGCTTGTGTGCCGCAAATATCTGCACAATTAGGTGTATTCTATGCTTTGAGTCTGACGATTATGTTCACCTGTTTGGGAGTGAATTGGTTCTATCAAGCGATTGAGGATTTTAAGTTTATAACTATTAGGGCTTTGTGCTTTCGTCTATTGGCGGCGTTGGCTCTTTTCTTGTTTGTCAAGGACAAAGAGGATTTGTTGATCTATGCGTTTGTCTTGGTGGGTTCTACGGTAGGTAACAATTTAATCAACTTCGTCCATTTACGGAAATGGTTGCCGATGTGCTCTATTCGTTGGAAGGAGTTGCGTATTTGGCGGCATTTGCTCCCCTCGTTGCGTATTTTCGTGTTCAACTTGGTCACCAGCATTTATTTGAATTTAAATACGGTGATGCTTGGTTTTATGCGAGGGGATGATGCTGTGGGCTTTTATACGGCGGGCAATAAATTGTCGCATGTGGTATTGAGCGTGGTCGCCTCATTGGGTGTTGTCTTATTACCCCGTTGCTCCAATCTGATAGAAACAGGGCAGATAGAGGCTTTCTCTAAAGTGACGAGTAAATCCTATCGGTTGGTCGTAGGAGTATCTTTACCCTGCATCGTAGGATTGATCGTACTGGCGATACCTGTTATACGTATCTTTTGTGGAGATGATTTTCTTGAGGCGGTTCCCGTACTTTGTTGGACAGCGCCTGTTATCTTGTTCATCGGGTTGAGCAATGTGATAGGTTTACAGATCTTGTATCCATTAGGAAAAGAGAGCATCGTGATATGGAGTACGGTAGGAGGGGCTGTGTTGAATTTTATATTGAATCTTTTGTTGATCTCCCCATATGGGGCGGTTGGTGCCGCCATTTCGACTTTTAGTGCTGAATTTGTTGTGCTATTTATCCAAATTCTCGTTGGACGGAGTTATTTGCCTATCCGCTTGTATGAGTGGGATTACTTGAATTATCTCTTAGCTTCTGGGGTATTGTTTGTTGTTCTCTATGGCTTGACTTTTTGGATTGTGAATAGTTGGTTGTTGATTATGGTAAGCGTGATGATCGGAGCTTTTTCGTATATTGGATTCTTATGGTTCAAGCGTGATGTCCTCTTCTTGGAGGTTCTTGGTTATATAACTAAACTAATCAAAAAATAAATGAAACAGTATGATTATTTGATCGTTGGTGCCGGATTGTTCGGTTCTACATTTGCCTACTTTGCCCGTAAGCGAGGTAAGCGGTGCTTAGTAATAGATAAGCGTCCACACTTGGGTGGAAATATATATTGTGAGGAGAAGGAAGGCATCCATGTACATAAATATGGGGCGCATATCTTCCATACCTCGAACAAGGAAGTGTGGGATTTTGTGAACTCTATCGTAGAGTTTAACCGTTACACAAATTCTCCGGTGGCGAACTATAAAGGAAAACTCTATAACCTTCCTTTCAATATGAACACTTTTTATCAGATGTGGGGTGTGACAGTGCCGGAGGAGGCAAAGGCAAAGATTGAGGAGCAAAAGGCTGAGGCTATGAAGAATATGCGTTTAGTCGGGATGAAAGAGCCTCGAAATCTGGAGGAACAAGCGTTGATTTTGATAGGAAAAGATATTTATGAGCGATTGATAAAGGGCTATACAGAAAAACAATGGGGGCGTAAGTGTACGGAACTTCCTGCATTTATCATTAAACGTCTTCCTATTCGCTTCGTGTTCGACAACAACTATTTTAATGACACCTACCAAGGCATTCCTGTCGGTGGATATAACAAGTTGATCGATGGTTTGTTGGATGGCACAGAGACTCGTACAAGGGTGGATTTCTTTGCGGATCGTACGTATTGGGAATCAATGGCTAATACGATAGTTTTTACTGGTAAGATTGATGAATATTATGATTATCGGTTTGGCAAGTTGGAGTATCGCACGGTACGCTTCGAGGAAGAGATCCATGATTGTGCTAATTATCAAGGTAATGCCGTGGTAAATTATACGGAGCGCGAGATTCCTTATACTCGAGTGATCGAACATAAGCATTTCGAGATGTTTGGCGCAGATGTAGATCGATCTCCTAAGACAATTATATCCAAGGAATATTCCATGGAATGGAAAGATGGCATGGATCCTTATTATCCAGTGAATGATGAACGGAATACGCTTTTGGCAGATCGATATAGAAAACTTGCTGAGGCAGAGAATAATGTGATATTTGGAGGACGATTGGCTGAGTATAAATATTATGATATGGGGCCGATTGTGGAGAAGGTGATGATATTAACGAAAGAGTGGAAATGAAAGTATATGTATTTATCGTTACTTATAATCGGCTGTCTTTGTTGAAGAAGACCATAAACTCTTTACGAAAACAAACCTACCCGATCGATAATCTGTGCGTAATAAATAATGGCTCTACTGATGGTACATATGAATGGCTTTTAGAGCAACAGGATCTTACCGTAATTCATCAAGAAAATCTAGGAGGGGCTGGTGGTTTTAGCCGAGGTGTGCAATATGCTTATGAGGATGGAGCTGATTGGATTTGGATGATGGATGATGATGTTTATCCGGAAAGCAATTGCCTGGAGCAATTATTAAAATATAAAGAGCATTCTCTGTGTCTCCAATCGGCTCGTTATTTCTCGGATGGTATGTATGTTCCATGGGGATACCGATATGATTTGAGTAGAGACTTTGAGGAGAAAATTTCAGCTGATAATTATAAAAAAGAGTTTTTCTCTGTTAATACGGGATGTTTTGAGGGTATGCTTATACATCGATCTATTGTTGCTAAGATCGGTTATCCGGATAAGCGATTTTTTATCACGAGTGATGATCGTATGTATGGATATTTGGCCAGTAAGCATACAGATCTGATCCTTGTTAGAGATGCTAGATTGAATAGGGAAGCTACATCTGGCGAGGTGAAATATAGCCCGTTTTATAGTTATTATTTATACCGAAATTTCCATTTGAGAGATGAATATTGTAAAGCGATAACAGGCAAGTCGTTTCCATTGAAAGTAAAGATGATGTATGTGCTTAGTGCGTTAAAGAATAGCTTGATCGGATATTCTTTCTTAGAACCTTCTCTTCGCAAGAAAATGCGAACAGCGATTTGGAAAGGATTTGTAGATTGCTTGCGGAAGAAAGAGAACAAGACTTTTTAGTTAGAGAATATAATCGTTTATATAAATATGATATTCAAGTTTGATAAAGGATGGATGTATAGTACTTTGTTATTATTGTTTTCTACGTTTGCTATACCATATACAGCATCATTACCTGTATATAGTCTCATCGTATCGATTTTCTTTATATTGATCTTACGCAATCATTTGTTGACAAAGAGACTTCTCTTTATATGGCTTGCGGTGTTGATCTATTTCTCGTTGCTTTCTTTTATTCATGGAAAACTGGAATATTATCGTTGTGCATATTATTTATGTTGGCTGTCTGTTGTATACGTTTTTTTAAGGAAAAAAGGTATAGCTGTATTTTATTACTTAGAAAAGACAATATACTTTTTTGCATTGTTAAGTATTCCATTCTATTTTTTGGAATTTACACTAGGAAATTCCTTTTATTCACTGATGAGAGTATTCGGATCTCAACTGTCAGCTAATTTAGCTTCTACAGAATATAGATTGGCCTATAATATAATTGTATATACAACAAATGCGATACAAGGAGAGATCCCGAGAAACTGTGGTATCTATTTTGAGCCAGGTTATCATGCTTGCTTTATTGTATTATCAATGGTGTTAAATTATTTTAGGACTAAAAAATTATTTAGTAAACAGCATATATATCTGTTGATACCACTTTTGACTACTATATCAACCACAGGTGTGTTACTTTATTCTTTTTTTATATTGGTGATTGCTCTACGAAAAAATGTTTTTGCTTTTTTGTCTATAGTTTTGTTATTTTTGGTGGTTATTTTCTTTATGGATATACCATTTATTCATGATAAAATTCAGATAGCATATGATCAAATAGGTAATTATGATGAAATATTTGCCAAATCTGCGGCATGGAATTCAGTTGTTCATCCCGATCGTTTTGTTTCGCTTCAGTTAGGAATTATAGATTTGCTGAAGTATCCTATATGGGGGAGAGGGGAGATTTCTTCGTCTTTAGGCGTTTTTTATGGAGGTGATATTATACCGTCAAGTGGATTAGCTCATTTAATGATGTATTATGGAGGATCTATTTTGTGCATATTTACAGTGTTACTGATAAAAATAAGTAGTGTTCTTTCTAATAGTTATGGTTTGCCGTATATAAAATGGTTTATTCCTTTGTTTATTTTGTTTATCTCTATAACTTATTATATTGATACACCTATATTTTTACTTCTTTATTTGTCAGGTTTATTATTAAGAAAAAAGCAATATGAAAATAGTACAAATGATATACAGCCTTAGTTCTGGTGGAGCAGAGAAGTTTGTAGTAGATTTATCGAACGAATTATCTTCTATTGGACATGAAATAATTTTGCTTATACTATTGGATGATGTGCAAAAGTCGTTAATTTTTAATCGACAATTCCTTTCCGTAAATGTGCGTTTTCATTCAATGGGGTTTGATCAAGGGTTTTCTTTGGTGAAATCTAATAAAGTAGAACGATTTTTGCAGGATGAGCAACCAGATATAGTGCATTGTCATTTGAATGTCATTCCTTATATCTATCAATTAGCATTAACTAGTAGGAAGATACATTTTTTTCATACATTGCATAATGTGACGGAGAAGGCAAGTGGAGCCTCTTATCAACATTGGATTAATAGGTTCTTTTATAAGAAGAATCTTATTCATCCTGTATGTATCTCCCGACTTTGTCAAGCCTCTTATCAGCGGTTTTATCACTTAAACAATGCCACTTATATAAATAATGGCCGTACTTTTTTGAAGCCTACAGCTCATATAAACGAAGTGAAAAAGGAGGTAGAAACTTATAAATTATCTGTAGAAACTTTGGTCTTTATTCATGTAGCACGCTGCCATAAGCAAAAGAACCAACAGTTGTTGATAGATTCTTTTAATGTATTGAATAAGAATGGAGTGGATTTTATTTTGTTGATGATAGGAAGCGGATATGATTCTTTGGAAGGAAAAGTAATACAAGCATCTGCATGTGACAAAATTCACTTCTTAGGAGAAAAAGATAACGTGAATGATTATATGATGTGTAGTGATGCATTCTGCTTATCTTCTCAATATGAAGGCCTACCAATTAGTTTATTAGAAGCTTTTTCGTACGGTTTAACACCTATATGTACGCCAGTAGGAGGAATTCCAGATGTGATAACAGATGGTGTGAATGGATATTTGTCGTGTGGTATGGATGTAAAAGATTATGTGAATGCTATAAAACGTTTCATGGATAATCCAATGGAATGTGATAAACAGGTCTCTTTCTATAAAGATAATTATTCGATGGATGTGTGCGCAAAAGAATATGAGAAACTATTTGAAGATTCAATACAAGGATGACGGTGTGTTATATGAACAACTCCGTGGAATATATGGAAGCTTCTACTTGCAGGATTAGAAAAGATCTATCGTGTTAATTGGAAAGATGTTGTTGAATTGTTTGACTTAATTCCTATAATATCTCATTAGATAATGGCTGATGTTGAAATAAGAATTAATTTTTAATAGAACTTAGTTTAAGATATAGTAAAGAGCTTTTTTATAAGAGAGATACCTTAATTTGAATGCTTACATTAAAAATACATTTTTTTTATGATTACCAAAGAAATAGCAGATAGTATATTGACTATAGGGTGTGAATATCGTTCACCAAAAGGTGGAATAGCACAAGTGATAGACTCTTATTCTAAATATGTGTTTGCAACTTTTTTATTTTCAGCAAATTCAGCAGGGAAGAGTAAAATGTACAAATTAATTAAGTGTATTGGCTCACTTATAGAAGTATTTCTCCGTTTGATTATTCAACAGCGAATAAAGATTGTACATATTCATACAGCTTCATGGAATAGTTTTCGACGTTCCATTCTCTTCATCCGATTAGCGAAAATGATGAGGAGGAAAGTTGTGGTTCATATTCATGGAGGTGGTTTCAAAGAGTATTATGCTTCAAATTCGGAATTCGTTCGAAAATACTTGCTTATGGCGGACTGTGTGATAGCTTTGAGTGAATCGTGGAGAGACTTTTTTATTAGTAAAGTAGGACTTAGCAATGTACAGATAGTTCACAACATTGTGCCGCAACCTCAAAAAGAAAGCTTAAAAGTTGATGGTGTGTTGCACGGGTTGTTCTTAGGAAAGATATGTAAGGAAAAAGGAATATATGATTTACTGCGAGCGATAGAACTGGAAAGAGATAATTTGGATGGGCGTTTCTTGCTCCATGTAGGTGGAGGTGGTGAAGTGGATCAACTCCAACATTTTATTTTGGAACATGATTTGAAGGATATAGTACGTTATGAGGGATGGGTGGATTTGAGTCGCAAGCCGTATCTGCTGAATCTTTGTCGTCTGTATATATTACCTTCATATGTAGAAGGCTTGCCTGTTTCTATACTTGAAGCGATGTCCTATGGTGAGGCCATCCTCTCGACACCTATAGGTGGAATACCAGAAGTCGTAACACCAGATATTGGTAAACTGGTTTCACCGGGTGATGTGAGTGCATTGGCTTTTCAACTTCGAGATTTTTTATTTCATCCCGAAAAGGTCTCAGCATTGGGAAGGCAAGCTGAAAAAAATATTACGACCTATTTACCTGAAAGCGTGTCACGGGAACTCCTTGAAGTCTATATGCCGTTGCTCTGAAAAGTTCTTATTAAAAAAGTGAATATTGTTTCGGACCACACTTCAGTGAATTAAAAAAACAAACAGAATCGATGAATTTAAGAAAGTATTTAGAGGAGAGTTGCAAATATATGCTTCGCAGCTATCCTATTATTCGCCCATATGTCAAAGAAGTAGAAGGCTTGTTTACCATGAGTCAAGAAGAATTGAACAAGCGTAACGAACAGCGCTTTTTGGAAATTTTTAGTAAGGCTTATGATAAATCACCGTTTTATCATAAATTATATACAGAAGCAGGAATAAAGAAAGAAGACATTACTTGTTTGGCTGATATAAAGAAATTACCCATTATTACCAAAGAAATGGTAAAGCAAAATAGGGAGGTAATGTTAACAGTTCCGAGATTTATGGTTCATGGGGGATGTACAAGTGGTACAACTGGTACGCCTCTCAAGGTATATAAAGATTGGAAAGCTATTTGGCGTTCGCAAGCATATCTATACGTGATGCGCAAAAAATGCGGATTCACTTATGGGCAATCATTTGTTTCGTTAAGAGGTAATTTGGATAAGAGAGATATGATGCTGAAAGTTCATATAAGTAATACAGTCTATTTTTCCAGTTATAATATTAATCCGGAAAAAGTAAAATTTTACCATGAACAGATTGTCAAGCAGAAACCTGTTGCTATTGAAGGTTATCCTAGTTCGCTCTATACTTTGGCTTTGATGCTTCGCGATGCGGGGCTAGAATTGTATATTCCTATCGCTTTCACTTCGAGCGAAACATTGCTAGACTATCAACGTGAACAAATTGAGCAACAATTACATACTGAAATATTCGATCTCTACGGAATGACAGAAGAAAGTATTTGTTTACACGAAACACTTAACCACAAAGGCTATTATGAAGCTCCTGGATTTAGCATTAACGAATATTTGGAAGATGGGGAAATTTGTACCTCCCTTATTAATGATGCATTTCCTTTAATTCGTTATCGCTCAAATGATGTTATAGAATTGTATAAAGGAAGTGAATTTGAGGGAAATAAGTTTTTGATACAACGTATTGAGGGACGTAAGGAGGATTATATCGTCTGTAAAGATGGCTCAAAAGTGATGCGTTTAGATTTCTTGTTCAAAGGCGTAAGCCATGTTAGAAAGAGTCAGTTAATACAAAAGAAGGATAATTGTTTGCTTATTAATATTGTTCCAGAAGAAGGATTTTGTGATGCGGATAGAGAGTTGGTAAAACAGAATCTATTTCATCGATTAGGAGAAAGAAACATTGATTATCAAATTGCAATTATCAAGGAAAGCGAAATACTTTATTCCTCCAATGGTAAATTTAAATACTTGATAAATTCAAAGACTGTAAAAGTTTGAGGAAGAGAATAAAATGTATCTTCGGATAAATAGATGGTAAAATAATATAAAATTACTATTACTTTTAAATTGATGACAATGGAACCTGTAAAAGAATGTTACTACCCCCAATTATCCGAAATGATTTCAGGTATCGAGTCATGGTTAAAGGCTAATGACTATAATTACATAGAATGTAATCATGTACCAGAACGTTTATTTGGAAAGAATAGAAAGATAAATACTTTGTTGCGTACTTTTTTCAGATTGTGTCCTTATAACCTACGCAATATGAAACGTCCAGTTTCAGGTTTCTATCCTTTTACTCCCCAATCGCATGTGGCACTGTTGAAAGCTTATGCTTTAACGAAGGATACGGAAATAATAAAAAAGTTATACAATAGGGTATTAAATCTTCGCTCTCAAAAGTCTAGGCATTTTGCATTGAAGCAAGGAATACGAATTGCCATTAATTTGTATGAGAATTCGGCTGATGATCCCACACCGTTAAATACTATATGGTTCGGCCAGTTCTTGTTGGAAGAACATTCTAAAGTAATAGAAGAGAGTGAAAGAAAAGAGTTGTTATACTCTATCGTAGCATATCTAACGGAAGAATTGGGATATGTTGATTATGGAGAGCAAGGTATTTATTTTTACTATGGTCCAACTTTGAAGAAAGAGATATATAACGCTAGTGCAATTATCAGTGCTTTTTTAATAAAGGTGGGAATAAAATATGGGGAAAGTTTTTTTGTGGAATTGGGACAACGAGGGCTAAAATATATTTGTAGAAAGCAGAATGTTGATGGCAGTTGGTTTTATGCAGGAAGTCCAGAGAGGCCTACGATAGACTGTTTTCATCAGTCTTATATTTTACAGGCCATTTGTTCTGTAAAGGAATATCTACATTTTGACGTGAATGAAACAATAAAAAAAGGTGTAGAATTCTATAAAACTCTGTTTGTGAAAGAAAAAGGATGGATTCGGCCTATGCGTTATGATAAAAGATATATTCCACATAATACTTGGCTGTTTGTAAAGGTGGACGGTCGAGATATATCAGAAGCTTTGATATTTTTTACAAAATATTATGTAGATAAGGAATTTGTAGAAAAACTGATAAAATATACCTATTATGAGTTTTATAATAAAAAGAAAGGATATATGATTCCTGAATATTTTATATATGGCAAAAATCGTATTCCTTATATTGAATTTCAAGCGTGGTTTCTATATGCTTTTAATATATTAAAGTCAACGTTATGATAGAAAATCCAATTCGTGTAATCACTATTTATCCCAATTTTTCCAATAAAGGAGGTGCGCAAAATATAGCTTTGCTACTAGCTGAAAAGTTGAATGAAATTAATACCCCTATAGTACTAGTAGAAACTCCTTTGAGTTTCATTGTGAAAGACTATAAAGCACGAGCTCAATTTGAGAAATTTTCTTTAAAAAAAATTATACAATATGCTGATGGGCATACTGTTTTTCTATCGCATCATCGCAAAAGTACTACTTTGCTTTTATTTTATAAGCGTATCTTTGGAAACAAGGATTGGCATATAATACATGTGGCACACAATACATTCAACGACTTTCGTTGGTTTTGTTGGTTCCCGGAAAATATTATAGCTGTATCAAATGGTGTAAAAGAGAATTTGGTGAATTATTTTCGATTACCAGAAAATCGAATAACAGTTATCTTTAATGGAATAAAAGATACTAATAATGTACGGAATATTCGAAAAAATGATGGGAAAATAAAAATCTTGTTACCTGGCCGTATTTGTTCTGTTAAACAACAAGTAGAACTAGTGAAACAAACTATAGGTAAGTTGCACCCGCATATTCATATTTATTTTGCGGGAGAGGGGGAAAGTGTGGAGCTGTTGAAAGAGAAAATAGAAAGCTCAATGCAATATCATTATGTTGGGTTTATAAATATGGTAGAACAGTTGAATCAATATGATTATGTATGCTTATTTTCATTGAATGAGGGATTACCTTTGTCTCTTATAGAAGGATTGAGGTTTGGTAAACCACTGATTACAAACAAACTCTCTGCAGTATTAGATGTGAACAAACCTGGAGAAACGGGGTTTGCCTATGATGATTTTAGTTCTTTAATAGATGGATTAAATCATTTGCCGCATATTGATTGGGTAATATACAAACAGATGGCTAGTAATGCCCGAAAACGTTTTGAAGAGTGCTTTACGGAAGAAAAAATGATAAATAGATATAAATTAATGTTGTACAATGAAATAAAATGTTCTCCTGTAACTATGTGATGACTAAAAGGATATTAACCCTCATATTAGGTGAGCTTCTAATTTTAGCGTTAGCGGTTATTTGAAATAGGCTATACCTTAACTTTGTTAAATTGAAAAACAATCGAATTATATATAGTTCGGATTTATAACAAGCGTAAATAGGACTTGTGTAATTTGTGAGGAATGTTTTATATAAGTTACAGAAAAAAAGACTCTAGTCATTACTTGAATAAAACCTTACCGATCGAATTTTTACAATCAAAAACATATATGGAAAAAGTTTCTTTGAACGGGGTGAAGGTATATCCTTTTACTTCGCATGAGGAATTGTTGGCTTTTGTGAGTCGGCACAAGGGGATATTGGTGGCTATCAATGCGGAAAAGATTTTGCATGCTACGGATCAGACCCGTTCTATCATCAACCGAAATATAGGCTATTGTGATGGTTTTGGAGCGGTCATGGCGTTGAAAAAGAAAGGGCATAAGGAAGTGATCAAGATTCCGGGGTGCGAGTTGTGGTTGCGTATCATCAATATGACCTATCAACAAGGAAAGAGTTATTACTTGGTTGGTGGAAAACAAGAAGTAATCGAACGGACCGTAAAAAAGCTAAAAGAGGATTATCCCGGTATACGGATTGCCAACTTCCGAAATGGCTATATTAAAACAGAGGAAGAGCGAAAAAATTTATTGGAAGATATCGTGACAAAACGGCCGGATGTGGTTTTTGTGGCGATGGGCTCCCCAAAACAGGAATTGCTAATGGAAGAGATGGCCGAACGACATAAAGCTGTCTATCAAGGTCTAGGTGGTAGCTTTGATGTATATACCGGTAACGTGAAACGTGCCCCGCAATGGTGGGTACGACATAATTTGGAATGGGCCTATCGTTTGGTGAAGGAACCGGTTCGAATTAAAAGACAAATACATTTAGTGAGGTTCTTGCTTCGGGTGAAATTAGGACTGATTTAATTTATATCTCCGTTTTCTTATTCTAAATCAATATAACATAATAACATAATTTTTATGAAAGCATGTTTCATGGGTTTGGGCTATATTGGCCTGCCCACGGCTATTAT
>OBZF01000394.1_pt1 | contig 24539 bp, 28 predicted proteins | sample 1495521 | NCBI WGS metagenome assembly OBZF01 (sample SAMEA2580234, study PRJEB22360) | human gut metagenome | biome: human gut; feature: human-associated habitat; material: faeces | place: Denmark | collected 2008/2010 | reverse complement strand
GCCGGAACGACTCCGGATGGCAGATTACGCATGCTTTTTGGTTCCGGTTCCACCAGCACTCGAGGATTATGAAATATCTGTATGGATTCACGGCCCGGCTTAAGGACCACCAGCCCAAGCTCAGGCACCAGAACAGGTCTAAGTAATACCCGCACGTTACCTCCAGATCCGTTGCTGGAAAGTGCGGGACGCACGTGGTGGGCGTTCGGAATAAGGCAGCCTGACAGAGATTATCCAGTGCCGATAGTCGAGATTGAGAGCTTTCTTAACCTCGAACCCGCGCCTGCGGTAAGAATGAATCAGCCATTCGGCCTGTTCTGCAGTGCATGGAGGGTGCTGGAACCATTCAGACTTGAATGCGTGAGAATACCGCCCGTGCGTGCAGGCAAGAACGGGCGAATTATCAGAATTGTAATATTTTGCGTTGCGTGCCATCGGTTTTCTCCGGTGGCACGGTGTTACTCAGCGGGAGTTCAGCCCCGCGCAAGATTGTAGATGAGTTTATTCTCCTGAAAAAGCAGAAAAGCCAGCTTTTATTCCGATCTCTTTCAATGCCTGTAATGAAGTGACAAACTCACATTCAAGTCTCAATATAAACCCGTCTGTCACTCGCCCATCCACAAAATTAATTAACGCAGCCCCATTCTTTCGCAAACACATAATGCGGTAATGACTAACAAGATTTCCATTTTCAACGCACACAGCATAGAGGCCATCTTCACAAAAAATTTTACGCAGTTCTTCGATGTTCATCATCAGAATCCTTCCGGATAATTAGCTCTCCCCTTTAAGGGACCATCCCTCTTATCCCTGCGCGCTACTTAAGTATTTTTGATTCTATTCCGGCACCGTCCAGAACTTCAAACGCGTTGAAAATAAAAACAAAAACCCGCCGAAGCGGGTTAAGTGCGGGTGCGTTGAGGATGCCTGCCACATCAGAGGTGGCGAGGGATTTCTCCCTCGCCGGGTCTCTTACTCCTCAGGTTCGTAAGCTGTGAAGACAGCGACCTCCGTCTGGCCGGTTCGGATTCGTACCTCGCAAAGGTCTTTCCTCGTTACCAGTGCCGTCACTATGACGGTTAAACAGATGACGATCAGGGCGATTAACATCGCCTTTTGCTGCTTCATAGCCTGCTTCTCCTGTCAACGCAAAGCAGAAGTGTCACCTTCGGTGCGAAACAGAGATGTCATGCTTTGGTTCAGAGAATGCGTTTGACCGCCTCGCTATATACTTCCGAGCGTTCTCTTTTCCCAACAGAAATCACGAAAACGACAACTTTCTCGTCTATAACCTGGTATACAAGGCGATAGCCTGAAGACCGGAGCTTAATCTTGTAACAATCAGGCATACCACGGAGCTTGTTTGCTTCAATCCGGGGTGACTCAAGTACTTCAACCAGCTTCTTTTTCAACTGTTCACGTACCGTCGAGCCCAGCTTTCGCCATTCCTTTAGTGCCCGCTCGTCAAAATCCAGAAAATACGCCATCAGAGTTCATCCAGCGTCACACGTACTGGCTTAGGATTACGAAGCCGTTCTTTCACTATCTCCACAAGTTCAGCATCTTCATCACTCAGGAGTGTCTGTTTGAACGGCAAGCGTTCATTGTCAGCGATATACTCGAGCATGAGACGAAGCGCTTCAGAAGGAGTTACACCCATTTTTTCAAGCGCGGCGTAAGAACGCGCTTTAAGTTCATCGTCAATACGCAGGTTAATGCTACCCATGTCTTACACCTCTTGTAATTACAAATGTCATTACAAGTATCGCACTACAACATGCTTAGGGCAAGTCACGAAGGAAGTCAGAAAGTAGTCGTAAGAACGGTGATCACTGTCCGCTTTGTGCCAGGAGCAGCCATTGCTAAGTCCATCCTGTATTGTGCAGGTCAGCTCATTTTTAAAGAGTCCGGCCATCATCTTACTGGTACAGACACCATATACTTTGTGACGGTCAGGCTACATATGCACAACTCAACTTATTCATCTATTTTTTGCTTTAGCATGTCAGTGTTGCTTTCTCGTCGGCGGGTGAGCGGTGACCTGACCTGTCGATAAAGGAACGTAGCACGTTTTATGCAACACCCGCATGCGGCAGAAAATTATTGCCGAACGTTTACCCCTGTCAACAAGCTTTACTTTCTGAGGCGCGCCAGCCCGCTAGGAAAACAATCTGAACATCAAACAATTAATGACACAAGAAATACGATTAAAGATTTTTTTGTGCATGCCGATAGTGCTTTTTTAAAAGGAGAAATCTATGTCTGTCACAATTCAGGGAAATACCTCAACCGTTATTTCAAACAACTCCGCCCCGGAAGGAACATCAGAAATAGCCAAAATCACAAGACAAATTCAGGTGCTGACTGAAAAGCTTGGGAAAATCTCATCGGAAGAGGGGATGACGACACAGCAGAAAAAAGAAATGGCTGCATTGGTACAGAAGCAAATTGAAAGCCTCAGGGCTCAACTGGAGCAGTTGTTAAGGCAGCAGGCAGAGAAAAAGAATGAAGACGCGACAGTTCAGCCTGATAAAAAAGAAGAGAAAAAAGACGATACAAATACCGCTGGCACCATTGATATTTACGTCTAAGTGACAGCCGTATTGTGGCCCTCATCGGGCCACTTTTCGCCATCAGCCTTTTCTTTAAAGACATATTATCTTTGTATCATTTCTGATAGTTAACATTACAAGATATAAGTAATGGACGCACTCCCAATTAGTCTATTTAAATCGCCACGAGTTTAACTGACAACCCATGATCAATTATGAATTGCAACTATTTCTGTAGTCACTTTTGTGGGGACAGTCCACAAAACTGCCAACTTCCGCTTCTTGCTCTTAGCGGACATTAGCATAGGCTATTTACCATAACGCCTCATTACGCGCACCGCCCAGACTGACTCAGCGCGTTTCTGGCATATCCCCAGTAAAACAAGTAACAAACCACCCGAAAATGAACACCAGAAACGCGACTTAAGAATCTACCCTATGAATGGATATGCACTCAACCGAATCGATCTTGGTTTCAATCTTTTTTATCGGGATCAGGCTTCTTTTTAGGTAACTTCGGGGGCTTAACTTGCTGATGACTTTGCGTTCGGCGCGTAAGCCAGGGATGGTCAGCTTTAGGTTTAACATAGTATTTTGAGCGTAAATCAATACGGGCATTATCCACTCGTTCATGGACACTCTTTTCATCATCCAGTGGTATAGGCTCCGGGCCATCAACATACTTTTCCCAGCCCAGCACTTTCCCGTCATACAGAACGTTAATTTCACCGTCAAAGTTCTCGCATACAGTAACAACCGAATGCCTAAGTCGATATCCCCGGCTCTCACTGCGTACCTGAAACGCACTGCTTTTGTACTGGAAAGTGAGATTTTTAGACAGAACGCGCTTCGCCTGTAGGCTGAAGATATAACCCAGTTCCTCTTCAGAATGGTGCACATCAAGATGAGCATTATCAGTAGTACGAGGCGACGTAGCGAACCGGTTGTTATAGGCTTCAATAAAGGTCGGCAACCATGCATTTGCTGTTTCAATATCACTGATATTCTGAAGCCGCATTTCTTTGACCAGCCTGTCCTGTAGTGTCTGATTGGCGCGCTCTACCCGCCCTTTTGCCTGCGGGCTGTTGGCATGGATTGGCTCGATGCCCAGTGTCTTTATCGCACGAGTGAACTGGGTCAGCTCACCTTCCCGCTCTGGGTTATTTACCCTGAATATACTGTGTCTATCAGAGTAGAGAGCGAGCGGTACGCCATGATCATTAAGGTAACCCCGGAGGGTTTCCATGTAAGCCCGGGTTGTTTCAGCAGGCACAAAACGCAACGCCATCAACGCACTGGTGGCATCATCAATGAAAACGATCAGTGTACATCTGGGGCCTCGATTTTCAAACCAGTCATGAGGTGAGCCATCAATCTGGATCAGTTCACCGTAAGATGGTCGTCGCATGCGGCGTTGATATATACGGGCAATTTTACGACGGCGTTCACGCCATAACCCCTCTTCTATCATCCACTTTCTGAGAGTTTCAACGGATAAAGATAAACCGTGTATCTCGCGCAATTTTTCGCACGCAAACGTAGGTCCAAAATCAGCGTAACGGCCTTTGAGGAGTGAAATTACTGTTGCTCTGAATTCAGTAGAAAAGGAATTATTAGGACGCTTTCCACGTCGGTGGGAAACCAGACCAGAAGGCCCTTCATTTCTATACCGTTGCACCAGACGTTTAACCTGCCGAATAGAAATGCCAATGCGTGCCGCAGCTTGTTCCTGAGTAATATGTCGATTAATTGACTCCTGAATAATCTGAAGTCGGTGGAGTTCCTTATGACTCATCGTAACAGTCTCTTTGATCATGAAAAATCCCCCAGAGAATTGTCTGGGGACATTTTAGAATGGTTCAAAGGGGACATTACAGCTTGGTGTTAACAAATAGCCTGCTTCTCCTTGCCTTTCGGCACGTAAGAGGCTAACCTACATGTGTCTAGCATGAAATTGGCCTCAGATTAATGTTAAGCGTCTTGCAGGACGCGTAATGTTAACTGGGGCTTTTCTCTATCTGCCTTTGGTGTTCATGCCCGAGGCAGATAGCCTCAAGCACCCGCAGCCATTCTACTTAACTACCTTTACCTCGCCAATATGAAATCAGTCAGAAAGGTGATCCATAAGAACAATAACAAGACAATAAATTGCCATTACCAAGCTGTAAAAAAAAGAAAAAAAAAAAACCCCCATTCCAGCCGTAATAGCCAGCGCACATTTGAGAACCAGCACCACAACCTCCTGTATTGGACGTACACCAGTCCTGATAAATATGAGGCTGTCTCGTCCGTGATTCAATACAACTATTGGGTATGGTTTCTCTGATTTTTCTGTGGAAATGGAGCTCAACCACTAGTCACCACCAGCACTTCTTTTAATACGCAAAGTCCGACGCAAGCCAACAGGTTCAATTTCATATATATGAATTTTAAGCAGTATTCACCTACACGATTATTAGCAATTTCCTGAATATATGATGGAGTGTCTTGACGATTTTAGACCAGAAACGCCCTCCACGTATTTCTGAGCGTACGCAACATATGTTATGGCAAATGCGAGCATATGGTAGCGTCAAATAAGTAAGAGCCACCCGCAGGTGGCTCTTACTTTTACTCTTGCAATTCGATGATCTGCTCTTTACCTAGTAGATGATTAATAATATTTAATACTTTTTCTCTGTTCTGGAAGAATCTTGCTATATAACTATTGGGGAAGACTTCCTGTATGTGATTATAAGTATCAGAAGCCAGCTCTATACATTCCTCCAGTGAAACGTTTCGGCTATAAGAGAAGATGTGATTCTCCACAGAGGAAACTTCTATTTTATTCATGAGTATGGATATTAAAACATAATTTCCATGAATCATTATTTGATGAATCTGCTTCTGATTTTCCATATCTACTGATAGTAGTTTAACTATACTTTCTTGCAATATATCATTTGCTAATCTATAAGCATTTACTTTATTTATTATATCTAAACCGGTAGGACCATTTTCAGCTGGGAATACTTTTTCATAAAGACCTCCCCAGCTTTCAAAAAAACGTCCTCTATTTAGTTTTAAGGAAGATATCAATGTTTCATCTTTAGAGGCACACACTAATGCGTTTAAAGCATCATCAATATCAATGGTATTACCACCTGTCTGGCTGGAGTCTTCTTGCCTGAGTAGTTTGTAGCTATATCCGCCAATAAAGTTTATTTCTCTTTGTATTCTTTGTTGCTCGGGCCTCTGTGATGAGAAATCTCTTCCAGTAACCCTGTTTTGTGTATTGTTGAATTTAGTGACAGAGGTTAAAAAATCTTCTTTTGCTGCACTGATAAATCTAATGCTCACCTTGATTAGATCTTTTTTTTCTTCGGGTAAAGAGTTGAACACTTCACCAATAGTGCTTACAGTTTGAGCTCCATTTATTATACTCAGACTTTTAAAACTAAATAGCCCGTACTTCCTGCTTGTACTTAAGTTGATCATGCTTTCTTCTACATCACTATATACAGCAGTTATCCCATTGTTATAGTACCAAAAATTCTCCGGCTTTTCACTTAATGTTTTCTTTATCCCAGAGTTTATGGATGAATTACCGAGGACACTTCTTATATTTTTCTCGAACAGAGAGTACTTGTACTTTTCCCACCAGTCGTATAGGATCCTTGCGGATATTGTTCCGTATATTGCTTTATAAGGTTCTGCTATCTCTCCATAACTTTCAAGGTGAACATTGCTAACATTTATAGATTTTGATCGATCATTAGAAAGACCATCCATTATCACTTGTATACCTGCCGGCTCGAATAGCACTGAATACTCATCTCTATTCTCTATATCTTTAAATAATAGAGACCGATTCTGAACCTTTTCCCAAAACTCTATGTCTGATTTTACTTCTTCGCTTGGCTCATGAACCCCTGTATATATAAATACACATATACATTTATATGTAAATCCTGAGATTGCTTCAATTATGGAGTCTTTGTTTCTTAAAAACCTTTCGTTAAATGTTGTAAAGTCGCTGGCTATTACTTTTGCGCATGCGTCTTTGAATCTTCCGAATTCTCTTGTGGTTATAGAACCGTCGCCATTTTTAATATATTTTGACTGAACTATTACAATTTTTATTAACATAAACTGCATCTATCCCGCCATCATCTTTTCCATCGCAGACAGCATTAGCAGCTAACTCAGGGTCTGGTTCATCACCATACAAGCTGATTGCATGCGCAGCTACACAGCGTGTAATTAGAGTTTCTTTCCTATGCTCTCCTACGGAATTAATATCTTTCATATCAATAAAAGTTCCGTATATAGACTCTAATTGATTAGTTATGCGTACTAAACCTGCTGTTTGCGTGGCTTTGTCGTACTGGGACATCCTTTGCGCTCCTGAACATGTAACAAAATATGATTCGCATTATAAGATTTTTTTAATGTTTAGCCGAAGAGTTTTTTGCATGAGTTATGACATAAGTTTAGTTCGTAGTTCTGCGATATAGTTTTCTCCTGAGAACAAAAAACATCTGGGGCATGAGGTGAGCTCCGAAAGTTGGACATCTCAACGATTATGTCAAGAGCGTCTACTGGGACGTGGTCTGTGTAAACGGTCACTCCTAGTACAAAGCTGCAACAATGCCAGTTTTAATCTAATCCTATACAACAGAAATGTCATTTCACATTTGAACTAATGCACTTTAATATCGTTACTTCAAAATGCTGAACATTTCCCTGATAAAACGCCAGTATGCGTTGCATCACTTCGCTCTTCCGGCACTCGCGACAGATTATGTTTAGACGACTGTCGTAGCGACGTATTTCTCCGTCAGGTAATGACCAGATAAGGTCCGGATCAACCACAGCAGGTTTCTTCACCTTTGCCCTCGAGAGTTTTTTGCGGGCGTTTTGCCAGTCCTTACGCGCCTGTTCAGACGGGAATAACCCGTAGCCGGAGTTGTATACATCGCCACTGGCTACCAGCTCTCTGGCAAGAACGCTCATCAGATATCTAGTCGCACCTGTTTTAGCTTCCAGTTGCCGTAACGTCTCACGACCGCTCTGGCGCACGAGTTCCACCACCTGCCCTTTAATTTTTTCCCGCTCTTCTTGTGTAAAAACTTTTGCCACAAGTCCCCCTTAAAATTACCTCATGACCTGAAATCAACACTTATCCTCTGAAACCAGGCGGAATTTCTGTATCCGGTTCAGAAATATGATTAACACAACGCTGTACAGGTGAACGTCCCAGGCGGATGACCAGTTCGTCCCATTTTTCGCGGAGCTTTGACGGGCTCATGATGTTTTTTACCCAGAATGGATCTCGCTGAACCCGACCAAACATTTCGCAAATTTGTCTGTGGCTTCTGCCATCCAGCATCCGCATTGTGCGCACGTCATTGGCCCAGGCAGTCCAGTTAGGCTCTTTTGGTCGCATGATCTCGCCATCATCACTGGCTGCCTGTTCGTAGAGACCCACGATCCGCCCCCAGATCCACTGCGCACACGCCAAATCCTCCCTGCTACCCCACTGGCGTTTTTTCGCACTAAACACAACCGCGTCGGAGTTCCGGGTTAAAAAATCCTGTTCAGTCGTCTGCGGGTTCGGTTGCGAAGCTTCCGGACGAAAAGTGTTTTTATTCTCTGTAGTAATCTCTGTTGTATTCTCTGTAAGATCATCAGGCCATTTTGACCCGATGACATTGGATCGTTTTGAACCAATGGAGCGTTTCATTTTGACCTCTTCCATCGTGTCATTTTGACCTGATGGAGCGGCGCATTTTGAACCGATGGATTCGTTCAATTTGCCACCATCTAAAAGCTCGCTCCCATAGTTGATCGTGTAGAAATTGGTCATATCGCGCTTTGATTTATTGAGCTTTTCACAACGCAAAAGCCCCAGCGTTTTCAGACTTGCAAACGCGCGCTTTAACGTTGACTCTGACCAGAATGGGAACTGTTCCAGCCATTGTTCCGTTGTGTTATAAATCCAGCGAACACCATCACATTCCATACCGGAGTTGGTATCTCTCAACCAGTAGTGCAGTTGTTGCAAAACAATGGCTTCGTTTAAGCCGATTTTCATTGCCAGCTGCGTGTTTATAACCAGTGGGCGTTCAGCAAAAAGAAGACTCATAATTCCATCCAGCTTTTTGTTGGTATTGCTGTCGATACGCAAGCTTGAAAGCAATTGCTTTTTCTATAAGTTCGTCAGTTTCACGATCTACAACGGCAGGATCTGCAAAAAGCAGTCCGGATTCCACCACATCGCCATATTCTTTATTTAACCCGGCGATCATGTACGTAATACTTTTTCCATCACTGATCTCACGATACAACCTGAAATCACTAATCCGGATAGCCTCCATAATTGCAGGCACTAGCGCTGTGAACTTTTCACGCTTATCCCTGGTGTCGATAGCCTTCCAGCGTTCGAATATCTTCACTCGATTAACGCTAAGCGCTCGCTGATCAACCGCGCCACCTTCATATGTGACACGCTGAACATCGATGTTCGGGCGCTCTTTCAAAGCCCAGAATGCTTCAGTGATTAATATCGTCGCCTGCTCCTGTGTCATTCCTGGTCGACATATCCAGGCATCCAGAGCCTCACGAGCCTGTTCAGGAGTGATTTTCATTGTTCAACCGCCCCGCCCGCTTCGTCTTACGATATTCGTCATAAACTTTGGGATCATACTGAAGCCCCCCGCCAGATGCCTCCTGTAGACGCATCGCGCGACCTTCAGGAACCAGTATCCCCCAAGCAGCAACACTTGCCAGTCTCACTCCTGCGGCATTGGCAAGCTTTGTTTTGCTGCCAAAAAAAGTAATTGCGTCAACTTTAAGCATCAAAGCCCCCTCTTGTTAGACTTTTCTAACATTATTGTGCGCGGGATACCTAAGTCAAGAAAAATTAGAATTACCTAACTATGGATACAAGAACCCTAGGCCAGCGAGTTCTGGCGCGACGAAAAGAATTACGCTTAACACAACGAGAAGCTGCGCGCCTCGCTGGAGTTGCTCACGTCACAATTTCACAATGGGAAAGAGACGAAACCCAGCCAGTCGGAAAACGATTGTTTGCTTTAGCGGATGCTCTGAAGTGCTCACCTACATGGCTAATGTTTGGTGACGAAGACAAGGCACCAGTGCCTGCACAAGAACTTCATGTGGAAACAGAGCTAACTCCCAACCACAAAGAATTGATCGAATTATTCGATGCTCTTCCATCTTCCGAGCAGGAAGCCTTGCTGTCTGAAATGCGCGCAAGAGTAGAAAACTTCAACAAACTCTTCGAAGAAATGCTTAAAGCGCGTAAAAATAAATCAATAAAATAACATTCTTTTCAAGTGATTAGTTGCGCCCACTCTTTTTGTTAGATCAATCTAACAAAAAACACTTGCCTCTCATGTTAGGTTATTCTAAATTACTTTCCATCAAGACACCGCACGGTGTTCTCAGCAAACAGTTCCGCGACCCCGGCGTTAAGGGGAAATGAGGTCAGCATGGATACTATCGATCTTGGCAACAGCGAATCTCTGGTATGTGGCGTGTTCCCCAACCAGGACGGTACGTTCACCGCGATGACATATACCAAAAGCAAAACGTTTAAAACCGAATCTGGCGCGCGTTGCTGGTTAGCCAGAAACACTGACTGATGAGGCTGACGATGGAATTTAAAGATTTACCGTCTGATGTACAGAAAACAGCAGCTCATACATTGCATTCTGTGCTGCGAGAAATCGGGAAAGATATTGCAAGCGAGCCAGCAAAAGATCTGGCCCGGAAAATCAAGACCGCTTTCGTTGAGCTTTATAATGTTGGCACTGACTCTGAAACTGTCGAGACCAAGACCGTAAGTTCACCAATATTCTCACTTGAGCCAGGCGTATTATCAGGTGAAATATGCACCGAGATTTCCAGCGAACTGCTTCCGGTAATACGAGAAGCAATTTGCCGTCGCGGTTTGGATGGAAGTTACGATCATGACGTCCTGCAAGTTCTCAGGACAATGGTGACTTCACTGGGGATTTGATCCCTGCGTCCTCTAACCTTTTGATATAGCGGTCCTCCAAGAAGCGGTAAATTTTGTCGAAATCATCTTTCCCCTCTGGTTTATTCAGAGGATTACAGGACCCGTAAGTAGCGGCATACATTTCAACCGTTTTATCAAAAATATAAGAGACAAATTCTTCTTTAGTCATATAGATTTCCTTCTTGGTTATTCGGAATAAGAAGGATACCACCTCGCCTGACGTGGTTAAAAGCAGGCACACAACACGAAAGCGCACGGCGAAGTTCGTCTCACTGTACGGTGTCGTTAAATTTAATTCGACCGTGCGCTTCCGGTTGTGGCAACCCGCGAAATGGCGCGGCGGTAAGTATGGCGGGGTTATTCCTTCCCCGTTGAGGACACCGAGTTGTCAGGTTGACCATACGCTTAAGTGACAACCCCGCTGCAACGCCCTCTGTTATCAATTTTCTGGTGACGTTTGGCGGTATCAGTTTTACTCCGTGACTGCTCTGCCGCCGTTTTTAAAGTGAATTTTGTGATGCGGTGAATGCGGCTAAGCGCACGCGGAACAGTTAAAACCAAAAACAGTGTTATGGGTGGATTCTCTGTATCCGGCGTTAATTGTTAACTGGTTAACGTCACCTGGAGGCACCAGGCACTGCATCACAAAATTCATTGTTGAGGACGCGATAATGAAAACGTTATTACCAAACGTTAATACGTCTGAAGGTTGTTTTGAAATTGGTGTCACTATCAGTAACCCTGTATTTACTGAAGATGCCATTAACAAGAGAAAACAAGAACGGGAGCTATTAAATAAAATATGCATTGTTTCAATGCTGGCTCGTTTACGTCTGATGCCAAAAGGATGTGCACAATGAATTCAGCATTTGCGCTTGTTCTGACAGTTTTTCTTGTTTCCGGAGAGCCAGTTGATATTGCAGTCAGTGTTCACAGGACAATGCAGGAGTGTATGACTGCAGCAACCGAACAGAAAATTCCCGGTAACTGTTACCCGGTCGATAAAGTTATTCACCAGGATAATATCGAAATCCCGGCAGGTCTTTAAAACAGTTCCGTAATAAATATCCGGTTTCATTCTTATATGCCAGCAATGGCAGGGATTTGTTCATCCTTAAATCTGTCATGAGGTTAAAACAAAATGAGTAAAGTCTTTATTTGCGCCGCTATTCCTGACGAACTGGCAACAAGGGAAGAAGGCGCTGTGGCTGGAGCCCCAGCCATTGAAGCTGGCGACGAACGCCGTGCTCGAGCAAAATTTCACTGGCAGTTCCTGGAACATTATCCGGCTGCTCAGGACTGCGCTTATAAATTTATTGTCTGCGAGGATAAACCTGGCATACCCCGCCCTGCCCTCGATTCATGGGATGCTGAATATATGCAGGAAAACCGCTGGGATGAGGAGTCTGCTTCTTTTGTCCCGGTTGAGACTGAATCCGATCCGATGAACGTCACTTTTGACAAGCTGGCCCCTGAAGTACAGAACGCTGTCATGGTTAAGTTCGACACATGTGAAAACATCACCGTTGATATGGTTATTAGCGCACAGGAATTGTTGCAGGAAGACATGGCAACATTCGACGGACATATCGTTGAAGCGTTGATGAAAATGCCAGAAGTTAACGCCATGTATCCGGAGCTTAAGTTGCACGCCATTGGGTGGGTTAAGCATAAATGTATTCCTGGTGCTAAATGGCCCGAAATTCAGGCAGAGATGCGCATCTGGAAAAAACGTCGCGAAGGTGAACGCAAGGAAACCGGAAAATACACGTCTGTTGTTGATCTCGCCCGCGCCAGAGCCAATCAACAGTACACTGAAAATTCAACAGGAAAAATCAGCCCGGTCATTGCTGCCATTCATCGCGAATACAAGCAGACATGGAAAACACTGGATGACGAACTGGCCTACGCTCTCTGGCCTGGTGATGTGGATGCCGGAAACATTGACGGCAGCATCCATCGCTGGGCAAAAAAAGAAGTTATCGACAACGACCGCGAAGACTGGAAGCGTATCTCGGCATCAATGCGCAAACAGCCTGATGCCCTTCGCTACGACCGCCAGACTATTTTTGGCCTTGTCCGTGAGCGTCCGATCGACATTCACAAAGATCCCATAGCACTGAACAAATATATCTGCGAATACCTGACGACAAAGGGCGTGTTTGAGAATGAAGAAACAGACCTGGGCACTGTTGATGTTCTCCAGTCATCAGAAACACAAACTGATGCAGTGGAAACTGAGGTATCTGATATCCCAAAAAATGAAACCGCGCCGGAAGCTGAACCATCTGTAGAGCGTGAGGGGCCGTTCTATTTCCTCTTCGCAGATAAGGACGGAGAAAAATACGGTCGCGCAAACAAACTTTCTGGTCTGGATAAGGCACTGGCTGCTGGCGCCACTGAAATCACAAAAGAAGAATATTTTGCCCGAAAAAATGGCACATACACGGGCTTACCGCAAAATGTAGATACCGCTGAAGATTCAGAACAACCAGAGCCGATAAAAGTTACCGCTGACGAAGTAAACAAAATTATGCAGGCAGCCAATATCAGCCAGCCTGACGCCGATAAGTTGCTTGCTGCATCACGTGGTGAATTTGTTGAAGAGATTAGTGACCCGAATGATCCGAAATGGGTTAAGGGGATCCAGACCCGCGATTCTGTGAACCAGAACCAGCATGAATCGGAACGGAACTACCAAAAAGCGGAACAAAACAGCACAAATGCGTTACAAAACGAGCCAGAAACGAAACAGCCTGAACCAGTGGCGCAACAGGAAGTGGAAAAAGTCTGCACCGCCTGCGGTCAGACCGGCGGCGGCAACTGCCCTGATTGTGGCGCGGTGATGGGCGACGCAACATACCAAGAAACATTCGATGAAGAGTATCAGGTTGAAGTTCAGGAAGATGATCCGGAGGAAATGGAAGGCGCTGAACATCCACACAAGGAGAACACTGGCGGCAATCAGCATCACAATAGCGATAATGAAACTGGCGAGACGGCAGATCACTCAATTAAGGTGAACGGTCATCACGAAATCACATCCACCAGCAGAGCGGGGATTCATCTGATGATCGACCTTGAAACCATGGGAAAAAATCCCGATGCCCCGATTATCTCAATAGGTGCAATATTTTTCGATCCGCAAACCGGAGATATGGGACCGGAATTTAGTAAGACTATCGATCTGGAAACTGCTGGCGGAGTCATTGATCGGGACACCATTAAATGGTGGCTTAAACAATCACGCGAAGCGCAATCTGCCATTATGACCGATGAAATCCCGTTAGATGATGCACTGTTACAATTGCGGGAATTTATCGACGAAAACTCCGGTGAATTTTTTGTTCATGTCTGGGGAAATGGAGCCAACTTCGACAACACGATTTTGCGCCGTTCATACGAACGGCAGGGGACCCCCTGCCCGTGGCGTTACTACAACGATCGCGATGTACGCACAATCGTTGAGCTGGGGAAAGCCATAGACTTCGATGCCAGAACGGCTATTCCATTCGAAGGTGAGCGCCATAATGCACTTGATGACGCCCGTTACCAGGCAAAATACGTTTCAGCTATCTGGCAAAAACTGATCCCGAGTCAGGCTGATTCTTAATGTTCAACTGTCGCCGGTTGTGACTGGTATTCTGCAACCGGCGCTCGTCTGATGTAAGAGATAAAGAAATCGATGAGCGAAGTAATCATGATTGTCTCTCCCGGCAAATGGGTATCCGAAGAGCAGTTAATTGCGCTGAAAGGAATAAAAAAAGGTACGTTAAAAAAGGCCCGGGAAAAATCGTTTATGGAAGGAAGGGAATATAAGCATGTCGCTCATGACGGTATGCCATGGGATAACAGTCCATGCTTTTACAACCTGGAAGAAATTGATCGCTGGATTGAGCGCCAGGCATCAGCAAGACCAAGACGTCATCTTACTTGACTAAAAGCCACACTAACTAATGAGAGAAGTTGAAATGAAATATCCGACAGGCGTGGAAAACCATGGAGGGAAATTACGTATCTGGTTTGTTTATAAAGGCGTAAGAGTCAGGGAAAACCTGGGGGTTCCTGACACAGCAAAAAACAGGCGCGTTGCAGGTGAGCTACGCGCCTCTGTTTGTTACGCAATAAAAACTGGTGTTTTCGACTATGCAAAACAGTTTCCCTCCTCACGCAATCTGGAAAAATTTGGTGAGGCCCGACAAGATTTAACCATAAAAGAACTGGCTGAAAAATTTCTGGCACTGAAAGAAACTGAAGTCGCAAAAACATCACTCAACACATACCGTGCCGTCATCAAAAATATCCTGAGCATAATCGGTGAAAAAAATCTTGCCTCATCGATTAATAAAGAAAAATTACTGGAGGTTCGTAAAGAGCTACTGACTGGATACCAGATCCCCAAAAGTAACTATATTGTTACACAACCAGGGAGATCGGCTGTAACTGTAAATAATTACATGACAAATCTTAACGCCGTGTTCCAGTTTGGTGTTGATAACGGTTACCTGGCAGATAACCCGTTTAAGGGGATCTCGCCATTAAAGGAATCAAGAACCATTCCGGATCCTCTTTCGCGGGAGGAATTCATCCGTCTTATCGATGCGTGCAGAAATCAGCAAGCCAAAAATTTATGGTGTGTTTCTGTTTATACTGGCGTTCGCCCTGGTGAGCTGTGTGCACTTGGATGGGAGGACATAGATCTGAAAAATGGAACAATGATGATCAGGAGAAATTTAGCAAAAGACCGTTTCACGGTCCCAAAAACACAGGCGGGAACCAATCGGGTCATTCATCTTATTAAGCCAGCAATCGACGCTCTCCGGAGTCAGATGACATTAACGAGACTGAGCAAAGAGCATATCATTGATGTTCACCTCAGAGAGTATGGCAGAACAGAAAAACATAAATGCACCTTTGTTTTTCAACCTGAAGTGTCAGCGAGAGTAAAAAATTATGGTGACCATTTTACCGTTGACTCAATAAGGCAGATGTGGGACGCAGCGATAAAACGTGCCGGACTCCGCCATCGAAAATCATATCAGTCGAGACATACTTATGCCTGCTGGTCGCTGACAGCTGGTGCTAACCCGGCATTTATAGCAAACCAGATGGGCCATGCAGATGCGCAAATGGTATTTCAGGTATACGGAAAATGGATGTCTGAAAACAATAATGCACAGGTAGCTTTGTTAAATACACAGTTAAGCGAGTTTGCCCCAACCATGCCCCATAACGAAGCAATGAAAAATTAATTTAATATTTATCAAATAGTTGACACGTATGACTCTTGAAATCCATAAATTCAAGCGCAGTGCCCAGCCATCCCGATACTGCTGCTTTCACCAAATCCTTAGTGCTTCTTTCATGTTTTTCTATTGTCATAATGGTTATCTCTAAAAAAGAGGTAAGATGCGTACTACTTACTCGCCGTTATTGGTATTATTCAGAAAAAGTGAGCAAGACTTTGCAGCAATGTTTTTGATCCTGTTCAAATAAACTAATGGCATCAGCAACATGCTGGAAATCAAACGTATGGGTAATTAATTTTTCTGGTTTAATTAACCCTTTACTTAACCAGTCGATAACAACCGGAAATTTATTTGCATTTAAGCGTGAAGAGAAAATAGAGAGTTCTTTTCCGGTAATTCCTTGCTGAATCACTTCAGACGGTTCACTGGAGAAGCCCATCAATACAATACGTGCCGCTGGAGAAGCCAGCGTTACGGCCTCTTTCAGGATAGAAGGATGACAAGCCGCATCGATAATTAATGTCGGCTTGATGCCTTTTTCAGCGAAAATCTCGCCAAGCGGTGTCTGGCTGTTATTAATCGCCCAGTCTGCCCCGCTCTCTTTCGCTTTTTCCAGTCGTTCATCAATGCGATCGGCAACAATCACATTTTTAACGTTATAGACGCCTTTTAATACCTGAACGATCGTCAGGCCGATTGGACCGGCACCATAAACCAGAACGGTATCATTTTCAGTCGGTTGACCATGACCGGTAACGTTAGCCGCAATGGTAAAAGGTTCGATCATCACCGCATATTGATCGGCCACTGCTTCAGGAATTTTCCACGCATTTTTTGCCGGAACCACGGCATATTCACTGAAACCACCGTCAGCGTGCACACCTAATACAGCAAGTGTCGTACAAACGTTCGGCTTACCTATAGAGCACGGATAGCAATGCCCACAGCTGACCACCGGATCGACAGCAACGCGTTCACCGACTCTGGCGCTTTCCACACCTTCACCCACCGCATCAATGACGCCAAAGAATTCATGACCAATGACGCGCGGATATTTCGCAAAAGGATTATGCCCACGGTAAATATGGCTATCTGAACCACAAATTCCGGCAAGTTTCACTTTTACTCGTACTTCACCCGCTGACGGGGTGGGTATTTCACGTTCGATAATCGACAGTTGATTCGGTTTTTCAATTAAAATGCTTTTCATTACCTTACTCCTTACCAGTTCCACAGCGTGCCATCTTCCAGACGTGCGACTGGCAGATAAGCAGGTTCATAGGGATATTTCGCCGCCAGCTTTTCATCGAATTCGATGCCAAGACCCGGTTTGTCTCCCGGATGCATATAGCCGTTATCGAAAGTCCAGTTGTGCGGGAAGACTTCGAGCATTTGTTCGGAATAACCCATGTATTCCTGGACACCGAAATTGGGGACCCACAGATCAAAGTGCAGCGCTGCAGCCATGCAGACTGGTGACAAATCGGAAGGACCGTGTGAGCCAGTACGTACCTGATACAGCGAAGCAAAATCGGCAATCCGGCGCATACCGGTAATTCCGCCTGCATGGGTCAGCGTGGTGCGGATATAATCGATGAGTTGCTCTTCAATCAGTTGTTTGCAGTCCCAGATGCTGTTGAAGACTTCACCCACTGCGATGGGTGTGACGGTATGTTGGCGAATGAGACGGAAGCATTCCTGGTTTTCTGCAGGCGTCGGGTCTTCCATCCAGAACATGCGATAATCTTCAATGCTTTTACCAAAGCGCGCCGCTTCAATAGGCGTTAAGCGATGGTGCATGTCATGCAGCAAATGTTCATTAAAACCAAACTTGTTACGTACCGCGTCAAACAATTTCGGCATGAAATCGAGGTATTTCTCCGTCGACCACAGCTGCTCTTCCGGCCACTGTCCTTTGGTTGCGGGTTCATAAGCCAGACCTTTACCTTTCGACATGCCGTAGGTGGTTTTCATACCAGGGATTCCGCACTGCACGCGGATGGCTTTGAATCCCAGCTCCTGATGACGGGCATAATCATCCAGAGCTTCATCAATACTGTGACCGGTGGTATGGCAATAAACCATCACCCCTTCACGAGACGCGCCGCCGAGTAACTGGTAAAGCGGCATGTTGGCAGCTTTGGCTTTAATATCCCACAGCGCCATATCAACCGCTGAAATGGCCGACATCGTAACCGGACCGCGACGCCAGTAAGCACCTTTATAGAAAAACTGCCAGATATCTTCGATACGGTGCGCATCGCGACCAATAAGCTGCGGACAAAGGTGATCCTGCAAATAAGAGGCCACGGAAAGCTCACGTCCATTGAGGGTGGCATCCCCAAGGCCCGTAATACCGTCCTCAGTGGTGATTTTTAATGTGACGAAATTACGCCCCGGACAGGTAACAAAAACTTCAGCCTTTACGATCTTCATGTTCGATTCCTTGCATCGCTTGTCGTGATGCATGAAATCTACGCAACTGAGCTACTACCATACAAGTATAAAGATCGAAAAAAGCCGGAGTGATCACAAAAAAAGGCGTATATTTGCGCTGTGAATGGTTGACAAAAGATGAAATAGAATACCTTTTGTCAGCTGACACTTCCTCTTATCTTATTGATAAAATGGATTTATGTTCCTACGTGCGCCCCCAGCCCGCAACAATGATCAACATGCCGCAAAGCGCAATCAACGCACCCGTCCAGTCATAAAGAGTCAGTTTCACGCCATCCACAACGCGCAGCCACATCAACGCCGTGCAGACATAAACGCCACCATAAGCCGCGTAAACACGCCCACTCGCCGCTGGATGCAACGTTAACAACCAGACAAACAGCGCCAGTGAAATCCCCGCCGGAAGCAACAGCCAGATACTGGCGTTTCGTTTTAACCACAACCAGGGCAGAAAGCATCCAATAATTTCACACAGCGCAGTAGCAAAAAATAGTAACGTTGTTTTAATCATCTTTGTCTCTTATTGACATCATGTATAGTTATAGGGCGACATAATATCATCAATATAAACACCCTCCTGGTACGTTTTGCGTCCGCAGTGGATGGTGTAGAATCACCTTTAATCATTCATACAGGGAATGAATTATGAAAATCACTCTCAGCAAACGAATCGGCCTGCTCGCTATTCTGCTGTCTTGCGCACTGGCATTGAGCACAACTGTTCATGCCGAAACTAACAAACTGGTGATTGAGTCTGGCGACAGTGCACAAAGCCGCCAGCACGCCGCTATGGAAAAAGAGCAATGGAATGACACGCGCAATCTGCGCCAGAAAGTGAATAAACGCACTGAAAAAGAGTGGGATAAAGCCGACGCCGCTTTTGATAACCGCGATAAATGTGAGCAAAGCGCCAACATCAATGCCTACTGGGAGCCCAATACTTTGCGCTGCCTGGACCGTCGAACTGGCCGCGTTATTACCCCCTAACCTGTTATTGATTTAAGGAATGTAAGGACACGTTATGCCAAGCGCCCACAGTGTTAAGCTACGCCCGCTGGAGCGTGAAGATTTACGCTATGTACATCAACTCGACAACAACGCCAGTGTGATGCGTTACTGGTTTGAGGAACCCTACGAAGCCTTTGTTGAACTCTCTGATCTGTATGATAAGCATATTCACGATCAGAGCGAACGGCGCTTTGTGGTGGAATGTGACGGCGAAAAAGCCGGTCTGGTGGAGCTGGTGGAAATTAACCATGTTCATCGCCGCGCAGAATTTCAGATAATTATCTCCCCGGAGTATCAGGGGAAAGGTCTGGCAACCCGTGCCGCCAAATTAGCAATGGACTATGGCTTTACCGTTCTCAATCTCTATAAGCTGTATCTGATCGTTGATAAAGAGAATGAAAAAGCGATTCACATTTACCGCAAGCTTGGCTTTTCGGTTGAAGGTGAATTGATGCACGAGTTCTTTATTAATGGTCAATATCGTAATGCCATTCGCATGTGTATATTCCAGCATCAGTATCTGGCAGAGCACAAAACACCGGGTCAGACTCTCCTGAAGCCGACCGCACAATAGCATTAATAATAATCGATCGTATTTTTGATGGTGTAAACCCGTTCGACGGCGGGTTTTACTCCTTCATCAACAATGATTAGCTGACAGTCCACCGGATTAGCGTGACTGTCATATTCACAGCTCTGTTTTACATTACCAACCCGTTGATTATTCAGTAAAGTAACCGCTGTGTAATCTAATTTTTTGATCGGATCCGTTGATGGCGTGGCGCTGACAGATAATGTTTTGTCGTTACTTTTCGTGGTTTTACCCAGCGGATAACCCTGATCATCATAGCGATATTCCATCTGCATTTGTTTGCTGCTGGCTTTAATCACGAAGCCATTATCATCGGTTTCCCAACTCACCCCGGCAGAAGGTAATTCTGCTAGCTGGCATTTTCCCTGTAAACGTACTCTCTTCTCCAGCGTCTCGGCATCACGGTAATAATTGGCGTCCAGTACCAGAGCGACCACGGTATTATTTTCCAGATCCAGTAATTCGAGTGAATCAAAACAGCCTTCTTCCGACAAAGTCCCAGAAACACGTTTCGTCACTTCACCTTGCTCATCCATTAATGTCTGAGTGAAATCTTTTACCGGACCACGCAGCGGATCAAAATCGAATTCATTAGAGAAACTGGCCATCTCAGGGGTAAATGAAAGTGTTACCTCTGTGCGGTCACATCCTGTGAGGAATATCGCGAGTAAGCATGGTAGTAATTTGTATTTCACAACAGTCACCAGAGAGTAGAGATGATTCTCAATCATAGTAGCAAATACAGTACTTTACACGTTAAATGCTATGCTTAAAGAAGTTATCTTCGCGTAAGGAGCTTATGATGAAACTCTCAACCTGCTGTGCCGCGCTTCTGCTCGCCCTCGCCTCACCCGCGGTACTCGCCGCGCCGGGATCCTGTGAGCGCATACAGAGCGATATATCACAGCGCATTATCAATAATGGCGTACCCGAAAGCAGCTTCACGTTAAGTATTGTACCCAATGACCAGGTTGATCAGCCTGATTCCCAGGTCGTCGGGCATTGTGCTAATGATACGCATAAAATTCTCTACACCCGCACCACCAGCGGTAACGTCTCTGCTCCCGCGCAGTCTACCCAGGATGGCGCGCCTGCCGAACCGCAGTAATACATTATCGACTGAACGCCGGATACGACACATCCGGCGATTTGAACATACAACATAATCCCACCTTATTACTCATACCCTTCTATTGATATGGATTAATAATTCTTAACCCAAAATGGGTAGACTCCCTCTATTGTTAGCGCGCTAAATATTCAATATATAAACTTTTATATAACGATAAAGAACAGGGAGTGAGTTATGTCCAAAAATGAACGAATGGTGGGCATCAGCCGCAGAACACTCGTTAAATCTACCGCGATAGGTTCTCTGGCGCTGGCTGCAGGCGGTTTTTCTTTGCCGTTTACCCTGCGCAGTGCAGCAGCAGCGGTACAACAGGCCCGCGAAAAAGTGGTCTGGGGTGCCTGTTCCGTCAACTGTGGTAGCCGCTGTGCACTTCGTCTACATGTTAAAGATAATGAAGTGACCTGGGTGGAAACTGACAATACCGGCAGCGATGAGTACGGCACCCATCAGGTACGCGCCTGTTTGCGCGGTCGATCCATCCGCCGGCGTATTAATCATCCCGATCGCTTGAATTACCCAATGAAACGCGTGGGTAAACGCGGTGAAGGCAAATTCGAACGGATTAGCTGGGATGAAGCCCTGGATACTATCGCCAGTAGCCTGAAAAAAACCGTCGAACAATATGGCAATGAGGCTGTATATATTCAGTACTCTTCGGGGATCGTTGGCGGCAATATGACCCGCTCTTCGCCATCAGCCTCGGCGGTCAAACGCCTGATGAACTGCTACGGCGGTTCACTCAATCAGTATGGCTCCTACAGCACCGCGCAAATTTCCTGTGCCATGCCCTACACCTACGGCAGTAATGATGGCAACAGCACCACGGATATTGAAAACAGCAAGCTGGTCGTGATGTTTGGTAACAACCCGGCAGAAACCCGCATGAGCGGCGGTGGCATCACTTATCTTCTTGAAAAAGCGCGCGAGAAATCGAACGCCAAAATGATTGTTATCGATCCGCGATATACCGATACGGCTGCTGGGCGTGAAGATGAATGGCTCCCTATTCGCCCGGGCACCGATGCCGCGCTGGTTGCGGGTATTGCCTGGGTATTGATTAACGAAAATCTCGTTGATCAACCTTTTCTCGATAAATACTGCGTCGGCTATGACGAAAAAACCTTACCCGCAGATGCACCCAAAAATGGTCACTATAAAGCCTATATTCTTGGTGAAGGTGATGATAACACAGCGAAAACGCCGCAGTGGGCTTCGCAAATTACCGGTATCCCGGTAGACCGTATCATCAAACTGGCGCGTGAAATTGGCACAGCAAAACCCGCTTATATCTGCCAGGGCTGGGGGCCGCAACGCCAGGCAAACGGCGAACTGACTGCACGCGCTATTGCTATGTTACCTATTTTGACGGGCAATGTCGGCATCAGCGGCGGAAATAGTGGCGCGCGTGAATCGACCTATACCATTACCATAGAACCCCTGCCGGTGCTGGATAATCCGGTCAAAACGTCAATCTCCTGCTTCAGCTGGACGGATGCTATCGATCATGGTCCGCAAATGACGGCAATCCGCGACGGTGTCCGGGGCAAAGATAAACTGGATGTGCCCATTAAGTTCATCTGGAACTACGCGGGAAATACCCTCGTTAATCAGCATTCTGACATCAACAAAACGCATGAAATTCTGCAGGACGAATCGAAATGCGAAATGATTGTGATCATCGAAAACTTTATGACCTCATCGGCAAAATATGCCGACATTCTGCTGCCAGACCTGATGACCGTTGAGCAGGAAGATATTATTCCTAACGACTACGCCGGTAACATGGGATATCTCATTTTCCTCCAGCCTGTCACCAGCGAAAAATTCGAACGCAAACCGATTTACTGGATCCTGAGTGAAGTCGCGAAACGTCTTGGACCTGACGTCTATCAAAAGTTCACAGAAGGTCGCACGCAGGAACAATGGTTACAACATCTGTACGCCAAAATGCTTGCCAAAGATCCGGCGTTACCGTCTTACGACGAACTGAAAAAAATGGGTATCTATAAGCGTAAAGATCCCAATGGCCATTTTGTCGCCTACAAAGCATTTCGTGACGACCCCGAGGCAAATCCACTTAAAACGCCTTCCGGTAAGATTGAAATTTATTCCAGCAGGCTGGCGGAAATTGCCCGTACCTGGGAACTGGAAAAAGATGAAGTGATAAGCCCATTGCCAGTTTATGCCTCAACCTTTGAAGGCTGGAACTCCCCTGAACGTAGAACCTTCCCACTGCAACTGTTTGGTTTCCATTACAAATCCCGTACTCACTCGACCTACGGCAATATTGATCTCCTGAAGGCTGCCTGCCGTCAGGAGGTGTGGATCAACCCTATAGATGCGCAGAAACGTGGGATTGCCAACGGCGATATGGTGCGGGTGTTTAACCATCGTGGCGAAGTTCGGCTACCAGCCAAAGTAACACCACGTATTCTCCCTGGAGTTAGCGCTATGGGCCAGGGAGCCTGGCACGAGGCCAATATGTCTGGCGATAAAATCGACCATGGCGGCTGTGTGAATACGCTAACCACTCTGCGCCCTTCACCACTGGCGAAGGGAAACCCGCAGCACACTAATCTGGTCGAGATCGAAAAAATATAACCCACGACAACCATAAATTCTGGCATGACATTTTGTTTGAAAAGCAATAAGTGAGTAATGATGAAAATCCATACCACAGAGGCGCTCATGAAGGCTGAAATCAGCCGTAGAAGTCTGATGAAAACCTCCGCACTTGGCAGTCTTGCGCTGGCAAGCAGTGCTTTCACTCTGCCATTTTCCCAAATGGTCCGGGCGGCAGAGGCTCCGGTAGAAGAGAAAGCGGTCTGGAGTTCCTGCACCGTTAACTGCGGGAGCCGCTGTCTGTTACGTTTGCATGTGAAAGATGACACCGTGTACTGGGTGGAGTCTGATACGACAGGTGACGACGTCTACGGTAACCATCAGGTTCGAGCGTGTTTACGCGGGCGCTCTATCCGCCGACGGATGAATCATCCTGATAGGTTGAAATATCCCATGAAGCGCGTCGGCAAGCGCGGTGAAGGTAAATTTGAACGGATAAGTTGGGACGAAGCCCTGGATACCATCAGTGATAATCTTCGGCGGATCCTGAAAGATTACGGCAATGAGGCTGTACATGTCCTGTACGGAACAGGCGTAGATGGCGGAAACATCACCAACTCAAACGTCCCGTACCGTCTGATGAACTCTTGCGGTGGTTTTCTCAGTCGCTATGGCAGCTACAGTACCGCACAGATCAGTGCCGCAATGAGTTATATGTTCGGTGCCAATGATGGCAACAGCCCGGATGATATCGCCAATACGAAACTGGTCGTTATGTTCGGAAATAACCCGGCAGAAACGCGGATGAGCGGCGGTGGTGTCACTTACTACGTCGAGCAAGCCCGCGAACGTTCAAACGCACGCATGATCGTCATCGATCCACGTTATAACGACACTGCTGCCGGGCGTGAAGATGAATGGCTGCCCATTCGCCCTGGCACCGATGGCGCACTGGCCTGTG
>OBZF01000388.1_pt1 | contig 25134 bp, 28 predicted proteins | sample 1495521 | NCBI WGS metagenome assembly OBZF01 (sample SAMEA2580234, study PRJEB22360) | human gut metagenome | biome: human gut; feature: human-associated habitat; material: faeces | place: Denmark | collected 2008/2010 | reverse complement strand
TTGGATAGCCAACGGCATATCCCGGGGGGCCACAAAAAGGGCCCCCCGCCGCAGTGGCGGGAGGCCCTGAAAACACATCAAAAACAGCTGCCAAAAGTCCCTCTAGCTGGTACTATATTGGCAAAGGCACATCGGAAAGTGCCGCTGTAGATGTCGAGGTGGGGATCTCGCTCTACGGTGCAAAGGCGTTTGCAGACGTCTTTGTTGTCCAGGATTATAGCAGCACAGCCCGCCCGCTACGGCGGGCGGGCTGCTTTAATTCTGACTTTTTTACCTCATTTACCTGCTGAAACGTAATACTACGGTACTAGATGCCGCCCTCGCCGCATCGCCGAGGCATGAGCGTTTTTACTCCGCCCCGACGACAGGCAGTTCAACCCTAGCGAGGCGTGTCGCCACGCGAATAGTCGCCACGGTCAACGACGCGATCGTCCATCTGTCGCGATGCGGCGGTGCCGCCGTGCGCCTGGCCGGCGGCGCGAACGCGGTCGTCGCCGGTATCGGGAACGGCGCCGGCGTAACGGTTGCGAATCTCCCTTGCATAGCCGCGCCGGGCAAGAAGCTCATCGCGTACGGCGGGGTCTTCGAGTAGGTCTTCATCGCACTTCGGTGCAATGAATTTAGGGAATGCGTTGTAGGCGACGCCCTTGCTCGCTTTCGCCTGCTCGACCCACGCCGAATACGCTTTTTTAAGCCGTTGGATGTAAATCTCACAGCGCTTCTCATAAGGAAGAGCTCGCTCGGCTTCTAGAACATTATTTTTGAAGGCCGCCTCAAGTTGCTTGACCGCAAACCGCCCGTCAAGACGAGTCAGGTTGAAAGTACACTTCGGATTGCCGGCCTCTTTGATATCGAGATCGGTCGCGTAGACTCGATTGTTCTTGATGAAAATGTCTACGCCCCACGATGCAAGTAGTTTTTTGAACTGCCCCATATTCTTTGGGCGACCTTCGTCGATCGCGATATGGATCAGCTCGCGCAGATTGTTTTTGTAACTGTACTCTCCCCGATCGATAATCTCCTTTTCAATATCGCGCGGCTGACGATCACGAATTTTCGAATTCTTCTTTCCCTTTTCAAGTTGAGTAAGATTCCAAGCCTCGTCCATTTCACGGACCCACGCAGCGCGTTCGTACTTTCCGCGTCGCCCACCCGTCTCGCAACGCTTACCCGTCAGAAGGTCCGTGCGGTTAATCGCCATATGGACCGCAAACCGTTTTCCTTCCTTGTCACTTTCTTCGTGCAACGCGACAACCGCTTGTTGATGCGGGTAGTGCTTCGCAAGCCATTGCTCCGCGTAAGCCATGCACGCATCTGGAGTCATCTTGCCTCCGTTGCAGCTGCACTCCTCCGGAAGAAACGCAATGATTTGATGAAGCATCGTTATGTTCTTCGCGCCGGCACGCGCAGGTCTGTCGTGGTGGTACATCTTCCGCGTCATAGCCATTTCAGAAAACCAGTACTTTCGGTTCGCGAGGTTCCAGCCGCCGCGAGCCAAGGCATGTTTTCCGTTGATGTATTTGCGCACATTTTTCGCGTATCGCTCGGATGAAACACCTTTCTGCTTAATAACGGTCATTGAGCTCACCGCCGTCAATGAAATAGCGCTGCTCGAGTTCTCTGATGAATAGAGTGACTTTGCGGGCGTTCTGGTAAACCTTTTCGAGTGTTCGGAAAACGGCTTTCTCGTTGTAGGCCGGAAGACCCTGCGCGTTCACGAAATGCATGAGTTGGTTGAGGTTCGTACCCTCGCGATACAGCTCGCGATAGATTTTCGCGACCTGGCTCATATCGCAATCGATCATCTCGATTTTCCCGGTAAGCATCACGCGGCGGGCATACGCACTGACGGTCGCACCGAGCGCATCCGCCTGTTTGCGGATCGCTTCGTGCTCCCCGTCGGTGACCTTAACGTAAATGACCTTCGAACGCTGTTCATCCGAATCCTCTGAGACGGGTTGCGGTTTTTCGTTACGGCCGCCGTCATCATTTTTGGAAATGACTAGATCATCGAGCGATTCGCCCCGATGAATCAAGACATAGCGAATGAGTTCGGCTTTCGTCATGCCTGCCTTTTCCGCCAAAGCGGAAAACGTTTCATATTCTTCAGAAGTGAGTGTCGCCTTAACGGTGTGTGGACGCTTGCAACTCATATGCCCCCCAGGAAAGCAGAGCGAATCGGTGAGGCCACCGATTCAAAACCGATATGAGATTGCTTTCCTTTTTAGGAGCGACTGACGTCGCGCCGTTTTTTGAAGTGACGTCGTCACTTCCCTTAGAAATGAAGGCGAACTTCATTTCTAACTTTATCGCCGTAAGAGGCGATAAACAAGATGTGTTGGCAGATAAAGGGGGCGAGTATGGCCCCATTTATCTAGCCCAACACCAATCTTGCAATCTCCGGAACGGTGATTGGGCGAAACGCAGTGTAGACGTGGAATGAGAGGTCTCATTCCAAGCGAGAGGCCTCGCGGCGTTGTAACTGCGTGAAGACCGTGAGCGGAAGCGAATTTTTAACGCGAAGGATGCTGAGTGTTAGAAATTCGCTGTAGCGAGAGCGAAGCGGTGATGCGAATGCGAGGGATGCCGAGTATTTACATCGCCGCGCAGCGGGTTTGCGCCGCGGGCGGCGCAAACATTCGACTTGTCGAATCGTTTTTCGCAACGCCGGCGAAAAAGTTGAGGCAGCTTTCGACAATTTCAATGGCGCGGAGAGTCATTAGCGTGACTCGCAGCGCTGTTGGATTTGTCGAAAGGTGACGCGGCTCGCATTGCGATTCGGATTAGCGAGTCGGTTTTCATGCGGCGGTCAAGCCGCCTATGATCGCGACCTTCGGTCGCTATCGATTTTCAAATTTTGTTTTGACGCGAGTTGAGATGCGAAACGAAAAACCGAAACGCCCGCGCGAGCCGTTTCGACTTTTGCGCGGGCGTTTCGAATCAAATGAAAATCAATACGATGAGTTTTTGAGTTTCACGCTTCATAACAGATTTAAAAACTACGGCGTCGATTCCAACTGCCATCAATCAACCGATGCAATCGCAGTCAACTTACCGACCCAGGTCCAAGGGCGGAGCCCTGGCAAGAGCCAACGGCTGCGAACTTGTGGCTACATTTACGATGGAGGTACAAGTTCGCGTCTCTTGCGAGATTTTTCATCTCACAGCACATTTCACGGCAAACCATCGCCGCGCTTAGATCGCCTCGGTGTCCGGTGGCTGTCCGGTAGCGAACCTTTTACCGAGACGCACCGGAGACATTGCGTAACTGTGTCATGCCGCAACAATGTAAAAGTGTGACTGCCGAACTGTGTAATAACGCAATAACGTAACAACGTTATTGCGTCACTTTTTAACGCCGCCAAGGGCGCCGGGTTTTTAGGGCAGAGCCCTAGTGCGCCGCCGGGCTTTGTACGGCGGCGCACGACACTTGCGGAAAATTTTCAGGCGCGATTAGTTCAATGTTCAATTGTTCTGCTATTCCACAGTCACGTTGTTCTGTTATTTCGTTTTGTCGTAATCGCGTTATCGCACAGCTACGCTACTACGTAGTTACGTTATGACACAGTTGCGTTGTGTCATAGTTCGGTTCCGCAAGAGTCGTGCGCCGCCGTACAAAACTGCGTTTTGCCCGGCGGCGTACGATTTAGGGCTCTGCCCTAAAACCCGGCACACGGCAAAACGAAATAACAGAACTATGCAATAACGACATTACGTAAATACGGCATTGCTGAAAAAGTGAATACCGTTGACACTCCCCGTAGTTGAAACCAGGGGTTTTACGACGGTTTTGATAATCTATGTGGTCAATATAATACCGTTGAACCCGCGTATCGATACCGTTCAGCCATTCGCCTCGCCCCCGTCGCACGTATCTTCATCCGGTCTGTTACTTTTAATCTAACAGTTCTTTGAGGAACGTAGGTGCTTCTGAATGTACTGTCGACTTCTTCTCAAACTAATCCTAAGAGACAAGGCCGTATGGATTTGTACGCTCGTTCTCGCTGCAGCCTTTTCCGTCCCCATTGCGTTCAATTCACCCATCTACGGGCCCTTCTTTATGAAGCAGGGCATGCAGGGCTTTGTCGACGCATTCAATACGCGCGCGCCCCAGGCCAGCGGCACAGACCTATCGCCAGAGCAGCAAGATGACGCTGAGCTTGCAAGATACGCGAACGCCGCCCTCGCCGCTCAAACCGACGCCGCCTTTCTCGATTCTGCCGAGAGCTACTACGCGCTCATGGACGAGGGCTTCCAATCCGGGTCCATCGTGGGAGACCGAGAGACCAATGACGCGGAGCTCGCATATTGCCGCGCCCTGAGCAGCTCCGGCATCACGGATATCCCGGCCTCCGCAAACGACCTGCCATTCCTTTCCTTCCTGCCTTACGCCATTGCCGCGGCGCCGTCTTTCCTTCCCTTCATCCCCTTCCTTCTCTCGTCGATACTCCTGCTCGGCGCCACAAGGCCCGGTACCCTGGCGGCAAAGGCGCCCGCACCCAAATTCCGGCGCCTTATCCAGATCGTGTTTTCGATAATCGTCGCGGGGACCGCGATGCTCCTCGCCGGCCTTGCGCCCGGGAGTATTTACGCCTTGGCCCTAAACGGCTTCGGGCAAATTGGGTACCCGATCGTCTTCTTCCATGACGGCACGCTTACCACCACGACTGCGGGAAACGTCTTCACAGCCCTGCTTATCGCGCTTCTTGCGGGCGGAACCTTAATATCCGTTTGCTCCGCCGTCCTATCGACCGCAACGAGGCGCGTCCTCGCAGGCCCCCTTACCTCCGCGCTGCTTGTCGCGGCCCCGGTATTCCCGTTACTGTCCGATTCGGCACTGGAGCATAACGCCGCGCTCAATCTCCTGCCGCTGGCCGTGTTCTCGCCTATCGAGGCAACGGGTTACGTAGGATGCTTCCCGACGGAATTCATTGGCTCCGGTTCAGGTAGAGCATCGATGCTTGCCGTGGCCCTGGCATACGTCGCGGTCTTTTTTGCGGTCGGCGCCGTTGCGACACGTTCGCCCAAACAGCCTGGACCCGCGAAAAAGCACCATGGGCTCGAGCTTCTGGACGCGAGCGTGGGATACGGAAGCACGACGATACTTTCAATCGGGTCGCTTTTCCTGAGCCCGGGAACGGCGGCGGGCCTCGTTGCTCCCAACGGCTCGGGGAAAACCACCCTTCTTGAAGCGCTGTCGGGCCAATTTCCCACCCGTATCCGCTCGGGAAGCCTGACGGCAGACGGAATCTGCCAGCGTCAATCAGCCGAATTTGCAGAACTCGTCTACCTGAGCTCTTCGGGCAGCGCGGATCTTTACCCCACGCTATCGGCCCTCGAGCACCTTGCTTTCGTTAGGGAGGCGTGGAAATCGGCCGCCGACATCGACTCGCTCTGCAGCTCCCTCGGAATCTCCTCATATCTCGACAAGCCGACCCGTAAACTCTCGACGGGAATGAAGCAGCAGGTAAAGCTTGCCATGGCGATATCGACCGGTTGCCCGTACCTTATCCTCGATGAACCGCTGAACGGCCTCGATCCGGGAAAACGGAAAACCTCCTGCGACGCGATGCGCAGCGAAGTGGCGCGGGGACGCAGCGTGCTCATCTCAAGCCATCTACTCGACGACCTGGCAGACCTCACCGACTCGTTCTACTTCATCGAGGGCGGCACGCTCGTGAAAAAGACCGAGTCGTCCTCGCAGACGCTCAAGCAGGAATACCTCGATACATACGAGGGAGGTGAATGACATGAAACTATTTGAACAGCTGAAGTCCAATGCGTCGCGCATGGCTGTCTACGCCATCCTCGTGGCAACGGCTTTATGCGGAATCGCGGCACCCGTCTATGCGCTCAACGGAGAGAAAGGCGATGTCGAACCCGCGTACATGGCTTCGACGGTTAAAGACCGGTACAAAGCCTTCTCTGGAGACACGTTTTACGTAGCAGAGTACGACACGACCTACCGTCAGCTTCGCTACAACAAGAGATACGAATATCTAGGCCCAGAAGTAATCAGCTATACATCGGGTTGGTACCGCTCCAGCTATGGACACATAACCCAGTTCAAGTGTAACTACCGTGTGTACAACTAAAGCAACCCGACCGGGACGAGGGGCGACGCAAAAGCGTCGCCCCTCGTTTTAACCATGTCAACTAAACCTGGTTCAGGCTTCAATGCAAGAAGAAGCAGGCCGAGGTCCAGATTTCGGACAAGAAGAGGGCGCTCGCGCGCGAGGCGCGCAAGGCACGCAACCACGCGCTCATGGTCGCCGGCGGGCTCATCGTGAACCACGCGCCGTGCGGCAACTGGAAACGCATCGACTGGGACAGGCTTGCGGCGTGAATCGACCGCCACGGATACAAGATCACCGGCTCCACGCAGCACGGAATCTGGACCCGTAACCTTTCGTAGCCCAGATCAAAATACCGGTTGTTTCCAGAAATCCTCTAGGAGGCGTCTAGATAGAGGATTTCTGGAAATGCAAATAACAATAATTTAGATTCCGAGCGTATCGACCGGAGCAACAACGATGCCTTCGCTAGTTACGTGAGCCGGCATACCAAACCCGATGACGATGAGTTTCGCCGCAGGCGGCCTCTCCCCGCGATCGACCAGCTTTCGCTCAAGTCGAAGCAGATTTTCCACTGCCTCTGGGACTTGGGGGCTCCCGAGCTTAACCTCAACGGCAACCCACGAGCCGTCACGACGATGGACAATCGCGTCGACCTCTAGGTCGTCAGCGTCGTGGTAGTGGGATACGGTCGCATCGCTGACCGCCGCGTAAACCTTGAGATCGTGCAGCACAAGGGATTCGAAGAGCAAGCCAAGGGTCTTCGGATCGGATGACAACGACTCCGGATCCGCACCGATGAGGGCGACGGCGAGCGATGAGTCCGCAAGGTGCCGCTTCGCGCCCTGCCGCAACTTCACCGGCGACCTGAGAGCCGGATGCCACGCGGGGACATCGTCGACGATATTGATACGGCGCAGCGCGTCCATGTAGCCGGTAATCGTATTCTTTGAGACGTCAACGCCCAAATCCCTTTCGATGGACCTCATGCCGGCAAGAGTCGATTCATTGCGTGCAAGCGACGAGAGCAAGGCCCTTACCTTAACCGGGTCGCGTTTCACTCCATCCGCCCTCGAAACGTCAGACTCGCAAACACCGTCAATATAGGCGGCGGCTATCCGCATTGCGTCGGCAGTTGTCTTACCGACCGCTTGGGGCCAACCGCCGCGGCAGAGCAAATCCGCGATACCGGCGATACCGGCGATGGATCCGAGTGACGCCGCAACGGAATCGCCATCGAGCAGCGCACCAAGCGAGACCGCTCCCGACGAAATACCGAGCTCGAAAAGCGTCATGGTATCCATCCGCAAACGGGCGATTCGACCCACACCGCTGTGCATCGGCTGGTTCTCGGCTCGCGGCGTCGCAGATCCGGTGAGAATGAACTGTCCTGGCTCCCCTCCCCTGACATCGCATTCGAATCGCACGGCATCCCATAGCTTCGGTTCTTCCTGCCATTCGTCGACAAGCCTCGGGGTCGGTCCGACAATTGCTTGGGCCGGATCGAGACGAGCGAGCTGGAGGGCCGCAAAACCGCCAGATGGGTCGGAGAGAGATAACGATGACTCGGCAAATCTCTGAGCTGTCGTTGTCTTTCCACACCATTTCGGCCCCTGAATGAGCACTGCACCAAAAATGCCAAGGTCGCGCTCGACCAAGCAGTCAACACAACGTCCTATATACCTATCCATCGGCTTTCCCTCCAATCATTCATTTGAAATTATAGCGTCTATCTGCGTCGTTGGGACAAATAACGATTACTTATTGGGACGATTGACGGTAATTTATTGGGACGATTGACGATAGCTCGTTGGGACGATTTCCATTTTCTTAAGGCACTAATCAACGAGACCCACTGTGAACTATGAGACGAATAAATTTAGCTGACGCCTCTCATGAGTTCAGCAATGCTGATTTGAAATCCGTCGGCAATCTTCTTGAGATTTGAGAGGCTGACATTACGCCGCCCGACTTCAATGCTCGCGTAGTAGGAACGATCCATTTCAATCAAATTGGCGAACTGCTCCTGGCTGCACCCGAGTCCAGCGCGGAGCTCTTTGCATCTCATGCCGAATGATTTCTGAAGCGTCTTCGTACCATGACAAAAAGAGTCATGGATTGTTGTATAAAAGCCAACGGACTATATACAACAATCCCAGTTAAGGCGCATAATTATCTCTATTGGAAAGCACTCTGATGCCCAGTCGGATAGGGCACGGAAAAGGAATGGAACAGCGCAATGACTCAGGGAAAGCATTTCGCCGCCGGTGGCGATCACTTCGCCGCACTGCCAAGCAAAAAGATTCACACTCCGAAGGGGATCGCGCGTCTGACCGTCACCGCGGCGACCATGGCCGCCATGACCGGGTCGAGCCTCATCTCACCGTTCGCGGCATTCGCCCAGACCGGTGACGGGGGCACACAGCACCCCGCCGTGATGTCGCCGATCGCCGCCCACGCCGGCGCGGCATCCGGTGCCGGCGCGAAATCCGCCGCACAGACCATCGCGGACCTGCAGAAGGCGGTCGACGAGGCGAAGGCGAAGGAGGACGCCGCCAAGGCATCCTACGATGAGGCCGCCGGTCCCTACAACGAGGCGGCTTCCGCCCGCGACCAGGCCAAGGCATCCTACGATTCGGCAGTCAGCGCCGGCACGGCAGCCGACCGAGCGGCAATGGACGAGTACGCCCGTCAGGTCGCAGAGGGCAAGGACGCCGTCGATGCCGCCGGCAAGGACCTCGAGCAGGCGAAGGCGGGTCTCGCAGACGCCAAGGCGGATGCGTCCGAGAAGGACGAAGCGTACAAGTCCGCCATCAAGGCGGCCCAGAATGCCAAGGATGCCCTCGATAAGGCCAAGGCCGATGCCGTAAGCGCCACCCCGGAGGCAATCAGTGCCGCCGAGCAGGCCGTGCGCGATGCCCAGGCTGCCGTGGACAGGGCACAGGCCAATCTCGCCAACGCCAACGCGACGCTTGCCGATGCCCAGTCCAAGCTGGTTGCGGCCCAGTCTGCAAAGGATTCCGCCGATGCCGTCCTCGCCGCAGCCCAGCAGAACAAGGACGCGGCGGATGCGAAGGCCGCAGCCGCCAGCGCCGCCTACGAGAAGGCGAAAGCAGACCTCGCCGCAGCGGAGGCAGGCGCGAGCGGCCCGGAGTACGATGCGGCAAAACAGAAGGTCGCGGACGCGGAGGCAGCCTTCGCCGCCGCATAAGCGGCACAGTCCCAGTGCGAGTCCGAGCTCGAGCAGGCACAGTCCGCTGCGGCAACGGCACAGGCCGACCTGAATGATGCCCAGGCGTCCCTCTCCGTGAAGCAGCAGACCGCGGCCGATGCCGAATCCGGCGTGAACGCCGCCCAATCCGACCTCGATGCCGCGAACGCCGACCTTGATGCCGCCAAGCAGGCGAACGTCAACGCCATCGCCAAGCTGGATGCAGCGAAGCAGGCTGTCAAGGACGCTGAGTCCGCCAAGGCAGCCGCCGACGTAGAGCTCGCGAACGCCAAGACCGCAAAGGATACCGCCGACGCCGCCGTGGCCGCCGCGCAGCAGAAGGTCGACGAGGCCCAGGCGAAACTCGATTCCGCCGACGCGCAGCTCAAGCAGGGAGCCATCGGCTTCTTCCGTGCCATGGGTGCCGAAGATGCAGCCAACATCATCCTGAACGCCAAATATGCCGGAAAGACCGAAGTCGGCAACTCCAAGGACGCCACGTCTCTTGACAATATGCTCAATGCGATCAAGTGGATGAAGTCCGTCAACGACTACCGCAAGTCGGTCGGCCTGTCCGAGCTCCATGTCACCTACAAGCTCATCGCCGGTGCGATCGCAGATGCCAACTACAGCGACACCGTGCTCGATCATGCCCGTCAATATGATTTTGCCGAAAACCTGGCATGGAATTACGGAATCGATCCGAGTGGGCAGTGGATCGAGCAGGAGAAGGGCTTTTTCGACAAGGCAACGGAGGCCCTTTATGGAGTCACCGGTCTTGTCGGCAAGGATGCCTATGATTTCTATGCAAAGAACGGTGTCGCAATCAACCATTGGATTGCAGACAACTGCCACTGGGAGAACGGCAGTAGCGGCACCGTCGGCCATTACATGAACATCATCAATCCCGAACTCGACGTTATGGGAATGGCAACCTGCACCAAGGGCACCATGTCCGGGCTTCAGACACAGTGCTACACCGCAGAAATCTCCGGCTGGTCCGGCTCCGGTTGGAACATGAACCCCATCTCCGTCGACGAGTACGAGCAGAAGCTGACCTCCTACTTCAACGGCCTCAAGAACGCCAAGAGCGCACTCGACGTAGCCAAGGCCGATCTCGCATCCAAGCAGCAGGCAGCCGCCGGCGCCGCCGCAACCGTCCAGCAGAAGCAGGACGCAGCGGATTCCGCACAGGCAGACGTCGATGCCGCGAAGCAGGACGTCACCGATGCCCAGCGTGCCGTCGATGCCGCCAAGGCTGATGTCGCCGCCAAGCAGCAGGGCGTCACGGATGCCCAGACCGAGCTTAATGCGGCGAAATCGGACCTCGATGCCGCCAACGCGGCAGTCGATACGGCAAAGTCGACCGTCCAGCAGAAACAGGTCGCCTTTGATGCCGCCAACGCAGCCGTAACGGCCGCACAGACCAAGCTGGATTCCGCCAAGGCGGACACCGAGGCCAAGCAGCAGGACGTCACGGTTGCGAACGCCGATCTCGCGAAGTTCTTCCAGGACGTCGCTGACGCCAAGAAGGCGCTCGATACAGCAAAGAGCGTCCATGACGCGGCGGTAGCCGATCAGGTCGAGAAGGTGACCGTCCTCGCCGCCGCCGAGCAAAAGGCAGACGCCACCGCACGCGCCCTCGCGGATGCCCAGCGTGCCGTCGATGCCGCAAAGGCCGACACCGACGTTGCCGCCGACAAGCTTACCGGCTCCCAGACTGATCTCGAGGACGCACAGTCGAACCTCGACATCCTCACCGGCCTTGCCGCGAAGCTCGCAGAGGCACAGCAGCGCGAGCAGGATGCAGTAAAGGCCGTCAATGACACCAAGGCCGCCCTCGCTGCCGCGAAGGCGGATACCATCGCCGCCGAGTCCCTGGTCTCCGCTGCCGAGCAGGCAAAGGCGCAGGCAGACGCCAAGCTGTCGAAGCTGAACTCCATCGATGCCGGCGCGGCGATCGCTTCCGGCCATGATGTGAACGCGAATGACGCCCTCAACGCGCTTTTCGCCGCCGCAGTCGAGGCACGTGCCAAGGTCGCGCCCGCCAAGGCCATCCTGGACGAGAAGCAGGCCGCGGTGGACGAGCTCCAGTCCGGCTACGATGCGGCACTCGCCGCCTACGAGCAGGCGAAGTCCGACCGCATCGCAGCGGAGCAGAAGCTTTCCGATGAGATCGCACGACAGGAGGCAGAGGAGGTCGCAAAGCAGCAGGCGGCATACACCCCGAAGCACCTCGCCGGCACGGATACCGCCCAGCACGGCAGCCTCGCCCAGACCGGTGACCGCGCGGGACTCATCGGCGAGACGTTCGTCATCGGCGGTACCGTCCTCGTGGCAGCCGGCGTCTTCCTCGATCAAAAGAAGCGCCGCGAGCAGATGTAGTGCAAATCGCATAACGACTCGGAAAGGGGAGTTCCACAAAAGGGATTCCCCTTTTTCGTCTCGCCAGCCACGATTCGTTGAGGCAGATTCAGCTTAAGGGCTACAGATTAAACCGATCTATAACTGTGACCATATGACTGTGCGCACATATTGGCATGTTCATGTAGTCACCTATTTATAGCTGCGATTATGCTGCAATAACTCAATCGTTAGTACTTATTAAACAGCCAATCGAAGCCAGGTTTGCCCAGTGCTTGGCGCATCTGCCCCACCTGAATCTCCGTCTCCACGCCATCCTTGCCGATGACGGCGGCCATGTTCTCAGCGGTCAGCAGCCAAGATAACAGACGGGCGGATCCAGCTCAGCATATAACGTTCGGTAATACATGACCATGTTAATGTAGTCATATGTTCACGTATTATAAGCTGGGGCCTCATGTATTAGAGCTCGAGCCGCGCCCGTGCGTCCTTGGCGTCTCGCGTCCGACCGTCATCAAATGGCTCAAGCAGGGCTGGGGCGATGAGCGGAATGAGGTCGTGGGGCGGATGGACGCCGGCAGCGTCACACCCATCCGCCTCACGGACGATGAAATCGCGTGGACGCCGGAGGCCGTGACCGTCAGGGCGTCCGGCGGGGAAATCATCGGGCTCGATACGTGGGGCATGGCGAAGGTTCTTACCGGAGCCTATGGTCCCGACTCTCCCGGTCGTATTCCTACGATATCGCCCCTAAATCACCAATGTGTCAGATAAAGAATGATGCAATGGTTATGATCAAGCATACGGCGGATGCGGCGACTGCGCCTTTTTTCCTCTCCTTTAGCCCGACGAATAGGGTTGCCGTAAAGTAAAGGGCGGAAATGCAGTCTATGGCAAGCAAAACGAGTTCCTTGGGCGGTTTCAGCAAAAGGTCGCTAGCAAAGAGTAATGCAAGCAGGGCAAAGCCGATTGTGGTCAAGTATCTCGATTGATTTTGCGACAGCATGGCAACTGCCTTTCAGAACATGCAAGTGAAAAGTCGGTACGATGTCATTGCAGTTGCAAACAAGCCGCCGCCAGGACCGGTTGTCACGAGACCGGCGATAACGCATTTTCTCGGTTTCCAGCTCATGACAGACCCCTCTCTCTCATGGTGAAACGCATACATTATGAGATATGCACATTATCTCGCTAATTAATTTCAATATCCATCATCTAACACTAAAGAATACTGACTCACCGGTTCAGCGACGATGCGTTTTTGCCCTTGCGTTCCCACTCGCGTAACCGCCTCGCCGCGTCGGCGGTCGGAAGGGCCTCCGTCTCGCAATCAGCGACCTTGTAACCGTATCTGTCGAGCCAGGCAGCAAGTGCATCCCAATCGACGCGCTTCCAGTCGCCGCCCGGCGCGTGCTGCATCACGAGGCCTCCGGCGACCACGAGCCCGTGGACATGCTCTCCTTGCAGGCCTGCGATGATTCCGCCGGTGCATACGATGCTAGGTCGCTGTGCCAGCACTGCGCAAACGTATTGGCCTTTGTGCCACTTTTGGCAACTTTAGCATGACTATAGGTTAAACCAACCCACAGTCATGAGCACGGTAACGTAGTACTATACTAATTACTTAACATGCTCACATATTTCTACCTGCGATTTAGAATTACTTAATGTAGTCACTTGTTAGTATGCTAATATATGACTACGTTATTTCAGAAAGGGGAGGAAATGGCGACGAACATCCTGCTAGTCAATCAGAAGGGCGGCGTCGGCAAGACGACTTTCGCGGACGAGATCGCCTGGGGTCTCGAGCGGCGCGGCCACAAGGTCGGCTTCGGCAACCTGGACCCGCAGGGCGGCGCGAACCACGAGAAGGGGCTGCTCGACGACGAGGACGCCGTGAACGTCATCGACACACCTGGTTTCCTGAGCGATGAGACAGCTGTGTACGCGAAAAACGCCGACATCGCGATCATCCCGGTCCAGCCTGGCACCCTAGGGTTGAAGCCGATGAAACGAACGATCAAGGTCATCACCGAAGCCAATCCCGACCTGTCGTTCGCCATCATCGTCAACAACTTCGCCGGCAACCAGACGGTCGACCGCCAGTTCCTCGAACTACTCGAAGCCGATGACTTGCCCGTACTGGGCACCGTTCCGACCGCGGCGGCCTTCAAGCAGGGTGCGGCGCTGGGAAAGCCTGTGTATGAAATCGCCAAGAACGGCAAGGCCGCCCAGGCAATTGAAAACATCCTGAACGAACTGGAAGAGGTGCTGTAAATGGCAAAGTTCAAAAAGGCGACCTCATACTTCGACGTCGCAGCGGAAAAGGCCGAGGAGAGGCAGCAGAAAATCGTTGAGAGCGCATCTGAGACCCAGAAACCGGCTTATCAGGTACGGAAAGCCGGGCGCCCCAAAAAGGGCGCTGAAGGGGCATCTGAGAGGCTTGTTCAGCTGTCCGTGTACGTTCCGGAGAGTTACCGAAAACGTCTGAAGCAAGTGGCGCTCGAGGAGGACAAGTCCGTATCGGATATCGCTCGGGAGCTTTTCGATCGCTATCTGGCCGAAAAGGAAATCTAATCGGAATCACGGGTACCGTCAGGTGCCCGTTTTCTTTTGTATGGGCCTCTGAGAGCCGATTTAAGACCCGTTTTATCTATCAGTGAGAAAACGGTCGAACCTCACCGATAGGACGTCTTATTTTCGATTCTGTAGCTTCCTGCCGGTAATTGAAGTGAGTGACCAAATGTCGGCAACCGGAAAACGGATTCGGCCATTGCTGAATTGCAGGTGTTTACAGCTAAGTGGGTTAGTCCGCCCGGGGAGCAAAGCGACGCCGGCGCTGAGAGTTGGCAAGGACGTAGCGATTTCAGTCAGGTCGATTGCTCTCCTTTCCGGTGAAAAGCGAGCGTCCGATTTGCCTATAACGTTTCGCTGGTCGCTAAGACCAATAGGGCCGTACCGGATTTATTTCCGGGAAAGTACGTTGCGGGTGGATCAGTTTTCGATTAAACGGTGATTGACATGGACGTGAATAAAAATCTCAAATCAAAGAAAAAGTTCTCTTCCCCTTTCTTTCTCTTAAAACCTCTTTAGATATTATTGGTGCCCTTTTTGGAAACTTTTGGTTGTCAAAAAGGGCACAGTTTTCGGGTTTTTGTGCCCCTTTCGGAAACTTTTTGTGCCCCTTTTGGAAACTGCCATTGTCAAAAAGGGCACAGGAAATTGCCGAAAAGGGCACAGGAAATTGCCGAAAAGGGCACAGAAGGTAATGCGGAAAAGAGCCTGAAATAGGGAGAAATTGCCGAAAAGGGCACAGGAAATTGCCGAAAAGGGCACAAAAATAGAGCAGAGATTTCTTAAATTCGATAAAAATTGCCGAAAAGGGCACAGGAAATTGCCGAAAAGGGCACAGGGGGAGGCAAATAAAAAGGGACGGGCAATCTGTCACCCGTCCCGATTAGAGGTTCTTGGTACCACGTTCCATGCACGCCTGCGGGTTCACATCGTACGCAGCCGGAACGCGCGGCGAGACGACCGTCTTTACGACAAGACTCAGGCCAACGAGCTTTTCGAGGGAGGCGCGAAGTTTGCTCTTACTGACAGCGAGCTGGTCGGCGGCGTTCTGGGTCGACACCCGGAAAGGCTTGGGCTCCTTGGCCGAAAAGAACGAGAAAATGTAGCCGAAAAGAACCTTGTCGAGCGCGGAGAGTTTGCTGTCGCGAACTGTCCAAAATGGGATCCGGCAGAACGTCCCGTGCGAAGTCCATTCGTGAAGGGCCCCGGCGTTGACGAACTCAACGCCGCACAACTCCGCCCACCTGGCCTCGTCGACCCTGTAGGTGACCTCCTCGCCATGCCCCTCTTTCTCAATGAGGGCGAAGCTCTTGAGCTTTTGGAGCCTCTTGCTAAGTGCCGAGGGGGAGATGCCGAGGACTTCGGCAATTGTCTTTGCGTTGGACCGGCAGCCCTTCAATGGGTCCCTGCGCTGGAACCCGTGGATATATGCGAGAACGAGCAGTTCGTTCAGCGACAGCTTCGCCTTCGACTTGCGAAGCAAGATCATCGACAAGGGGAGCGCGATGAAGCGCCCACTGCCGGACGAGCTGTCTTTGAGCCATAATTCCGCGTTTAAAACAGCAGCGCGACTCGAGTTCGAGCTCGGCGTGTCGCCCGGTTTTGACTGGGCAAGAAGGGCGGCGAAGTCCTCTTTCGAAATCGTGTTTTTGAACGTGCTCCCCCCGCTGGGCGGAGCGCCATTTACGTCCATAAAGTGACCTTTCCAGGGTCACCAACATGTTTTAAGTGGTAGAATATTACCAACAAGTTGATGACACTTCGCTTAAAGGACCCAAGCCGCCAAGCTAATGAGGGTCCTTTTTGCGTTATATATGTCCTACTGTTTTTGCTGAAGACGAATCTCCTCCGCATTGAACAGGTTCTGAATCGCAAGCGCAACGAGCCCAGATTTCGTGAGACCGAGTTCACGAGCCATTATGTCCATCTGCTCGGTCAGCTCGGTCGGCAGCGTAATCATGAGCCGCTTTTTGTTAGACGCAACGGGCGTGTTGCTCATACGATGATCCTCCCTTCGGTTGAAAACAGTATATACCACTTCTAACTAAACTGTTACAGTTCTGAATGATTTAGGCATATTAGTGACTAAAACCTTAGCGGCCTAAAAGTGGATTGTCGTTATTTTTGGCTGTTGCTATGGGTCGAGATAACCCATAGCAGACAAAAGTTGCCAAAAGGGGCACAGTAAATTGCCGAAAAGGGCACAGCGAAACGTCCCTGGAATCAGCTGTTACGATAAAAACAGGGGAGGGGTAACTCCGCGGACACGGCCTAGCGCGCTGCCATCCAGGGCCGATTCTGCCATACTCGCAATTCGGCGAGGATGAGGAGTATGAATTGATCGGGGCTTATAGGACAAAATGTGTGTCTGCCTTAGGGGCATCGACCTGCGCCAATGCCCCTAAGGCAGACACACATTTTGTCCTATAAGCCCCAAGGATGACGATTCCAATACGGACGACACCAAAACCGGCATCGACGGCTCCATGGACGATTCGGATTCCAAATAGGCCCTGTTAGTTGAGCTACTTCTTTGCCGGTGTCGTATACGAAACCGCTATACCCGCGGCAATTGCCATGAGGCAGCTCGCGATGAATCCGAACTCATACTTCAAAACGTTTGTTGCGGTCAGGGCGATAATCAACACTGTCAGAATTTGCAGAACTATCGTTATTGCGAAGAGATTGATTCCTTGTTTGGCCGAAGTCGCTGAGTGAGTTTGGCTTTGTTGATTCAGGTTGTAGCTGACAGCAAAAGCGATCAGTTCGCTTGATAGGGGGCCGACTACATAGAAAAAGATTGCGTCAATGAAGCTTACAGTGTTGTAAGTGTTGTAAGTTGTTTCGCCGGAAAAAACAGCGTATAAAGCATATCCAAATCTTGGCTGATTCATGTATGAGTAGGAGAAGACCAAGAGCGTTACCAGTGCTACTGCCATAAGTACATTCAAGACGATTCTTCTACCGCTCATCGGTCACTCCTTTCGAGTGCTGATACAAATATATTAATATAATAACAGTTTTATCCAATAGGATTGGAGGAGTCATGGCAGTAAAATCCGTTATTCGTAAGTTAATGTTATTTTCAGCATCAACTGTCCTTTTATCAGCTTTTTTGGCTGTGACTCCATCTTTTGGTTTGACAGTAAATCACGATGTGTCTATCACCGCGTCTTACGCAGAAGTTTCGTTGTTTGATGAAATCTCTTTAGCAAGGCGTGCCATGCAAGAAGACGTCCTTGATACGTATTATTCGTTCTATTGTTTTAATAACGTTGCGCATAATATTCCCTTAAAGGATCCAACTTATAAGCGACTAACTTTCAAGAATAGCTACAGCCGTATTTATCCGGATACATGTCGAACAAGTTTTGTTTATACTTGCCCCACGTGCAAGGGTGACGGGCTTATGAAAGTATTTCAGTGCAACTACCAAACGCGTTGATTCGATTGTGGGTGGCTTATATGCATAGCATGAAGTTCAAAGCAATTCTAGGTTCTTTCTTCCTTTTTGTTTGTTTGTGTTTTCCGACTGCTGGCTTTGCGGACGGGATTGTCTGCAATATGAGAAACGATGTTCAGCCGGTTGCTTCTCTATCTAATGATCTCTCATATGCTTCTGGCACCGCTGCTCGCCGTGCGAACAGCGAAAGGGTCTTGAATGTATATTGGACTTTTACGGGACTATTGAATGGTCGAGAAGTGAAAGATCGAATTGTATATAGGGATTACAAGTCGCTATCTTTTCCTAATTCCTATAGTACTCTAGCGCCAACTTGGGTTAATACTCGCGCCACCGGTTCTAACGGTGAATATTTTTCTCAGGTTCAAGCTACTGGGGTTGGATCCGTAGAAACATGGCGTTGCAACTATCAAATTAGATAATTTGATATAAACGTCACATCTAAATAACGTGCACTTTCGCTGGAGGGTCGCTGTTTGGCGGCCCTCTTTTTTGCACAGGCGCGGTGGGATGGTAATATCGGGCGGGAGTCAGCCGCTCTGATAGAATCGTCCTTGCTGTCGGCAGCCCTCGTGCCGGGCAGAGCCCTCCATTTGATGGGAGGTGATGCCCATGACCGATTTCACCGAGCTCGTGAAGCTCCTGACCGCTATGGTCTCGCTCCTCACGGCCCTTGTCGGCCTTTCCAAGGCACTCAAGCAGGGTTCGAAGCCCAAAAAGAAAGGCCACCGTCGCTAAGACGATGACCTAACTCTACTAAGCAACGGCTCTGCCCAGCTCACCACAACTTGGGCTGCCGTCGGCATCATTTTACCCTCCTGACGAGGAATTCGTCCATATTTCAAAAATCAAATCCTGGTCGCGCGTGGGCGTAAACTTTTAGTTGGGCAAATCCGGCAGATTGGAGCTTGAAACATGAGGGATATGCACCTCATGTCGCTCATAAAACGTCTCCTGACCTCGAAGGAGAACGTTTTTTAGCGACAGAAGGAGACATAAATATGATCTGGTTTACCAGCGACACCCACTTCGGGCATGAGAACGTGCTGAAGTTCACCGACCGCCCGTGGGAGACGATTTGGCAGATGAACGACGCCATCGTCGACAACATCAACGGCAAGGTTGCCGTGGACGACGAGCTCTACATCCTGGGGGATTTCTCATTCAAGATGACCGCCCAGGACGCCTACGGGCTGCGCAAGCGGATCGTCTGCAGGCGCATCCACCTCGTCCCGGGAAACCACGACAAGGACTGGACCCAGCCGGCGGTCGCGGGCGCCTTCACCGTGGAGCCGCCGATCTGCGTGCTCAAGATCGACGGGCAGAAGATCGTCCTGAGCCATTACCCCATGGCCGACTGGCAGGGCATGAGCCATGGATCGTGGCACCTCCACGGGCACATCCACAGCAGCGGCGGCGCGTACAACGAGTTCAACCGCAAGCAGGGCCTTCTGCGCTACGACGTCGGTTGCGATGCCAACGGGCACTCCCCGGTGAGCCTCGACGAGCTGAGGGAATGGTTCGCCGGAGTCGACGAGCCGTGCGGCCGGGTGAAATGGCCCTGGTGGGTCAACGAGACCGGCGACAGGCAGGTCGAGCGCGAGCTGGCGGCGTACAAGAGGGAAGAGGCGATCCGATGACGGTCTATGTGACGGGCGACATCCACGGTGGGCTCGACATGCAAAAGCTCCGCGACTGGGAGCTTGGCGACAGTCTTACCAGCGACGACTATCTCATCGTTGCCGGTGACTTTGACTTTCCGTGGGGCTTTTCTGCCGAGGAATGCGCTGACATCGCTTGGCTCGAGTCGCGCCCCTACACGGTTCTCTTCGTGGATGGCAACCACGAGCGCTTCGACCACTGGGAGGAGCGTCCCATGGAGCCGTGGCACGGCGGGCTGACGCAACGCCTGTCGGATACTTCGTCTATTCGGCGCCTGACGCGCGGCGAGGTCTTTGAGCTCGACGGTTCGACAATCTTCACCATGGGCGGTGCCACGAGCGTGGACAGGGAATACCGCGTGCCGTATTCCAGCTGGTGGCCTCAGGAGCTCCCGGACAAGCGCGATTTCGATACCGCGCGGGCAAGGCTCGACGAGGTCGGCTGGAAGGTCGACTGCGTCATCACCCATACCTGCGCCACGCGCATGATCTCGCCGACGCTCTACCCGGACCCAGGCTGGGAACGCCCTGATGTGGACCGGCTGACCGGATTCCTCGACGAGCTCGAGGACCGCCTGGACTACAAGCGCTGGTATTACGGACATTTTCACCGAGACGGCAATCCGGACGAACGGCACACGGTGCTGTATGACCGGATCGTGAGGCTCGGGGACAAACTCCTGCCGTGGGGCGCGTACTGATGACGGTCTATGTGACAGGCGATGTCCACGGCAGGGCCGAGTATGGGGCCAGCAGATTCGCCTTCAAATCTTGGCCGCCGGGGCGCACGCTGACGCGCGATGACGTGGTGATCGTGGCCGGCGACTTCGGCTTTGTCTGGGACGGCTCGAATGCCGAGAGGTATTGGCTCGACTGGTTCGAGTCGAAGCCCTGGACCACGTGTTTCGTAGACGGCAACCATGAGAACCACCACGCCCTGGCAGAACTGCCGGTGCGGGAGTGGAGCGGCGGTCTCGTCCATGAGGTACGACCGCACGTGCTGCACCTCATGCGCGGAGGGGTATTCGACATCGCGGGAACCACGGTCCTTGCCATGGGCGGCGCCGCGAGCAACGACAGGCAGTATCGCAAGGAGGGGAGGAGCTGGTGGCCCGAGGAGATGCCGAGCGAGGAGGAGATGGACCACTGCCGCGCCTCGCTCAACCGCGTAGGCTGGAGGGCCGATTACGTGGTGACGCATGAGGCTCCTGCTGCCCTGGCCAGAGAGCTGTGCCGGGAGCGCGGACGTGAGTACCGTGGGGATCAGCTGCAAACCTTCCTGGGCGAGCTCGATGGGCGGCTCGACTACCGCGCTTGGTTCTTCGGGCACTACCACGGTGACGAGTGGCGTGACGACAGGCACCGTCTGGTCTATCGAGACATCGTGCCGATCGAAAGTGCTGCGCCCGGTTCTCAATTCTAGAAACCCCCTAGAAATGCTCTAGGGGGTTTCTAGAAAATTAGATGCTATGCATGAGGCCTATTCCAATTCAAAGGTCTGGTCGAGAGAGTTCGATCCAGCGCTCGTGCCGTTGATCTTAATTTCAACGGGGGACATGTCATTGAGTTCGAAAATCGACACACCGTCGCATTCGCCTCCCGGCGCAATCCCTTGCGAAGAGAAGGAATCTTCCTGTAAATCGGCGGCAAACCCGCGAGATAGCATCTGCTTATTTTGATAAGCCGTGATGTAGCTACCAACAGCGCATGAATCTGCCGATCGGTTGTTAATGGCGTGCCAGCGAACAACGGCAACCTTCCCGCCATCGCCAGTCGAGGAATCATGCACCTCGACGCCGGCGACTGAATACTTCATCTTGCCGTAAACCCCGTCTTCCTGCGCGTTATCAGAATCGGCGACCTGAACTGCCGTCTGATGATCGTCTGCCTGGCTGCACCCAGGGGTCATAACCAAGGCAACCGCCAAAAGACCGGCGACGCCGAGAGTTCGAGCCAGGCTGATGGCGTTTTTGCTAACACGCCTTTTCATGATTTACTCCAAACCGAATACTTGACTGATCTATTGCTTTTGTTCGTTGATCACGTATGCCGTCAACCCACCAGTTCAAGCACAGCGACAACAATAACGGCAATTACGCCGACCGATACCCACGCGGTATCTTGGTGCGCCAGAACGGCGCCGATAGTGGTCGAGTCGGCTCCAGCGCCGTCAACGACTGTCCAGACAATCGCTACGGCAAGAAGGACGATCAGCCCAACAGCAACGGCTGTACGATGCGACATCTTCGAGGTGGACATCCTACTCGCCCCTCTGGGTCATGACCTCGACCTTGGCCTCGGCCACGGCCGCCCGCTGCTCGGAGGCGGCGAGGCGGTCCTTGAGGGCGGCGACCTCGGCCATCAGGTTGCGCTGGGCCAGGAGTGCGTCGTTCAGCTCGGACTGGGTTTTCAATGCGGCGTCACGCTCGCCGCGCAGGCGCTCGATCTCATCGACCATGGCCACGGCCTCGGCATGGAGTTGGACGACCTGTCTGTCGAGCTCCCGGGCATCAGCGAGATATCTGACGCTCGCGGCGTGGAGCTCGTTGTTCTCGAGTTCGAGGTTCGCGGTATCGAGTTCGAACTTCTCCTCTATAAAGGCAATCCGCTCATTGCAGTCGGCCTCAATCTTTTCATTCCGATCCGTCGCCTCGGCGAGCTTGCGGCTGAATTCATCCACCTGGGCCATGAGCAGTGCGTTCTCGGTCCTGAGGTCGGCAGTCTCGCGCAGCAGCTTCTCCCGCCATGTCGCCTCGATCCGCTCGGCAGCCTCATCGAGGACGGCCTTCACGCCGGATGTCTCGCTGATTTTCTTCTCGCTCGGATTGTCTGCCATGGTGCAGCACTCCAATCAACAAAGGGCATGGCTTCGCCATGCCATACGGCTGGGGACAATGCACGGCCGCTGTTGATTTGTAGTCATCCTGCGATCGGTGAGTTCTAAAAAGGCGTCTCAGGTCATGCGTTCACGCAGGGTTTCAGTTGGAGAAATACCGCACTCTTATATAGTAACGCCGCTGCACTCGAGCTTATTGACAGATCGCGAAACGATGGACGGGCTCATTTCCTGACGCCCACCAATCCGCGTTCACGGAGCACGCGGTACAACGTCGATTTCGAGATGCCCGTGGCGGCGCAGATGTCAGTGATAGGCGTCTCGCAGGCGAGGTAGAGCTTCACGGCCGCATCGACCTTGACGTCTGCGACGCGCGGACGACCGCCGACGTTGCCGCCATGACTTCTCTTGATCGCGATTCCCTCAGCTTGACGCTGCCTGATCAGGTCGCGCTCAAGTTCGGCTGTGCAGGCGTGGGTTCCTAAGACGAAACGGCCGAACGCGGTATCCAGATCAACGGGTTGTTTCAAGGAAGTCAGTTTGACCCCGAGGTTTCGGAACATCAGGTCGTAGTTGAGCAGCTGCCTGGTCGATCTGGATAGACGCTCCCAAGACTCGACGACTACTTCATCGCCACGCTTCATTTTTTTGAACAACTTTTTCTGCTGCGTGCGGTCACCATCACGACCGCCAGTTTCTTTGTCCTTATAGATATGGCCATAGGGTACGCCGGCATTGACCAGCGCTTCGATTTGGCGATCTAATTTCTGTTCCTTTGTACTTACGCGTGCGTAGCCGTATCGCGTCATTTTTTAGCCTCCTGCCTCGTAGTTTGATTTTCCCATGAGGTTTGACAGGATGGTTTTGGCACTAGGTTTTGACACTCGATTTGCACGGTCTCGACCGCTCGATTTGCAAGTGCCGTTCAGCATACGTTTTGAGACGTTTAACTTAAACAATAAGATGTGTGCCAGCACAGTCCAGTCGCCGGCATTGATTGGAGAGGCCATGGGGATATGCGAGATTGCGGTCGATTTCGATGAGAGCGAAATGGCTTTGATTCAGGCCCATGCGAACATCTCGAACATGTCCTTTTCCGAGTTCGTGAGAAGAGCCGCTCTTGAGAAAGTCGAGGATATGGTGGACATCGAGGCATTCAACGAAGCGCTGATGGAAGATGACGGTACCCGCTACTCAATGGCCGACGCCATGTATATGGCCATGCAGAACGAGTAGCCGTTTGCGGTGCCAAGCCGATCGCTCGCGTTGAGCGGCGGCAGCGCCCGTTGGAGCGATAGTTCCATAATCTGTTTCACGAATTACCGTCAAAATGTTTCACGCGCTGGTAGGTGCAAGCACAGCTTAAGGGCGCGCCCAAAGCACCTCAAAGTGCCGCCACACAGTTCAAGGCCGAAAAATCGACCTCACCAGATGCGTTTTAAGGCGCCTGAAAGCAGATGCCCCTAACGGGTATCCAGGCATGCCTTTTCGGGGCCGTATTTGCGATTACAGCAAGCCGTCTACCTGCCGCTTTGTTGAGTTTGCCGCCGTCCGGAGAAAACCGTGTCCGCGCGGTGCGATACAGTAAATAAAATGCCCCGCGAGGAAAGGAACAGCATGAGCGACGCACAGGAAATCGTTCAACGACTCGAACGCGAAATGGCACAACGAGCCGCCGCAGTTGAGAAGGTTGATGCTTTCAAGGCACAGCTCAACCAAGCCATCAAGGCCTTCATGGTCGCCGATGAGGCGGTCCGCTCCCTCAACGACCATGACAGCGAGATCGACGCCCAGATTGCAACTGCCATCGCCGAGCATCTTCGCGCCATCGACATGCTCTGTCACTTCGGCATCGACGGTGGTTTCGGCAAGAAGCACCCGGTTAAGGAGTACTAGCCTTCACATGGCCATGGAAGTAAAGTAGAAGAGGATCGAACCAAGCAGTTCCCGAACAATTGGCGTCCGGCCAGACACTTCGGTTCGGCCCTTTCTCGCGTGTATTCCTAGAAAGAACCGCGACATGCATTTCGAAATGAATGCGAATCGCTTTTGATGCGGTGCCTGACGGCACCTATGATCCGCTCGCGGAGCTCGCTGATTTATATATTTCTTTTTACATCTTCAACCACAATCGAAAAGCGAATTCGGTGGCTCATTGCCGAATTGTAGGTGTTTACAGCCAGGTGAGGTAGTCCGTCCGGGGAGCCGTAGGCGACGCCGGCGCTGAGGGCTGGCAGCTGGTACGCCTCGCGCTGATGGCTTGCTGGTTGTGATAACTGATCGCGAGGTCTAATGGGCTTGCTGGTCGGATTGTTAGGTGGTGGAGTATCCACAGAGTTTGGGCACAATCGTGGACCCTCCCTAAATCTTCGAAACCAGCATTGCAGCCGGGAAAACCTCACCCGCCCCTTGGCCTTTTACTCGACGATCTCGCGGGACTCCGCATGGCTACGCCCATGCATCCGGACCGTTCGTTTTAACGCGCCGGCCGTCCTCACCGGCGCACCCGTACGTGACGGGGCCCGGGGTGGGGCTCAGAAACCGTCACGGCTGTATGCTCATCGCGATCCTCTTTGCTTGACGTTGCGGCTTCTCACCGCGACACGTGTGTCGCCACACGGCTATCCAACCAACTCCTGATCTTCGGCTGCTCGCCTACTTTCCTGCAGTTTTTCAGCAGGACAATCGCTCTGAATCCGGCACGTCGTCTCCGCCCAGAAGGGCCGAGGCGACGCAGGGGCCACATGGAGGGCACTACCCCCGTCGAAGTCTCTTGCGAGACGGGACAATGAACCTGTACAGCTCAGTCTCCGATTATTCGAGCCCTTGGCTACCTTTTTGAACCGGCGCAGGGCCGGTGCCGACCGGGAACGGCATATCTCCGGGTGGCACCAAAAAGGGCCCCCGCCGCAGTGGCGGGAGGCCCTGAAAACACAACCAAGAGGGCGGCA
>OBZF01000355.1_pt1 | contig 27710 bp, 26 predicted proteins | sample 1495521 | NCBI WGS metagenome assembly OBZF01 (sample SAMEA2580234, study PRJEB22360) | human gut metagenome | biome: human gut; feature: human-associated habitat; material: faeces | place: Denmark | collected 2008/2010 | reverse complement strand
CTGGTGGACAATGGGGCGCGAATACCTCCACCTCCGGCGTTTACGCCGCCTGTATGAAGCTTCGCGAAATGATTGCCTCGGCAGTCGGGTTTGATCCTGAGCAGTCGCAGTTTGCCGACGGCAAGATTACCAACGGTACCCGAAGCGCCACGCTACATGAAGCCACCGCAGGCGGCAGACTGACAGCGGAAGAGAGCATTGAATTCGGAACACTGAGCAAAGAGTACCAGCAGTCGACCTTTGCCGGGCATTTTGTGGAGGTCGGCGTGCATAGCGCGACGGGAGAAGTTCGGGTCCGGCGTATGCTCGCTGTGTGTGCTGCAGGACGCATCCTGAATCCGAAAACTGCGCGCAGCCAGGTCATTGGCGCAATGACTATGGGCATGGGCGCGGCACTGATGGAGGAGCTGGCGGTGGATGACCGTTTGGGCTACTTCGTTAATCACGATATGGCGGGGTATGAGGTGCCGGTCCATGCGGATATCCCAAAACAGGAGGTGATTTTCCTGGATGATACCGACCCCATATCCTCCCCGATGAAGGCCAAGGGTGTCGGTGAGCTGGGCCTGTGCGGCGTGAGCGCGGCTATCGCCAACGCGGTGTATAACGCCACCGGTATTCGGGTACGCGATTATCCCATCACTCTGGATAAGCTGCTCGATAAGCTGCCGGATGTGGTTTAAGGAGAAACAATGTCATACCCGCTTTTTGATAAAGACGAACACTGGCATAAGCCAGAGCAGGCGTTTCTCACCGATGACCACCGGACCATTCTGCGCTTCGCCGTAGAGGCGCTAATGTCCGGTAAAGGAGCGGTGCTGGTGACGCTGGTGGAGATACGCGGCGGCGCGGCGCGCCCGCTCGGGGCGCAGATGGTGGTGCGCGAAGATGGTCGTTACTGCGGTTTTGTCTCTGGCGGCTGCGTGGAGGCCGCTGCCGCTTTTGAAGCGCTGGAGATGATGGGCTCAGGCCGCGATCGCGAAATTCGCTATGGCGAAGGTTCGCCGTGGTTTGACATCGTTCTGCCCTGCGGCGGTGGGATCACGCTGACGCTCCATAAACTACGCTCGGCACAGCCTCTGCTCGCCGTGCTGAACCGCCTGGAACAGAGAAAACCGGCGGGGCTGCGCTACGATCCGCAAGCACAATCGTTGGTGTGCCTGCCCACGCAAACCCGAACGGGCTGGAATCTCAATGGCTTTGAGGTGGGGTTCAGGCCATGCGTCAGGCTGATGATTTACGGACGTTCTCTTGAGGCGCAGGCAACCGCGAGTCTTGCAGCAGCCACAGGCTATGACAGCCATATCTTCGATCTTTTTCCGGCCTCAGCCAGCGCTCAGATCGATACCGATACGGCGGTCATTTTGCTGTGCCATGATCTCAACCGGGAGCTGCCAGTGTTGCAGGCCGCGCGAGAAGCAAAACCCTTTTATCTCGGCGCATTGGGCAGCCATCGAACCCACACGTTACGTCTGCAAAAGCTCCACGAGCTGGGATGGTCCAGGGAGGAGACAGCGCAAATCCGGGCCCCCGTCGGGATATTCCCCAAAGCCCGGGATGCGCATACTCTGGCACTCTCCGTGCTGGCAGAAATCGCCTCTGTACGTCTCCATCAGGAGGAGGATTCATGCCTGCCCCCGTCGTCCTGATCCTTGCGGCCGGGCGTGGAAAGCGCTTTCTCGCCTCCGAGGGAAATACCCATAAGTGTATCGGCTGGCGTCAGTCCCCGGAGGTTGCGCCTTATCGCTGGCCATTTGAAGAAAACGGGAGAACTTTCGACCTTGCGATTGAACCGCAGATTACGACTAATGATCTGCGTCTGATGTTGAGGCTGGTTCTTGCCGGCGGAGGAATAACAATTGCCACTCAGGAAACTTTCAGGCCATATATTGAAAGCGGTAAGCTTGTATCGCTGCTTGATGACTTTCTTCCACAATTTCCGGGCTTCTATCTGTATTTCCCACAGCGTCGCAATATTGCACCAAAGCTCCGCGCCCTGATTGACTACGTCAAAGAATGGCGGCAGCAATTGGTTTAAATAGCTGCACCTGCACTGCCTGATGTCAGAACAGTATTTTGATGAATTGCCAAGGTTACAATGGCACAAATGCGGCACAGGAGGAAACGTGGTGTATTTAAATATGGGGTAACTCTTTGATTTTAATGGTGCGATAATAGGAATGGAACCAAACTCACAAGATACTGATAAAAATGAATATTTCACATTTCGAATAATCACATGCCCCCAATAATGCCCCCACTATCACCGAAGCTCAAAAACACGCATAACATATGCACCAATGCCCCTATCATCCCGAATCTGGTTTTGGGCGAGCTTGTAGCTAATGGTATGCCATTTAGTAGAAGCATCTGGTCCGTTTAGAATTGAAGCACTTCAAGCTATAGCTATACCTCTACACTTCAAAGAAGATGAAATACGCCAGCGGTCTTCAAGTCCTATAGATTCTTCTTGCGATATCACTCTATGTACGTATGTCCTCTGATTGCCGAGGCAAGATACTTCAATAGTTTTCTGGCAACTCAAAAGCGAGCACTCAAAATCACCTGCAAAAGCTTTTTGCCATTACCTTGATGATTTAATGAAGGTAAGAACCTTATAGCTTCGAAAGGGATAAAGAGGTTGAAATCGTTTAAAAAATGATCAATTTTGTTGGGGGTTTGTTCGCTTTTGACTAGTCGGAGAAAGTGTAATGGGTGATGAAAGTCAGAAAAATCATAAAATTAGAGTCGCTCAGTATCTGAGGATGTCCACAGACCATCAACAATTCTCAATCGACAATCAGGCTCTTTATCTAAAAAAATATGCAGAAGATCACAATATGGTGATTGTAGAAACTTATGATGATGAAGGTAAAAGCGGAGTCTCCGCTTCAGGTAGAAAAAACTTCAACAGACTAATAGAAGATGTCGTTACAGGAAGAGTAAAAATAGAAGCTGTTCTTGTTTATGATGTCAGTCGGTTTGGTCGATGGCAAGATAATGATGAGGCAGGGCATTATAGTTATCTACTAAAATATCATGGGGTTAGGATTATTTATTGTGCTGAGAACTTACCAGATGAATCGCCTGAAATCCAAATGCTTACACTTCCTGCTCTTAGATATGCTGCTGGTGCTTTCAGTAGGAATCTTTCAGTAAAAGTTTTTGCGGGACACGTAAACCTTGTTAAAAGGGGATACTATCAGGGAGGAATACCAGGATATGGATTAAGAAGAAAGTTAATTGATAATAACAATAGACCAAAAATGATACTTTGTCCTGGTGAAAGAAAGAGCTTGCAAACTGACCGAGTAGTTCTTACCCCTGGTACAAAAAAAGAAATAAAGCTGGTAAAAAAGATATTTAATATGTTTATTTTTGATGGATTAAATGAATATCTTATCGCAACAAAACTAAACAGAGAGGGGTATACATATAGTGATAAAACAGAATGGAACAGGAGCAGAATACATTCAATTCTAATTAATATTCGCTACACAGGGAAATACACTTATAATCGTACTTCACAGAAATTGAACGCTCAAAGAATTCAGAATCCACAAGAAGAATGGATCGAATATGATTCATTTTTCAAGCCTATAATTTCACCAGAGAAATTTAGATTAGCTAAAGAAATCATTGACAATCGTTCAAAAAAAATGACCAATGAAGAAATACTTAATTTTTTGAAAAAAGTTCTCATTAAACATGGTAAAATTTCAGGTTTTATTATCGACGAAGATGATAATGGTCCGTCGAGTAGTGTCGTAGCAAGTCGTTTTGGTGGGCTTTTGAATGCCTATAAACTCATCAATTACACACCAGAAAGAGATTATCGATTTATAGAAATAAACTCAGCCTTAAGGGTTAGACATGCCGACACTATTAAGACAATATGCAAGGAAATTACAAATAGTGAAGTAACAATATCTGAAAATAAACTCATTACGATCAATAAAAGCTTAACCTTTACCATAATACTTGCACGCTGTAGAAAAACCTCTACAGATAAATGCAGATGGATTGTGAGATTAGACAGAAGCATTAATTCTGACATCAACATAATTGTAAGGATGAATAGCCTTAATAGCGTCCCCCTTGATTACTATATCCTCCCTTCTATTGATTCATTTGAAAATGAATTAAACCTAAAAGAAAATAACAGCCTTCTCTTTGAGATGTATCGATTCGACGATATCAACATATTTTTTAAAATGCTTTCGACCAATAAAAAGGAAGTAGCTTAAATGAAAGATGATCAAATCCACATGATTAAGATATCCGACATAAAAGTAGTCATCCCACGTTCACGAAATAAACTTCGACATTCGGAAATTACTGAAAGTATCGACACAAGTGGACTGAGAAAGCCAATAACCGTACGTCGAATCGTGGACAAAAAGTATCAATTCGCTTTAATTTGTGGTCAAGGAAGGCTCGAATCATTGACAGCTTTAGGAGAAGAATTAACACCAGCAATCGTACTTGATATAGATGAAAACAAAGCCTACATAATGAGTCTGGTTGAAAATATGGCAAGAGTAGTTCCTCGTGCTGGTGAACAGTTCCAACGTATAAAGGAAATGACAGAGCAAGGATTAACCAATAAGGAAATATCTAACTCGACTGGATTATCATTACACTGGATAACAAGTCTGACAATGCTTATCAGTAAAGGTGAAAATAAATTATTATCCGCTGTAGAATCAGGCAGCATACCTATCTCGCTTGCTGTTGAGATTGCAAGAGTCGATTTTGAAGGTGGTCAGGAATTGTTAATTAAAGCATTTGATAAAGGTCTAATAAAACACAAAGATGTAGGAAAAATACGTGAGATACTTGACTCACGAGATGAAGGCTTGAAAGGATACCTAAATAATAACTTTGGGATAACAAAGAAAAAGAAAAAAATGACTACAGATGAATTAAAAAAAATCTATCAAGATAACATTTCTCAGCACAGAAAGATTAAAAACAAAGCAGAATACGTTGAGATGAATTTGTTGATAGCAAATCAAATCTTTAAAGAACTTGTCAATGATGAAGAGTTTTTACGGATATTAGATGAAGAAAGCCTAAATGAAGTAGTAAATATTATAGTTAAAAACACGACCAATTGAGGTGCAAAATGATTAAATATTGCTTTAGTGAAAAAACAATCACTTTAAAATTATCTGATCTTGTTCATACTAAAAAGCTGCCTACTAACTTCAAAAATAGTAAAAAATATTCCCAGATCAAAAGCACCATATCAGCGTTGGGACTTGTTGAACCGATATTAATTTACATCGATCAAAGTGATAAAACTGCAAAAATAATCGATGGACACCTTAGAGTCGAAGCACTAAAAGATATTGGGGAAGATAAAGCAAACTGCCTAATTTCAACTACATATGATACTTATACACCGAACAAAAAAGTTAACCGTATAACAATTATACAAATACAGAGAATGCTGAAAGAAGCTGTAAGAGTGGGAGTGCCTGAAGAAATGTTATGTACATCATTAAATATAAGTATAGATTCTCTAAGAACCAACATGTCCGTATTGAAAGGGATATGCCCTCAAGTAGTTGATTTATTTAATGATAAAGATATTCCCATAAATACTTTTAGAGTTTTAAAAAGAATGGTTCCTTTCAGACAAATAGAATGTGCTAATTTAATGATAAGGTTTGATAACTACTCAAAACTTTTTGCTGAGTCTCTATATCATAGTTCCTCCCCTGAGTTGTTAATTGACAAAACTAAAAATAATATAGATACAAAAACTGGTAATAGAAAAGCTATTGAACGACTTGAGAAAGAAATGGCTCAGGTTCATTTTGACACGCAATCAATACAAGAGAGTTATGGCTCAAATAGCTTGAAACTGACAATTCTCATTTCTCACATTAAAAAACTTCTTGAGAACCCTAAAATATTTCACTGGCTCCTTAGGAACAAAAATGAATACCTTAATGAACTGACTAAAATCTCTGACATTGATAAATTAAATTGAATCTTATTTTTTTTGGGGTTTACAAATTTTCTTTTTATAAATTGTGGGGTCTACATCTATCTTGCAGATCCTAACTTCGTATCCGAAATTAGAAATAGTTTTATTAAAATTCTTCAAATTTATCTTAGAAAACAAAGGCAAGTCATCCGGGAGGTTTTTACTTGTGGCAATCGCGAAAACTATTTTGTATTTCTGAGCCTCTGGCCTTAATGTATGGTCAGCTAATTTTATATGCGCTGGCAATTTTTCATTAAGCTTCCATCGAAATTCAGAATCGCTTATGAAAAGTTCAGAGCTTATAAATCCTTGTGAAAATAGATGGCTCATGCTTTGCGCACCGCTATAATATTTCACATGAATAAAATCAGTTGCACCTCTAATAATATCGCAAAATTCAATTTTACTTCGCCCACCACCATGATATATGAACTTTTGATCCATATGAGTAAAGCTTTGATCAGCAAGACAAGTTTCTTTATTGTATTGCTCTTCTCTTTTATAAGAATAAATCGGGAATTTGTCGGCTTCCTCATACAGCTTAATTCGTTTAATTTCATTATCAATGGTGGAAACAAATTTTCTATCAGCCACGTACCAAATTGAATCTCTCAGGATATAGTTTTGATCACCTTCCTTTATCTCAGCATACAGACATCTATAAAGAGACCATTTTTTTAAAGACTGGTAATCTGCATCTAAAACATGCAAACTGCTTCCTTTGAGATCATTTAAAGTAATTTCAATCTTTTTGCTTTCAAAATACTCACAAATATGACTAACCGACAAACTTTCATAAATCATGCTTCTTTGCCGCTTCTCAAAACAATAGCCTATCTGATTCTCCCAATCTACAATTTCAGGTTCACCCAGCCATATGTCATTAAAATCTTTTGCTTTTATTAAATCGACCAGAATTGAATCAAGTATCTCAACTTCTGCTTCATCTGCCTCTTTTATATTATTAACCCATTCAAACTCTTCAGGGAGAGGCTGAGAATAAATGGAGTCTATTTTATTTAACAACTCCGGGATGGATTTCAGGTCAGTATCAGGCATAATTACAAATGCATCTTTACCCGTTATTTTATTACCTAAAACATCTTCAGTGGAAGTCCCTGTCAGAGTGGTAAGTATATCCATCTCGGAATCAATTTTAAGGTTAAAAATATCAACCTCTTTACTACTTTGACTACGAGTTAATAGATTTGTTTCATTATGGCTGCCTTTATCCAAACTACGAATTTTGTTATGTTCAATACAATTAAGCGTAGTTTTAAGACCAAAACCTTTGACAATACTATTATCATTAATTAAGTGATGCCCTGTCCCGAAAGGAATTAGATATCTTGAGTTATTCATTTCAACAACTAAGACTGCACCAGTGCTACTATTTTTCCCGAAGAAATTATGGTCCAATTCTGGCTTTTGGCTTGTAAATAAAGTTGTCCACTCAGGAGGCTTGGGATCTAAGAATTGTTTTGCATACAAGTACACCCTTGCCTCATCTATGTTGAACTCAATCGGATTTCTCACTCTCTCCAAATTCAAAACTTTTTCAATATCATCATTGAATCTTTTTGCTTTATATATCGAGAGTTTAATCTTCATTTCATTCCCTCCTGAACTCTTTAGCGGGCCAGAATATTTAACGAGTTCAATAATTGAGTATCCAATGTTTCAGTTGCTGGCGTTGGTAGTCCCTTCGCAATTCGGTAATTTTTTATAGACTGCCTTGTGGAGGGCCCCATTATGCCGTCAATATTCCCGTTGTAATAACCGTTGTCCAGCAAAGCGAATTGAACCCGCATGATTAAGCGCTTACGCTTTTCTGTACCAGAAGTCAGCCCATTACTTGCACGGTTAGCTTCTGTAGTTCCAACTGAATTCGTAGTAGTAGAATTATTGTCGTTAGAACGAAGCGAACGCACAGAAGAGGACGATGAGGAACTTGTTCCTGAACTTGAAGAACCAGATGAGCTTGGTGAGCTGTATGTTTTTGGATAATAAGGAGTGCTGCCACCATAGTACCCGCCACCTGATGATGATCGGTGAGAACTATGGCTCCGGTGGGAGCTATGACTGCGATGCCCTGCAATGTAGAATGGAACTTCGGTGTTAAGTGGTGCTATCACTAAATCATGTTCATTAAGAGTCATACCAGGCAAATCACTTGCTCCGGTGGATGAATCACTTGCCCATACAGAATTATTGAGCGCCAAAAATCCCGGAAGTAGAGCAGCAAAATTAAATTTTTTCATAAAATTGGTCTCGGTGGTTGATGAAAACGGCCTGTTGAGGAACTGAAATAACCAGTACAGGAAGACTTCTGAGTGCATTCATCACATTCTTTAGGATAGTAATTTTTCCAATCAGAGATCGACTGAGCTGCAAGCTCCCAAGCTCTTTCAGGAAGATGACACAAAGGATAATTAAAAATTGTTAGAGGTATACCTGACCTGTGTGCAGCGTCTATGGCGGAGATTATTTTCTCACTATAACTGCTGTGCTCAATGAAGATTGTTGACCAATTTTTTCGTGCCCAACCGATTGATTCCAGCCCCATAAGGGAAATCTGATTGATGTTGGAGAACACACGGCCAACGAACTCTACAATATCATCCAATTCTGTATAGTTAGCCAGTGTCGGAATAACTCTAAGTTCGATATTAATCCCTGAGTTTCCTGCATTAATTAACCCCTTAATCGTTTCATTAAATGCGCCATCACTCCCTACAAGATGATCATGCACAAGTGGTCTTGATGAGTAGAGCGGGATACCAAAGGTGATTTTGATCTTTTTGCTTCGCTTTGCCATTTCCTGAGTAAAGTTGGTATCAGCGAATTTGCGTCCGTTTGTTAAAACATGCAAAGCAGTATCTGGTGAATTCTCGATGATAAAATCAATGAAGTGAAGGAAATCATCTCCATACAGCAAAGGTTCACCACCGCTGACCCCAACAACTCCATTTAAACCAAATGAAGCTATAGCAAGAGCTGATTGGGTAAGTAGCCAGTCATCATTTGATTTCTTTGGTGGCTGCGAACAAAACAGACACAAGTTATTGCAACGTTCCGTAACTAAGACAGTATTATGATTGGCTCTGCGGGATAGAATAACGCGTATCATATTGCCATTGTTGATTATCCCAATATCTCCATCTTCAATTGACTCAAATAATTCAGTGCTAATAACAGAGTAATCAAAGCATGGTAGAATCGCATCATTATTGCTTTCAGCAACTACCAGTAAATTGGGTAAAAAGAATAAAGGGTTCACTGGTTTTTTTTGCATAACCGATAGAACCCCGTGGGCACATTATTTTTTGAAGCAAAATGAAAGATATCGTTCCTGATAACCTCAGACATATGCCCATCCTTTTAGCATCTCAGCCTTCGGACCACCCTCTGAGATGCAGTTCATCAGGTACCTGAACATCCCCTTGTGATACTGACAAAACGTTGAACGACTCCTATCACCGACAGGCTCACCCTGTACACTTATGTTCTGGCATGGATCTGCACCGCAAAATGGTTGATATGCACATGTATCACAACCTGGCAGAGCAAAATTGAACGATGAACTCAATACTGCGTTATAGTAAGGACTCTTGGAAAATGATAGCGTCTTAACCTCACCCGCACTGAACTCCGTTTCAGGATTCACCTTCTGCAACATACGGCTCTCATCGCTACCATATACTCGACCGTCATAATTGAAAAGAATACTGTTAAGCACGACCCCGCTTGGCGACTTTAAATCCGCATAACCACTAAAGCCGGGATTGAAGATCCTTTTAAGATGAATGGAGGCCGAATGTTCCACAACCCTTATCCCTTCATTATTCATCTTAAGGATTTCATCTATCAACGAGGCATAGAAACTGAAGTATTCTTCCATAGAAAATGTGAACGATGCTTTTTGTGCAAACCCATAGGGACTTACAGGTCGGATAAACATGTCCTTGAGGCCAAGAGACAAGTGAGCCTGGACAATCGATTCAGGATGCCTAATGAGATCTTTAGTAACTGTAGTAACCGTTGCAACGCGACCAGCGCCTAAAGACTGTTTGATAGCCTCTACCCCTGACACTGTTCTACTGTACGCAAGCCCATGACCAAGAATTCGATTACTGTTGTGAACAACTTCCTCACCATCAAGCGAAACAGAGAACGTTATGTTCCTGTCTCTCGACCATTCAAGCATATCTTCATTCAAGACAGACAGGCTTGAAGCTACCACCATCTCAAAATCGGTGCTTCCCAGCGTTTCAGCACATTGCTCATAGATAGACTGAATTAAATCGAACCGCAAGAGTGGCTCTCCACCCTGTATCTCTATCTTGTAAGGTGGAGTTGATAGTTTTTTGATAGTAGAAATGATATCGGGGATGAGAGCGGGATCTAAATCATAACCAGAGGCGTTCACTGAAGCTCTACTGACCTGACAATACTTGCAGGTATGGTCGCAACGTAATGTGGGCACAATCATGAAAATTGGCCTGATCGCCAGTTCATTCATCAATCGTTTTGCAAAAGCAGAACTTAAAGCATAGGGAGCAATAGCTGATGAGCTTTCGTTGGTTATGAACAGCTTGCTTTCAAGTGCGTTTGATTGTTCCGCACTGATTTGCTCATCAGAAAGATCAAGCAGCTCTTGCTCATCAATGAAGTGATGAAAACCAGCGAGGTTGCTTATAAACACCTGTCCATTAGGCAATCTGTCAAAATTGAATGGCATCAATTCCATCACGAAAGCCTTTCATCGACACTGCGAAGCACTTTATGGACAATAGAATCTCTCAACGCCCCTGTTTTATGCTGTAGTTTTTCTCGCAAAATGTAATCATTCATCAGCCTCTCGAATTCATAGAGGCATTCGGGACTATCGTTTTCAAAAGAGATTGTCCAGGAGGATATATCTTCACAAAGTTTCCACTGAGTAAGCGAAGTCATCCAGTACAGGCTATTGCGTATAACCCATTCAGAATAAACATCTTTTTTTAACACCCTTTCGCACATTGCCATTGCCCCACAAAACTAATAATCACAATCAGCAACCGCTTTAAAGCGGATTTTTCCTATAGAAATGAGGATACACCATTCAATTAATATGTTACAAGATGTTAGCAACTGAATAGCAATTCCGAAAAAAGATGCTGCTTATCCTATGATAATCAATAATGTTTTCTGATTTTCATATGCCGCTTGAACCGGCAAACAGCCAAGAAGCTAACATGACGTTAAAACGCATGGGTTTCAAAGAGTTGTTAGTGGCTCATAGCATGAGATGTATCCCGTCAGTAATCACAATGCGAAAGGATTGTGTGCTGACTTAATCGAAGAGCGTGGACCAGTAGCGTTGGCACCATTGATGTCAGGGAAGCCTACACTCGCTTTCAATACGTTGAGCAACTTAGAGAGATTATGAGCTGTTGGGGGTGTGTATGAACATCTTACTTCTTATGAGAGGACAAGTATGGGCGCAATTCTTATCAACGCAAGCATAAGCTATAAGCGAATGATGCAGCAGTACCATTTTTCAGTGATTAAACTGTTGAAATTCATGAACAAAGTGTTTACTTAGTAGGTTCTAGTTTACTGATGGGATACATATCGTTATTTACTTTAAAGAATCTGGTGGGTAGGAAAGCGATTAAGATGTATGGTAAGTTAATCTTCTAAGGTAGGCAGAGGGAACTAACATTGAACAATAACAAGAAAAAATATATTAGAACTATTGCAAGAGTAATTCTAAGTATATTAGGCACTTTTTTCATTATCATTATAGTTTCTGCTATTTTTAACATAACTTTGATTACTGAATACCCCAAGACTTATTTGAGCACGACATTACTGATGACATCATCATTAACATATTTTGTCTGTTATATAAGAAAGTCATACAAGTATTTTAATGATTTTATTTTAGCATTATCTGCCGGGGTTGTAGCATTGGTTTATTTATTAACAGGCAGTAAAGATCTTGATCTATTACCTCCTGCTGATTTATTAGAAAAGGATAGACTCACATTCTTTCTCATAGTATTGAAATTTATGGTTATTGCCAACAGTCTTATTTCTAAAATCTTACTAACCTTCCATGATTTCTTAAAAGAACGAAAAACTGAAAAAGAAAGCTTCAAAAATTTAAATTTCACGAAAAGAGTTATATTATTTTACCGTAAATACTTCTTCAAGAAAAAAATCAAACAATAGAACTATCATCATCGGGATAAGTATTATATCAATCCATATAACACTTGCATTAAAAAAAGCAATAAATGTATTTTGACTACTTAATGTCATTATGGATATAAGATTTACAATAATAAAACAAAGGTTTTTTTTACTCAATTTCATATTCATATAAAACCTCTCTTTAATTAATTCATGTTTTCATATATTAATTAGCATTAAATTATCAATTATTCAAATATTTGTTCTGAAACTTAAAATCATGAAAATAGATTAAATTAACATAATATTCCTTAAGGTACTTATATCTAACTTTAATTTAATAATATGAATATAATAACTATCTATCCTTGTTAGTAAAATTGCCTATTTTGACCAAGATCATAAATTTTCACTATGTTATGTTGTTGATTTTCACCGCTATGATAAAATCCTTATCAAGGATGCACCTCTATATAACATCAATCAATATCAATGGGTTAGGAGTTAACATTGGCTTCTTTACAAGTTTTGAATGCTATAGCAGTTAGAATCACACCTCCTGAGGGCGAGCAGAAGGATTGGTCCTACAAGCTTGGTGCCCTTTGGCCATGTGATCAGGATGAGGTAATCACATTCACAACAAAAGTAGATGCAAGATTTCAAAGAAGCAGTAAGTCTTACGCTAAGTTTCAAAAACCTTATCCAGGAAGCTCTTTCCCCTCTAAGCTAACTAATTTTTTAGAGAAACGAACCTCATTTGAAGTTTTTGTAGATGACTTTATTCAAAAGAAATTAATTATCTCAGCGAAGCAATCCAGAGCAAGTAATGGTGCAATTCTGGTGTTTACTCATTATCAGCTTCAACATGAAGATGATGAAGGTAATATACATAAAGACTTTGAAAGGCTTTTAGTTTTAATGCTGAAAAATACAGATGCATTAAGATTTAAAGAAAACTTGCAACTAAATCCTGTCGATATTATTGATTTGGATAAATTTTTACAGGGTGCAAGAGTTGATATAACCAGGTTCATGTCAGAAGATGACGAAGATGATGATAAAAACAACCTTTGCTTTATTCGCGGAACTGGTGATGTTAGGAAATATTTTACGGAATCAATAGGTGCCGAAGATATTATTTCAAATAAAACCAGTAGCGAACAATGCATTAAAGCTTTAGAAGAGTTTTCTCATCAAAAAGATTTTGGTCGTGCTTTACGAGAAAAAATAGAATCTAAGGTTCAAGAATTATTTAATAATTGCAAACGTGGTCAATCTATAACTTTAGATAAGATTCAAACGCAGATTGACGCAATAATCCCTGTAGATTTAGCAGAGCATAAAAATACCTTTGTCGATTTCGTAAATGAAAATGGTTTTGAAGTTAACGAAGAATTTGAAGTTTCAGCAAGTGATAAAAAACAATATGAATGGTTAGATATTGAAACCAGCATTGCTAAAATGAGTGTAAAAAAACATCAGATAGGTCTTCCTGGCTCAAATAGACCTATCGTTTTTGACGCAGAAACAAATGAAGTGAAACTGACTCAAAAAATTGATGATCCAATAATCATTGCTCGATTAAAAGAACTTGCAAATGAATAATCAAGAAATTATTAACCTCCTGCTTAAGGTCAAGCAAGAGGTTATAAAGATTGAGTTTGATAACCCATACCATGTATGGGTTTTTGATAATTCCTCTTATTCAAAGATAGAGGATGATATTACTCGTCTGCAAGAAATTGCCTGTCTAGAATTAGAAAAAACTAAACGAGCAGAACAAACAAAAGTAACGCTATTATTAACTACAGATATATGCTGGTATTCTTCTGTTGATGACTATTTCAAAGCTTTAAGGTTAAGAATAAAAAACAACAAAGAAAACATTGATGGCTTTTACATAGAAAATCTGCAACAAGAAGAAATTGAAAGCATTTCAAATTCATCAAAAGCATATATACAATGGTGTGAGATCTTTTCGAAAATATCAGACCATGTAGAATATGACGACTCCAATGCATGGCCAAGTTATATATTTGTAATGGAGGGTGGTAAATCTAAGAAGATAACGACTTATAATCTTCCATTAAAGAACATTGAAAAGGACTTCCTAAATTCAATTGATATTAGTCCATGTGATGTATCAACGCTAACAAGCGTCGATCTACACTCATATGAAAGAAAGTTAGTTTTAAGATCATCACTGATTGAACTTTACAATGATTCAAATGATAAAATTTCATTCCTTAGTTCAATATTACAATCACCTAAAAAGCTTTGGGATTTATTTTCAATAAATTATGAAATATATATCAACAAATATTCCATAAACAAAATAATACATGAGGTCGAAACGCAAAAATTAGACTTCCTCTCGAAGCTGAACTCACTTGTTCAGGAGCATCAGACTAAATCTTTATCAATTCCAGCCGTTCTGGTTAGCACCGCCATAATTAAAGGCTGGACACCTTCGGGTCTCTTACTTATTTTTATAGCGATGCTTCTTACATGTGCTGTTGTCATTTTAGGTATTCGTAATGCAAGAAATTCACTTGCAGATATAATTGAATCATCGAATAAAACAATGGTTCTTTTTACAAAGGAAAACGTTGATGAAAATGATGCTGCATTAACTAAAAAAATAAACCAGATTACAACAGATGCTGTTGAGAAGCTTAAAATTAAAAAGAGAAGTGCTGAAAAGACCTTAACGATACTGGAAGGTTTAGTTTTCTTCGGTGTATCGGTTTGGACGATGTTTGTATTGTATCAATTCAAAGATGACATAATTTCTAAAGCATTAACTATAATCCAATCAGTAAAAGACTTCCTTCCTAATTAAGCAAGGGCTAACTCATCGAAGCGCTACGCTGCTTCTTCGAGTTCCCCTTGTTTTTTCCGCCCTTCGGTTGAAAAAAAATTAAACGCAAAATCAAGACACTACATTGACATTATTCGCATCTATCATATAAATAAATTAAGCATAAGGAATATGCTTTTATTTAATTATATGAAAAGGAGTTCATATGGTCGAAAGTAATACTTTTAATAAGATCGTTGTAAGTAAGCATTCCCGTAATGGAAGCGTTAACGAAGCGAAGCTCTCACACGACCAGCTTCGCTCTCATTGCGTCAGTGTCAGATTAAATGATGAAGAGCTAACGCTTCTCAATGAGAAACGAGGCCGTCATCGTAAAGGCGAGTGGCTTCGCTTATCTTCACTTAATAAACTTCCTGCTGTCGTTCCAGCCATCAATTTTGAAGCCTGGAAAACCCTTGGTGAGATTTCGCAGAAGCTAAACAAGCTTGTGGCTCATCTTGATAGCAAGAGCTATGAAAGCCCTCTGACGCAAACTGAACTCTTCGCCGTAAAGCGCCAGGTCTCAGAGCTTCGCTTGCATTTAATTACCGCTGACCTGTGGAGAGCTTCCCATGAAGGGGATGCAGAAGATAAAGCGAGGTAAGAACTTCGCTGGCGTAGTGTTTTATGCATTGAGGCCAGCTTCGCATCATAAAACTCCCCCATCAGTAATTGGTGGCAATATGGATGGAAGCAATGCCGGAGAGTTGATTGCAGAATTCAATGCGACTAAAGCGCTTCGCCCGGATCTTGCTAAACCCGTCTGGCACAATTCGCTTCGCTTGCCGAAAAACGAAGAGCTGACAGATGCTCAGTGGTCAGAGATTGCTGATGATTACATGTCCCGAATGGGCTTCTCTGAAACGCACCTCAGATGCTATGTCCTCCATGATGATGCGGCCGGCCAGCACATCCATATCATCGCCAGTCGCATCGAACTCAGTTCGGGGAAGCTCTACTTAGGTAAAAATGAGAACCTTATCAGCACCCGTATCATCCAGGATCTTGAACAAGACTACCAGCTAACAAGAACCAAAGGACCGAAAGCATCTCCAGCAGCGCCCTCACCTAAACCGAAGCTCAAAAAATCCCGTAATGAGATGATGATAGAAAAGAGAACTGGTGAGCTATGCCCAAAAGGAATCATCCAAAACGCCCTTAACGAACTGCTTGATACCAGGCAATCGATTACCGACTTCGTGCAACAGCTTGTGGCACAAAATATCAGGCCAATCCCTAACATTGCCTCTACTGGACGCATGAACGGCTTCTCATTCGAATACAACGGGATTGCTTTCAAAGCATCTCAATTAGGAAAAGGGTATTCCTGGTCTGCCTTGCAAAGCAGAATCGACTACCAACAGGAACGTGATAATGCTTTCCTGTCTAAACTGAAATCATCTGTCAGAGAAACATCTGCTAGTGCAACTCATGATATGGTCATAACTATAGATGCTCCTGAAACCACGACAGAATACGTGAACCGCCCCATAGAAGCACTTATCCTCGATAAACGAGCTGCTGGTCAGGACGAATACTCTATCGCTTCTGTCGAAGCGCTTCTCCCAGAAGCTGTTGCAACTAACAAAGAAGCGATAGCAACCGAAACGTTAAAAGTAGCGCCCAAGCGAAGCTACAGGGCTTCAACGTTCAGATGGTTAGAGACCATCCCCTATCTCAATTCCATTATTACCATCTTCAAAAACCTCAAAATCCCAACCCTTAAACGCCCTCAAAAACACAAAACCATCACTAGCGTGAGAATGGTAGAGATTACGCCTCTCCCCCAAAAAAATCTCATTGAATCAGCACCTCAATCCAGAAGAGCTTCGCTTTCGATGTAAGGCTGGCAAGCCTTTTTGATAGATACAGGTCAATAAATTGATCGTTTATACCGATCGATATTCTAGCGTTGATAGATGGTATCTATCATTAATCTTTAATCGATCGGTACAAGTGATTTGCCTTTCCTGTAAACCCAGTCAAAATGTGATTTCACACCAACGAATATAACAGACTGATTTAACTAGTCTATTTACGTATTCAACTAACATGCAGGTTTTGAAATGGCAGATACCATCTCATCTGTAGTCCCTGATTTCTTCATACATCGAATATGAATTTAACATCTAACACAAAGGAACTTGTATGAGCATCTCCACCACGAAACGCCGCAATGAAGAAGTCAATGTTGGTCTTTCTGATCGTCGGAAAGCAGAGATTACAGCCCCCAAGTTTGATCTGTTTGGTGAAACTTACACGTTTGTTGAGACTTTCTCTGGCACTGTCATTAATTCCAACCCAAGCAATAATCAGATCTGGGTAAAAACTGACGCTGGGGATGAGAAGCAGATTTCCGACTATGGTATCCCCTTCAGAAGTTCACACACCATCTATAAATACGAGCTTCGCCAGTATAGTGAGGATGGTTCGTATAACGTGTATAAAGATGCACTTATCGTTAATAAGAACACGGGAGAACATGAAGTAAACTTAAACAGGAAAAAAGTTGTCATCCCCGCTTTTCTGACAATGCTGTTCCATAATGCTTCTACAGCATCGTATTACAGAGCAATGCCTGTTTCGAAACTGTTCTCTATTGTTTTCATTTTACTTTGTACTGCTGCACTTATTTCATTTCTCACATTGCCTTGGGGCTTTAAAGATGGATATGTGTGGGATGAGCATAAGTATATGTGGCTCACATATTTCCTATCAAGGATCGGAAGCTTCGTTTGTATCAAATGGATTAAAAGAAGAAGCGCTAGATTTGATCATGAAATCACAAATCTTATCAATTTAGTAAAAAAATAAAAAATAATAAGCAACAAAGAGTTAGCCCGTAGATCCCTACTACGGGCTTTTAAAATAATCACAATCCATATTTTCTTTTCTTCTCTTTGATGGATAACGATCTTTTTAGGGTCGAAGCCTCATATTTCCTTTTCTCATTAGCATAGACTTTCTCTGTTCGGCTACCATTACTGACTATAAAGTTAATCAATGAAGAACATACATGCTTCATACGCTCTTTGTTGATCAAATCATCATCCAGTTTATTTATATGACTATAATATGAAAGTAGCAGAAAGGTTAAAACAACCTCCCTGTTGGAGAAGGTCATTTTTTCGATACCACTTTGGTATTTGATATAAAATCCTGCACAAAAAAGATAAGATTGTTCTATAATTCGTTGCTCTGAGAAACCTGATTCAGCGAGTTTATCAACGAATCGATCAAGCAGAAGTAGATACCTTTCCATTAAGTTAATATTTGTTTTATCCATAATATGCATCCTTGCAATAGTGAAATTTTGTCGTCCTGACAACAAAATAAATAACATAATTTTTTACCATGTCAATAGCTAAAACCTATCAATTCTATTAAAGGTATTTTGTAGGTAACGGATGATTAAGTTCTTCAATCGTTATTTGTTTAAGATGAGCATTATAAAGCCATACTTTGAACTGCTCTAAATAGCGTTCATTTAGTGCCTTCAAAGCTTCATTTTCTGCTTCAAGTCTTCTGATTCGTTGAGAAGCCACTTTTAAATTAGCAGGTTTTACAGTGTGTATTGCACCAGATTTGATAGTGGCTTTTTTCACACTGAAGCTTTCTGCAATCCTTACATGACTACTTAAGGATTGTCTTGATGGTCTTTTCCCAATAATCCTTACTAACCTGTCGCACAAAGCATCCCAAGTTAGTTTTTCATCTATAGACCATGTGTTAATAACATCTACAATCTTCTTCTCATGATAACCATTTATATGTTTAGCCATTTATTCTCCTTTTTTTATTCTCTTATGGAATTCATACCATCTATCAGCATTAATGTTCCCATCATTTTTATCATACAGTGTTCTTTTTAAAATTTTATCGTGAATGTTTGAAATCGTTTCGTTATCTAAATCAGAATTCTCAATCGGATAATGTTCACACGGCTTAAACGCATATGAGTGCTTGCAGTAGCCATGTTTTGATACAAGTACCGCACCACTACTAAGTGAATCAAACTCGTTAAGATCCACCACTGGAATATCCTTTTTTCTGTGTTCATTAACACACACTGATAACTTTTGCTCTCTTATTTCTTTAGACATTTGAAGATGCGATCTGTGGTCATAAGAAACATTTTGAGAAATTAGCTTACGTCCAGACCAGCGAGCAATACTAAATTCATCCATACCATTTATTTGAGCAAATGTGTTGAGAAGATGCCTCAGTTGATGTGTTCTCAGCAAATATGGGCTACCATCTTCATTTATATAACCATGTCTTTTAAAGATATTAAGATGTCCTTTTATATAATCAGAATCAACAATGTCAGTTTTAAAAAAACTCATTGTAGGTCTGAATAACTTATCTAACATTTTCTTTTTGTTTTGATTTAACTGTCCTTCAGTTAACAAGCAAAGCGCATTAGAATATTCAATTTTCTTCTCTCTATCATACCAAGGGAAATCTTGAGGCATATTCTCTTTAAGGGTTCCCATCGTTGAGTTAGAGTGATTTTTTTGAATTTCAGCAGCCAATAACCTCGCTTGACTTGATAATTTTTTTAATCTGCTAATTGCCTTTTTAGCTACAGGTATCATTAGAGTTGGAATCCATTTTATATTACCTTCATACCCTTTTGCTGAAAAAAATCTCAAACCATATCTTTGAATGCCCTTTCCATCACATTCTGTAATTTCACAATCCGCTGGCAAAGCTAAAATTTCTGATATCCTACTCGGTGCGCACATAAGTAAAGCAAACACAGATGTAGTAAATATATCTCTTGAAGATAATTGTTCATCCCGCTTTGAAAAAATCTCAGCAATCGCAATAACTGATTTGATATCAGGCAATCTAGGATGGCCTTCAAGTGAAGAATCATAACCAGTCCAAGACTGAGTAATCCTATACCTAATTGGATTTACCCAAAATAAATAAGATGAGTTAATCATCCTATTATCACTTAAAAAAGAACTCAATTTCTCAAGTTCTTTTCCAATAGCAAATGCGTGTGCTTTAGAATACTTTTCAAAGGCTATTCTTATGCATTCATCAAAAACTGAATTGTTGCAATAGCTTACATTAGCCTCCATATTGATTTTCAGTAAAACGAATTCTACAATCTTCAACATTGATAATGTTGAGTGTTTCGTTTTAGATTTATTAAATGAATGCACATGCAACATATATGCTTTAGCAAAATTAATAAAACTATCATCTAAGCGTTCCTTGCTGCTGAGGTTGTTTTTTAAGTTAAACTTAGTAAATCTATATAAACCTTTCCATTTATTGCTTTCCCAGGAAGTTGTTAAATTATTATTAGAAAAGGTATCCTTACAAAACTCGATGAACTTAATAACATTATAGTGTGGGTTGTTTTTATTACTTGGTTCAAAAATAAATATATTATTCATTATGTTCTCCAGGGGTTGAATTTTTTACAAGATAAACATTTAAATTCCTCTTTCGTATCTTCTAATAATAAAAATGAATCTAAAACATACTTAATAAAAAAGTTCTTGTTTTCTTCAATCTCTACGCCCATAAGTATATTAGATAAGGGGTTAAAAAATGCACTTAGTTTCTTATCGATATCATAAACACTGTCAGGATTATTTTTTATATAAATCATAGAAGAGTTTGCTGATTTATGATCTAACGCTTTAGCAATCACCTCAATTGAGGCTCCTTCATTAGCCAGTCGACTCCCTAATGTATATCTGAATCTTCTGGCATTAAGCTCTATATAGCTGTTAGTCCTTTCTGATCTAACATCGAATTTTGAAGTAAAGCGTTTTAATAGCTTTGACATGACTGAATTTTTCATATGGAAAAAATCTGTTGTTAAATCAGATAAAAAACCCTCAATTCTTTTTATTTCCGTAATCTTGTCTAAATCCATGAAGATTGGCAATTCGCCTCTATAGTTATTAATCCCAACACTAAATTTATCTTCTACAAACACCTGATTTTCATTAATTAGCATTGATAAGCTGTCATATAAGAATTTTTCTATCATTACCATGTTAAATTCATTTCTAAATGATTTCCTTTGTTTTACTTTTGGTACATTTAAAAAATACCCTTTCTCATTTTTAATGAGATCCTTAGCTTTTAGAGAGATTAATTGTAATGGCCTTCTTCCTGTTATTGCCAACAGAAGAATATAACAATATAAAAAGGGTTGAATTTTCTTCTGAAGGTAAAATTTGCTAACAGAGTTAAGGATATAATTTAGTTCCGTTTCAGTTAAAGGTCCTTTATTTGGATCTCGTCTTTTAACTGCCTCTCCTGTTTGGTTTGGAATGATTTTTATTTTCTCCAACATTCTAAGGGCTGTCGCTTCTACTCCAGGGTAATTGAGTTTTTTCCATTTAGTGATGAAGGCCTTAACTATGTTTAGCTTGTAGTTTCTCGCTGAACCTAAATAAACATTCAATTGATATATGGCTTTGTCATCAATAGTATCGATAGTCATCGCACCAAACCACTTATAAAATAGATTGTTAATGCTTTGAATATAGGAAGAACTATATTCAGACGCATAGTAAGCCAATGTTTTTAAGTAGCTAAGTTTCATTTTTGTAGACATTCTATCTACAACTTTATGAGGGTATACGCAGTTTTCTTTATCCAGTTGCCATTTCTTATCTGACAGTTTGAAACTATACCTATTCATCTTAGCAAAAAAGATTTGCTCACTTTCAACACATTTGTTTTCCATACTAAACTCCTCTAATTATTTTACTTACTGATTTATAGACCTTTAGGACGACATTCTTCTCTTGTTGCGATATATATTTATAGTTGTATCTATCACACATTATTGACTCCTTTGACCAACCCATTAGATAATTCCTTAAATCTTTCCTTCTACTATATTCTAATTCAGCACCTTCTATTCCTTTAGAATACATATAATTCCAAGAGTGCCTTAACCTATGGCCTGAAAGATTATATAGCTCTGGACTTGCTCGTTTCAGTGTTGATATCACCTTCTCATAAGCTGAAATGCTTAAGGGTTCTCCTGCGTTTTTTCCGGTGCAATGAGCCACTAATAAGAAATTATGCTTTTTCCTTTTTGTCATTTTTTCTCTGCTATTACTTATGTAATCAAAAATTTCACAGGCTAACTCATCAGATAACGGAATAACCCTTTCTCCAGTCTTTACTAATGGTTGATAAGATCTTCCATCTTCTTTTGAATCATGTCTTCTGACTACACTTAAAGTGTTGTCTCTGAGATCAAAATCATCTATTTTAAGATTGAGCAACTCTCCAGCCCTTAAACCTAAATTTAAGAGCAAGGTAAATATTAGTCTGTTCCTGACCTGTACTTCCTTATGGAAAGGGTTTTCAATCCCGCCAATTTCCAATAGACGGAAAAGCACTTTGATCTCTTCTTCATTTAACGATTTTTCAGATATTTCATTCATATTCAATGAACTGTTTCTTGGAATATGTGCTCTGATACTTTCAATAAATACGTCTACTTCATACTTTGCATGAATCCCCTTTGACGAATGAACTAATCCACATAACCACTTAAGGTAGCGTGAAAAAACGTGTATTCTATAACTAAAGGTTCTCTTCGCAATAAACCTATTACTTGCTGATTTTATATTTATAATTTTTTGTCTGTCGAATCTTTGTTTCGCATATCTTACCAGATCATCTATTTCTGCAACGCTGAGATACTTTTTAAGCTCAATTCTATCAACTATATTAATTTTCCTACTATCTAAGAAATTACTAAAAATTAGTAAGTTAGTTGCAACTATTTCCATAGTTGAGGCGGTTGCGCCTCTATTTCTTATGTCTGTAGTAAGAAATAGATTTTGATAGTAAGCTGGTAAATTACTATTTTTATCAAGGATCAGGCATCCTCGCTCCCCATTACTCATGATGAATTTCTTTACTTTATATCCCATTTTGACCTCATTCTTTACAAATTAATATCACTCTCACTTATTAAATATATTCCAATTCAAAATAATTCAAATTTTTTACAATGACTTTAGTTTATTTGGTATATATATTAATGGCTTGGAAAAATTTATTTGACGTCAAATAAACAGGTACGGCTAGTAATGGGTATCCATACCCGATATTAAAAAACCATCTCTAAACCTTATAGCAAAAGCTCTGCCAGAAAAAAAGTAAAGAATTCCGTTAAATATAGTAATTTTTTAGATTTAAACTTTACAAAACCTCGTTTTTTTTGAAACTCAGTCAGTGAACTTATAAGGCCTATAAATTTATTTTCTTAATATTATTAAAAGTTAAAAGATCGATGTAGCAACATTCCTCTTAAGCAACATGCTTTCTTGAATTCTCTATAGTTAATTGAATCCATTCATCGATTTCGCTTTCGATAAAAGCAATAGCACGAATACCGATCTTTACAGGCTGTGGAAACCGATTTTGGCTGATAAGACGATAAATCCAAGCCTTACCAAATCCGGTTTTATTCATCACTTCTGACAGGCGGATAAGACGTGTGCATGGCTGATTCATGGTATTTCCCTCATCTATGTTGACGGAAATGAATATACGATTGAATCACCAGCAAAAAGAGCGATCTTCAGATCGCCAAGGGTATAGATATCAGTCTTTATCAGAATCCGCGATTTTCATCACGTCTGAAACTCTGATGTTTTTGAGATGACTGTTTTTGTTGATGAACAGATGGAACTGACGGATGAAAGGTATACTGGCTGCTTTTATCGCCAGTGGTCTGTCTGTGTCCCGAATTTGGTGATTGAGGCGGGTCTGTTCTTCATCATCATCGTCGGTGTAAAGGAGGCGTGAAAGTCGATCTTCTGATATGCGAACCTTGTGCAGAGTAGACCATACAAGGATGTCAATCATGGGTATGAGTCTGTAGTTGATGATTTTCTTGATGGTTCCATAGCCAAACCTGATCGAATCAGATGTATCGGCTTCAATGCCCCGTACTTTACGCCATTGAGGTAGCGCGGCTTTCAAAGATTCAGCTATTTCCTCATCAGTTCCATTCGCAAGGTCTATTTCGACCATGACAGTATCTCTGAACAGCTTAGGGAGAGCTTCGGATACAGGGCTATCGAGAAATTCACGGTTAACCGAATACTCATCACTTCCATCCCAGAAAAATAATGAATTCCGTAATCCAACGATGCTGAGCTGAGCCAGCCGTTCTGTCGTGGTCAAAAAGAAATGTGGGGGTTGGTAAAGGGTGTCCTCTCTCGTGAGGTATCCGAGATGTTGCTCTGTAATAAGAAACGGTTTTCCGCTGAAAATTCGGTCAATATAGAGGTTCACGGCTTTCGCTTCGAATTCCTCATGATAAGGCTTAAAGAACAGTGTCCTTGCAAGCAGCTCATGGTAAAGCTGTATGAGAGTCAGATCTTCAAATCCTCGATAGGTATTGATATCCAACCATTTTTTAACTTCTTTGGTGTGTTCCGTTGACCAGTTTCTCATGATTGCCATTTGGTGCCTTTGTTATTCCATTCAGAAATGGATAGTTGAACTCATCTGAGCGACCAGAAGCAATAATTATAAAAAATGCAGTCATAAAAAAGAGCTACGCTCTACCGAGACGTAGCCCTTAGTTCAGCATCAGCTTCCTCTATGCACGTCGATTAAACGTCCCATGCATCACATTGCCACCATTCTCAAGGCTATCCATATAGTCAGCATACCATTGCAGCATCTCACGTCTGCCATCAAGATATTGCGCATGGTTATAGGTACCACGGATAGCATTCTTATCAAGATGCGCAAGCTGGGTTTCAATCCATGCGGTGTTGTAGCCTTGTTCATGAAGAACGGTGCTCATGGTATGACGGAATCCATGCCCCGTAACGCGGCCGGTATAGCCAATTCGCTTAAACACCTGATTGATACTGGCTTCGCTCATTGTTTTACTTGGATCATTACGACCGGGGAACATTAGATGAAAATTACCAGTCATTGCCCTGATTTTTTCAATAATTTCCAATGCCTGCACGGATAACGGAACAATATGAGGACGCCGCATTTTCATGCGTTCGGCAGAAATTTCCCATAACCCTTTATCAGTATAAATTTCAGACCATAACGCACCACGTAATTCACCCGTTCGAACACCAGTGATGATCATTAGTCGGGCGGCTAACACTACCAACTCACTACCAGAGTAGCCAGCAAGGGCTTTAAAAAAGGCTGGAAGCTCCTCAATGGTCAGGAATGGATAATGTTTAGACTCATGCCCCTGCATAGCACTGGTGAGATCTGGTGCGGGGTTATACTCGGCTCTGCCTGTAACTATGGCGTAGCGAAACACTTCACCACACCGCTGACGTACTTTCTTAGCTTTCTCAGTCGCACCTCGCTCTTCCATCTTTTTAAGCACGTTAAGCAATTCCAACGGCTTGATGTCTGCAACAGGACGTTGACCGATGAACGGGAAGACATCTTTGTTGAAGGCTTCAAGAATGTCAGAGGCATATCCCGCAGACCATTTCTTCACTTTCATGTTGTGCCATTCGAGCGCAATTTGCTGAAAGGTGTTTTTTACTTCTTCGATTTGGGCTAGTTTGCTTTCTTTCTTAAACGCACTCGGATCAACGCCATTAACCAGCAGCTTTTTAGCATCATCTCTTTTGCTTCTGGCATCAGCTAAGGTAATGGTCGGGTAAACACCAAACACCACACGTTTTTCTTTACCTGCGATACGGTATTTCATGCGCCAGCTTTTGGTGCCGTTAGGGAACACCTCCAGATACATGCCCCCACCATCTGCTAACTTATAGGGTTTATCTTTAGGCTTGGCAGTCTCGACCTGTCTGGCATTGAGCTTCATTTGGGGGCATCTCCTCTAGACCGAATACAACATGCCCCCACCGATGCCCCCAACTCACCGTAGATTTTCGTGAACGTGAGTAGACGAGCAGAGACAACAAGGGCCGTGAAACGGCGTATTATAAGGATTTAAAGGGTGTTTGAGTAGACTTAGGGAGACGTTAAAATAGGTAGGATGGTGCCGATAATAGGAGTCGAACCTACGACCTTCGCATTACGAATGCGCTGCTCTACCAACTGAGCTATATCGGCCCTGAAAGGACATGTTCACGAACGTGAATCACGGTGGACAAGGTTAAAACTAACCGGGCGATGCGTCAATGGCCTTGTGAATCAAATGGCTACTTTTGCATCACCCGGTTTTATTTACGCACGAATGGTGTAATCACCAATGCCGATCCACTTGTAAGTGGTCAGTGCTTCCAGCCCCATTGGGCCACGCGCGTGGAGTTTTTGTGTGCTTACCGCCACTTCCGCACCCAGACCAAACTGGCCGCCGTCGGTAAAACGCGTAGAGGCGTTAACGTAAACAGCGGACGAATCCACTTCGTTAACAAAACGCTGGGCGTTGCGCATATCGCGGGTCAGGATCGCATCGGAGTGTTGTGTGCCGTGTTCACGAATATGGGCGATGGCATCGTCAAGATCGCTGACGATTTTAACGTTCAAATCTAATGACAGAAATTCATCGTCATACTCTTCGGCTTTAACCGCCACCACCTTCGCAGGGCCTGTCTGCAACTGCGCCAGCGCAGCTGCATCTGCGTGTAATGTCACGCCGCTTTCCGCCATTTGTTTGCTTAATGCGGGCAGGAAGCTATCGGCGATGTTTTTATTCACCAGCAACGTTTCTACCGTATTACATGTGCTCGGTCGCTGAGTTTTCGCGTTGACGATCACTTTTAATGCTTCAGCGATCTCTGCGCTTTCATCAACGTAAATATGGCATACGCCTATACCACCTGTGATCACCGGGATTGTCGACTGTTCGCGGCACAGTTTATGCAAACCAGCCCCGCCGCGCGGGATCAGCATGTCGATGTATTTATCCATACGCAGCATTTCACTGACCAGCGCACGGTCAGGATTATCAATCGCCTGCACGGCACCCGCCGGTAAGCCACAGGATTTCAGGGCGTCCTGAATCACCGCCACCGTTGCCGCGTTAGTGCGACAGGTTTCTTTGCCACCACGCAGGATCACCGCATTACCGGTTTTCAGGCACAGCGAAGCGACATCAACCGTCACGTTCGGGCGCGCTTCATAAATCACGCCAATCACCCCCAGCGGCACGCGACGACGCTCAAGACGCAGGCCGCTGTCCAGTACGCTGCCATCGATTACCTGCCCCACCGGATCGGCGAGGTTACACACCTGGCGCACATCATCGGCAATGCCTTTCAGCCGTGCGGGCGTCAGTGCCAGACGGTCAAGCATCGCTTCGCCAAGGCCATTGGCACGCGCGTCAGCAACATCCTGGGCGTTAGCGTTGAGGATGATTTCGCTTTGTGCTTCCAGTTCATCGGCGATTTTTTCCAGCACGCGATTTTTTTCGCGGCTGGAGAGTTGCGCTAATTTATACGAGGCTTGCTTCGCGGCAATGCCCATTTGTTCCAGCATCAGCCTGCTCCTTAACGGGTAATCATGTCATCACGGTGAACGGCAACCGGGCCGTATTCATATCCCAGTATTGCATCAATTTCTTGCGAGTGGTGCCCGGCAATACGGCGTAATGCATCGCTGTTGTAACGACTGACGCCGTGGGCGATATCGCGACCTTCGAGGTTGCAAATGCGGATGACTTCACCACGCGAGAAATTGCCAGTCACGCTTTTAATGCCTTTC